>Ga0116231_10009913_pt1 | contig 15688 bp, 13 predicted proteins | sample S1TSphgellanicum_2_FD_89695 | JGI IMG/M metagenome (GOLD analysis project Ga0116231, IMG submission 89695) | Host-associated microbial communities from peat moss isolated from Minnesota, USA - S1T2_Fd - Sphagnum magellanicum MG | ecosystem: Host-associated > Plants > Peat moss > Unclassified...
GTCAAAACTCCATGGCTGGTTGCGCTCTTTATATCAATGAAAAGGTCTTGAAGTGTAGATGTCCAAAATGGGCTCGCATTGCTCATTTGGACATCTGAAACACAAGTTATGGCCAAAAGAAGGTCCGGGAGTCGAACTCTCGGGAGTCCGCCAGTTTGGACTCCCGACCACTAAAAGTCGGGAATCGACCCGAAATACTTGGCTGCAGAAAACGAGCGACATACCGTTGGAAAGGTCTCGACGAGACCTACAACTTTGCTTCAGACGGCGAGTCGATCGGAGGTTTGCTCCGAAAGTTATGAAGCCTCAAAGTCGCAGGAGTCCCGAAAATGCGCGATTTCGGGACTCCCACGCGGGAGTCCCGGGAGTCCCGGGACAAAATGGCCATTTGGATGCCACCCCCGCGACGAGTAATAGAGTATACTATAAGGGGGAAGGTGGTGGCTTCCCCCAAGGTCCGAGCCGTGGTGAGTCTTGTGTGTCTGTGTTGCCCGTGGCTTGTCCCAACACCAAAGGGATCCAAAATGAGTTCTAACCACTTTGTGTGGTTCCATGCAGGCCCGTGTGAGTGAGTAAGCTTGTCAATTCTTCCTAGTCTTTCCCGGGACTTCTAGCACGCCCCTTTCACCCCCTCTAGTGCTGGAAGTCGGGATCGTGCCCCAAGTTCCAACTCCTTCCGCATTGCCACATACTTAGACCCTCAAGTGGGTCTACGAGGAACTTGGGAGCGCGACAATAAATGCATCATTTTTTTGAGTTGTGAAATCTTTTGGGTAAATTATGTATTTGGAGTGAATGGTTATCTTTGGTCCTAAACCTAGCAGTATTAAAATGTGAAAATCCTTTGTGAAGCCCAATAATAGCCAAGACATTGTGAGGCTATGTTATAGAATTCCCAAGGTGATCAAAGGTTTAGAAAACTTTTGATCAGTTTGCATTCATTATTTCATGAACCTAAAATCAAGTGTCATTGCTTTCCATTGGTCATCATTTTCCTACATGTTCCATCTTTGTCATTCCTGTCACTACTGCCTTTTCCAAATTTCCTTCATTGATACAAGATTTTACCATGGTCTTGTGACCAAGAATGACTAGTTGTTAAGAAGCTAAGTCCTAAAAGTCTAAAGTCCTAGATCTTTGAATAGTTTTTACTTCCTCCAAATTCCACATCCTATGTCAATCTTGCAAAGTTATGGGGAGGTCCTAACACAATGAAAACATTGTTAATGTTCATTACATGGAGGTTGACTACATTACTAATTTTATTATGATTAAGAATTTATCTTCTACCTTCACTTGTCGTGATGTGTAGTGTCATGATGTTCGGTGTCGTAAGGGTGTAAATCCATAGTAAATTCTACTGAACAAAAATACTACTCAAAGGTAAAAACTAATCAACCAAAAAGATATGCACGCACACATATATACAATGCACAAAAAGAGACTAAAATGAAATTCTCATGTACCCCCCCCCCAAGACTTAAGCCAGGAAAAACGTGGCATGGTCTGAGTAAAAATCAAGGTGCTACAGGAGAACATGATGAACAGTACCAAATGCCGACGGGAACTTGAGTGAGCTTCGGCTTGAGGCAGAATAGATGGTATTCGCCATTATAATTATCACAAAGCAACATCTGATCAGCATCATCTGTCCTTTAACATACCTGACATGGACAATCAAGTGGAGGAATCCAAATTGATGTGATGATGGTAGGATCCAAGTTTAGCAGATGGCAGGGTGCATAGTTTTTGGAGTGATCTCGAATTGTGCGTCCATCAGCTCCTTACAACTCCAACACACTTGAAGGCCTAATCGCCTTAATCCTCAAGATAGTGCGACCGGAAGAAGTGTCTAGAGTATCATTAGGTTGCCGCTAGAGATACACAAAGTCACTAACATCAAATTGTCTCACCTTAGGTTTGTAACTACCACTTCGTGTGTGTGCATACCATAAGGTGTCTTGATGTTGTGCAATTGACAAGTTCTCCATGGCCATGGGCATAACCCTCTTGAATAGAATAGCCCTCTCTGGGATGACCCTAGCCCAAATGGCTAGGGAGTCCAAGTCCACAACCTAATCCATTTGAGTAATAATGGAAGAGGGTGGAATGGGATGTTTCCCAAAAAGTAGAAAGTAAGGAGCAAAATGTGACAAAGAGGCATGTTTGGACATCTTGTAACCCATGGCGATGTAAGGTAGAGCTAGGTCCCAATCCTTTTTGTTCCAAGTGAAGCAAATCTTTTGAAGTTCCTTCTTGCATGTCTGAACCATCCTCTTTGCAAGGCCATCAACTTGGGGATGATCCTTTGAAATCCAGTGATGGTCAATGAGAGCATGATCAAATAGGTCTTGGAATTTTCCTTTAAATTCTGATCCTTGATCAGTAAGGCACTCAACACAAGCCCCAAACCTACTTAAAACCTGTTGTAAGAAAGCATGGCTGGTGTTGTGTGATGATTTGTCTAGTAACGTAACAAGTTTGACCCACTTTGAAAAATGCTCAATCATAATCATGATGTAAACATTACTCCTAGAGATTTGTGTTAACTCTCTAGCTAAATCACATGACCAGCAATAAAACATGTCTTGAATAGGGAGTGGAGAAAGCATGAGCTATCAAATATAGAAGGAAGTTTTCACTCTATCACATTGTTCACACCTAGCAATGACATTTCAGACTTGAACACACATACCTCTCCAATGGTAATGAGGAGCGAGAAGGCTATAAGTACACTTAACTCCAAAATGTCCAAACTTTGAGTGTACTTTCTAAATAAAACCAAGTCGTTCATGTGGTGGAGGAACCACTTTGTCGCCTTGTGGTAAGCATCGGACGAGGTGATTGTCCATCCATGAGTAGCGTTTGGACCACTATTGTATGCAATCTCGATGACTTGATGTAACTTGCGAAGGGTATTCCCCATGCTAAAGAAACCTTAAAGTGTCCAAGTCCTCCCATATATCCACAATGGGATGCTTAACTAGGTTACATTACAATAGTGCAAGATAACTAGATGCATAAGATACGTCTATTGTTGGAATCTGGTCGAAGTCTTGCCTGGTTTCTGAGAAATCTTTAGAAGTAGTGAGGGGTCTTCACGACATGGTATCTGTGTTCTGATGTGTAATACCAAGTCAATGAATAACCTTGAACTCATACTCCTGAAGTATAAGCACCCAACGAGCTAACTTACCAGTAAGCTTGTCGTTGGTCATCAACCACTTGATAGGCTGGTGGTCGATATACAAAGTGAACTTAGTGCCATCATGATAAGGCTTGAAATGTATGATGGCCCATACAACAACAAGACACTCCCCCTCGTATGAAAAGTAGTTGCTTTCAACCTTGTTGTTGCTTTGAGATGCATAGGTGATAACATATTCCTTGCCTTCCTCATCAAGTTGGCCAAGAATAACACCAATACCAAAAGCACTCCAGCTAGTGTGTAGAATGAAGACCTTGCTAAAATTATGTCTTTTAAGAATGGGGAACTCTGAAAGTTTTTCCTTGAGTGTGTTGAATGCTTTCTAAGCCTCTTCACTCCATGTCCAGGCGACATCCTTCTTTAACAATGCATAGAGAGGATGAGCAATAATACTGAAGTCTTAGACATAAATCTTGTAATAATTACATAGTTCGATGAAGCTCCTCAAAGTGTGAACATCAATAAGATTGGGCATTTCCAAAATGGCTACTATTTTGGCCCAATGAGCCATAATATCATTTGGCAAAATTCTATGTCCAAGGAAGACTACTGAGGTGACAACAAACTCACACTTTTTAGGATGAATCTTCATTTTGACTTCGTGAAGCCTCTTGAATAACTCTTCAAGATGAGCCAAGTGCTGCAAGAATCCCTTGTTCTGCACTAAGGCGTCATCTATGTAACATTTCAAGAAATTCGCCCTTTTAAGAACCTGGTCCATGACTCGTTGAAAGAAGACAGGTGAATTCTTCAAACCAAAAGGTATCACAAGCCATTCCCACAACTTGTTACTTCCATGGAATGTCATTTTCTTGCGATCCTTCGCAGTGAGCACAATTTGGTTTAAGCCTTGCCTTAGATCCACAATTGTGAAGATGTTTGAGTCTCCAATGCTATCAAATAGTTCTTCATGGATAGCCATGGGGTACTTGTCCTGAGGTGTAACCAGGTTCAAAGGCCTATAATCCCCACACATCCTTTTTCCAGTCCATAATCTAGTTGAATTCTTCTTTGCTAGCATTACTATAGTGGCTGCGAAATCAGAACTTGATGGTTAAATGAGACCAGCTTCATAGAGCTTTTTGCATCTTTCATCTACCAGTTCCCACTCGTGCTTGATCAACCTATGCCTCCCCCGATAGATGGGTGTCTCATCTGTAAGGTCTATAGAAAACTACATGGTTTTACACCTACCTAAGTTTTTCATTGAGAATGCGAACACATTCTCATACTTAATTAGCAAGTATGTGACCCGGTCTTTCTCCTTCTTAGTGAACTAGTTCCCCATAATGAAAGGGTAGTTGGAAACACATGGAATGGAGTTGGAAAGTGTGTTTGAAAAACCTGGTGAATTGGGTTCTCCACTATCCAACTATGCAAATTCATAGAAGGTTGTAGTTGTTTCTCTAGAAACTTATGTACCTCCAAGTGTATCAAAAACAACTTGAGTCGAATTACATGGTACCTCCTCCCCCCCAACATTAAAAGTGAAATGTAGAGTGCTAAAAATAAACAAGTGTACTTGGTCAAGGTGCCATGTAGTCACATCGCCAAAACTATAAGTTGATTGAATCAGTGTTGGTGTTGTGTACATTTTGAAAGAATACACAGGTTACCAACAACCATGTAAGGGAGTTCAGGTCCATGCCTTTCCCCAATAGAGCGTTACACTCCAATCTAAACACCTTAGTGTGACTACTAATTCCAGTTTGGAACCCCATAGCCCTTTCTCTTTCTTCTAGGCTTGGTTCATCCCAAGTGGCTGAAGCATGACAATACACCAGGCCTAGTCCATCTCCCTGAAAAATGTGTGCTCTTGGGAAGGAAACACAAGTGGGCCAAACACCTTTTAGTTTTCCTATTGTGTTCGTAGGAAACCAAGGAGGTTTCTCTTGCCTTGTAACTAATTGGCGGGAGCTCTGATCATCCAATATATGTGAAACCTACAGGTTGGGGTCTCTGATGGTGTATCTTAAAGCCAATTGCAGAACTAAGAGTGGTACAAGGTTGATCCACCAATTACGCAGTTGGTGCACATAAGAACCACATTGTGCCGCATCGAGTAGGAACGGCTCTCCAAGGTAATGTTTGACCAGCGTGCAGTGTTCCTGGACTTTTTCCCTCTAGTCAAGTTGAAAATGGGTGTTTTCAATTACATAACTAAGCTAGGAGAAATGGATTGAACCCAAGTGATCAATCGTACCATGTTCGTGAAGAGACTGGATCTTATGCCACACAAGCCTTTTCCAAATCCAGCCGTTAAAAATCCTTGACACTCCCAACCTGAAATGAAGAGGTCCACGGGGCCAAGTAATTCCATATGATTTTTCTAAACTAGTTGTATGTTAGAGGGCAAGAAAGTGAAATTGGCCTTCCATGCGATGGTTGCAAACTGTTGTGGAAATTTGGCTATGAGTTCCATCAGTTTCGATGTCGCCACTTGCCTTGTAATAAGATCAATGTCTATGTAAAAATACCTCTGGACCACCATCCTTGACTATAGTAGGGCTTCGAAACTTGTACCAATACCACCAAAAATCTATAGTAATGTAATCCCCTCCTTAGGTGGTGTCTAAGTGATTAGTTGATGAAGTACTGGCTTAATTGGTTCACCATGGCCCCCCATGTTCTCAAAACTAGATAGAGTTTTGACCAAGGGCTCGTGGGCTGCTTTGAACCTTTGTAAAACTTTTGGTCTGTGTTAAATGTCAGTAGGAACCACCCTCAAGCTTTCAATAGCTTGGGCGTAAATTATCTCCTCTTCATCTCCCTCTATCCACTCGTGGTTAGCTTGTTGGATGTAGGAAATAGTGTGTGCTTTTCCTTGAGCATACAATGGTGAGCCATAGGACTATGGTTCCCATGTAAATCAAGGGGTATGTATCATAGGTGGTGGCCATCAGTCTCCAAATCCATTTGGTAGTACGCATGTTCGAACTAGTTGTCAATTGTGAAACCTAGTGGAAACAAGGCCTCTTGCTCAATGAGCACATCATAACTAGTGACATTGGTGACTAAATATTTGACCTATAGGCAAAGCTCCTAATTTGTACCTTCATTGAAGTTAAGTGTAATCAAATATGAACTCTTCCTAAGTACCTCCTCTACACTCCCACTAGCAGTGCGAATCTACCACATCAATTTTCGTAGTTTGGAGTCGAGCATGCCCATCTTCTTAGTGAATTGAACTCCAAGAATCATTGGTTGGGCACTTGTATCAAGAAGTATCCTCTGGGGGTGTATGTCTTCCCACCTGGATTGTTGATTCAATATTGTCAACAGTGGCAACTCCAGTGGCGATGGAAGTTCTCTCACCAAGCACCACCTTCGGAAATGAGTGAGAGATTTTGTGGAGAGAATGGCTATCCACAACACCTTTGCTGAGTAACAAATTCACAAGTGAGGTGTTCTTAGCTCCCTTCTGATATGTGAATGTAAAATCAAAAGTAGGAGAACCCACTTGTTTAACCATGCTAGAACTGCTGACTAGATTACGAACGCCATCTACAACACGTGAGCCAATTGAGTGTCTCTCCAAGGTCTTGGATGGGACCCTTGTAACATGTGGATTAGGGATTGGTAGAAGAACTGATGTACTGTTCAGGGTATCTTTTAGAACTACAATTATGTCCTTGGTGCTTAGTTTCAAATCTTGAAAACTAAACAATGGTATAATCACAAGCTTTTGCGCCACTTCACACATTTGAACTTAGCACTCCATAAGCTGATTAGTGGAAAATTGTGTGTTTTTTTTATGTACATGTACTCTTGGGACACGAAAATTTGATGCCCTAATAGCTTATGGTGTAGTAGTCTCCTCCCCCCTCACCAACAAGGTGCATTCTTCTTCTGCATTGAGAGAACAAAAAGATTGTGGCATGACTGCTCGAACTCCTCTAGCCCTGGTAATAGAACTTGAACCAAATGCGAGTTCATTAGTTTGAATTACCTGCCTAGTGGCAGAAACTCTGGGTGCCACACTATCTTCTTGTGTCGCAAAGTAGGAAGGGCAAAAAGAAGTGGCAAATTCTGGTGTGAAACTAAAATTATGTGCACTGGAAAGCACATATTCCCCAACCATGGCATCGTGTGAGAGGTCATAGAACAACTTAGGAGGTCCCTCCTACGATCCTGAACCCTATACAAGTTGGGCATGATTAGTTGGTTGGGAAGACTTACCTTTTAGATTAACAAGTTGGGCCCTCAATAATTCAAGTTCATTTTGCAAAGTTTGAACTTGAGTGGCATGGGCTTGAGCACCTCCCTCTTGTCAACATTGTGCTCCTTCTTCTTAACATTCATATTAGAATTACCCTTGGTGGGGGAAGCTTGAGTGGAAGGCTAAAATGCTTTGGCTTTTGGTTGAGGGGTAACGGAAGATGTTGGCAGATTTTGTCGTGGTAATCAGAATTGCTTCCATTTCGGGAACTTGGCAAAACAAACAACTTTCTAATGTCCCTCTTTTCCACAATAATCACAAAAGAGATCCTCGGAAGGAATGTTGCACTCACTAGTTTTGTGGGTAGGATTGCCACAGTAGTTATAAGAAAGTAGGATGGGTGTAACCGAGTGCACTGCTTTAGCCCTTGAAGAAAAATGTGATGATCTAGTTGGCGCTATAGTGAAAGCTAAGGCCTTAAACATGATGGAAGCCTCATAGTGTGCATGAGCCAATTCGAGCTATTCTGAAATGTTGTATACATCCAACAAGTGTACAAGTCTCCAAATTTTGCAAAAACCCGTTGCAAAACTTTTGCATGGAGTGTTGGAATACCTTCCAATGAACAAAGATACTGATGGGCAACTTCCAAGTCTATGATGCTCTAATTATCCTCTTTAAGCTTGAAAAGCCTCTTGTAGAACATCTTGAAGGTTTCATCCTTCTATAGAAAGAAAATGGTGAGTTGCATAATTTTTTCAAAACTCTTAATCGAAAATTCCAGCTCAAGAATTCGAAAGAATTCCCCCACTGGATCAATAAAAGCTAGTGCATCGATGGTGGGAGGAATGTTTACAGTAGCAGAAATGAATTGTTGAGGAGAAAGGTTTACTAAAGTAAGTACTGGATCTAGATTATTGGGCATAGTCCCATGATGTGCAATGGTAGCTTGCAATGCAGCTTGAGAGGCGATGGCAATGGCTGTGGCATAAGCTGGATTAGGGATTTAGGTGATGCCCAAAATCCTCAGAAAATGTTATTCATAAACATCTAATGCTTCATAGTGCACATAACAGGTTAGTTGTTTGAATGCGAACGCCTCGGTGTAATTAACACTATACTTGAACTCCAATTCACAAACCATAATTGAAAAAGTTGCCTTGAACTCCCTCAAAGAAATGGTGCCTGGCCTTCCGCTGAACTTCTCAATTCTCCCAAAGGAATTGTTGACCTCCATGGTGTATATGGGTGTAAAGGTAACGACTTGTAACGGAATATATGGTGATGGTGTGAAAGCTGGTGCAACAATAAGCGTACCCCATTAATTAACCCCTCCAAATGGACTTTAATGTACCGTTGATGTAATGTAACCTGAACCTGAATTTTTGGTAGGAGTTGTATTAGATGATGGTGGCGTTGTAGACACTTGATGGTACCATCATGAAGATCATGAGCTCAAAGAAATTGGCTCAAATGATTATGTGTTACTTCATAGTTAATACCTTGGCTCTAGCTGAGCGATAATGCTCTCATCATCCGAGGACATGGTGTCATCCCATGCCCCAAAATTTTGTAACAATAGATAACACTAGCTATAAAGTTTTAACACAACCTATGTAATTAAATACAACCATAATGGAAAGGTATTAAATACGTATGTATGTAGTACATATGATTTGAAAAATACGGCGCGTCGACGAAGATGAACGGTGATGGACGGACGGCGATGGATGGACGTTGATGGATGGAAGGGGCTGGACAGACAGAACCAGACAAACAAAACCGGACGAAACCAAATGGACATCGGACTAAACTACGATGGACAACAACAGAACCTCTAATGGACAACGATGGAACTTTGACGGACAATGACAAAACTTTAACAAATAGCGATGGAATTTTGATAGACGACAATGGAACTTTAACAAACGACAATGGAACTTTGACAGACAACAATGGAACTTTGACAGACAATGATGGAACTTTAACGAAGGGCGACAGACGGCGACGGACAACGGACAATAACTGCAACAGGCGACGATGGCGACAAACGACTGACAACAATTGCGATGGACGGCGATGGCAATGGACGGTGGACGACAATGGATGGTGGACAACAACGGATGGTGGACGGCAATGGACAGTGGACAACAACGGACAACAACTACAACGGACGACAATTGCAACGACAACAAATGGCAACTCTGCCGACAACAGCACTGCAGAGCGATCTATGTCCGTGAACTTTACGACAATGGCGTGTAGAAGAGAAAAAAAAAATTCTTCTACTTCTTGTTTTTTTATTCTTCTTCTTCTTCTTTTTCTTCTTCCAGAGCTGCTACAAGGGCAACTCACTACATGACTACAAGATTAAAAACACACAAGAGTGCGCAGCCCAAATGCTAACCTCAAAACCCATGTACAAGGAAAACAAGTGTATGTGGGGTTACATCATCTGGTGCAGATCTTGTACTGCAATCAAACCTTGTGTGTGTGTGTGTGTACGTACTCCAAAGACCTAAAGCTAGCAATAAAACAAGCTTTGGAGCTGTTCGCTCCTTCCTCCCTCCGAAGCTTTGGAATTTAGAACTTCACAACTTATAGCTTGTTTTTGGTGTCCATTCTCCCTTACTTACGCTACTGTTAGTTATGGGTGTTATTGTTCCTGTTGTAATTATAGTACAAAAGTAGAAAAAGAAGAAGAAGTAACAACAATTCAAGAACACAAAAAACCAACAAGAAAAAGAAACCTAAGAAACTCAAAGCCAAAAAAAATATGCCACTTTCAACATTAAGCGACAAAGAAGAGTTTTTCTAAAATTAAATTGAAAAGAAGGAAAAAAAACATAGTGTATATAAACGGTGGCCGTGTAATAGCCACCATGAACATCTAAAAATCCAATATGACTATGGAGGAAACTTTCCTTAACAAAGGAATTCTAGAAAAATTAACAAGAGAAGGGAAGAGCTTGGCCTTTTATACAACTGTTAACAAAGCTGAAACCCTAAACAAGCCATAACCCTAAAACACCTAATAGCGTATAGTAACCTAAGAACGTACATTAACCTTAAGAGTGTACATTAACCCTAAAGGCATGATTGGCATGCTCGTAACCAACCATCATGTATGAGGCCATGCATACGGGCATGACACACCTTTGTACGCATAGGAAGTTACCAAGGAGACTGAATTTTTGGGTAGCAAGTTATAATTTTTCAACAACAATAGTAAGCTCTAGAACAACAATAACAAAACGAACATTTGTTGAATCATTCACCATCAGTAGCCACATGCTAGTTTTCAATAGCTATGAGCAATGGTGAATGTGGCATAACATGTGGTTACTCAAGGACAGTGGCCAAGACAACAAGAAAAGAATTTCCACAACAAGTTGCCACTTAACAATAGAGGCATCTTCATCATCAATAGTAGCAAAATAAGAATAAATTAAAATTGCATACAGTTCACATCCATGGATTTGTGACCTTTGAGAGGATTATGTTATGGAAGAAACCCTTCTTGATCTTATATGTTCACCTTTGTACACATAAAAGTGTACTAATTTTTTGAGTTCCTATGGAAGAGATTTTGTTTTGGGATTATTGGTGTCTTGGAAAGGTTTTTCTCTTGTTTCCTCATGTGGCATTGAAAAATAAACCCTTTTAAGAAGATTTATAGTTAGGAATTCAGGTGGCTAAAAAGTGATGCTCGCACCCACCATGTATTTATATTCACATACGATAGGAGGCACATAATGATTAATATTACATATGCAAATTTGGGAACCACCACAATACAGATTCCACACTTAATATTCTTAGGAACAAACTGACCATTAAGTTTGAAAAACAATGTTTTCAGTTCAAAACTAGGTCAAATACCACAAGTAGGTAAGATTCAATATCATAGTCCAACACATCATCAGATGATATCCCATCATTGAGGAGCCAATGACTTGTAAAACTTAAGAAAAGCTCATGTGGAAATGCTTGGCACTTGGGAAGAAGGTAACCATTTGAAAACACCATAACTATTGCCTCAAATATTATTGTATAAATTTATCTTTTTGAGGAGCAAAAGTGCACTTCGAAAGAACATTGGCAAAATGTTTGCACTTAGCCTTCATCAGGCATGCATTGCAATTGGGCTTGCTCTTAGTGCAAAAGACTTACAAAGTTTTTTTTCGGAAAATCTCAAGGGTTTTTTTCCTTTAAAAAAATAATTTTTATCTTTATTTATATTTTTTCAATTTTGTGATGTATTTATTGTTCATCCTCTAGAATCTCACTACCATTGTTTCTTGTAGTCTTTATTTTGTGCTTACAAAACATTGCATTGTACCAAAACAATAGAAATATAGGTGGGAAGGCTAACCTTTCCTGATCCTATTCAATAAATAGTTATAAGTAGGAATGACAACTTAATGGCATTCTCTGCAACTATTTGGTATTTCATTACATACCTAGGTCCAACAATGTGTATTTTTTGCCCACAAAATAATGCAAAAAAATTATATCAACAAGCTACCCTTATTCATAACATTAAAATGTTCAAAACAACTATAAAAAATGGAACAAGAAATTGGAATTTTAAAAACCAACAACTACAGCAAGTCCAAATTCTATGACTTTAATACAGCCTGCTAAAACAAGAAGGCTCTACTCTTATGCAAAAAAATATTGCAAGAGATGTTGCACCTTGAAGGTAAATCATAAACATTGGTAACTTTGGTGAATCCATTTCAATAGCTTCCTTGTAGCATAATGACAAGTTAATTCAATGCACTAACTTGTTTTGACATTTGCATTAAATATGGGATGAAGATACAAAAAATAGAATATTAATAGATCTAAAAACCAACTTGACATAATAGCCAACAATTGTTCACAAATATTTGCTCCAAGATTGAAAGGTGGATCAACTTACCAACATTACACACTCCTAAACAAGCCTAGGACCAGTAACAACACGCAAATTAGGGCTATTAAGTGGTTCATCTAGACCCTAGAAAGGATAGCAAGTAACACATAAAATTTCAATTTATTGTTCATGGCCAACTTCAACAACTCAGAACTTTTGAAATGCTCACACCATCCATAAACCCATATGCTGGCTCCTTATCCACTAGGCAAGAACATATGAAGTAGATGATAAGAATATGTGCACAAACTGCATACTCTACCCAAGTTGCTTAAATCTTAAAAGTTATATACTCAATGAGGAATTGAACCTCATAAACAACCCTTCATTGCTAGGTTGGGCTACACTTCATGTCACAAACAAGTCAGTATTAATCATTAATTTTTTCACAATTCATTTGATAAACCACTTCAAGTAATTTTTGCAAGTTAGGATTAATCATCAACATTTAAGATAGCCAAAATAGACCTTATACCATCCAAAGCATAAGTAGGCAGTTCATATATAAGATCATTACCATTCACATGATGATGATTTGGGAACATTGGGAATTTGATAACTCATACCAAATGGGAGTAGGTAAATATAGTTTGAGATGCTTCCAATAAAACATAAGAAGATTCAAATGTGCCCCACTTTTGATAATAAACACCTGTAATTACATCATCACCAACCTCATATGACGAACCCCATGCATTAGTGAAATTTTTATTAATTTTATGAAGAGGTTTTGAGCACCTTGCAAGCCAAAATTCCTAGCCCTCATCATTATCAGCAACGACATTAACAACAAAGTTATCTCTTATTTCCAAACAAGTAGCAAGCATATTTCCATCTTCACCAAAATCCTAATTAACATCTTCCTTTTCCATGATAGATCACACAAAATTAGTATCTACAAGTTTTAATGTTTTTGGCCTCCATTCATTTGTCCATTGAAGATATGAGCATGCAAACCATTGTCTTTCCATGTAAAAACAACAAAAACATGCTAATTCTCTGACCATTAGTTTAGTAACATCATATTGATTCAAGGCACATATGGAATGCAATTTTTGAGTGCTAGGAACTAGATCACAAGCATGGGCAATGTTTCAATCAACATCACATATACCTATGAGCCAAAATATCCTTTTAATTGACTTGCAGTGGCTAGTGTAAGAGGTTTTGGGCCTTTCAAACAAACTTCTGCATAGGAAACTTACAACATATGTTGCATTTCGTAAAGGCACACCATGGGCATTTAATTGTTTTTGCCACAAAAACCACTTGATGATAGCCCCAACTCCATCATGAGCTCCTTTCCCATGACTCGTTCCAAAAAATGACCAGATCATTGCACACCCATCTATCAAATAAAGATAATATCCCACAAAATACCAAGGCTTATGTGACTTGAATTGATTTGCATAGCCATTTGACCACACAAAGTGAGTAAAGGGGCATATCCTTCTTCAACCATGTAAGTCTATTACTTTTGTAAACAATTTTGCACAAAATAGGAATCATGTTTGTGGTCATCACTAATATAAAAGTGATATTTTTATACTAATGGAAGTTTTTGCCATTTGGTTTGAAGAATGCCCTTACAAAATTTCAAAAGGTCATGGATTGAATATTGGTGGGTCTTGGTTTTGTTAAATGCTACATTGATGACATCCTTATTTTTAGTTTGACCCCAGGAGATCATATGCATCATTTGCGAAAGGTGTTTGGAAAACTAAAAGAACATAACCTTAAGTTTCATCCAGGCAAGTGTTAGTTCTTTCATACTCAAATAAAATACTTGCGTCACATGATTTATCCAGGTGGATTGGGGGGTCAGAAAGCCAAGGTTGAAGCCATTTCACAAGTTCCCCAACCAACAGATGTTAATTGGTTATGAGCTTTTTGGGCTTGTGTAATTATTACCAGAGGTTTGTGAAAGGCTTCAATAGCATAACCAAACCTTCAACCCAATTGACACAAATTGACTAGGAGTTCATTTGGGATGAACCACCAAAATAGGCCTTTTGGGAGTTGAAAACCAGGCTTTCATCAACCCCCATTTTGAGGCAACCCATCCGAGGAAGACCATTCCAAATACACACTGATTGGAGTACTTTAAGATTGGGAGTCATGCTTACCTAACTTGATGATGATGGTTCAAAGTTTGTGGTGGCATATGCCAATTGGTCTGATAACAAAATGGAGGCCAAGTATAGCTCATATGAAGGGGAATGCCTTGTAGTTGTTTGGGTTGTTTCATCATTTCGATGTTATCTTTATGGTAGCCCATTCACTTTGATTATCAATCACCAACCTTTAAAATTCCTTATGGAATCAGATCGATTCACTGGAAAGTTGGCCAAGTGGGCATTTATCTTGTAAGAGTATGACTTTGATATAATTCACAAGCTTGGTAGGGCTAATTGAGATGCCAATGGGTTGAGTTAGAACCCAAGTTCCAACGAAAAGGATACCATTGGGGCTCGTTGGCATGGTGATGTGAATTTGGAGACGATACTAGGATGGCATGCCTTTGCATACCTTTATACCTTATTGGGGTGTTTTAGTGATGTACTTCAGACTAATATGGATGATGGGGATCCCCATGATGTGGACATGGAATTAGAGGGCAATGGTGCTTTAGATATTTATGATGATGCACTTGTCATTGCATATTTGCAAGTAGGTGAAATTCCAATTGGATTAACACCCAAGGAAAGGGACCATGTTGTGCATAGGGCCAAACGATTGATATGGGAAGGTAATTCCCTCTTACGAATGTGGGTAGAGGGACAAGTGAAGGATGTGCTTTGCCCAAAACAACGTGAGAGCCTTGTGAAGCATGCTCGTGAGGAATTGGGCCATTTTGGGGTTCAATGGACATATAGTTGTTCTAGACAGAACACTGGTGGCAAAGGATGCAATTGCAAATTTAGTAATTTGTTTCTAAGTATATGGTGTGTGATCGAATTTGGGTGTCTTTCAATGCACCTACACCTCACCTATAGCCCTTACCAATTATGGGGCTTGGGTATTGATGGAATTTGAATTTTGTCGGCCCATTAAGTTTGACACCTTGACATAATTGATATGTATTGGTTATGATTTAACATTTCTCCAAGTGATTGGAGTTGGTTCCATTGTTAAATCATAGCAATGAAGGAGCAACATATGCATTTTTAAACAAGGTACTTAATAGGTTTGGGGTTCCAATTGAAGTTCTCATTTACCAAGGTATAAAATTATGTGGGGAATTCCAAGAGTTGTGTGAGAAAGCATTGATTGATCATCACACAACTTCATGAAACCATTTTGAGGTAAACATGTTAATTAAGCAGATGGTGCAAATGGTGAAATGGGGTTTGCAAAAGTATGGTCTTCACAAGGGCCATACTCAAGATTGGGACTTACA
>Ga0116231_10009914_pt1 | contig 15686 bp, 10 predicted proteins | sample S1TSphgellanicum_2_FD_89695 | JGI IMG/M metagenome (GOLD analysis project Ga0116231, IMG submission 89695) | Host-associated microbial communities from peat moss isolated from Minnesota, USA - S1T2_Fd - Sphagnum magellanicum MG | ecosystem: Host-associated > Plants > Peat moss > Unclassified...
TCTAGGGGCAGCCCTGTAGCCGTGCTCATCGTTTGGCCACAGCGCGCAACTCACCGATCAAAGTTCCAACATTTTGCGCGGCGACATGTTGAACCTGCGTTGACTGCGCTATTTCGCGGATAGATTGGGCGGTCTTACCCACGCTGCTCACGATACGTTCAAACGCCTGCTTGGCGTGCTCCGAGCGCTCTGTACCCTGCGCCACGCGATTGACCGATTCCGAAATCAACCTCGATATTTCCAGCGCCGCACCAGAGCTACGCTCGGCCAATTTACGAACTTCACCCGCCACGACAGAAAATCCAACGCCGTGCTCCCCGGCTCGCGCCGCCTCAATGGCGGCGTTGAAAGCCAGCAAATTGGTCTGGTTGGCAATTTCGCTGATCACCCGCACGATGTCAGAAATGTCATGTGATGATTTCTCAATCAGCTCGGTCGCCGCTATGGCGCTTTTAAGCGCGTCATAGCCTGTTTGAGCGGTGCTTTCCGTATCTGCCGCAAGTTCCGCGGCCGATTGCGTGTAACGGCTGATTTCCTCAATCGATACCGCCAGTTCTGACATTACTTTTGCCATGGCCTGCGATTTGCCGCTGATCTCTTGTTCAAGCGTCACCTGCGCCGTGACATCATAAGCATATTTAATCACTCTTACCACCTCACCCCGCAGGTTCTGAATCGGTGCATATGATGCTTGAATATAAACGTCGCGATTGAACTTACCGACGCGATGGAAGCGGCCCGCGTAGAACTCCCCCTTGCCAAGACGCAGCCAAAAGTCTCGGTACTCGGGGGAGACGATGTAATCAGGCGAGCAAAACATGCTGTGGTGCTGGCCGATAATTTCGCGCAATGTGTAGCCCATGACGCGGAGATAATTTTCGTTCGCAGTGAGCACTTTGCCGTCTAAGTCAAACTCAACAACCGCCTGCCCGCGATCAATGGCTTTGATCCGCCCTTCAAAATCCAAATTGCGGATCTTGTCCTCGGTCACGTCGATGGCAAATTTGACTATTTTGACGGGTCGACCACTCGTATCCAAGATCGGATTATAGGTCGCCTGGATCCAGACCTCTTTGCCGGTGGCAGATAACCGCTTATATTCCCCGGAGTGAAATTCGCCGCGACTGAGTTTTTCCCAGAAATTCATATACGCATCCGTCTGACTATAAGACGGTTCGCAAAGCATGCGATGATGCTTGCCGCGTATCTGATCTAGCGAATAACCCATCAATGTTAGGAAATTGGCGTTCGCATTTAAAATATGGCCGTTGAGGTCCATTTCGAGGACCGATTGCGCGCGGTTGATCGCGTCGACTTTGCCTTCAAATTCTGCATTTCGGGCTTTGGCGTCCGTAATATCATAAGCAAATTTCACGATTTTCCAGGGCTGGCCGTCCAGACCAAAGATCGGGTTATAACTGGCTTGTATCCATTTTTCCTTGCCGTTTTTACCAAACCGCTTGTACTGCGCGCCCTCATATTCGCCGCGGCCCAGCCGGTGCCAAAACTCCGCGTATTCCTGCGAGGCCGCGTAGCCAGCATCACAAAACATGCGATGATGTTGGCCGCGAATTTCTTCCAGCTTGTAGTCCATCAACCGGAGAAAATGCTCATTGGCGTGCAAGATGCGGCCGGTTAGGTCGAATTCCACAATCGCCTGCGCCCGATTGACAGCATTGACTTTGCCCTCAAACTCGGTGGCCCGGAGTTTTGATTCGGTGACATCCATGGCAAATTTTACCACTTTCATGGGATTGCCATTCAGATCCATAATCGGGTTATAGGTCGCTTGAATCCATATCTCTCTATCGCCTTTGCCAATTCGCTTGTATTCGCCGGCATCGAACTCACCGCGCCCCAATTTCTGCCAAAACTGTCGATAAGCGGCGCTCTTGCCCTCTTCGGCCGTGACGAACATGCGGTGATGTTGCCCAATGACCTCGGCCGGCGTGTAACCCATCAGTTGGAGAAAGTTTTCGTTGGCAGAAAGAATGTTGCCTAACAGATCGAACTCGATCATGGCTTGCGCGCGGCTTATGGCGGCGACCTTGCCGGAGAATTCCGCGGCAGCGGATTTCGTCGCGGTGACGTCCATGGCGTATTTCACGACTTTGGTGGGTCGCCCTTCGGCGTCGAGGATCGGGTTATAGCTGGCGCGTATCCAAACCTCCCGCCCGCCGCGGCCGAGCCGTTTGAACTCCCCGTCCACCACCTCGCCGGCGCGTAGGCGTTTCCATAACTGCGCGTAAGCGTCAGACTTGCTGAAGCTATCTTCGCAGAACATCGCATGCTTCTGGCCACGCACTTCGCCCAGCGAATAGCCCATCAGCGTCAGAAAATTCTCGTTGGCGGTCAGAACGCAGGCATCAAGATCAAATTCAATCACCGCCTGTGACCGATCAATGGCCAGCGCACGGCCTTGCAATTCGTGCAGTTCAGCCGAACTCTCTTGCGTCGGGCGGCAACAATACACCAGTTCTGTGAGTTCGTTTAAAAACAGATGACCTTCGACGCGCTGCGCCGACGCAGAAGCGGGGCGCAGGAACCCGCACAGTTCAACCGTTTCGCCTTTGCGCGCCGCAGCCAAGGCATGCCGCGCAAGGTTGTCAAGTGGAGAGAAGACATCTGCCAGCGTATAACTGGCAAAGGCAAGGTCGCTGCAAGCCAAGAACTCCAATGCCCGCGTATTGCCGCGCAATAGGCGCCCCCCATCGGCGTCGAATACCAATATGATGTTGCAATCCTGGATCACCTCAACGAGCCGGTTTATATTTACGGCTGCTTCACTTTTCGGCTTCAGAATGTGATTCATGGAAGTCTTCTCACCGCGTTGCATCGCGTATATGAGAGTGAGGCTGTTAAGACTGTACAAAAAATGGGGCTGTATCGAAGTTTTTTAGCCCCGCCTTTGTTTCAATCGCCGTTGGTTTGACCCATCAACCCGTCGATTCTACCCGGCAAGGAGGGTTCGTTCCGGCTCGTTCTTGCCAAACAGCGCCAGCAGCATGGCAATGGCCTGCCCACGGGGCGTTTCGAGCAAGGGGTCTTTTTCCAGCAGTAACGCGGCATCTTTGCTGGCCATGTGCAGCAGGTCTTCATGCGCGATCGGGTCAGACAGGCGCAAATCTGGCATCCCAGCTTGGCGCGTGCCCAGAGCCTCCCCGGCGCCGCGGAGACGGAAATCCTCGTCGGCGATGACAAACCCATCTTCGGTATCACGGAGCAACACCAAGCGCCGGCGCGCCAACTCGCTCAGCCCGTCTTCATGCAGCAACAAACAGAAGCTCGCGGTCTCGCCGCGCCCGACACGCCCGCGCAACTGATGTAATTGGGCAAGGCCAAAGCGCTCAGCGTGCTCAATGACCATCACGCTGGCCTGACTGACATCGACCCCCACCTCAACAACCGTGGTTGCGACCAAAAGCCGTTGCTGCCCGGCGGCAAACGCCGCCAGCGCCGCATCACGAACCGCCGGCTCTTGCCGGCCATGCGCCAAAAGAACCATGGCGCCGAAGCGGCTCTGCAATTGTTCGGCGCGTGCCTCGGCCGCAGCGAGATCGATCAACTCGCTTTCTTCCACCAGCGGGCATATCCAATATATATAAGCGCCGCGTTCGAGCGCCCGCGCCACCGCTTCCACCACGTCGCCCAAAGCGGAAAGCGAGTGCAGTGTGGTGCGGATGGGCGCCCGGCCAGCGGGTTTGCCGGCCAGGCGGCTGACCGCCATCTCTCCCCATTGTAATAACAGCAAGGTGCGGGGAATCGGCGTGGCGGTCATCACCAGAATATCGGTCTCCTCACCCTTGGCACCAAGCAGCAGGCGCTGATCCACGCCAAAGCGGTGCTGTTCATCAATGACCGCCAAACCGAGATCATGAAACACCACGCCCGCCTGAAACAGCGCATGGGTGCCGATGACGAGCTTTAACGCGCCGTTGGCCAGGCCGGACAGCACATCTCGCCGCGCGGCGCCCTTCACGTTGCCGGTTAACAACCCGACGGGCGCTGCGCAGAGCCGGCAGAAGGTCGCGTAATGCTGCCGCGCCAGAACCTCGGTGGGCACCATAAGGGCCGCTTGTCCGCCCGATTCGACCACACGCAGCATGGCCAGCAAAGCCACCAGAGTTTTGCCGCTGCCGACATCGCCCTGCAGCAGCCGCAGCATGCGCTTGGGTGCGGCGAGATCGCTGTCAATATCCGCCAAGGCCTTGGTCTGCGCTTCGGTTGGTGCGTGCGCAAAGCGGGCCAGAGCGACGTCGCGCAGGCTGTTGTCGCCTCGGCGCGAGCGGCCTTGGCGGAGGCGAACCCGGTTGCGCAACTGGGCCAAGGCAACCTGCCCGGCCAATAACTCATCATAAGCCAGGCGATGACGCGCCTGCGGCGGCGGCACAGCGCGCGGTACTTGCACCGCGTGCAACGCCTCGGCAAAGCTCGGCCAGCCCTGACGTGCGAGCAGGGTCGGGTCGTGCCATTCCGGCAGATTCGGCAGTCGCGCGAGAGCAGCTTCCATGCCGCGGCGCACATGCCAGGCGAACAAACCCGCGGTCAGCCCCCAAATCGGTTCGATCTCCGGCAACCGGTTGGCCTCGTCGAGCGGCACCATATGGGCCGGGTTGGCCATGCTGCGCCGGCTGGCGTACGCCTCTAGTTTGCCAGAGACGAGCAATTTGGCGCCAACTGGCGCGCGTTTGGCCCACGGGCCTTTGCCGAAAAAAGCGAGCTCGGCGAAACCGCTGCCGTCGGTGACGATGGCGCGCCAGGGTTGGCGGGGGGTGTTCGGCGGCTCGTGACGCACCACCTCCACCGCCAGGGTGGCGATTTGGCCTGGGCGTGCCGTGCGGATGGTTGGGCGCTCCCGGCGATCTATGTAGGATTCGGGCAGATGAAACAGCAAATCCAGCACCCGCGCCCCCCCCGTGGCCCGCTTCAACAGCGCCGCTTGCGCTTCACCTATGCCTGGCAAGCTGGTCAACGGCGCAAACAATGCGTCGAGCTCAGGAAAAACGCGGGGTGGGACGGGCTGACAGGGCATGGGCGCGCAGCTATATGACATCGCGTTGATGACAGCACAAAACTCTGATCCGACCGAGCCCCTCTCGCCGCCCGCGCTTGACACCCGTCGCCGGCGGCTGTTGTTTCGCGCCAATCACCGGGGCACACATGAAAATGATTTGATGATCGGCGGCTTTGTCACCCCGCGTATCGCCACCTTCACCGACGCAGACATCACCGCGCTGGAGCAGGTGTTGGAGTATCCTGAGGTGGACTTGGCCGATTGGCTGAGTGGCCGCCGCCCTATCCCGCATGATGACGACTGCGCCATGCTCCGCACGATGTTCGAAGCGATTCACCAGTGACCACGATTCCTATTGTTTGGGGCGCGCCCGAGGGGTGGGACGCCGTGCTGCTCGCCCGGCGCCGCGCCGAGCACAACGGCAGCTTGCTGCACATCGCCCGCGACGACCAGCGCATGGCACGCCTCACCGAGGCCCTGGGGTTTTTTGCCCCAGAAATAGAGGTTTTGCGCTTCCCCGCCTGGGATTGCCTGCCCTATGACCGCGTTTCGCCAAACCCGGAGTTGGTCGCCGAGCGCATCGCCACCCTCACCAAGTTGCTGGAGCCCCCCCGGCTTGAAAAGGGAGATCGGCAGCGCATCGTCCTGACCACATTCAACGCCGCAGTTCAGCGGGTTCCGCCGCGTTACGTGTTCCGCGGCTCCGGGCTCGACCTCGAAAGCGGCGGATTTGTCGACGCTGACAAGCTGGTGAGCTTTCTTGAGGCAAACGGCTACGGCCGCGCCGGCACGGTGATGGAGGCCGGGGAATACGCCGTGCGCGGCGGCATTATCGACCTGTTCGCCGCGGGTGAACCCGAGCCGGTGCGGCTTGATCTGTTCGGCGACAGCATTGAAAGCATTCGCCGTTTCGACCCGGCCACGCAACGCAGCGGCAAGAAGCTGGAAAAACTGGTGCTTCGCCCCGTCTCTGAGGTGCCGCTCGACAAAGCCTCCGTCTCGCGCTTCCGCAGCGGCTGGCGCGCGCAGTTTGAGCCCGCTGCCGCCGCCGACCCGATTTACAAAACTGTCTCCGAAGGGCGGCGCTACCCCGGCATTGAGCATTGGGTGCCACTGTTCCACACCGCCATGGAGACATTGTTCGACTATTTACCCGATGCCTCCATCAGCCTGGACCACCAAGGGGAGGAGGTGCTGACGGCGCGGTTTGAGATGATCGCCGACCATTTTTCCGCCCGCAAAATGCCGCCGCGCGATGGGGAAGTGCCCTACCGCCCGCTTCCGCCAGAGATGCTCTACCTGACCCGTGAAGATTGGGAGATTGCGCTCGGCTGCGCCACGGCCTTCATCTTCAGCCCGTTTGCGAAACCAGACGGCGCTGTGGGGATAGATGGTGGCGGGCGCCCCGGCCCGCTTTATGCCCAATCCCAAATGCCCGGCAGCAACGCCTTTACCCAATTGCGCAGTCAGGTTGAGCGCTGGAGCGCCGAGGGTCGCCGCCTCATCGTCGCGGCCTGGACCCGAGGGTCACGCGAGCGGTTGCTGCATTTGCTCATCGAACAAGGTATGCGCGCAGAGCCGATTAAAAACGGCCTTGACGTGCCGCCAAAGGCGGTTATCGGCGTGGCGACACTCGGGGTGGAGCGCGGTTTCGTCGCCGAGAAGCTGGCCGTGGTCGGCGAGCAAGATCTGCTGGGCGAGCGCATCAGCCGCCCGCCGCGCAAGCGCAAGCGCGCCGACCAATTCATCGCCGAGGCCACCGAAATTGCCGAAGGCGACCTGGTGGTGCATCAGGAATATGGCATCGGGCGGTATGACGGCCTGGAAACACTGACCGCCGGCAACGCCCCGCATGATTGCTTGCGCCTTTTATACGATGGCGGTGAAAAGCTGTTTTTGCCGGTCGAGAACATCGAAATGCTGTCACGTTTCGGCAGCGAGGGCGCCGGCGTGGCACTCGACAAGCTCGGCGGTGCGGGGTGGCAGACACGCAAAGCGAAAGCCCGCAGCCGCATCCGCGATATGGCAGACCAGCTCATCAAGCTCGCGGCGGCGCGCCAGACACAAGAAGCGCCGAGCCTGGCGCCGGCAGAAGGCACGTGGGACGAGTTTTGTGACCGTTTTGCTTTTTCTGAGACGGAAGACCAAGCGCGCGCCATTGCTGACGTGCTGGAAGATTTGTCCAGCGGCCGACCGATGGACCGCCTGATTTGCGGCGATGTTGGTTTTGGCAAGACCGAAGTGGCGTTGCGTGCGGCCTTTGTCGCGGCCATGGCCGGCACGCAGGTGGCGGTTGTCGTGCCAACCACCTTGCTGGCACGCCAACATTACCGGGTATTTTCCGCGCGCTTTGCTGGCCTACCCATCCGTGTCGCGCAACTGTCGCGCATGGTGACGGCGAAGGAAGCGGCGGAAGTGCGGCGGGGCTTGGCCGAGGGCAGTATCAATATTGTCGTTGGCACGCACGCGCTGCTGGCCAAAGGGATTACCTTCAGCGAACTTGGTCTGTTGATCGTCGATGAAGAGCAGCATTTTGGCGTGGCGCATAAGGAAAAACTCAAGGCGCTCAAGGCCGACGTGCATGTGTTGACTCTGACGGCCACACCGATTCCGCGCACCTTGCAACTGGCGCTCACCGGGGTGCGGGAGATGAGCATTATTGCCACCCCGCCGGTGGACCGTCTCGCGGTGCGCACCTTTATTATGCCGTTTGACGCGGTGGTGATTCGTGAGGCGCTGATGCGTGAGCGCTTCCGCGGCGGGCAGGTGTTTTGCGTGGTACCGCGCATCGAAGATCTGGGCCGTATGGCGGAGCGCCTGGCGACTATTGTACCCGAAGCCCGCACGGTGCAGGCGCATGGCCGCCTCGCCCCGACTGAGCTTGAGCGGGTCATGACCGAGTTCGGCGACGGCAAATACGATATTTTGCTCTCGACCAACATTGTTGAAAGCGGCCTCGATATGCCGGCGGTCAACACGCTGGTCATCCACCGGGCGGATATGTTTGGGCTTGGTCAGCTTTATCAGCTTCGGGGCCGGGTGGGGCGCGGCAAGCAGCGTGGCTATGCCTATTTGACGTGGCCAGCCAATCACCGGCTCTCCGCGGCTGCGGAAAAGCGGCTCAACGTGATGCAAACGCTGGATAATCTTGGCGCTGGCTTCACCTTGGCGAGCCACGACCTGGACATACGCGGCGCCGGCAATCTGCTGGGCGACGAGCAATCCGGCCATATTCGTGAGGTCGGCATCGAGCTGTATCAGCAAATGCTGGAAGACGCGGTGGCGGAACTGCGCGCCGATGGCCGCAGCGCCCGCACGACGGAACGCGACTGGACTCCGAACATCACGCTTGGACTGCCGGTTTTGATACCAGACACTTACGTGGCTGATCTGCCGGCGCGTCTTGGCCTATATCGCCGCATTGGCGCACTGGCGTCGGAGGCCGAGGCAGAGGCGATGGCCGCCGAATTGGTCGACCGGTTTGGCAAACTCCCGTCTGAGGTCGAAAATCTCTTGCAAGTTGTGATGCTGAAGCGCGCCTGTCGTGAAGCCGGGGTTGAGCGATTGGAGGCGGGGCCGAAGGGGATGGTGTTGCAGTTCCGCGGCAACGCATTCCGTAACCCGACGGGTCTTGTGGCTTGGCTCGGGCGAAAAGGCGGTCAGATCAGGCTTCGCCCCGATCACAAATTAGCGATTGTCGGTGAAATGACGGTTGCGGAACGGGTAAAGATGGCGCGCGATACGCTTCTCAACCTGAACCGATTGGTGCAGCAGGCGCAGGCGGCGTAACTCGCTTTTTGTCTGTGTAAAAAAGCGCACTCGCGCCCCTACTTTCGAAGCAAAAATTGTTACTGCGGCGTTGGCGAGACAAATAGATCCGATAACTTGCATTTCAACGCGTCTGCCAGCGACAGCAAAGTCGTAGCTGACGGTCTGACCAACCCGGCTTCAATGGCTGGAAGATAGAGTGACTCACCGCCGAAGTAGGACCCAATCTCTTCAACTGTCATACCCTTCTCACGCCGAATCCGCCGAATATTGCGGCCGACCAATTTATCTGCTGCTGAGGGAGTACGCTCATAACCCATAGAAACCCCGTTTTTTATTGTTCGAGCTGACGGCAAAACATGGCAGTAATGCTTAATAAAACTACATCTTTGAAAATATGTCTAGAGAACACAACGCGCTTTGAACAAGTGTTTCCAGGTCTTCTACGCCCACTCTATTGGCAACGTCATAAGCCGCATCAAGAAGCCTTTGTCCTCACGACAACAAACCGATGTGTAAGGCCGTCTGTGCTATGCAAACAATATCTTTTGGTAACAAAACGCGACTTGGTGACACAGCATACTCCTGAGGGCACCGTTTGCGTTGATCGAGCGGCGGCACCATTCAGAATAAAAAATTAACAGAAAACAACCAAAAGGCTATAAAAACCTTTTGTGGTCAAACCATTTGTGTCTATCGGGTTCCTTTGACATTTTGCATGTCAGGCCCGCGCAACACGCATAAATGTCGTCACGATACGCCACCCGGCGCGTAGCGTGCCGCGAAAGGAACCGGCGACTTTCGAAACGCCGCCAATACGGCAGCGATACGGCAAAGGAATCTCTATTATGCGCAGCCCGGCCCGAGCCGCCTGCATTTGCATCTCAATATTCCAGCCGTAGGTCATTTCACGCAGATTGAGACGCTGCAACGCATCCCGCCGTATGGCGCGATAGGCACACATATCGGTATACCTCACGCCGAATAATACCCCCATGGCCCAGCCGGCGAGATGCCCGGCCAGCACTTGGTGAAACCCCATGGCGCCGGGCTCGCGCTTGCCGCGCGTACGAGAGGCCAGAACAAAATCATGTGATCCGGCGAGGATGGGGGCGACAATTTGCGCCATCAGGTCGCCGCGGTCCGCACCATCGCCGTCTAGAAAAACAATCACTTCACAGTCCGGCGGGGCGGACTCCGCACCGCGCGCGCAGGCCCGGCCGTAGCCGCGTTCGCTCAGCGCGAGAACGGTTGCACCGGCGCGACGCGCGACCTCCGGCGTGCCATCGGTGCTGCCACTATCAGCGACGATGATATCACGCGCGACATCACGCGGGATTTCCGCCACCACGGCGCCAATCGCCTCCACCTCATTCAGTGTGGGAATAACAACAGCGACGGCCACGTGCTTACAGACTCCAGCGCAGCCCGCAATTTTGGCAGGGCTTCGGCGGGGCATCGCCGAGCAGGGAGGCGCGAAATTCCTGATAAGCGGGCCCGTTCCAAATCTCGCGCAATGTCTGCTGAGTCGCATCGCCCAGCGTGTAACTCTCATAACCCCGTGCCGAAAACGGGGCGATGCAGCATGGCAAAGCCCGCCCATTGGCGGTGAAATACATCAGCGACCACGGGCGGCGACACGTCGACCACGGTTGGTCATCTTGCCGCTTAAGGCTCATCCCTGGTTCCGTGGCACCGGAAGCATCCAACGTCACGCCGAGCGTGCCGGCCAACGCCCGCGCCTCATTAATCAAAGCTTCTTCGTCAGCCATTGTGGCTTCGAATAGCGAGGAATCGGCGCGGGCGAGACCACGCCCGACGTCATCAAACACCAGGCGCTGCAAATGCACTTCGGTCACGCCAAGCCGAGCGGCCAGGCGGACAAATTCCGGCAATTGGTCGATGGTTTCTTTCAACCCGGTCAGCCAAAGTGACACACGCGGTGTGGTGGCGCCGATTTCACGCTGATAGGCGGTGAAGTCACCCACATGGCGCACAATGCGGTCGAAATAATCTTTGCCACGCACTTTCAAAAACATCTTGGCTTCAGCAGCATCAAGAGAAACCCGCAATTCATCGAGCCCGCTCTCAATCAATTCGCGGTGTTTGCGGGCTGTCAGCAACGTACCATTGGTATTGAACAGCACATAGATACCACGATCTTTAAGGTAGCGGATCATGCGCGGAAGTTCACGCACGAGCATCGGCTCTCCCACGCCGTGCAGCACGACGCGAGCGACGTTGGGCACTTGGTCTACGATGCTGGTGAATAACTCCCAGCTCATATCAGCGGGTTTTTCCAGCTCTTCGAAGGTGCGTGGACAGGTATCGCAAAGCAGATTGCAGCGATTGGTCGTTTCCAGGTAGAGGCACACTGGCGGGGACGCAGCGTTTGTTTCACGCTTGGTATCAACCGCTTCAAAATAGCGGCGTGGGTCAGCAAGGCGCGGCTGCTCGGTTACAGACATGATCAACTCCTTTGAAGATGGTTCTGGCGCGGCAAAGCAATAAGATCGCGCAACGCCAAAAGGCCAAACGGCCCGTAAATCAGGCAGGGCCAAAGCAGGCTTTCATCGTAAGACGCAAGATAAATCAGAAATACGGCAGATGTGAGGTAAAGCACCGAAAGCGCCGGCAGCAGCGTGCAGGGCAAGAGGAGCCAGGCGAAATACCACGGGTAATGCGGAAAAATCGCGATGGTGAGAGATGTCGCCAAAAGCAACGCGGCGCCAGCAACGCGAGGGACATCTGTTGCGTCTTTCCAAGCACGCAGGAAGACCGCCGCGCCCAAGGCAAGCAGCCCGATCGCCGCACCGGCATAATAAGCCGCCCCTGCCCAGCCCGGCAATCTGACAAACCGTGCCAGAAGCGCCAGCGGAAAGAGGCGGGTTTCATGCGCCACCCCTTCTTCAGAGGCATAGCCAGGCAAAAATCCAAGCACATGCCGCCCGGCGCTGGCATAACAAAGGTACGCTGCGACAATCACCGCGGCAAACGCGAGCGGTGCGCCCCAACCGAGCTTACGGCCAGCCTGCCGATGCCAGAACGCTGGCAGCAAAACCGCAGGCAAAAATTTTACCAAAACCGCGCCTGCAAGCGCCGCGCATGCCAAAGCGGGGCTGCGCCAGGAGGCGGCAAGCAGAGCAACAGCAATGAAGCAAATCGCCGCCGCATCAATATGCCCGTTGCCGGCAAACTCCCATATCGGCAGAGGGTGCCAAGCGTAAACAACGACCTGTGCAACCGGCTTTCCCGCGGAAGACAACAGCCGAATTAAAACAATGATCGTGATTGTATCGAACAGCGCCGCGGCGGCTTTGATGGCGTAAGGCGTTTGTGCAACCCGTGCCACCGAACGAAAGATCATTTGCGCGACCGGAGGATAAATCGTGACGGCGTAATCAGGGCGGTTGATGTTGGGAAAAATGGCTTGATCCCGCAACGATTTCAGCTCCGGCGCGGCGGGGACATAGATGTAAGGATTAATGCCTGCGAGCTGCACGCGGCCATCCCAGACATAACGATAAAGAGCGGTCGACAGAAAGGGCGGTGAAACCAAAACCAAGATCCGCAACAACCCCGCCACCAGCAAAACCAGCCAGATACTGAGTTGCTGGCGCCGGGCCAAAAACACCCCCCCGGCAAACACAGCACACGCCAGCAAACAGCAGCCAACAAATATCGAAATTCTCAGCGGGGAGCCGAGTCCCTGACTGCCCCGCAAATGTAAGCTCTGCCCCGCTGCGGTAAGCCCCAAAAGTGCAGCGCCAATCCCCAGACCAATCTTAAACTGCGTCTGCTTTACAACAACGTTGGTGAGCACGGTCACGACGGGAGCGGGATATGCAGATCTATAAGCTGCGCGCGGGTCGCAGGGGCGTGATAGCCGGCTCCAGGCGTTTCTAGCTCAGCCATCAAGCGCCGCAATGCGGCCGGATCATCGACATCATACCACGAAGGCAACAACACCACCGGCAGCCCGAGCGAACGTGCTTGGCGCTGCGTCTCGGCGGCAACGCTGTCGGTGCTCCAGGTGATATCGGAAAACAGCGCCGGTTCCGGCCGCTGCAAGCCCAGTAGGTAATACCCACCGTCTACCGCCGGCCCCAACACGGCCCGTTTGCCTGGCGCCAGCAATGCCGTGGCCGCCTGTTTTAAGTGGCGGGTCGGCAGAGTTGGGCTGTCGGAGTTCAACACACAGACGGCGCCATAACCCACATCAAACAAGCTCCGCATGGCGTGCAGCAGACATCGACCAAACCCCTGCACGCCCGCCGGCATCTCGCCGCTCCCGTCCGCTAAAATCAGCCTTGTACCGAGGGCGAGCAGGCCATCGAACAAGGCCATGCTTCCGGCGGGGGCATAGGCGATATAGGCATGGATGGGCACCTCCAACGCGGCCTGCGCCAGGTTTTCGGTGATGTCGCGCAAAAAAGCGCCGCTGAGGCGCATTGCCTCCTCCGGCGTTAGCAAGGGGGTCAGGCGGGTTTTAACGCGGCCCGCTTGCGGCGCTTTGGCCATGACGGCAATGGCGCATCTTCCTCTTGCTTCCGCCAGCACATAATTCTCCTATGTTGTAGGGGTCGGCTTGGATTGCCCGGGATAGTCGGGATCCGTCAGGAACGGGAACGGGCCGGGGTAAGTTTCGACCAAAACCGTATGCGTCACAAACCCATCCGATTTCGTCCAACGGTGGAGCTGATAGGCCGGCGGCTCGAGCGTGAAAGCGGCCGGCGCCGCGGGGTCGAGTGCGAACTCCACCTGATGCGCGGCAGAGGGAGCGATCGACGCTATGGCCTGATGAACGCTGGCGAAGACCGGGCGGTGATGGTGCCCGCTCAGAATGCGCTGCACTTGCTTATGGCGCCCGATGACGGCCGCAAACGCGCCGGGGTCACGCAGCGCGATTTGATCCATGTGGGCGATGCCACAGGTGAAAGGCGGGTGGTGCATAACCACGACGGTCGGCACATCCGGCCGGGCCGCCAGCGTGCGGTCTAAAAAATCGAGCCGAGCCGCACAAAGTTGGCCATGCCCGGCGCCGGGTACGACGGTGTCGAGCATAACCAGACGCACTGGCAAACCTTCAACGGCGTATTGCACGAAACCATCGTGCAGACTCACGCCGGGTAACCCCGCAACCAGATTTTCCCGCCGGTCATGGTTACCCGGAATGACGTAGACCGGAATGGTGACGATACGCGCCAGCATTTCGGCCAGCACCGCGTATTCCTCGGGCAAGCCGCATTCCGTGAGATCCCCGGAAATCACGAGAACGTCCGGGGTTGGCCGCAGGGCGACCACGGCGCGGAGGGCGCGCTCGGTGAGCATATTGGTCTCGGCAACCCGATTGGCGGCGACGCCTCGGGGCCGGATGTGCAGATCTGTCAACTGTGCGATGAGCATTGTCGAACCTTTTTCAATCACAAAAACCGGAGGAGAGCCAGCGCGAACATGCGGCTACTCCGGCAAATGCAGGGCGGATTGCTCGACATACGGCCGCATCAGCGCGTCCGCCGCCTTTTGTGCGCGGCTGACCGCCTCCGCCGGGGTGGCGTGGCCGGTGACAACGGCCTGTAACTGATCCTCCATCGCTTTTCGCACACCGACGGTGTTAACCGTGGCGAACCAAGGTTGGGCATATTGCAACTGGTCAAGTGCGACTTTGGCGTCGGGGTTTTTCGCCAGATAGGCCTGCATATCCGGCCGGTCATAGGCCGCTTTCACCGGGGCGAAATAGCCGGTGAACTGGCTCCACCCCGCGGCAATCTCCGGGCTGGTGAGCCATTTGATCAACACCCAAGCGGCTTTCTGCTGTTCGGGAGAGGCCCCATGCGGCAAAATAAGTGAGCCGCCACCAATCGGCGCTGCGTGACGCAAACCAGCGGGCAAGAACGCGACTTTATAAGGCGTCTTCATCCCATCGCGCACGAAACTGAGCGCCCCGGTTGACAGGATCATCATGGCGCTACGTCCGGCAAAAAATGCTGACGTCACTCCGTTCGAATCAAAGATGCCTTCTGGCATCACGTGCCAGCGATGAACCATGTCATCGAGAAAGGTCATGGCGCCGAGCGTGGTCGGCGTATCGTAATACACCTCCCCGCCGAAATCCGGGTTGTAATACTGGCCGCCATTGGCCATCGCCAAGGCGCTCAGGATCCAACCGCAATAGTCATAAGATTCCGGCATCATAAAGCCCCAACGGGTCACCTTCCCTGCCTCTGTCTTCGTGAGCTTCTTCATATCGGTTACCCACTCCCCCCAATTTTGTGGTGGGTGGTCAGGATCGAGCCCGGCATCGCGAAAAGCGTCTACGCTATAGTATAAGAGTGGGGTCGAGTTCTGGAACGGCACCCCATACACGTGGCCGCCTTCGGTCGCGTTGATGCGCAAGGCCGGCCAGAATTTGTCCATAAACGCGTCTGGTGTCTCACCGTCTGCTTTAATCAGCGGATCAAATGAGTCCGCCTGGCCGGCAATGACGTATTGGCGAACGAAATTGGCGCTCATGATGGCGGCGGCTGGAGGCTTGCCGGCGGCGATCGCGGCGCGGGTTTTCAGGTCGGTATCGTCATAGCTGCCGGTGTAGACGGCCGTCGCATGAATATCCGGGTGCTCGCTGTTAAAGCGCTCGATAAGCCGCTGCATTTCGGCGGAAAGTTTGCCTTGTACCGGCACGGGGAAAAACAGTTGTATATCTGTTGCTTGTGCCTCAGTGGCGGCAAGATTGACGGCAAAGCAGAACAGTGACGCGAGAAGAAGTCGCTTCATGGTAACAATCCTATGCAACGGGCCAGGTGGGCGTGAATCACGCAGTCGTACGCCAGATATACCGTCAACGCGTAGCGCGTGCGACGGCTTATCAGCGTCACGAAGACAACGCGTTCTGCGTGATGTCCAA
>Ga0116231_10009915_pt1 | contig 15680 bp, 10 predicted proteins | sample S1TSphgellanicum_2_FD_89695 | JGI IMG/M metagenome (GOLD analysis project Ga0116231, IMG submission 89695) | Host-associated microbial communities from peat moss isolated from Minnesota, USA - S1T2_Fd - Sphagnum magellanicum MG | ecosystem: Host-associated > Plants > Peat moss > Unclassified...
CCAAATCTATGGGATCAAAGTGTAAGGAGTAGACCTTGTCTAAATCAAAAATATTTATATTTTTGGAAAGGTTTGAAAGCACAACTTAGATATCAAAAGTGAGCTTGCATTTTCCATTTGGAGTTGTGAACTCGAAGTTAAAGTCAAAAGAATAGCCAAAAGTCAAATTGGAAATTTTGATTCTTAACCACTAAAACCAAAGAAACAAAAGTCAAATTACCTTCAATGGAAGCATGCAACATAGCATTGGAAATATCTTGTCAAGGGTTACAACTAAATGTAAGTAAAACTCTTCAACCAAAGTTCATGTGAAAAAGTTATGAGTTCAAAAAATTGCAAAACTCATAACTTGGGAATTTTGGGATTCCCTCTTTGGAGTCTTAAGAAAAAAACCATTTCAATGTAATCCTTGCAAAGAGGTCCAAAATATAAGGAGGATGGTGTTGGCTTCTTCCCAAATTTAAGTCATGTGAATGTAGTGAACCCAAGGCAAGTTTGTGACCCAAAGTTGGCTCCACTTCCATTAACCACCTATATTGTTTAGTTTGTGCAAATGACTTATTCATAAGGTGTTTGTGAACTTGTCATTTCATCTTAATCTTTGTCCTAAAACTCCCGCACACCTTTTTTTTGCTAATGCATGAAGTTAGTGAACATGTCATAGTTCTTTTTCTTTTTACTTGTAAAACTATTTAAAGGATCAACAAAGTGGAATCTATCAAAAGGTGGATTGAGATTGAATTTGAAAGATTCAAAAATCCTTTTATGCATAAATTTTGTAAAATATAATTAGTAGTAAAAAACTAGTTTCTTTGACCATTTAAAAAAAATAAAAATCCCCACTTAAACAACCATAAAAAAACCTCGTCATCTTGGACAAGTGGATTTTAACATGTTTGTTGTGATCGGGCGGTCATTGTTTACCAATCATTTTGATTAGTGGGGCAATGGATTGTTTAACTAGTTGAAATATAATATTTTAATTTGTTTATAGAAAAAAATACAATGGTAGGTTTGTCAAAAAATGTAGGTAATTATTTAGTAGCCTAACCTAATTACCTTATTTAACCTACCTAGCCTAGCCCCCAAAACATGAACATACGTTGCAAATATTAAAAATTGAACCCCTCACCTTCATGATGATAAACCAAGTCTTTACAAATGGACTACAATTTCATAAGTTGTTAACCTTTGTCAAGTTTTTTATTTGACATCTTACATTATATATAGATGGTAATTAAAAATTATTAAGTAAATAACCTAGTAAGTAGGAGGTGTATTAATCATCTAACTACCTGCCAACCTAACTTAAACCTAGCTTGTAACCCACCCACCCACATACCTACCTACCATAATAGCTAATTTACAATGGCCTAAATAGCTAGTTAATTATTATTGTACCTAGGTAGGTACCTAGGTACCATAATAAGTAAGTAGGTAAATAGGTAGTAATTAAGTACCATAATAGGTAGGTAGGTAGTAGGTAGGTACCTAGGTACCATAGTGGGTGGGTAAGGTAAAGTAGGTAGGTAGGTAGGTAGGTAGGATGTTTTTTTTGTCCAACGTGACAAGAGTTTTATTTGACTAAAAGCCCCATTAGCCATCTTGGCCAAGGATGGTTTTTTCACTTGTCCAACTTGACCAAAATGTTGCATATGGCTAAAACCCATTGGCCATTTGACCAAGGATATCATTTTTTGTTTGACTTGATTGGATGTCCCATTTAACAAGTAGTCAAATGGGTCATCACTAGCCAAATTGATTAATCAATAACAATTAAATTCATTCATGCGGTGGACCTCTAGTCAAAATGGACATTTCATTAATAAAAAATGACCAATTAGTCAACTTGGATAGCTTGAAAAACCATGTTTTTCTAGTAATGTACAGTCTTTAACTTATATAACTCAAAATAAGAATTCTAAATGTCTAGTTCAATTGGCCAATACCAATTTTGTTCAGTAAATAATGATAAATACTCACAACCTTTTGAATTTTTTCAAATTGCAAATAAAAGTAATAAATTATATCAAAACAACAATGAATTTCCAAAAGAATATGTAATTGTCAAAAAAATCTATTCTTGTAAAAGTATTGTAATATTGTCAAAATCAAAACATCACAAATAATTTATTAATCTTCCTATAGTAAAATCGATTTTGTTTTTGCAAAAAGCCAACAACAAAAAAAACCAATCATCTTATTATTTAGTAGAACTACCAAAAGGATTTAATAAAGGCAATTTGTTAATCAAGATAGTGATTGATGATACCCCATGTCAATCTCATCAATTATTCTTCCAAAGGTTACCATTTTATAACTAACTATTATGTTGAGTTTATTTTCTAGAAAAATTGCAAATTCAATAGACCAATGGCTACCAAAGGTACAAATTCAAAAGTAAAAAGTTTGGTTTAGCCTTTAATAATACTTCTTTTTTGCTCTTAACATTTAAGGGTTCATCTCCCAAACTTTGGAAAGAACTTAGGATGTGTCATCTCATGTGCTAAAGTATTTTCTAAAAAGTGTCCAATAATAATTATTACACTTGGTTAGACTATAGGCAACACTAGCAAGACACATTGGTGTTGGGTGTAGTAATACTGATAGAAATTGAAAAATGAACATCAAATTGTCCCATTGTCGACAAGTTTACATGTGCTTCAAATGTTATCTTCATCTGTTGCAACTACATCATATATTGATAAAGTGTTTTGTGCAAATTATTACCTTAATTGTACTTAGATACACTATTAATGTCACTAACAACACGCATTAATTTTGAATGTAATATGGCAATCTAGATTTGGAACACTAATGCTAGCATTTGGAGGTCTCTTTGTAATTTATATTATGAATCAACCCTACATACTATTTTTTGCTTATTGTTTGTAGTTACTTGTGTACTTGAATGTAATTTGTGTTGGAGTGTATCAATTTTAGTAAATTGACAATAATTTTTTTGTATTTGATGTAGTAAAAAAAGATATGTACCACATTTGCTCCACTACCATGAAAGTATTAGTGTTCCATTTTTTTTTACAATTGTTTATGTACTTGTGTTGCATTTATGTTGTACTTTTTGCAAGGTATTGTTTACAAGCTTCAATACTACAAATTATGTCCTAGGTCGTTATACATTCCACCTAGTTTTCAATGTATCGTTAGAAAACCACTAAAGCAATTTAGACCACATGCATAATGGATTAGAATATAGTTTGGGTCACATGGCAATAAGTCCACACACTTTCCACCCACACTACAAGAAGTCTTGTGATGTGTAACCATCTAATTTGCAACTACCTGCAACTATCTGTCATTTGCAATTATGTTTTATAATTTTTACAATTAATAACCATCTTTTTAATTTTCTTACTATTTTGGCAACTATTGTGCAATTATTAAATTGTACATTGTTTTATATTGACTAGCTTCTTCGGATTTTCATCCAAGAATAGGCATTTATGCTCATTTACTCACAAATTTGGTTGTAACTTGCTTACTTTTAATGATGTGCATAAACATTTAATGTACACTAAAATGTTTTCAACTACATTAAAAGTATATTTAACATGTAGTCAAGGTACATGAAGCAAATAATTAAAACCTATTTAACATATTAAAATATATTTAATCTATATTGAACACATATTTCCTCATATTATGAACAAAATAAAATAAACAAATTCAATTTGATTTTATATAATATTTTGAATACAAATATACTATATTTATTTTAATGTAAAATTAAATTATAGTGGCAAGGCCATATTAAGTTGACATAATCTTAATGTCAAACCAATACTCATTCTTCATAAAAAAGTAATATCAGAAAATTGATTAAATGATGTAAAATATGGAAAAAGAAATAAATTTTATTTTAAATGACTTATTAATTTATATTTATAAATTATTATAGATTAATCAATTAATAATTATTGATCAATTTATACAAATATTTAATTGATTATAACACAAACTGTAAAATAGTCATAAATAAATTAAATTTATTAATTATTTATTAAATAATTTAATACTGAATAATTAGTAATGTTTTTACAAAATGCTAATCAATAGTTTAATATATTTATTGATCAGTTCATTAATTAATTTACTCATTTATTTAATAAAATTTTCTTTTCAAGCTATTAATCAAGTTACAATATAAGTAATTAAGGAAAAATTTACTATTAATTGATTAATTTTCCTTTAAATACCTGCTAATTAATATTTACTAACCAAGAGTTGTGCTAAATAACCAATATCAATTAATTAATTAGTATTTATTTACATTAATAAAAAGTAATTAAAATTTCTCAAATTCAATTATCTAATTCATAATAAATTTATCTCCTTTTTTTTCATAAGTTTAAAATTAAAAATTGATGTTTATTACTCAGTTTGGAATTTATTAAAAATTAATAAATAGTTCAATAAATATTACATGAAACATGTCACAAATATTTATTTACTAATAAATACTTATGGTAAATAGATAATAATAATTAGTTAATAAAAATTTATGTAGCTTATAGAATAGTAGTTAAAATATCATAACTTCAATTATCTAGTTATTATTAATATTTAATGAAATTGATTTCCTATTTAATTCATCAGTTCAGAATAAATAACTAATGTTATTAATCACTTTCGAATTAACTAAAAGGTAATTAATACTGCGATTGGTAATTATTAATATTGAATTAATTATCTGATAATCCGTATTTACTAATCAAAAGTTATGGTAAATAGATAATAATTATTAGTTAAATAGCAGTTGTGTTATAGAAATATTGATTAAAATTTCACAACTGCAATTATCTAGTTGTTGTTAATGACTAATTAAATTGATTTCCTATTTAGTTCAAAAGTTCAGAATTAATAATTAATATTTACAAATCAGTTTAGGATTCATTAAAAGCTAGTTAATATTTCAATTATTAATTTAAATAATATTCAATCAATTATCTGATAATTCAATTTCACTAATGAAGAGTTAACGTTAATAAATATTAAGCTAATTATTATTAATGAGATAAATTATTTAATCAGTATTAATGAATAATTAAAATGGATTATCTTTTTCAATGATATTTATCAAATAAATATGTTTATAACTTAATGGTTAATATATTATTTTTATTTTTATTTTTATTTAATAAATAATTATATTAAATAGTCAATCAAGTCCTAATTTATTTATTTGTTTAGTTGATAATTAGAATTTAAAAGGTTAATTTTCAAAAAGATTTAAATGATTAGTAGTAATTATTTGACGAAATTTAGAATTAAAATAATGACCAATGAATTAATTGATTATTTAGTAGCAAGAATGAAATAAAAGTGAATATTCTTTTTCAATCAAATAATTCAAGAATTGTAGGTAATTATAAGTGGGTTTGCAAGTCGGTAGGTGAGGAGGTAATTAATTTGCTAGTTAATTAGTTTTCTATTTACCTATTTAGTTATGTGTATATATAAATATATAATTAAAAAATATAAAAACAAGCCCAAAACACATGGGCTTAATTTTTTAATTGCAACACAATTTGCAACTAAGGTGCAACTAAAAAATTTAACCCATATGTTTTATTTTCCTTTCTCATTGTGAAAACTATATAACAAAAATGCGTTTTCTTATGTTTTCACTTAAAAATTCATGTGCCATTCAGGATGAACTCAAAGAAACTTAACCTTAAAAGCAAAACATAATAGCAAATACCATTATTTACATGCTTATTTTTTAACCCACCTACTTTTGTACCTACTTACCTACCTACCTACCTAAATAGGTAAATACATAGGTACATAAATTTTAACTATTTATGTAAATAGGTAGGTAAGTATGTAGCTTTGGCAGGTTGTCCTACCTATTTAATTTTACCTACCTACATACTTATTCAAAAAAAAATTCATTTGATTTTCTCCAAAATATAATTAACATGCCACGTGGTAGATTTAGATTGTGCCACATGTCACAATCTAAAACCATTTAAAATGAATGTTCATAATGGATGGCCAAGATCAATGTTTGAATAATAAAAGAATTTTCACCCAAAATTCTTCATACTATCAAAAGTGTGTTTTGGTATCACCAAGTGGCACTAGTACAAGTCATTGGAATTTGATGGCATGGATTTTTTTTCAACATTTAAAAACAAATTTTAGTTACAAATCTTATACGGATGGTCATAGGATGAACATATATGCATTGACTATCTACATCATCCATGGTCCATTTGATGACATCATGCTAAATCATAATTTGTGACTAGATGTTGGGTGCGATTTCATTGATGGAATTAAAGCAATTTTAGTTGTAAATGTTGATTGCAACTATTTTATAATTGCAAATTGAAATTACAAATTGACAGTCTAGTATATTCAACTTATTTGACTCATATTCATGGTATGTTAAGGTAATTAGTTTATATCAAGGTATATTAAACATATATTTACCCGTATTATGGGCATATTGGATTGAAAAAAAATTCATTTTGATTTTGTATGGTTCATTTAAAAAATACCATCTTTATTAAGACACGATTAAATTATAGTATTGATCTCATATTCATATGGTGTAATTGTTGTATTAAACAAACATTAATTATTGATAAATTATAAATTATTAGTTATTAAATCATAAATTCATATAATAATAAGTCATTATTCCTGAATTATTCATAATAACTAATTGATTAATTATGAAATATGAATTAATGGTTGGTTAATAAAAAATTATTTAATTTCTATCAATAAATCAATAAGCTTATAAATAAATAATCTATATATAGTATTTATTAATGAATGATTTTTCAATAATTTATTAAATATTATTAAATATTTAGTTACTATGAGTTAAATAATTATTTAAATAATAATTGTTTAATTATCTGTTATTTAATTAATTCTGAAATATATTATTAGTTCAGAAATATCTGAATAATCTGATTTAACTAGTTAATCAAAAGTCTTGGTTAATAGGTAATGACTATTAATTGGTAAATATTTAACCAGCCAGTGAATAATAAACAACAAATTCGTCACAAATTAAAAATTCTAATTACTAGTAATGATTAATTTAGATTGTTTAATATTTACTTAATATATTCATAATATTAATAATATTTATTTTTAATTTAATACTTAGTTTATTAATTAGTTAATATTTATTAATCAAGAAGCATGGTTAAAAGCTAATAAAATTATTAATAGTTAGTTTGTTATTAAATAGAAAATAATTAATGATTCACAACTTAAATTATTTAGGGTTTGGTGGTTTATTAAAAACTGATTTAATGTACAGTAATTAAGTTAATAAGTTAAGATTTGAATAATTTACTATTAACATTCATGAATTAATATTAATGAATATCCTTAGACCATTTAAAATATGTTTGTAAAACTATAAATGGGTTGATATCAGATGACTTGTGCCATATAATAATGATGTGATGCATAAGATTTACTCAAATTATTAAAACACGTATCAAATGTTTTACACAAAAAAAGAACATAAGAAGAATATTGAGGAAACTATATATATATATATATATATATTGGTTCATTAATTCTTTCAGTCGTTTCTTTTCACATAATGAGGTGAATGCCATGTGTTGTGTAACATTTTAAGTGATTGCAAACCATAATGAAGGAGAAAAAAATGTGCATGCTTGAAACTAAAAAACTCATGCCAAAAACTACTTTAAAAAAAAATCACAACCTACAAAATAAAAACACAATTTTACAATGTTTTTTATTTTATTGTCAACCTACAATCTTGTTTTGTGTTTGAACACATTTTCACTAGATCATAGCCAAATTCATAACATGCTTTCACATTTGTTCCCTCTTGGCCTTAGTGCATATAATTCTCACATAATATTCATAATTGTAAGAAACCACATAAATTTATACAATTTATAATCTATGAAGCAAAAAAGTAAATAAAGTGGAGATTGAATGTTATGCATAGTATGGAAACAACTCCATCATGGTTGTTTCCACATGTTAAATGTAAAATGCATTTTCCCATTCTCGTATTACATTAACATTTGTTCTTTTATAAACAATTTCTTCAACAAAGTTAGTATATTCACATGAAACCTAATTAAACAACACATATTCATATATGAATGACATGACATGTTAAAATAACTTTCATATAAATATGTTTCAATCAAAATTTGAAGCAATGTGTAACTTGGAACAAATCCTCCTTATTTGCACTAAGACTAAAAACATTAGAAAACAAAGAAAAGACAAATATCCTTGTGGAGCAAGCAAAATTTCCAAATCTTCTTGAAATGAAAAACACAAATTCATTCTGGCATGAAATTGAGATGTGAATAACATTGAATGCAATTTAAATTCAATTTAATTTGCATTGAATTCAAGTAGATTGAAAGGAATTTGAATTGAATTCAAATACATTGAATGGAATTTGAATTCAATTGAATTCAATTAAAAACAAATGGGATGCATATTGGTGGATAATATATTCAATTTCTTCCTATGAATATGGAATTGGGAATTTTTTTTAAAAAAAGACAATAATTTGAAAAGACTCCTTTCCATGCCTTTTCACTTGGGGTTGGACTAAACAAATGCCATTTTCAAATTGTCCAACATATGCCCGACTTATGGAACTTAAAGTTGTCGTACCTAAACCAACTTTAATGAATCATCATCACTAAAATTAGATGAGGGTGCACCCACAATTTTTTTAATTAGAAAAATGAGCCACAATAAATTATACATCATCAATTTTTTTGGAACATTAACGTTTCCTAACATAGAAATCTAGATATGTTTCCCTTATGCACCCCTTTACACTTTATATACATGCAAGTTGAATTGTGGTTAAACAACATGAAATAAAATTGAGTGCTATTAAAAACATCTTGGGGGAACACTTGGGAATGTGATGGGAACACAATGGGTTCACAATGAAAATAGACCCAACCCCAAACCCCCACCCCCCTATTAGTGTTTTTTTTAACAAGATCCTTCAATTGCCAAACTAGCTTAATTTCTTCTGAGAATGGGGTTCATTTTGTGATAGTCAAATTTTTATGGACTAATTTTTTGGCTATATATGATAATTTTCTATGGAATCAAAGCTATGGCATGAGTGAACATGTGCACGCACAAGTCAAGATGTGTGGTTAATCTCTTACGCATCTTACTTTTCATGAAAATTAAATTGTTGAAAGTCCTTTCATCCTCAATTAAACCCAAAACTTGCACCATAGCTATTTCAACAACCTTTATATACTCACTTAGTTTCAAAACCAAAAGTGTAGAAGATTGGATCTTTAACCACATTCAAATGATTAGGTTCACATTTGATGGCTCTTGCACCATTGTCTCAACATTATGTTACAACCCCACTTTGAGGGAAGTGTGAGGTCGCCACTCACACTCCCGAATATTGGGACTCATGAGTCCTCCGGGACTCCCAAAAACTCAGAACGCAATTGTAGGGGCCAAAACACCTTGCATTGAGGCGTTCTTTATACCATTGGAAAGGTCGTGAAATTTAGATGTCCAAAATGGTTTCGCATGAACCATTTGGGCATCTACAACACAAGTTATGGTCGAAAGAAGGCCCGAGAGTCAAACTGACAGTTTGACTCTCGACCACTAAAAGTTGGAAATTGACCCGATCCTGGTGCGTGCAGATGCAATGCGACACACCATTGGAAAGATCTCGAGGAGAGCTACAACTTTGGTTTAGACCTTGTCCCGATCCGATTTTGGGGCGAGAAGTTATGAATGCCCAAAGTCCCAGGAGTCCAAACACGGACAATTTCGGGACTCCATTTTGGGAGTCCCGGGAAAAAGAGCCATTTGGATGCAAGTGCGACGGAGAGCTGCAGAGAATATTATATGGGGGAAGGTGGTGGCTTCCCCCGAGTCCGGGTCATGGTGAGTCAAGTGAGTCCAAGGTCGCCCATGGCTTGTCCGAACACTGAAAGTGTGTAGAATGAGTTCTAACCAACTTGTTGGTTGGATTTGGATGGAAGACCGAATAGTTGAGTAAACTTGTCCCTCTAACTAATCTAATCCCAGAGCTTTCAGCACGCCCCTCACACCCACCTTTAGTGCTGGAAGCTGGGAGCGTGCCTCGAGTCCCAGAAATTCTGTAACTTGAGTGACTTAGCCCCAACTTGGGGCTAACTAGGGACTTGGGAGTGTGTCACATTATGACTCATGATGAGTCTAAAATAAGAAGCTTGCACATCAAGCTATTGTGAATCCAAAAACCCAACAACTATAACACCACCTTTGATTTTCTTGCGAATCACATAATGTAGCCTTGATCTTATCCAAATGTGGGAGGAAGTTCTTAATAACATTTTCTTCACACAACCAATAATGTGGGTACACAATGCCAAGAGTTGACATGATTTCCACATTAGGGAATCTATGAAATAATTCAACACATAGTGTTGTGGCAACTTTTAAACATGCAACCTTCGTTGATTCAATCATGGCACATTTGGTCACTCATATTCACATGAACATAAGCACCATTAGTGATGGAATTCGTAGTTGTGGCCAACAATGTTAAATGCCAAGTATGGCAACAAGTACAGATCAACATCAAACTGATGTGAAACCCAAGTGAAGGGCAACAACTCACTGCAATGTTCACAAACAACAGTGAATTCATTGAAAGCATAATCATCATATTTACAAAAAGGATCAACATAAAGTCGGTGTAACTTGACCTCTATTGATTTCACGTCATCAATGAATTCACAAATAAAAACATCTTGCCTTTGAGCATATTTAATCAATGTGTGCACCATTTCCAACATTGGAAGGATGCATGGTAGACCGAAAACCAGTTCCAAATCACATGATAGATCTAGATTTTCCCGAGCAAGCTTGTTTTTTGGTGCATCTATGTGCATCTTCACAACAAATGATTTGTATTTTCCTAACACATGTTTCAGAGAGCTCAACATTGATATCCAACGAATTTTGATATTCTACAACAACTTCAAACCTTTTGTTTTTAGTGTTTTTGCAAGGTTCACAAATTCTAACACCTTTTTTGGATTGTGTGAAAAAAAGGCATACAAGGATTGTAGCATACCTTCAATGTGCATAACCAAGGATAATTTGCTCAAAATCAAGATAACTAAATTGGTTTGATGTGCCACAAAATGCACACTAATGAAAAATGGAGCAATATACTATTTTGTTTGAGTAATCACCCTAAACCAAATGCCTTGAAAGATTGAATCACTGTCACATCCAAGGCAAATCCACTTGGAAGTCATGTCAGAGTTTGTAAGGCCCCCATATTTGCCATCACATCCAAAATCACACCCTTAATGTTGTTTGAAATTGCATTCATTTCAACCTTCTCAAAGGTCAATAAAACAAGAACACGTTTCCAATTCTGCATCACATACCCATGGATATTAATCCATTGTTGTGCATCAACTATGGTCACCTTATTTACATTAACAACAACAAAATTAACTTCTAAGATCATAGATAACATCTTGGAGAGGGCCACATCATGCATGGCCTTTGCAATATGTTAGCCACTACTATCTGACCAATGTTTCAATGGGGTGTTTTTGACCTTCGACAACAAAAACAACTCCTTCAATTACTCATATTCCAACATTGGCCTCCCATGTAGGGGAATATGCAAGCTTGTAGCAAACTGTATGAACTTTTTCCGAGCACCCAAATGAATCCCTAACTATAGTAAGGTCATGACAGACTTTGAATTCCTCTCAATCTTGGCATGTGCAACATCCTTGCAGTAGAAGTAATCTTCGACGATTATGCCGAAACTAGATTGTTGCCTTATGACACCTAACATGTTTTTGAAGTGTGTTGAGCTTGGGAGCTAACAACTTTGGCTTTCCTTCAATATTGCTGCAAATTTTACACCAGACCTATGCAACCAAACCATCCTCCCCAACAACTATTTCAGCCCATGGAAAACAACAGGCCCATGTATCTTGAAACATGAGTATAATCATAAGGCTTTTGCGGTTTCTTTTCAAGAGGTTCAACAAATGCAACAAATTCCTTTCCATTTTTCTTACTTTCAAGATTGTTACTTGAACTAGGACTTATAGTACTACTAGAAGTCGTTTGTGCATTAGAGGCAACATGGGGCAATGAATATGAAGTCGCATTTGGTTCACCATTAAAAAATAACTTAAACTTAAAATTCTTCAACACTTAGAAGGGAGCCATGGCTTTAGGAAACCCCATAATGAATGTAGAATACATTTGTAACACATAGAAACACAAAAAAAAAGACAAAATGACAAGGATGAAAGTAAGGAAGAAAACATGTGTCGTGCATTTTGATTTAAACACTTGCATTGAAGCCTGCAATCATTTTATGCACACCTCTAGCTTGCAACAAACATAATGTTGAGTAGATTGGTGGCACTCTGGCCTATTGCGTCTTCCCATTATGTTCAAATTGCACCACTATGAACACAATGACAATTATCTTGGCCTTAAACCAATGCTGCCAATAAGAAAAAGAAATCTACACACAAAACATGGTTTTAAAAAAAATTGTGCACTAAACCTCTATCAACAAAGAACAAAGAACCTTGAACACATCAGGGTTTAAACCAAAAGTAATGTAGCTAATGAATAGCCCCATCCGATGATGGGGATTGGACTCGGCAATCTCAATTTTATTCAACAATGGGGATTAACGATCTAAATCCTATTTTAGGGTAGGTTTATGATGAATGAAAGTTTATTGAACAGTAAGGTTGCTGAGTTAAATTTTATTCAACAGTGAATTTGGCAATTGGAGATTTATGGGGTAACATGATTAGTTTACAAAACAATGGAAATGTAACTATAAAGGTGATGAGCCCTAAAACTTGATGTGTTAATGGTGATGGTAGAAAGTAGTGGATCATTTTTTGTAGGCAATGAAAAATGATCATGAAAGTACACATGGCGACAACAAGTGGCAAGAAAGGGGCTTTTAGGTGATTTTATTTAAAATAAATTCAAAATAAAAAAAGGCCATATCATAGGACATTTTTAGCAGTCGTATTTTGGCAACAAATCACTAGATACAAGCTATCAACCATGTAATGTCTTTGCCCTAACATTCAAGAATATTATTGCAAGTGTTATATGAAATTAAATGGTCATTATCTTTTCATCATTATTTTGCCTTATTATTATTGTCAATATATTTTAGAGAACATTTTTTTTATACCTATGTGATGGTATTGTGGAACATAATTTGGGAGTTTGAATGTAAAATATATTGGTTTATGGTCACCGCAATAAGCTTTAACAACTCATGACATGCATTGTTGAGTGGATGCATTTGTCCATATGTGATCAATATGGGATCCATAAATAGTTGTAACTTTTTAAAATTGAAGTTCCATTGAATATTGGTACATAAAACTTTGGAGTTCATTTGGTTGTGTTGAGTTTTGATCCAACATGTTAATATTGAAACAACCAATTATTATCGTGGGACAAGAAATTGGCATTAGATCCAAAAACTTTTGAAGGTGAATTTTGAACATTGACAAGGATAATGTTGAAGGTTTGTATATTGTTATTATATGAATAACATTTCTTGTATTTGCATTGAATGTTGTTGTAATATACTCAACCCTTAAAGATGTAAAAGTTTCATGTGATGATAAGGTTGTGAAATTGTCATAAATAATTGTCGAACCATTTCAACCATTTACACTAATCATTGAATGTGTTCTTGTATTAATGTTCAAAGATGTATTATTAGATGTTAATGTGTTGAAATGTGTTTCATTATTGAGGCACACTATGTGAGTTGTTTTGAGATTGTAATCCGAAAAAACATCATTTTTATGTAAAAGCAATGATCTAATATTGAGAGAATAAATTAGTACATGTGAACCATGAAATGTATGTTGTTTGGGGACAAGTACATCCCATTGTGCGATGGTTTGCAATTGGTGCATCTCCATGGCAACACTTGGATCAATTTGAAAAAAATTCATCTACAAAGGTTGTAAAAGGTAAAAATTTTCCTTTTTCTTATCACAAGAAAATGTTATATATGTCAAACTATGTTTATAAACATTAGTAGGATCAAATGCTAAATAATCAAATGTTAATCCTTATGCTCAATGTACAGTGTGTGTTGTAGCCAATTGAATGGGAAATTGTGTTTTTATTATAATGTGAGAAGAATTTGAATCAATTTGAATATCTTTGGATATGGGTTCTATTGGTGTCCATGTAGGATGTATTTCACATTCATACAAATGTGCATTCTTTATTCTTGTGAGTTGACCACATTTGGGATTATTAAATAATATCCATACGACTTCTTATAAATTGAATACTTTAATTGATCGTTGGAACATTCCATCAGCACCATTTACAAGACCATCATGTGTTGCATAATTCTAGCACAAAGTTCAACCAACATATTTTTCTATATTTGAACCTTTGAATGTAGTCGTGTTGTGAAGTTTGCATCATTTTGTAATTGAAATGATTGAAGACATGTATCATGATGTCTATCTTGTGCATGCAATATGAATACATCCCTTTCATTTCGAAGAAAAGCTTATTCATTATTTTTTTGCTTTGCTTCATTTGTATAAAATAAATATGAAAAATTTGGATAATTTGGTGGTGTATGAAAACGTCGATTATTTATGGTATCCACATTTGATTGCAATTGTGTAGTAATTCAAAATTGGTTTAAGATGTTAATGAATTGTTCATCACTTTGGCGCATGACTTGCTTCAGTTCATAACATTTAATTTTTTTCATCTAAAATTTTGAAACTAAACTATCAATGTTGTTTGCATTAATTTTGAAAATTCCTACATCATGAATTGGTTAAACTTAATAAAAATCCCCAATGATAATTACATCAAGATTTCCAAAACATTTGGTGTGAATACATTTAATTGATCTTAATCAAAGGTCAATAAATTTTAATATTATTTTCCCTATTAATGAAATTTCATCTAGTACTATTAATTATAATTGGTCATATTTTTTTTACTAAACTATCTAATCGTTTTCAATGTAATGATGGTAAATCTTTACAATTAAGTGGTGTAAAAAAACTTTAATGAATTATAGTCCCATCAATGTTAAATGTTACTTTTCCAATATATGCCATGAGTAAAGTTTTCCTTTTTAAAGGGTCTAAATGAGGATGTCTATTATAAAAAGGTATCAAAACTTGAATTAAAAACATTAATGTGAAAGTTTTACCAGCACCTCTGGTAATGAATAAATGAATTGGTTCATTTGGATTTTTATTTTTTTTTTGTACATGACATCATCAAATATAAATGTTGTTCATTATTCATTTTTTGAAATAATGAATGGAATTCATAGGTAGGCATGATTTGGTCTTGAACATCAATATTGGTTGAATCATGATTAATGCAGACACCTATACGTGGGTTAACAATATATTCATGAAAAATTTTATATGGTTCCACTCCAGTATAGTTAATAATATTTTGGGAAGAAAACCCAATATCTACATTATAAAATTTATCCATTCATATGTTAGTGTCATTTTTTGTTACTAACTCAAGAGCTTGTGATTTTATGTTTTCTCAATTTGTTGTGTATGCATTATTATTATAAAAATTATATATATATATATATATATATATATATATATATATAA
>Ga0116231_10009916_pt1 | contig 15677 bp, 7 predicted proteins | sample S1TSphgellanicum_2_FD_89695 | JGI IMG/M metagenome (GOLD analysis project Ga0116231, IMG submission 89695) | Host-associated microbial communities from peat moss isolated from Minnesota, USA - S1T2_Fd - Sphagnum magellanicum MG | ecosystem: Host-associated > Plants > Peat moss > Unclassified...
AAAAAAAAAAAAAAAAAAAAAAAATTTTAATTAAAAAAAAAAATAAAAAAAAAAAAAAAAAAAAAATTTATGATATTCGGGTGAAAGCATGGTCAAAATAAACAAAAAAAATTACATTGTCACAAAAAATTACAAATAGACACAAAAGATTTTTTATGCATTTAAAATAAAAATGTTATTTTATTCCATGATTAGTATGAAGATAATTTTTCATTTTAATATTTTCTGCTCTTTAAACTTAACTTGCTTTATCCTTCGACTGATTGTTTGCATTGGATTTTAGGTTTTCTATTGCACTCCCTTTCTTAGGGGTTTTTTCACCTTTCCCTCAGGGTACTTGTACGTTATCGATCACTGAGGAATACTTAAGCTTAGAGGGTGGTCCCCCTTGGTCACATAAAAGCGATCATAATGCAAACACGATATTCACATTTTACTTATCAAATCAAACCTCTTTAGATTATGGACGTGCGATTCGTTCGAATGGATCCAAATCAATAGTACAAAATAATTTGTTAATTTTTTTATAAGATTATCCCTCTCCTCGCTGGATGTTTCTAAAACTTAGTATTTAAAACGCAATATTCTCTAGGTATTTCTAATTTTGAAAAATGAACATCTTCATGTAGATTAAAGTAGATTTCACAAAATTGCATCTACTTGCTTACAAAATGGGTTGCACGTAGATGAAATATTAAATTTTTTTCTACTTCCAAAATAATGGAGCCTTAAAAAAAATGTGTGTATTATCAAATTATGCATGCTATAGTCATAATACATAAAACCTATAAGGTAAAAGTAGGTTTGAACACCAAATTGACCCTATCAAGTTCAAATTTATTTCTCACCTAATTTATGATACCAAAGTTTTTCAAATTTTGGATTTTACTTACCATAAACTAAATGGAAGGCCATGTTTTTTCATATTTCTACTTTCCAAATTTTTTATTTTCATGTGTTTATATCATAAATTCTGTCATTTTTAAATTGCATTTTGGGCAGACTACTTTTTTTGTCTATTTGACCATGCTTGCACCCATTATGCATAGAAAACAATTATACCTTGATACATTAGTGTGTTTATTTTTTATCGTAGGGGTTGTTACAATTGTTAAAAATATTACATTAAAATTCATAATTGGAGAACTATTACATTTATACAATAGAAACTTGTTTTCTAACTTAACAAAAACCAAGGTTGTATTTATTGCATCAACAGGTCAAACTGCCTTCAATATTGATGATCTGATAATACATTGAACATTAAACATATTTGTCCAATAATCCTTCTTTAGTTTACCAAACTTATCATTAGATTTATTAAATAGGTTTACATGTTTCTAAGAATAATTACAACTTGTGATAGTTGAAATATCACTTATTAGTGTTAAGATGTTTAATGTTATAAATAACGAATTAAGGTCCATAGAATTCATTCAAAAAAAATTCTTTAGTGGTGTTGATGTTATCATGACAAGTGACTTCTATCGAACACCCCTGTGAAAAATAGTTAGATGTTTCAAAATATCAAAAATGATATTAATGCACTGATACCAAATTTTTGGCAAACATATGTCCAATGTTATGAATTAAATAAAGTTATGTGTTAATCTAATATGGTTTTTATATGAATTTTGAACAAATTTCATACTACAACAAAAAATGCAAAAGATATTTGATTTATAAATTTAATTTAAAATCAACAACTACCCAAAAATTTTATTATTTATTATAAATTTTATACAAATAAACTTATGCAAAAACACAATGAAAATGTGTTCATTGATTCACATTAGGTCTCACATTTATTTTTAAAACAATGGACAACAACAATCAATCATGCTCACCATCTTAAAAACTTTCAAATGATCTGAGTAAAACTACAAGTTTTCATTCTATAATTCATATAGATATATATATATATGTTGGTTGAATTGTATGTTAGTAACTATGCAACATCTGATGGTCTTGTGAATGGAGTTGATTACATTTTTAATGTGTCAACAACATATTGTGCAAAAACCATTATATGGATAATGTTTCAAAATATTAAAATTGGAACACTAACAAGGGAAAAATATAGCTATTATTATGACAACAATATTGAATCAAAATGGACACCAATTGAACCTATCATCAAAAGTTGGTAAATCCTAATCATTTATCATAACAAGGATCCAATTTCTAATTCAACCTGTAGCAACAAAAACCATCCATTGTTTGAGCAAGGATTATCACTAGATGAATTGGTTTTTGATCCCATTAACATTAAGAAAAATGGGTTAACATAATATACAACATTATCCCACATTTGAACAAAAGAAAAACTATTTTTGTTAGCTCCTTTCCAACATGAAAATTTCTATGTGGATCCAAAAGTACATATAAAAATGAATAGATTGAAAACAATTGCAACTTGGAAACCATTAATTCTTCAATTAGAAAACTTAAATAATTTTCATGTAATTATACAAGCCTTGAATACAAGTTGTTTATGCCAACATTAAGAAAATATCAACCATGATCATAATCTTGAAATGTTTCATATTTTGTCTTATAAAAACAAAAATACACCATGCATCAACAAGTGCACAAATTTATAAATTCATCAAAATATTCATATATTTCAATCCATGATGGTCAATGTGAGTTAATGATGATATATAATATACACATGCACTTAAATTCTTTCATTATAATAATTAGTGATGGTTCAAAATATGTAGCAACAACTATTAATATTAATACATGAAAAGCAATATATATTGTGTGTGTATAAAGTTCATTCATGTTTAGTTTCTACATTCTTAAACAATCTTCAAATTATATTAATTCAACATTCTCCCAAATATTTTCCAATCATCATTAAGGGAGATTTTAATGTTGATATTCTAAAAGACAATAACTATTAAATTTCATGGATAAATTCCAATTGAAATCACAATTTAATGTGACCATTACAAAAACTGGATTTCAATTAGATTATGTATGGGCAAATGTTTCTCAAAATGAATGTAAATATGCTATAACAAAAGCATATAGGTTAGACTTTCACAAATTGATGTATATTGAACTCAAATTACTAAACACATTTCCAATGTATAACAAAAAACCACTAATGTTTCCATTTATTTAAAGTGTAACATTTATGATAAATAGGTTTAAATAATTAATTAGGTTCAACATTTTGCATGTAGATATTGCATTTTCCACCCAATTAATTACTCCCAAAATGTTGGCACCTTTGTGGCTTGAATATGTATTTTTACATTGTTTTTCATGGATCATGTGCAAAAGGAAAATCATAAATTTCAATAACAAAACAAACAAAAATTTGGATGATTTCTTAATCTACACATACACTCATCAAACACCATAACAAAACACCTTTTAGCAAAAATTGAACCCAAAATTTGACCCAAAAAAAATGTAAGAATTGCCAAATTTTCAAACTTAAGAATAAAAATGAGACTAAGAATTAAAATCTTTCCATCTAACTACCTCATGCAAATTGCTAAAAATTGTTTGCATTATCCAAGTTTCATGAACTTGGATTTTCTTAAACAATGTGATTGTTTACAACTTTACATTCATTTGTATGGTTGAAAGAAAAAAAATGGAACTATGGTTTCAATTTCTAAATATCCTCAATGAACTCTAAAAGGGTTTAAAATTTGATTTCTTAATACAAATGTGAAAAAAATAATTTCATGGTCTTTCATGAAGCCAACAAACTTTCATGCAATATAACTTGAGTTCATAGTAGAACATTAAATGTAACGCCTTAATTTTAGGACAGAGTCTCTTGTGATAGAGCTACTTGTGAAGTGAATTCATGAAATTTGTCATGGGAAATATTGGAAATAATGGAAATGATCAATTTCCATGCCACATTGCCAATGTAACTCCACATGCAACATCTTATTTTGTGTGCATCAACATGGGGGTGTTCATTTTTTAAAAAAGATATCAACACCAAAGTCAACACTCTATTGCAAGTTTTTTCGTTTCAATTTTGTAGGTTGGAAAGTTTGGTGAAAAATAATAATAATAATAATAATAAAATAATAATATCGATTTGAAGTTAAAAATACAAAAGTGTTCAAAATAAATTGTTGCCACTGTGTAAAAATTTCCCCAAAAAAAGAAAAAGGCTGGTCCATTGGTAAAGAACAATAGATCCATGAATCAAAAGCTTGGTTTAAAAAGAAAAACAAATCGAAGGATCAAAAGACTAAGGCTTCAAAAAAGTAGTTTTGCAAAGGAAGGTGGTTTGTTTGTTTTGTTTGTTTATCATTTTGACATCTCCCAAACCATGGCGCCTCTTGTTGCATTCTTGGTATTGTTGGAAAGCCTTCAATGACTATGGGTGCACTACATTGGTTTCATAATGTTTTGACTACATTGGAGAAGTAATTGAATGTTGAATAAAATTTTCATTGATTAGATCCTCTAGAAACTATAGAGAAATTGCATGCAATCTTCAAATTGTTGAAAGCTTTCAATGGGGAAGATTTAATGGCTGTGATCTTGATTTTTTATACCTAAGGTGTGGGAAATATTATATTTGAATAATTTTTGTCACTAAAAATTCAATTAAATTACAAAAAATGGTTTTGGAAGGAAAATTAGTTTGCTACTGAATTCACATTTGAACCAGCAAACACATGCTACATTAGTCAATTGAATTAAACAAAAGTCATATTCCTATCAAATTTGGGCTTGACATTGTTGGGCATCGCAAATGATGACCAACTAATGGAAAAAATGAATTGATTTTGTGGGAAGTAAGTTTCATTGAAAGAAAATATTGAATGACACTGCATGCAACTTGAATGAAATTGAATTCAAATTTTTGAATTGAATTCAAATACATTGAATTCATATTATTCATTTGAATTAAATTCATATTTAATTGAAGAGAAATGGAACGCAAATTGGTGTAAAAGATATTAAAAATTTGCTTGTGACTATGTTGTTGAAAAAGAAAAAAATTCTAGAAAACAAATTTCTAAAAGACACCTTTTCATTCTTCTTTACTTGAGAATTGGTTAAACAAATTCGATTAAGTTGAAATTGTCATTCAAAAGATCAACCACAAATTGTTTTCCCAGGAGTTAGAAGGATATATTAGACCTCTTAGAATGACCAAAAATATACAAAGGCTCTAACTCCACCCCAAAAAAAGAAATTTTCAACCACAAACATGACAAACTTTATTGCAAGAGAAGAAGATAAAGTCTCTCTGATGCAAAACCCCTTTTAAACAAGGATTGAAGACCCCTTTGAAGGACAAATAAAGCTTCAATTTAAGCCACCTTGGCCCATGCAAACAGAGAAATATTTGTGAATGAAAATCATGGGAAACTTCAATTACATCTTTTGTAAGTTGTTATGTCATCACAAAAAAATTGTTGGAGGTCACACCATAAAGACATAGAACTCACAAACTACTTATTACGCTGTCCATTGATTTTTTTTGAAGATTATAATATTTTTGCATGGTGAAATATTTGAATTTTCATAATTCTTATTAAGATACTTTTCAATGTAAATGGCAAGGCCACAGTGTGACACACCCCTTGTTGATCAGGACGAACTGGGTTTCGTTAATCAGCCTCGCTGTTTTGGGGCGCTCCTCTGAGTACTGATGCAGTTCAGACATGTTCTTTCGAGCAAAAAGTACATTATACCTTTTTGGCTCCAGTGCAGAGGAGGCTGATTGAATTATTTTTGTTGGCCCTATCTTTCAAGGTAGAGACATTGTGATGCACCCAGAAAGAAAGGGGCCAGAATTTTGTATGCCTGCATTCTAGGGTCATGTGGAGTGCATCACTATAGAGACACTTCAAGCATGATACCTGGAGGATCTAGTTAGTCTTCACCATGCTAATCACCATGTGCTCTTAATATAGTATGTTGAACATTTAGATGTCATTTAAAGGGAAGAGCCATTATGTGACGAGCGGCTTGTTGAGTTAGTTTCGTACTTATGCATGTTCTCTTGCTACTCTCACAAGCTTGCCCACTTCTTATTTGTGCTTCGTTTCTACACGTTCGAACCAAGCTAATTGCTGGTGTACCAACGCCGAACACGTCGGAAATTTCCGTAAAGGCGAAAACTTCCAAGAGAATGAACCTCGGCAAGGAAGTGAAAGTTGAGGACAAGCTGAGAATCCTCAGTATTGATGGAGGCGGGGTGCGAGGTCTTATACCTGCCGCCATTCTCAAACATCTTGAACAACGACTACGGTTTGAAGAACAACCACTGGTAAAATAATTCTGGCCGCGGTCAGCTAGCTCAGAAATAATGCAGAGTGATGTTCAACCACCCACACTTCCAAAATCATTGGCAATTGGCGTGTCCGAATCATAATCTGATCTTCAGGATTCGCATTGCTGCAACATGTTACTTGAAGAGCGTCGAGCTATTCAGTTTTTTAATTTGCTACAATATTTGGATTATGCTCGAAGGCTAATAATTTGCCAAGTCCTTGAGATTTTAAGTTAGTCCAGATTTTTGGAATGAGTGGATTTTTGCATCATCTGTTTCTGGTAGCATGATTGTTTCTTTAGCATCCTAATAGTTAATGCAAAGCAGTTTCGACTTCAAATTCCATCATGCGTCCAAAGCTCTATGATGTCACGCATTGTTAGCTGTACAGAAGTAAGAAATTCCTGGAAGTTCTTTGAGCAAGAAATTGGGGAAAAAAATTGCATGACTAGTTCTTATTGATGTTATGGAAGGCACTACCTCTGAATTACTTCATGCTCGGCGATAGTGGGGTGTTCCAAACACTCATGAAGTCATGCTAACATTGGCACCTTGCAGGTCTACATGGAGATTTGTTTCTTCTTTTGTGTGTCATAAGTTGCGAAGTTTTCCTTGAGGAATCTCACAGGCATCTGGTGTGAACGGGTTGTTGGCATGGTTGGGAATCTAGAAAAAAGAAAAAGATGAACAGAACACCACAAGACTGGCGGACTACTTCGATTTAATCGTAGGAACCAGCACTGGAGCTCTCATCACAGCCATGATCACCACCACACCGCCAGGAAACGATACCACAAAACTCCCTCTCAGTGCAGAACAAGTCCTCCAGTTTTATTGGAACGATTCTGCCAGAATCTTCCCACCAGACAGGTAAAACCTCTCGCAGACTCACCTCTAACTCATTTTCAGCAAGCATCAGGTCAAATTTCTTTTTAGCCTTAAGATTTCAGGATTCATCCTGACAAAGTGGAGAAGTGCGTTCCGTGGCTCTCTAATATCCAGAAAGTTTGGGGGCCTTGCAAATCCTCAGGGCAAGAAATTGGCAACCCAATTTGCACTCTGATTATGCTTGCTGGAAGATATCCATATGGCCAAATCCACAAGTGTGTACTTCCCCTGGGCGTGAAGATCAGAAACTGTAAGCTATATACATGTATAGATGTGTGTGCACCAAGATTAACAGCCACTAGCCTCCCATCATTTTCTCACTAACATAGTTCACAGAATTCTCAATATGCTGTTTGAGGGCATGTGATTGTAGTGGCCGCCTTCAGAAGACTTTGGATGACATTAAATTACTAGTACGGCCGAAGTTCAGTCCCAAAGAGCTGGATGTCGAGCTTGGAAAGCTCTTCGGTGATCGGAAACTGTCTCAAGCTCGTACGAATGTGATCATCCCATCTTTTGACATCAATAGCCAGGAGCCAGTTTTCTTCTCCTCATGGGAGGTACTATCGTACTATCTCTCCTTCTCATACTATCCAGACAGCCTTGTGCTCCCAGTACGATCATGACAAGTTCTAGATGTTTCAATTTCGCATCAAGAAGTCTTGGGGCTGTCAGTTGTGAGGAGGATGATAGATATTACTGGGTCCCAGGTTAATAATGTTACAGAGCCTTCACGTACAACAGAAGCTATGTGCACAGTGAAAAATCCTAACAAAATGTTCAGAATATTTGTTGAACAGAGAGTTTTCATGTGTTGATGCACAATCTGATCATGATGGATCTTGGGTTCCGATCGTGAAGCAGAGGCCTAGATTCGAAAATATATTGGTGAAGGATGTGTGTCGAGCTACAACAGCAGCTCCCACATTCCTCCCTCCTGTGGACTTCACCGTTCCGCCAACCAAGGATACAGAGGTACGAGCCACACCTTCTGGGGAAGATGAAGACAAAAGAGAGACAGACAAAACAAAGGTGGACGATGCTCCGACCGGGGCTGAAAACAAGCCGACACAACAGTTCAACATGATTGATGGAGGAATAGCTGCCAACAATCCGGTTGGTTTCTCTTCCAATCAGGCCTATTTTCTTCAACTTTTTATCAATAAGAGTGATTTTTGAAAACATATTTAAGCATCCATTATCACAATCTTGGATGTCCAGCTTGGTCTTGACCTTTGTATCGATCTAGATTGTTTTCTCTTATTCTGAGATAGACCCGGCGTTCGCGATTTCTGTTCGGCGTTGTTTCTCTTGTTCTTCTTTTCATCATCATCATCATCATCAAGTACAAAAAGAATAGTAAAGCTTGAAGCTTTAGAACTGCTAAATTTCTCAAGCTCACATACTCCTATTAATCGGAGTTTTGGGCCAATGTGGTGCCAGACGTTTGTGGGTATCACCCGAGCAATACGGCATTTGTCATGGAGCAATCCTGAAGAAGAGCCGCCTAATCAGGTCTGTATTTCGTCCTTCCTTGAGCGAACACGTCCTCTTTTCTTTTTTGAGAGTTGAATGTCTTCAAATGGGATTATGATTTCTCTGATAAGTGCTGCATATCTAGTTCATTAAGCTAGTCGGTGTTGTGGTACTTAACCCAGCTTCACATGTCTTTGCTTTTCCCACAGAGTTACTTCAAAAATCTTTTGGTGCTGTCACTGGGGACAGGGCGGCATCGAACAGGCTACCTTGCAAAGGATGCAAAAAAGTGGGGCGTGGTAAAGTGGCTGCGACACAACGGTGATACACCCTTGATTAGCAGTCTGGAAAATGCGAGTGCAGATATTGTGGACTACAACCTCTCTATAATTTTCGGCGCTCATGGATCTTCAAAAAATTATCTTCGAATCCAGGTACCACTCCAGCTTTTGATTTGTGTGAAAACATGTATCTCTCACTAGTCTAGTTTGTGGGTTTCCTTCTGCTTAAGCTTATTCAGTAACTTGTGTTTTGCTTATAAGCTGCATTTGAGCTGTCGACTTGCACAGACCGACATCCCGGAGGATTCATCTGCACTGGGGGAACTAGATAACGCAAAAAAGGGAAACTTGGAGGGACTACAGAAATTGGAAATGGAACTCCTTCAAAAACGTGTCTCCAACATCGACTTTAACACTGGGAACTTTGTTCGCGATCCTAAAGATAATTCCACGTTCGAAGAAGCACTTAACAGGTAGAATGAATATGAACACATCTCATGGATTTGTTTTGTTTCTGATCTGCACACAAGTATTTTGATAACCTTGTCTGTCATGAGTCATTACCTGCAGGCCCAGCGTTTTTTTCATTGGCGAAATTGTTGCCAGAAAGCCAAATTATAAATGAAAAATGCAAAAATGAAGTGATTTTTAGGAGTTGCCAGAACTCCAAAAATAAAATACTAAAGATTGCCAGATTCCTATAGTTTTTTGCAGTAACTTGCAGCCAAATATATAAAAAGAAAAATTAAAATTTTGTGTTTTAATATGTGGTTTATAGCCAGATTTGGGTAAATTTTCCTATTGGCGATCGCCACTTTAGTAGCTGAATCTTCCTATGGAAGCTCAACACTATCTCACAAAACACACTTCTTCAAGGACTCACTTGCACCATGTGAAGAAACACACACAGTTAATGCACTTGTTGGCAGACATAATGTCATTTTGATCTCTCTCTGTTGATGTTGACTTGATCAACTTTGTTTGAATGCGTGTGGACAGATTTGCTAAGGAGCTAGTCTCTTTGCGGGAAAAGCATCCTGGTAAATTTCGGTTTGCCGAGAGCCCCAGGGCAGGAGAAGAAAGAGACAGTAAACCTGGAGAATTAAACTTCTGGAGACAGTAAACCTGCAGCAGAAGAACATATGGCCTGAAAAAATGTGAAAACGGATTTCATTTTAGGGTTCATTTGACATGTCACATCTGGATTTCGGCTACAAGCAGAAGAAGGATTGTAAGCAGAATGATGTCGTCTTTCCAAGGATGGCAAGCTGAAGGTGGTGATTGCTGCACTGGAAGGCTACAGAGGAGGATAAAGAGTTATGGTTGGGTTGGTGTTTTGTCAATGTGCATTGTTTTCCAGGTGTGTGAGTTGTTGTCGTCTTTGGCACGCTTGGAGTGCGCCGGGAACAACCTTGCTGAGTTGCGAAGCGTATCCCGATTGCGAACAAAACTGTGCGGTGTGGAGTGTGCGTGAAGATGAATAAAAGGGCAGCTGGTGAACTTGAGGAGTACGGCTCTTCCAGGGGAAATAATTGCTCTTATGACTTTGCTTTCAGATAGATGCGTGGAGTAGGTAGCATGTATTCTTTAGAGTTGGAACCCTCTTAATTCCGCTGCACAGTGTTCTTAGCTCATCTGGAACTGCATGTACGAAATTGAAATAAAAGAAGAGGTGGTGAGGAGGTGATGGCAGGATTAGGGGTCGGGTCCAATGTGGGGAGTGAGAAAGTGTGCAAGAATCCAAGAGAGTCTTCTAGTTTGTGAGAAAAATTCTGCTGTCAGAACATGTGTGTGTGTGTGTGTGTGTGTGTCCATAACTGTCAGCAGATGTCATCTTTCTGTCTATGATAGAATATTCACATAGCTGTAAACTTTCTCTAAACCAAAGTGGAGAATTAGGCCAGAGCTGCTAAGCAACCTCTAAGTATGTGTTCCCAAATGTATTTCATTCATGTTGAAACACTGCAGTAGCCAACAAAGACTGTTGTGGGTCTCGTGCTAAGAAGGCTGATATCTTCTTGAGAGTTGTGTGTTGAAAAAGAGCAAGGACATCTATCATCTGTTTCTGTATTTGTGAGAGGAAGTACTACAAATTATTGGTTATAGAAGTTAGTGTCCTCACCTGTATTATGGCCTCTATAGTTGTCAAGCCCTACTACATGAACTGTAATATGTGTGGAAGTGAGTGTGGCATTGAAATGAGAATTGTGAGTACACAATTCATATTTGTCATGTGGTCCTAAAGATGTTTGTAGGAGAGCATATGTGTTTCTTGAGAGATTCGTGAGAGCAAAGTCCCTTGTGGAAGGAGAGATGGACCAAAATGAGAACAATCTTTGAGGGTATATGATCCAAACCACCATCTTCTGATTTCGATATTTGTGAGCAGTATGCACACAGGCAGAAGTGTGATCAAAGATAGTTGATGGCTACTGAATGTGCATCTGGACTTTTATGTTGCAATGAAAAGTATTAAAAAAAGTGAGGATGTGTTTTGATACTGTCTCTTACATGTGAGAATCTTTAGCGCTTGTTGATCCCCTGAATTTTGGTCACAATGCAACCTCTTCTTTAGTGAAGAAATTATGCCAAGAATTAAAATCCAATTGTAAAAATAAAGTGGATTTTGGGTTTCTCAAAAGCCAGAATTCAAAAAATTAAAATTAAAGTTTGCTAGATTTATATATTTGTTTCCAATAGGTACAAAAGAGACAGAAGGATGGTTAGATATTTTTACTTTCATATCATGTTTATAGTCAAATTTGGTTTAATAAGCCTGTAGATGATCATCACATTGGCTACAGTACAAAATTGGACCCCAAAAAACCAATGAATGGAAGGTAAAAGATAGAAGTGGAACCACGATTTGATCTCCAGACCTTGCACTTCTCTCATATTCCCAATCTTATTTTCCAATATTGAGAATCCCTTTGAGACTATGACACTACTTGAGACATGATCAAACTATTTGATAAACTCCTTGAGCCAATTAGGAGACGTCCCTCAATTCCTACAGTTCTTGCTACAGATGAAAAGCTCCACTTGAATCCACTTACTATACAACCTCCCTATGTGCATTGTTCTATGGTCTCTTTCCATTACCTTACTATCACTATGTGTACTAGTCTAAATTATAATTTACTAAATACATATATGCTATATGGTCCACCCTATCTTGCATTGACACAAATCCAGCATAAAATTAATTTTAGAACCTAAAAATTTACTATAAATTCTAAAAGGATTGCAAATTGAACCTAATTTCCCCTCCTCCAACCCTTGATTGTTCATCATTTTCCAATTAGGAGACCAAATCTTAAGATCAACAAAGAAAATTTCCAACAAAGACATACATGCATGCATTACCCATTATTTCAAATTGTTCATACAACAAGGGGATCACATATAAAATTACTTCTTGTAACACATCTAAGGAAACATGGGATGAGCCTCTTTGATTGTGTGAAGTATAAGACATTGTAATCAAAATACATTTAATGTCTAGAGTGGCTAACAACACTTAACATGAAGGAACATGAAACTATGATGAAACATCTACACAATTTTAAAACATTTCTCTAATAGTTATTTGTGGCCAAAACTAGATGAAGGATGAAAATGTAGTGTTCACATTAATGCAGAACATGCCATCTCCTTACTGAAGTTGTCTAGAGGTCAAACACTTACTTTACAACATTAATCACATATTTAATACACAAAAAAACCATTTTGAAAAGTGAGGACGTTAATAAAGTTATGGAAAGCAATTCATCAACCTTTGCATTAAAAAGGAGGCCTTTGTCTAATAACCAAATAACCCCTTTCAATTCAAATTTTCAAGGTCAAAGATTTGGTAAAAATACTAATTATCAAAGGGGGATTCTTCTTCAAGACACCCTTTTTACAATGTGAAAAAAATTCAAACATGCCTTCAAGGAAATGTTTTCATTCTGGTAAAGATAACCATGTCCATTAATTATTGTTGAAAACAATTGAGGGTTGAAGGAAATGGGGTGAACACTTGTAATAACAACCCCAATCAAAAACAAATCTTATATATAACAACATTGCAAGCATAAACAAATTTCACAAATGATGACTAAATTGGTGATTTGGGTGCTACAAGGCATTTGGCCCATTTGAATCACATTGTTCACATATAAAAGTTTGTCCAAAAGGGAATTTGCTTAAACTATAGATGAATCAACCCATGAAATCAAAGGTGTTGAAAAAATCAATGTAATAGTTCATGAAGGTACAATGAAAACCATTCATCATGTACTACTATTGAAATGCCACGATTTTAAAGCAATTGTCTTTGGCCAGAAGAGAAAAATGAGAGTCTTGTATAAATGCATTGAATTTATGATGTTATTGCATTTTTTGAGTTATCCCTATTGAACCCAATATAATCACACATTTTTTCATCATATTAAGATCAATGCATTTTGACAAAATGAACACATTTGCTAAAGTTTGTTGTCTTAGAGAAGCAATATGACATACCTCACCCTTTGCCTAAGCTTCACATCCAAAATTTCATACCAAAGTTGAACAACTTGCATTTTTGTGACCCCTTTATGGTGAACCTTAGCTTTGAATTTGGGATAACCAAACTTTAACTTTAAATTGAAATGTAGAACTTTTGTTAGGCTTAGCTTAACCCTTATTTAAAAAGACATTTACATTTAAAAGCATTCATCTAGTGCCAACAAAATTTGAACATTGTGAACATAACAAATGTGATTTACCAACCATCAACACAATTTAACTGTCATAAATAATCAATCAAACAATTGATGATCATATCTAAAATATTTGAAATCATGCCAAAACTAGTTTACAACCTAACCTTGTCCCACTAATATCCAACCTTGTTTGGTGGAGAAATGCACATGTGAGTTTTGACTAGTAAACCTCAATGCAATAATTATTCATGCAGTACTTGAAATTCAACATGTCTCAAAATCTTGTCACAAAATTATAAGCCAAGCCAAGCATTTTCCATCAACAAAATTAACAATAAATAAAAACACATTGAACCTCAAAAAAATACATAAAGTGAGAATGAACTTTTCATACTACACAATCCTCTAACTTGGAGCTGCCCCTGGGCCCAACTCCTGGAATTGGCCCAAAGGGCTTGAAAGTAAGGCAACACCAAGTCACCCCAGGGCCTTGTGGGACCAACTCCTAAAGTTGGCGCAAAAATGACTTAATCCAGGATACCACCAAGTTGTTCCAAGGCTAGCCCTCTCTTGGTGGCTTCGAAGTTTTAGAGGGATGGCTCTTAATTGTGCCAAGTGCTTTAGTGAGCAAGCCCCATATAACACTTAATCATATGTTGACAGTTTTAACGGAATAGTGCTTTGCACTATAATCCTGAAAACAACCCCCAATTTTCCTTTTGGCTAATGCAAGCCAAAACTGAGGCCTTAACCAATCTAGACTCATTAGTTCGAATGCCACCCATTTCCTAGAGAATCAAACCTCGTGAAACCATTTTAATTTAACTCCCATATCACATTAGTGCCCCCATTAAAGTGATCTTGATATGAGGCTCACTCCACTTAAGACATCTCTTAAGTAAAAAGGCATGTAAGCTCCCCGTCTCACCTGTATAGGTGGGCCAAATGGGAGGCATCCCCATCCTTTTATAAATCTTCTATTTTGGGGACCTCGATAGTTTCAACTTTTTCAATAAGTACCCACAGTTTATATTCCCATGATTAATGTCAAATTTCAGATGGGAATATAGAGATTTAGAGAACAGACATTTTATGACATAAATGAATCTATAGATGTGTATTTGGGAGATTATCCTTTGGGAAAAGAAATGCAAAAGTCCCTTGAAATTGTTCTCTCAACCACAAAAAGCACTCATCCAACAAAATTATGTGAAACCATCCCATTACTAGAGTTGAACCCAACAATTAACTTAATTCATGAAATTATGTCCTAGGAAATATTAGAAACAAGGTGTGTTTTACACAATGATCTTCCTATTAATTTAATATCAACAATTGATATTGTATGATAAATTGGTCATAGCTAGGGGAAAAATTAAAATTATTTTAATGTACATCATCATGTCGTGGTAAATGAAAAATTGTCAGGATCTTTTTCATTTCTTAACACCACATTGGTTATGAGGAAAATAAAAGGATGAAATGATGACATGTTCTAGGAACCTATCTAAACATTTTAGAAATTGTTATCAATGGAAAATGTTTCAACATGATTTGCAAAAATCTAAGGACTTTTTTCTCCAAAAAAGAAAAGATCAAATATTTCCTTTTCATATTTATTTTTCACATTTTGTGCAAAACTTCAAACCAAAAAAAAAAAACTGCTTATGACATGTGTATTTGAATGTTTTCAATCACATTATCACATTTTGAAAGAATTACATGAATTTTTTTGCAGATGATGGGTGCCATAACCATTTTTAGAAAAAATAGTTTCAGATTTAGTTTTCTGGATTATGGATTGATGACAAAGTCATTTGGGGCTAGGTGCACATTTGAGGAGGTGGTAGAGAAGACAAAATCTCAAAAGATGAATGTGAATTTTTCCCAACCAAATTAGGATGAATCATCTCACCTAGTTTGTAGGGGGCAAAAATCCCTTGAAGCTACTATACTCTATAAGGATTCTCAACACAATATCCCAGGGCCAATAAAATGGAAATGATGAATTTCCACTCCCCATTTCCAGTACTTTTTCATATGCCATGTGAACATCTTATCTTGTGTCCA
>Ga0116231_10009917_pt1 | contig 15675 bp, 7 predicted proteins | sample S1TSphgellanicum_2_FD_89695 | JGI IMG/M metagenome (GOLD analysis project Ga0116231, IMG submission 89695) | Host-associated microbial communities from peat moss isolated from Minnesota, USA - S1T2_Fd - Sphagnum magellanicum MG | ecosystem: Host-associated > Plants > Peat moss > Unclassified...
AGCCAGGCTTTTATTTTAGCTCCGACTTAGTGGGTGTTCCAAGTTTGAAGTAACCTTACGACCACTTGAAATGTGCCACACTTGAAAACCGTTTGTGCCTTGCAGGCAAGGGTTACCACTAGTTATAAATAACTTACAGGACACTGTAACAAGGTATTCATTCCATGAAACATTATGCTTTCCTTATAACATGTTTACAAATTGTTTAAATGCCTCTTTGTGTCAACCCTATCCTAGCTATAACATTTTTCTTGGGTGAAAGCACATTAAAGGTGATCCATTTTTGTTCAAAAATGTGATTATAACAAGTATTATAATAGGTAATAAGCTAAAATCCTAATGACATCCATTGGTTATCTTAAACACAAGTAAAAAAATTTAGAATTTGCATAATAACATTTTTGAATTCAAAGTTCATTTTGAGTCAAAATTAATTTTGATCCAATGGTTAGATGAAAAGGATTGGATAAAACCAATGTACACAAAGTATATAACTTACAATTTTTCAACAGCCATAGGACCTCATGTTTATGATTCATGAAACATATCAACATTACAACAAAAGGTGCCCCTATATGCCAAGTGATTTCACTGGATTTTGAGTGAATTCACTAATTGTAGTGAACAAGGACCAACGAAAAAGTAGTGAATTCATTGGTCTAGTGAACGAAAACTAATGAACTACACCCACATTTTGTAGTAGTGCAAACAAAAAAAAATTGAAAAAATAATGCATTGCCCATCTATAAAATCTCCTCCTCTTTGAGATGGTAGTGGTTTTTTCCTAAAAATATAATATTATTATGCATTCATTATTAAACAAATGCAAAAAAACATTCTTTGAATGGAATTTCATCCAAAAACTTTAAATTTTTAAATTTTCCTAAATTTAATTAATGTATATCAATACCAACACCATTAAAAATTTCACCCAAGAATTCCATCCATAACCCTAGTTTTGAAATATATATTCAAATTTTCAAACTTTGTGACAAGTATTATTTTGTCACAAATATCCTCCAAACGTTCAATTTCTTCAATGTTTGTTGAATTTTTCAAAATAAATGATTAGAGGATGTCTCAAGTTAATAAAATGTACTTAAAACAAACAAAAATAATCCAAGATTTGATGTCTATACATTACCAAAAAAATTAATTATTGAAAGATTATACATATGACTACAATTTTGGGGGGGTTTAATGTGTTTTCACCCTCTTACAAAATGAAATCTCCTTTCATGTCAATCTTGTTGTTGTTCATTAATTGCATGCCTTTTCAAAAGATCCCCTCTTGTATTGTAGTTCAATTAGATATATGACATGTAACATGATTGCTCTTGTTGTAACCAATCCCGTTTACTTTGCAATGGTAATCTCAATTTCATTTAACATTTGACAAAAGGTATTTGTGTTGCTCTTGCAAAATCAATTGAATCATATTACAACCTGCAAGACATCGTAACAAGGTACTCATTCCATGTAGCATTATGCCTCCTATGTAACATGCTTACAAATTGTTTACATGTCTCTTTGTGTCAAGCCTATCCTAGCTACATGTGTCTTGCAAAATGAAATTTCCTCCCACATGTCAATCCCAAATTATTGTTCATTTCCCTTTTAAAAGATCCCCTCTTGCATTGTACCTCATTAATTATTCGATGTAATAATTGATTGCTTATGTTATAACCAGTCCCACATACCTTGATATGGTAACTTGTTGATATATGTTATTATCTTATAATGTGTTATTAATCCATGCCTCATCTACTAATATGCACTCTTACATGCTTATTTTATATGTTGGGGTTAGCCACAAAAGGAATCTTGCATTGGTGGACCTTTCATGTATTGTCATTAAAAGGACAAGTGCTAACCATCAATCTAGTATTCTTCTTTTACATATGATTTTGTTGTTTGGTTTTGTAATATGAATGTAGTACATATAATGCAATTGTGTCACATGAAATTGTATCCATTTGCTTGTTATAGGTAGATCATAATCATATCTATGGAATTTAATGTGTAACTTTCTAGTTGGCAATTTGGCTTAAATATGCATGTTTAATCCAACCCATCATATTGTAACATGTTTAACAATAGTTTTGGCAGGAACATTTGTCATCATTAGATATGATGAAACCTTAAACCTATCAATGAATTTCCCAAACCCTAGAACACAACAAAATGCTTCATCAATGTAATATTTTCCACAACTTTGTAGAAGAAGATGTACACACAATATGTAGCTACATAGTTTCATATATTTGCACTTTGACATCGAGCTACTTTGCAATGTTGTTTTAAAGTTGTATTTGTAGTTTCATGTTTATTAACAATGGGTAGAAACTTAATTCTTTGGAAGCCTCAAGAAATCACTAATAATGTGGTGTTGGGTCAATATTTAAGACGTACTAGAATATTTTGACACAATCTAATGAATTTTCTGTGGCAGATATTCTATCAATTATGGTAGTTGAAAAGAACAATATGATCGAGGCAAAAGAGAACTTCAAAGGCTTGGCAAAGTGTTATGTCAAAATGAATATAGGGCAGTTCGTAGAGTAGTGGGTGACCCCTAAACTCTATCATGAATTATTAGAGCAAACCCAAACTGCCCAAATTCCTTCATTACGAGAAAAAAAATATCACCTTTACTTCCAATGCGTATATTATGAAGGCAAGTGGTCTAGTAAACTAAGGTTATCTGACCATAGGTTTAAAGGGTGTGAGTTTGGTCTGATTCACACATACACAAAAAATCGAATCCCTCTTCCTATTTTCCCTAACATGCATTTTGCCCAAACATTTAAATTCATGAAGCGTACAATGGAAAACAATATTACTTTTTTTTTGCCTTTCAAACTAAGGACACAATTAGAAATTAATGTAAAATGAGACTAAGATAAGGGCGCCCCTAGAAATGGAGACCATGTGGATGTTCAAATGTGCAAGTTCAAAACTTTCAAGGGGTTGTTTCCTGAACTTGTATATAGTAAAGACAATCAAAAGCAACAAGTGGCAACAACGTCTAACCCAAAAGCAAATGTGTCAACCATTAAATTGTAGGTGGCACCAATAGAACATGTGGAAGATGTGCAAGGATCCAAGGGTGTTGTGCCAAAATCAAAGCTCAAATTGAAACCACTAAAGGAATTGGACAATAAAAAGATGTAGAAGTAGCTTCCACACAAGGGACTGTGACATTAAATTCATTATTAGAGGACGAAACAACCTTTATTGGATCATGGGAACTATTGCAAAGCTTACACATGAACCATTTATTGCCAAACATGACATGTGTGCATGGTGAGAATTGGCATACACAAAAATGACAACACCCCCTTAATCCAAACCCACAAGCTGAAGAAATGTCCATTAACAAGGTACCAATAATAGTTTTTACAAAAGATATTGTTATAAGGTCACCTTTCAATAAAACACTTAGGACTACTCAAGACCTTCAACTCAAATGACAGAGGGCACTATTAGAAAACATGGTCCTAATCCACTACATAATTCCATTCAAACCTATTCAAATGGAAAGGAAATCGTGACCTCAAAATTTCCACTACCATCTCCACTAAACATCCACTACCTACTATGCTCTATGGATTATTGGTGGAAGTTGCCCAATGGTTATTCACTTGAGTGGTGCACCATAATTTTTGAGGTGTGCAATGTTTCGAAAAGCCGGAACGGAAGTGAATAGTGGAAGACCCCTTTGCTACTTGAGTGGATTTAGTCCTTTACACTACATGTTTTGATTCTAGGTGATTGCACCACACCCCACTCTTGTTCATATTAAGTTGTTACTAAGTCCCTATGTATGCAACCTTATCCTAAGACAATGTTATAACATGCACAACAACTTTGGACATTGTTGTGCCTCTTATAACATTGCCTAAGATATGCATGTTTATAAAAAAAAACCTCCATACATGACCATGTTCATATCATGACTTGCACATAAACCTATATTAGCCTCAAAGAACATCACATTCTACTAAACATGAACTTTGGTTATATAAGAAGCTATTTGTGCCATAAATGGATAACCATTTAATTAGAACAATCTTTAATTGTGTAAAAGTCTATTGAAGTTGGCAAACAATGTGGCCATAATATATCTATTCATGTGGAATGCAAACACATGCCATATTTGCATCCAATGCCTTATTTTGATATGGCATCCATTTTATAACAAAAGAAGCACATTGAATGCAAATAAGGCAAGATCAAATATTCCCACATGGATTGGGTATTTCCTAGTTTAATATCACTAAATAGAAGTAAACAACAAGTGTAAACTTGTGACTAGAAACCTCCATACATGCATTGTGAAACAACTTTATTCAAATTCCCTTGCAAACTATGTATTATAGAAGCTATCCTTATTCCACTAGCTGTCCACTCAACATTCAATGGCAAGGGCTAGCTTTCAATTGAGTGGTGGACAAGTTTTGTAACACCAGGGAAGGTTAGCACTATGAGTCCATTGTGACCCATTCCCCTCAATATGGAGTGCACACAAATATATAAGTGTTGTGTAGCTTAGAGTTTCCCACATCTAGTGTAGTGATTTGTTGGAACTTAACTATTAATTTATAGTGCAAAATTGTTGTAAAAACACCCAATGTCAATACACTACTAAATCAAATCTATAGATTTCCAAGACATGTTTGATTGGCAAACCCCAATGATTGAATGACAAATCCCAAAGTGGTAGTGAGAAATCCTAATGTGACAACATCACATCCCAATGTGTAATGTAATATCCCAATGTATAGGGGTTTGCATAATGTTACAATTGTACTGACAATGTGTTTTATCATATCTTAATCATTTAAAATCCCTATGGGCCTACTACAAAATCTCATTTTTGTATGGATGAAATGTATTTTGGACTTCGGTTCTATTGGATTGAAATTGACAAGCTATTCAATCATCATGTTTAGCTACTCCTATTGGTTGGAATTGAAAGGGCTATTAGTGAACAAACCCATTTCACCAAATTGTAGGCCAAGTATTATGCCATCCATTCTTGGTGGTGCCTAGATCCAATTTCTATTAAAAGTTCTTACTTTTAAAACACTTATGGGTTAACTAACAAAGGATGAGAAAATTCACAGTTATGTTCTTTATAACGAAAATGAGAGGATGAGTACGTATGCACATTTCTTAAACTCTTGTTATAGAAAACATGGTAATGTGGTTTTGTCCTTTGTCCACCTAAGAAGGGACCATGGCCTTTGATGAACTACAAGCATGGATGACACGAGTTCTAAAAGAGGATAATTTAAGGATGGATATGAGGTGATGGGGCTACCATTAAATAAACACCTCCCCTCCATAGTACCAATATATTTCCCATTCACATAGAACTTTAATTGCATAGTATAGTACAACATGGCAATAAAACAAGCTTAATATATTAATCTAGACCAATATCTTAAGATATTAATTTTAAGCAACTACCATATTGTGATTGAGGTCATATAATGTGATTTCATAGAAACCATGTTAAGTACTAGTCATGATTAATATAAAGCCTTCAAAATTGAGACATCAAATTATGTGAACCCACTTGGCAACTCCTCATACCATATAAAATGCAAGTTGTATCGTTTATAAGGTTAATGATTCACCTCACTTGTAAGCATTTATTACTATGCCAAATTGTGACTTTCATGACTTGGACATTATGAAACTATGTCTTAAATCTGGTCATGTAGTCATATTTGACATGTTGACTTGCATGGCTAGTCATAATTATGACTACTTGACTAAATGCAATACAACTACCTATTTGTAATAATTAGTATGATACATGATTGACATCATGATTACATGACTAACCCAACAATATGACTATGCGATAAGGTGGCCCCTCCCCCCACCCCCATTGAACCAATTTAATTAACTTCAACCAATTTAATTTGGTTGGACATTAATAATTAGAAGAAGGTTTTAAATATACATACATATATTATTCTTTTTAGGGCAGCAATTTAATTAGATTGAACAATTTAAACCAATTAGAATGGGAGGTTCCCATAAAATTTGTATATTTTACTAGCTATTTGAAAATAAATAAACTCATGATCAACTCATGCCACAATATTATACCATACATACACACTAATTGCACAAACATATATTTAATTAATGCAACAATATTGCACACTAGAGAATACATGGAATTGGTTCCTAGACTTGAAGGCAAAGGCCTTTTGCTTCTTTTCATATATTAATTATAGGAAAATATTTGTACTATCTTCAAAATTTGAGGATAGAAAATAAATCAATGTATAAAGTGCAAAGCAAAGGCCTTTACATTAATGTATAAATTTGAGGCGTAGGCCTTATCTATTTAATGTAGTTCATAAATTTGACGGCCAAAATTAAAAGCCATATATGTTATTTCAATCATTTAAAAAAAACATGATGAACATGTACAATGTGAAAGCAAGTGGCAACAACTGACGTAAAATGTGAAGGTGTGGGTGTATATGGAATTGAACCTTGCACCTTCAAGGTAAATGTTGATGTGTTATCCAATAGGTAGGAATTTGGACTTCAAAGAATTTTGTCTGCCAAATTACTTTAACTATTAAAGAGCATAATCCTTACAAAAATAAACACCAATTATAGCTATTTAAACCAAATATAAAATATTCATGATGAAGGATTAATTTGTAATCATCTGGGAACATATTTTTGGCGATACACCAAAACAAAGTGGAAGAATTTAGCAATTTTTATTAATGTTTATGGCTATTTTAAAATCCTTTTAAATTTTATGGCAAGCCCTTGCCTTGGTCATGGGCCCAAGTCTAAGGTTGTGACATCCCCATCATCCCCAATTTTTTATAACATTTTGGTTAATGCTCAACCCTATTGCTCCTTGCTCTTGTGCATTGATTCAATTGAAACCAAATTGCCATTTGCATGCCCAAGGACACTAAGTTTTTTTTGCTAAAGCCTTGTGATGATTGCAATTGGATAATTGAAGACATAGCTTCATCTAACTTCCTATCAGCTTCATCTTGTTTTTGATCCACTACCCTTCGCCACTATAACATTCCCTCCACCTTACCAAAAAGATCCAGCAACAATCCTTTTTTGGTGTCCTACATTGATCAACAAAGTTTGTCCACAAGTCAATATTGACCTGCAATATAAATGGATCAGTTTAAATTAACCCAAATTCAGACCTTCCAATATAATTTACAAACCACCTTTGTGTCATATTGGCTACATTGAAATGTTCCCAACATCCATGATCCCCACCACTTTTCAAATCTCCAAAATATTAAAGAAACCTTTCCTAAACAAGACTAAGTAGTCTAATTGAAAATGATAACCTTGAATAAGTATAAGTGTAGGGGATACCATAGAGGCATTACTTCTTGGTGGAAGGTCAGCACCCCCTGACATTTCTTCCGACAATGGTTGTCGTCCATGTGTTGTCATCTACTCCCCTTGAACCCAATTAGTTCATCAACAATAAACATTTCGACAAATGCATCAAGTTCACCTTCACATAATCTTTGGATACAAAACTCCCTTAACAATATAATCAAATGCAATCAAATGGCACTTATAATTCTTGCCTCCTATTACATTGGGCCACCATGGCCTATTTTGGATGCATTTTTCATTGTTGCTTGAACATGAGTCAAGTGTCCCTGCTTCTTCACAAAATCTAGAGTAATAGTATTTTGTCAATGCCTCCCAATTGGTAGGGGTATAATTATCAGGCCTTGGACCACCTGCCCATAATGCCATGAACCTTTATAACCACTTTAAATTAAACATCTACATATATATGAACATTTTGATAGGGGATCACCTTATCATCCTTCACATGTAGACAACAATAATATCACATTCAGTCACCAAACATCAAGCCATCAGATGTACATAACCCCAAACCTGATTCATGAATTTTCAGCCACTTTAATCGCCATGTTTTCAAAATTCTGTTAGTTGTCATCCACATATGTTCATAACTACAACCTAGCTCTGTATATTCAAATTGTTTTTGCCAAGTTATCCTTCACCTTTTCTAACCTTTCCTCATATTGACAATCTATTGATTTTGCCAAATCCAACTAAGCCAAAGTATGTCATTTTAGTGTTGAAAGCCATTGGTTCCGACTTGGCATTAATGGACACCCTTCTACATTAATGATGACTATGGGTTTTTTTCCCTTTTCCCTAGGATCGGAGCCACCACAAATTGGTCCATTAATTTTATTTTTGTTGTAGCATGGTTTTGTTTATGTATTGTATCGGCATGCAATTGTTTCACATCAACAGCTAATACCATTGCCATGCTTACTTTTATTTTTAAAGTAGGGTTATTTTCTTCAGGTTGCAAGGATGGCCATGTGGAACAGTGATCCCTTGCTTCTAAATAATACAGTGGTTACAAATACATCCTTTCCTCTAAATAATAAGGTCCTTGTCGTCCATTACTAGGATGTGGATGTGGATGTGGAGTTGGTGTAGTTGGTCCTCATGGAATGATCCATGGCCAAGTGTTCCTTGAGGATATAATTCATGTGTAGGTAGTCATCAAGGATATAATGAATGTGTAGGTGGTCCTTGAGGATACATGATGAATTTAAAACCAATCCCCGTGGATATGAATCATACTCAAGACTATGTAAATCATCATATTCAACATATTGATCTAAAGGGCCATGTTGCCTACCTTGAAAATGCAGGAAGTTAAGCCTAGTTGGTATGGAGCTTGAACCTAATGGCCTTGTTGGCAAGTCTCCCTGATCACCCCCAATGCGCACATGTTTTTCTACCCCCTTAAACACCCCAATCAAACTAAGAAAATTTAGTGACCATTTTGATATGCATAAGGTTTTTCCTTAATATATTTATTCCCATAGCTCTCCAATAGATGGTTGGTATCAAAAATCCTTGTGAGGGTCCTAAAACTTCTTGAATTGGAGGACATAAAACTAGGTGAGCATGAGTTTATATCACATTTACCTTCCTCACCCAAAATACCTCATAACATAATGTCAATCAACCACATTGTAATCATTTGTTGCAGGCTAGTTACCATGACTCCAAATCCCCCTTATTAGCTCCAAATAGGGAAAACATCACATTTGTGCTATAGAAGTTCAAATCATAAGGGGAGAACTACAACTAGCTTAGACTATAGAAAGCACTAATGCTTGGTGTTTTTTTGTGTCAGAAGAACAAAAAATGGTAGCACCAACATATGATTAAAACAATGCTACTTGCTCATAATATGTGTCAAAATAAACAAATCCATTATGGCCATCATATACAACCATCTATCATTAATACTTAGTCCTTTTCAATATGTAAGGAGCAAAAATTATGTCCATGACATTAGAAAACTCACATACATTTTGACATTTCATATTGCACTTATTGAAGATTTCATACTACTCCATTTACATACCATACTCCTAACCACTTGGAGTGCTACTATGTTGAATTTAGCTTGTTTATTGACCATCATCAGAATAGTTGAAGATTTCCAATTGCCACATGTTCAAATTGTAAAATGTAATAAAATTTGAGTTTTTAGTTGATGTTGTTGTTATATGCACCAACCAAACCTTCATTAGTGATATGTCATTATGATAATTTTAACAATTAGGGTTGAAGCTACTATTAGGTGGCTATTAGGTCATCACCCAAAAAAAAAATCAATCACAAGGGTATACCTAGGTATGCACTCCAATCCTCTAAATAAGGACAAGGAACCAACCTATAGACAACAAAATTGTCTATAAATCCACAATTAACAAGTAAATGCAATATATAATTTGAGAATCAGACCTAAGGAGGTTTCTCATTAGGAACTTATACTTGTGATGTTACAGATTTGATTGGTGACTTCCCCAAAAAAATTCATTGTTTGGGTGTAGCAATACCATCCCCTTCCACAACTTTTACATTATCACCAATGCCTTCATATTGGGTCACCTTCAACTAACATGAGATCTTCTAGGTTATCTTCTTCAACCATATTCAAATGTTGGCTAAAAGTTGCAATGTGATGGCTACATTATGGAGGTCTTGCCGCCTTGTTTACAATAGTAGAATTTGAACAACTATCTTTGGTGGATCTATAGGAACAATATGTTCCTTGAAACTTTAAACAAAACTCATTTTAATGCCAAAACCAAAAAACATCCTTATTCTTGCAACATTAGTTAAGAGGGCCAAAACTACAAACCACACAAGGGTGAAACCATGCTAAAGTATACCAAAAAAATAGTCTTCTTGGGTAAAAAATCACAAATTTGTGACAAGTAGATTAGAAAGTAGGTGATGCCTTAGGAGATTGTCCTTTTGAACTACATGAGGCCATTAAATGTGATATGTTGAAATTTTTGAAAGTTTCAAAAGTTGTATCAACCTTTTTAAAAACTTACTTTTAATCTATTTTGCAAAATTTGCCAATTTGTCCTCTTGTGAAAAAGTAGATTCAAAGTAGGTCAAAAAAAATTAATTTGGAAACTTCACTCATATGTTGCAATTCAAAAGGTTTGGGGCAGGATATAATGAATCACGCACATGTAATGCACTTTAGTATCATATCAAAAAACATGTTTTGGATGTCAAATTTGAGTTTACGATAAATTTACTTTGGGGTTCACATTGTGATAATCCAAAAATTCCAATTTTAAAAAATGTGTATCAAGGTGCATAATGGCTCAAACATTAATAACACATCATTTGAATTGTTTGATTTGGAAAACCTGCAATATCAGCCAAAGTAATAAACTTTTAATAAATAGATAAATTAGTGAAAGTAATAATAGACGTTAAAAATGATCATATATGGTTTATTTAATATGATAAGTACACCCCAAATTTTATGGCATGGTTAAAATGCCTAAAATGCAAAAGAATCCAAATCTACTTTTACTTGTTGGTAGGGATCACCAATTGGTATACCTTGCCATGCTTTCACCCATAAAAAATTCCCCAAAATCAACCTTTCTTACCAATATGTTAGGTGTAACAAATTAAAGAGTCTACAAGATTGAATTTTAATAAACCTTAACATATCAACTTAATAGTTGAAGGTATCCAACTTGACATCTTCAGAGTGGGTAAGTGTTAAAATTTAGAAGAAAATTTGAAATTTTACAGGTTGTGAACTAACATGTGGAGGCCATTGATTAGAGAGTTGTATTCCAAGGCTACCATTGGGTATTGAAAAAAATGAATAAAGAGGTGGACTAGACTAAACCACAGATAGAATCCAACAATCCAGATTTAAGGTAATTATTTCTATAATTAAGGTAGTTTTTTCTTGATTGTGTGAATATAATTTCAATCATTTTAATTTTAAAATTTAGGAAAAACTCAAGGGGGGGATGATAGTTGATTCTCCAACAATTAAAGCTTTTTCCAAGGTCTTTGTTATTTATTTTAAACTGAAATTAAGAAAGGAGGATACCATTAGATTTTATGATCAAATCATATAATAAAAAGTTATTTGGAAACACTGGTTTTGCATTCATGCATGCAAAGAAATTGATGAAGTTTTTTATCTTTTAATATTTGGGTGAAAATATTATACTAATTATAGTATGGATTAATTTTTTTTGTAAAAAACATTGGTAATTTTTTTCCATATTGGAATTCAGGTCCCTAGGCATAACAACCCCTATATGGAAGATAGTAGCAAGTCCCTTGAATTTGTGGATAGCTTAATAAGAGCTAGCCAAATTTGAAATGATGTTCATACATACCAAAATAAGTAGATCTACTACAAAATTAAGATTCACTTTGCTGCAATTTTGCATTATAAACAAAGCTTACCAAATTGTTACAACATTGTACTTGTTCAACATTGTGATACATCACAAAACATCATGTATGCTTTCAAACACCCATTAATGTGAAAACATTTTCAGGCATTGGCCAGAATGGAAATAGCTTATAACATCCAAGTAATCACTACAATTTTGTCTTTTAATGTTGTATGTTGTTTCTTAAGTTAACCATGGTTTCATCCTACATAATAAAAATTCAACATTTTGATGGAGTAAAAGTTGACATTTGTGCACACTTGCATTATAGTAACCCAAAAATTAGTACTTTAGATAATAGTTCAAAATTTCAATTTTTTTTTATAATGATTATATAACCGCAATATTACAAATCAACTTACTTACAAGCATACCTTGAACATTGGAAAGAGGGTTAGGGCTAGTGGATGGGAATTAATTTCCAACGAAAGATGTAAGAATCTTGTGTTGCTATTCCTTTGACATATTTTAGGAAAACAAAATTGGGCATGCAACACAAATAAAGAAATAAAACATTAATGGATCCAAAGACATAACCTGGGTAAAAGCAAAGTTGGGTAGAGGCACAATTGGGCAGAAGCAAAATTGAACATAAAGTTGATGCTCTATTCATTAACTATATTAACACCCCCACCTATCCCTTCACATTGACACATCGAAAGCTACATATGAAACCAACCCTAGGTAATGGCCAATGATTGGGCACTAATTTGTGTATGATGTCTTACCTCAAAGTTGTTGGGTGCCATCTCTAATTTGAACCATGGTGACACATACACAATTTTTTTGATGTGGCAATAGTTTGTTGACAAATCCTTTAGTAAAAAATAAATCAAGAATATAGGAGCATTTGTCCATTGGTCCCAAAAAATAAAATTGCGAGTAATCTATGTCATTCATCATGATTCTAATACTATTGTCAGTCATTAGCTTCTTGTAACCAATGGTTCCCATCTTCTCCAAATTTACTACCATTAAATTCTACATCAATAGAATCATTTTCATTTTCTTCACCCCTTAGATTTGTTGCCACATCCTCTTCATGCCCTACACATTCGACCCATATTAATACTGGATTTTCCTACTCATGCTTACACCATGCATCTGGGCCCACATGGGTCAAATGTCAAATGGGATTAGATTGGAACAACATTAGGTTCTACAAGTCACTTTCTTCTTCATCCACTATGGGTACTGTGAAGAATTCTTGCACACCTTCACCATTAAGATATGCACTCAAAAAAAAATTTGGTTGGAAGTGGAACTGCTATGTAGTTGTAGTTCTAACAAGTAAGGCGGTTCAAGGTAAGTAATGAAATTCACTAAGGATCTAATGCGTTGTGTCCAATTTGAAGATACAAAGACATTGTGAGATAATCGTAACTCACCATGATGGGATATGAAGGAGCCGTATGTTGATGTTCAATTCAATGTCATGCTTGATGGTTGGAACCCTTCCGTTCCATTTGTCATAACATGTACATATAACCTTCTAATCTAACATGCATTGAATTTTTTTGGAAAATTAATATAAAAGGAGCCATGTTACAAAATCTCATAAGTTTTTATTTTTATTTTTAGATCAAGAGTTAAGCTTTGAACCCGAACTCACTTTGCTTAGATTGAAGGAAAAAACAGACAATTCAACCCCCTCTACTTCCAACAAGTGTAGCTCCCTTACAGCAACTCTGATGATGCTAAATTTTGAGGAGAACCTTTTACACCTCTCAAACTAAGACTGATTTAAATTTGACACAAATCCAACGGTGGATTTGAGAGGAACAATTAATTGAAATAAAAATCCAGAGGCCTTGTCATGGAAATCCTTCCATGAACTCCACTACAACACCCTTTACTTCCAACCAGTGTAGCTCCCTGACAGCAAACCCGATGATGCTAAAAATTAGGGAGAACCTTCTACACCTTCCAAACTAAAACTGATTTGATTTTGACACAAATCCAACGGTGGATTTGGGAGGAACAATTAATTGAACCAAAAATCCAAAGGCTTTGTTACAAGTATTTATTACACACAACTTCCTTCCATGTTTGATTTTTGCACACACCTTTTCCATGAACACTTCTTCACACATAAAAACTAAAAATTCTTTCTCACACCTTCTCCTTTTTCTTTCTTTTCCCCATACACACAATACCTTCTCCCTTGGTAAGCCTCCATGACGTTCCTTGAGCTTGTTCCCCTTGTCCAGTGAAAGCTTTGAAATCCTTTGCTCTAATCAATGGCCTTCTTATCCTTCTAGAGCCAATGAGAATTGAGAATAAATTGCCATCCAATTGAATTTAGGATGAGAATTCTTGGGCCCAATGAGACATAAGAAATATTCCATCCTCCAATCAAATAGGATGACAATCCTCATGACTAATGGGATTGGAGGACTCATCCTTCCCCTTATCTTGGATATCTTGATGAGGTTCTTGAGCTTGATCCTTATCATTTCCGTCCGTTGACCCTCACATCTTTACTTCTTCATCCTAATTATTTCAAGTAATTAACTATTAGGACCATCTATCGATAGTAACAAGTAAACATCCTTGAATCCTTACTTGACTAATTCAATGGTTGAACTAACATTCCCTTGTACCATTTACTCTTTGATATCCCCTACTTATTTATTTTACCATGCACTAGTTAACTATGTATTACATAGTAAATTGGAAGTAAAATTTACACCACAAAAAAAACCCCACATACTTTTAGATCCGCCATCGAAATTAGGGTTTGATGAATCCATTAAATCTAGGATGTTCGAGTTTTCATGAGGTTCCATCGTCACTCCCACACCTTACGCCTACCTTAATTTGTTAAATAAAAAGGCCTCAACCCCTTCTGAACGTAAGTACCACATTGTTTGTACTACCTTCTTGGTTTTTGTTGATGCAGGTGAGAACTAGTCATGGCGGATGATGTCACTACGCTTTCGAATCCTCCAGTTGCACCAATAGAATAGGAAGAGCTTGAAAAAACACCACTTGACGTGATTGTCTCTCAACAGGCGCGCGAAATAGAACCGCCCATGTGAATGGTGCGCACTCAAGTCAATCGTTCGGCATGGGATCGTCGATTGTCTCCTAACCCACATGCTTAATAATCTATTTAGAATTCGTTCTTGCTCGTGGAGCCGTGCGAGAAAGGTTTGAAAAATGTCAATGCGAAGATGATGATGTCCGTCTCCATTATCGAACGTGGGTTCCCGGTGATGGCCATTATCGTTGGCTACGAGGGCTAATCAACCCCCTTCCCATGGAGCACTGAACCGAGTACCTCGCTCGCACCATTCGTTGCATTCTAGATTTTTTTTGCAATTGTGATTTATCCTTTAAGTCGGTTATAAAGTTGTAATTCACCTGAGGTTATTCGGGCGGAAATGTTAATATTTAAGTTTGATTTTATTTTATTTAAAAGTCTGATATAAATGAACTAATTAAAGATGTATTAGGACTACATCCTAAAAATCTTACAAGTACATCATTAGTGCTTGAAGATTCTTCTACAGACTAACTTAACCTTGTCATGGTGAAATGCTATTGTTAATTATGCGCTTGTATTCCCTATATATCAATAAATCACATCTAATTTTACATCCCCTTTCCCTTTTCTACAACATAAAAAGGATAATGTACTTTAAAAGGTTTACTATGTGCTTAACTGATTAAGCGTTACATCAACTGAAATAAAGAAATATTATATGCCTAGAAATATCACAAAAGCTGATTCAACTATTAATAATCACTACTTAGAGGCTTATAAGCATTCAAATCATTAGTACTAAGGAAAATTACGGAACTAAAGCTTAACTAATTGTTGAGCTATAATCCATGGCTCACA
>Ga0116231_10009918_pt1 | contig 15675 bp, 13 predicted proteins | sample S1TSphgellanicum_2_FD_89695 | JGI IMG/M metagenome (GOLD analysis project Ga0116231, IMG submission 89695) | Host-associated microbial communities from peat moss isolated from Minnesota, USA - S1T2_Fd - Sphagnum magellanicum MG | ecosystem: Host-associated > Plants > Peat moss > Unclassified...
ATGATCGAAATGCTGATCGCGCAAGGTTTTACCGGCAACAAGGGCAAGGGCGGATTTTACCGCTCGAGCCGCGGCGCGGACGGCAAACGGCAGAAGCTCGCACTCGACCTGCAAAAGGCCGCCGCCGGCACGCTCGATTGGCGCCCGGCGGTGAAGCCGGACATCGCCGCCGTCAAGGATGCCCGCAAGGATCTGAAAAAACTTCTCACCGCCGATAACAAATACGGACGCTACGCCTGGGGCGTACTCGGCCGCGTGCTTGCCTATGCGGCCTCGCTGGTGCCGGAAATCGCTATCGACATCGCCGATATCGATACGGCGATGCGGCTGGGCTACACCTGGAAATTCGGCCCATTCGAGCTGATCGACCAACTCGGCGCCGATTGGGTGGCCGGCCGCCTGCGGGAGCTGGACGTCGCCGTGCCGCCGATCCTGCAAAAGCTCGGCGGCGGTAGATTTTATCAATCCGTCGGCGCCGAACTAAAACAGTTCACGATCGAAGAGGCCTACCGCCCGATCCGGCGCGCGCCCGGCGTTTTGCTGCTCGAGGACATCAAGCGGACCGAAAAGCCGGTGCTCGGCAACAAGGCCGCCTCGGCCTGGGACCTCGGCGACGGCGTGCTGTGTTTTGAGATTCATGCCGACGTGCGCGGCCATGCGATGAACATGCTGGATGGCGATGTCCTCGGCATTTTGGAGAAAACCTTGTCGTTGGTCGGCAAGAGCTACAAGGCGCTGGTCCTGTACAACGATGATCTGCGCCAGCAGCCGCACAAAACCAATTTCTCGGTCGGCGCCAATATCGGCATCGCCAGCATGATGGCGAACATCCGTCTGTGGAGCAAAATCGAAGGCTCCATAAAAGACGGTCAGAAATTGTACACGGCGATGAAATTCGCGCCGTTCCCGATCGTCGGCGCGCCCGCCGGCCGGGCGCTTGGCGGCGGCTGCGAAATGCCCCTGCACTGTAGCGCCGTGCAAGCCTACGCGGAATCCTATATCGGCCTCGTCGAGGTTGGCGTCGGCCTGGTGCCTGGCTGGGGCGGCTGTGCCGCCATGCTGACGCGCTGGCAGCACGACAAGCAGATGCCACGTGGCCCGATGCCCGCGGTCGCCAAGGTGTTCGAGATGATCTCGACCGCGACGGTCTCGAAATCCGCCGCCGAGGCACTGGAGCTGAAATTCCTTCGCCCATCCGACCGGATCACGATGAACCGCGACCGCCTGCTGGCAGACGCGAAAGCGCTCGCGCTGGACCTCTCGAAGGACTACCACGCGCCGGAGCCGCTGCCGCTGAACCTGCCCGGAGAAACCGGCCGCGTCGCCCTGAAAATGGCGGTCGAAGGCTTCGCGAAACGCGGCATCGCCACCCCGCACGACGTCACCGTCGCCACCCATCTGGCGGATGTTCTCACCGGCGGCGAGACCGATTTTCTCGATACGCTGCAAGAGAGCGACGTGATGGACCTGGAGCGGAAGAACTTCATGGCCCTGATCCGCACCAAGGAAAGCCAGGCACGGATCAAGAGCATCATCGACACCGGCAAACCGCTACGCAATTGAGGGAGACCAAAAATGCCGATCTATAAGGCACCGCTTGAGGATATGCGCTTCGTCCTGCACGAGTTGTACGACAGCAAGACAATCGCCGAATTGCCTGGCTATCAGGACTTCACGCCCGATTTGATGGACAGCGTGCTGGAGGAAGCGGCGAAATTTGCGGAAGAGGTGCTGTTCCCGCTCAATCAGAGCGGCGATCTGGAAGGATGCACCTATGAAAATGGCGTCGTGCGCACGCCATCCGGCTTCCGGGATGCCTATAAGGCATTTGCCGAGGGCGGCTGGACCGCGATGTCTTCAGCTCCGGAATTCGGCGGCCAGGGCATGCCGATCGCCTCTTCGATGTTCGTCGAGGAAATGCTCTGCTCCGCCAACGTCGCTTTCGGCCTGTACCCTGGCCTTTCGCACGGCGCCTACCTCGCCCTCTACCATCACGGCTCTGAGGAGCAGAAGCGCACCTATCTGCCGAACATCGTCTCCGGGAAATGGTCCGGCACGATGTGCCTGACCGAACCACATTGCGGCACCGACCTCGGCATGCTGCGCACCAAGGCAGTGCCCAACAACGGTGGCTCGTTCACGCTGACCGGCAACAAGATATTCATCTCCGCCGGCGAGCATGATCTGACCGAAAACATCATCCACCTCGTCCTCGCCCGCCTGCCGGACGCGCCCGCCGGTGTCAAAGGCATTTCGCTATTTGTCGTGCCGAAATTCCTGGTCAAGGAAGACGGCAGCGTCGGCCCCCGGAACGGGGTCACTTGCACGGCGATCGAGCACAAGATGGGCATCAAGGCCTCCGCCACCTGCTCGATGTCTTTCGACGACGCCAAGGGCTGGCTGGTCGGCGAGCCGCACAAGGGTCTGCGCGCGATGTTCACCATGATGAACACCGAGCGCCTCTCGGTTGGCATCCAGGGCCTCGGCGTGGCCGAGGTCGCCTACCAGAACGCGGTGAACTACGCGCGCGAGCGTATCCAAGGTCGCTCCCTGACCGGCGCCAAGAACCCGGAGAAGCAAGCAGACCCGATCCTCGTCCACCCGGACGTGCGCCGCATGCTGCTGACCATGCGCGCCTATATCGAAGGGTGCCGCGCGCTCTCCGGCTGGGTCGCCCGCGAGATCGATATCCTGCACCGCTCCACGGACGAGGATGCCAGGCTGATCGCGGATGATTTCACGGCACTTCTGACGCCGGTCGTAAAAGCCTTGTTCACCGATCTTGGGTTCGAGATCGCCAGCACGGCGCTGCAATGCTATGGCGGCCACGGTTACATCCGGGATCACGGTATGGAGCAATACGTCCGCGACGCCCGCATTTCGATGATCTACGAGGGCGCCAACGGCGTCCAGGCGCTCGACCTGGTCGGCCGCAAGCTGCCGCAGGAAGGTGGCCGTCTGCTCACCCGGTTCCTCGATCCCGTTATGGAGTTCATCGACGCCAACGCGGACGAAGCCGGGATGGAGCCCTTCATCGCACCGCTGCAGACCGCCCTTGAGCATTTGCAGATAGCGACCGGCTACGTGATGGAGGCAGGGATGTCGAATCACGACGAAATCGGCGCGGCATCGGTCGACTATCTGCGCCTGTTCGGCCTGGTGGCGCTTGGCTTCATGTGGGCGCGGATGGCGAAGATCGCGCTGCCGAAGGCCGAAAGCGCCTTGTTCTACGAAGCCAAAATCGGCACCGCGAAATTCTTCGTGCAGCGATTGTTGCCGCAGACCGCTTCACTACTCGCGGCAATCCAGTCAGGTTCCGAAACGATGATGGATTTTGCGGACGCGGCTTTCTGACCGAGCCTTTCAGGCGACCGATTCGAGTTATAACGCCATCTTGCGCGGCCGCGCGAGCGCTTCCGAGGCATAGTCGGAAGCGCCGCCATATCTCGGCATTCGCAACGCCATCACGGGTTTTTCCACCCCATGATGCAGCAGCGCCGCCACCGCCAGCGGCGCCAGAAGCGCCGACGGCAGCCATAGCCACGTGAAGAGCGTCCCATTGCCGTGCGCCAAGCGCGAGGCAAACAGCATCAACGCGCGCTGCACCGGCTCGTTGACCAGATACAGAGGGTAGGAGATCGCGCCTAGATATTGCGCGGTGCGGCTCTCCAGCAGCGCGCCGAGCACCGGAAAACCATCCCAGGCCTGGACCCCAAGCATCAGCGCCCACGCCAGCGGGATGAACGCCCGACCCGGTTCCGATGACGTCAGTCCCAGCACGGCCGTGGCAAGAATACACACCAGCAGCAACCCCCAGCCGCCGCCCCGCCACCAGACCGCCGATGCGAGCCCAAGGGTGAACCAGGGTGCCGCGTCCGGCAAAAACGCCCGGCTGAACCGCCAATAGTCCGGCAGCAGCGGTTCGACCAAATGATAAACGATACCGGTTGCCAGCAGCCAGATCGTAAATCGGGACAGCCGGTCGAATCCGGGCAAACGTGCCAGGACCAGAGCAATCAGCAGGTAGAACTGCCACTCGGCCGAGAGGCTCCAGGCCGGTCCTAGCAGCGTGACATAGGCAAATGGCAGAAGCCCCTGCGGCAGCAGCCCCTGAACCAACACAAGATGCGCGGCTACGTGCCAGCCCAGCGCCGGCGGCATACCGCCGCCGAGAATGTCGTCCGCCAACGGGACGCCCGCCGTCCAGGGCAGCACCGGCGAGCCTAATGCAAGCACGCAAAGCGACAGGGCGAGCGCCACAAAGTACACCGGCAGGAGCCGGCGGCCCCGCGCCAGCATGAATGGCCAGAACCGGCCGGCATGGTGCGAGAGCGAAAAGATGATCACCAGCCCGCTGAGGGCAAAAAATAGATCGACCGCCGCCTCGCCGTGACGGAAGGGGGCGGCTACCCAGCCCGGCAGCACCGCTATCGGCACTGCGTGGCCCACCATTACATAAACGGCCAAAACGCCGCGAAAACCATCCAAGCGGGAAAGCCTTCTCATGATTTCAACCTATACTGGTGTTTTGGAAGGCGCCAGAGTATTTTTGGACAACACCCGGAGGAAATTTCACGGCGATTGGGACGCGTAATCCGGTTTGCCTCCCATATCACCTGGCAATGTCACATCTTGAAAGGCGAACCATGAGAGGCTTGTCGAAATTTCTGGCGCTGTTGGCCGTCAGCGCCGGACTCGCCGGTTGTGCCATCTTTGGCGGCGCCCCGCCGGCGGCGCCGCAGCCCGCAAAGCCGATCGACGCCGCACGCTTCTTCACCGGCCGCTGGTATGAAATGGCCCGCACGCCGATCGGCCTGACCACCAATTGCGTCGCCGGGACAACCGATTTCTTTACCCGGCCAAGCGGCCGCCTGGTCGAGCTTGACGAGTGCCGGATGGGCTCGCCGGAGGGCCACGTGAAGAAGTTCCGGGGGCCAATCGACATGCTCGACCCCGGCCAGAACAATAAATTCGTAGTTCACTACATCCTGTATGGCTTCATCCCCTTCTCGGTGACCTATTGGATTCTCGACCGTGCCGATGACTACAGCTGGTTCATCGTCAGCGACCCGTCATTCCAGCAGATTGCGATTCTCGACCGCTCACCGCGCCCCTCGGACGCCGAGATCTCCGCCTTGACCGCCCGGGCGCGGGCACTGGGCTACGACACCAGCAAACTAGAATTTCCGCCCCATTTCCCGCCCGGGCAGGGGTAATCAGAGCCCCACAAGGGCGCGGGCGAACTCCATTGGATCGAATTCGCGCAAATCCGCCGCCTGTTCGCCGGTGCCTACCGCGTGGATGGGCAGGCCGAACCGGTCGGCGAGCGCGACCACAATCCCGCCTCGCGCCGAGCCGTCGAGCTTGGTGACGATCAGCCCAGTCAGCTCCACCATTTCCTTGAACGTCCCGACCTGCATGATCGCGTTCTGGCCGATCGTCGCATCCAGCGTCAGCAGGGTCGCGTGCGGCGCGGTCGGGTCCAGCTTACGGATCACCCGGATGATTTTCCGCAACTCCTCCATCAGCGCGGTCTTGTTATGGAGCCGCCCGGCAGTGTCGATCAGCAGCACGTCTGCGCCCATCGCCTGCGCCTTCGCGAGAGCGTCGTGCGCCAGCGACGCCGCATCGGTATTCGCCGGCGCGGTCACCACGGTCGCCCCCGTGCGCTCACCCCATATCTGCAACTGCTCCACCGCGGCGGCGCGGAACGTGTCGCCGGCTGCCAAGACCGAGATCAATCCCGCGTCCCGATAGCGGCTCGCCAGTTTGCCGATGGTGGTGGTCTTGCCGGCCCCGTTTACGCCGGTCATCAGAACCACATACGGCTTGCGGGCTGCATCCGGCACCAGCGGGACCGCGACCGGTGCGAGAATCCTGGCGATCTCCGCCGCCAGCGCCTCCTTAATTTCTTGGTCGGACACCTCTTTGCCAAATCGGGTGCGGCGGAACAGATCGATGACGGTATTGGAGACAGCATGGCCAAGATCGGCCGCGATCAGCGATTCCTCCAACCCCTCCAGCGCCACCTCATCGAGCGGCCGCTTGGTGAAGGTCGCGGCAATGTTGCTGCCAAGCTTCTCCGCACTGCGCGACAGCCCGGCTTTGAGCCGGGAGAAGAAGCCGGACATCAGAACAGCTCCGGCAGCGCGCCGGCAAAGGCGGTGACCGCCGGCCCGCGCATCAATACGTGACCGTCGTCCCGCCAGGTGATCAGCAATTCGCCCCCATCCATAACCAGCCACGCCCGCCGCGCCGCCAGCCCCCGCCGGTGAGCATTGACCAGGGCCGCGCAGGCACCGGTGCCGCAGGCAAGTGTCAGGCCGGTCCCGCGCTCCCATACGCGCAGACGGATGCGCTCGGCCGACTCAACCAGGGCAAAGCCGATATTCGCCCGCTCCGGAAAGAGTCTGCTACGCTCCAGCGCGGGTCCGATCGTTTCTATCGGCAGATGCGTCAGGTCGTTCACAAAGAATGTCGCGTGGGGGTTGCCCATCGAGCAGGCGGCTGGATCTTCGACCGGCCCCATAGCCAACCGCAAATGCAATGTGTCTGCGGGGCCGCTCAGCGGAATATCGCCCCATTCGAACCGCGGCTCCCCCATATCCACCTCGACCAGACCAGGGCCCAGAACATCCGCCGCCAGCAGGCCAGCGGCCGTGCGAATAACGACGTGCCGCGCGCCGGTCTCCTCGGCGATCAGCGCCGCCACGCAGCGGGTGGCGTTGCCGCAGGCGCCTGCTTCCGTCCCGTCCGCGTTCAAAATCCGCATGAACGCCGCCACCTGCGCATCCGGCTCGATCACAACGATCTGGTCGCACCCGACGCCAAGCCGGCGGTCGGCAATCCGGCGCGCCGAGGCCGGCGATAGGCTGACCGGCGTTTCGCGGCCATCCAGCACCACGAAATCGTTGCCGGCGCCGTGCATTTTCAGAAACGGGAGCGACATGGGCGCTTTATGCCGCTTTCGTGGCGCGCTGCCAAACCGCGGCAACGCGAGAACCGCCGAACCGAGCGGTTACATAACGGCAAGAAAGACCCGTCGTTGTTGCGGCGGCCGCGGCTCATCCCAAAATTTTAGTTTCATGCATCGATAAAGGCTGATGATGGCAAGCACGACGGTTGCAAAACGGCGGATTCGGCGACGCGGAAGCATTCTGTTGTCTGTCCTTTCCGGCCTTATCATCCTCATCGCGCTTCTAATCATTTTCTGGAACTGGGATTGGTTCATCCCAATCGTCGAGTCGCAGGCCTCGGCAGCGCTCGGCCGCAAGGTCACACTTCAGCATTTCAACGTCGGCCTTGGCCGCACCACGACGATCACCGCCTCCAAAATCGCCATCGCCAACCCGACTGGCTACACGCCGCCCGCCGGCGACCCGCCGGATTTCGCGACGATCGACCGGTTGGTCGTGAAGGTCGACGTGATGGCCTATATTCAACATCGGATTCTCAGCCTCACGACGATCGAGGTCGATCACCCGGCCGCAACCGTCCGGCAACTTGCCGACGGGCAAGACAATTACACGCTGAACCTCGCCGGAAACAAGAACGGCGCCAAAAGCAGCGGCAAACCTCCAAAGCTCGGCGATCTGATCATCAATGACGGCAGCGCCGCCGTGATCATGCCACGCATGAAGACCGATTTTGACCTGGCCATCCAGACCCGGCAGGCCCCTGCGAACGACCCATTGTTCACGGGCGGCGAAATCGAGGTCGACGCCAAAGGAACCTATGCCGCCGCGCCGATCACCGGCACATTCATCGGCGGCGCGCTGCTATCCCTGCGCGACCCATCGACCCCGTATCCAGTCGATCTGCACATTCAGAACGGGACGACGACCGCCAGCCTGATCGGCACGATCGAGGACCCCGCGACCTTCGGCGGCGCACACCTCAAGCTGTCCTTCGCCGGCCAGACCATGGCAAATCTCTACCAGCTCACCGGTGTGCCGATCCCGTCAACCCCGCCATTCAGCCTCGCCGGCGACCTGAACTACTCCCGGAGCGAAATCCGCTTCGAGAATTTTACCGGCCGCGTCGGCTCCAGCGATCTTGAAGGTACGATCACCGAAACGCCCGGCACGCCTCGTCAGGTCAACGCCGATCTGATCTCGCACCGCGTCGATCTTACCGACCTCGCCGGCTTCCTCGGCGGCACGCCCGGCAAGACGACCACGCCGGGCCAGAATGCGGCGACGCGGGAACAGATGGCAAAGGCGAATGCCAGCCCGAGCCTATTGCCAACCAAGCCGTTTGACCTGCCGAAGATCAAGATCGCCAATGTCGACCTGCGCTATGATGGCGAGCACATCATCAACCGCGACGTGCCGTTGGACAATCTGGTCGTCCATCTGATCATCCAAAACGGCCGCATCACGGCCGATCCGTTGAATTTCGGCGTCGGCACCGGCACCGTGGAGAGCGCCTTCGACCTCGACCCGATCGGCAACGTTCTGCACACCACCGCGCATATCGATTTCCATGACCTGCCGCTGTCCCGGTTGATGGCGGCGACGCATAGTTTTGCCGGAAATGGCACCATCGGCGGCTCGGCGCATCTGAAAACCACCGGGGATTCGGTGGCGCAGATGCTCGGCCGCGGCAATGGCGGGCTGCAATTGTTCATGCAGAACGGCGGCGACATCAGCGCGTTGCTGGTGGATCTGGCAGGCCTGCAGGTCGGCGACGCCGTGCTCTCCGCCCTTGGCGTCCCCAACAAGACCAACGTGCAATGCCTGGTTTCCGACTTCGTCCTGACGGATGGCGTGGTGGATACCAAGGCGCTGCTGGTGGCAACCTCGGAAGCGAACATCCTTGGCTCCGGCACGGTCAATCTGGCCGAGCAGAAACTCGACCTCGCGCTACGCACGCAGGCGACGCATTTTTCGATCGGGTCGCTCTCGACCCCGATCAATATCGGAGGAACGCTGAAACACCCGAGCGTATTGCCGGCGCCGGGCCCCCTAGCGGAGCGCGCCGTGCCGGCAATCGGCCTTGGCGTCCTGTTCCCGCCACTGGCTTTGATCCCCACGATACGGCTCGGCCTCGGCGACAAGAACGCCTGCGCGGATACGTTAGAAAACCTGCGCGAGGGTCACCCCCACAACGCCTGATACGAACCGGCTTAATGCCCGGCATTGGCTCCGGAAAAATCAGGGGCCAATCCGGATGCCGCGAGTTGCCCGGCAAGCGCCGACTTCAGTTTGGAAAGCCCCGCCTCGGAGCCGGACTCCGCGCGGGCGACCAGCACCGCCTGGGTGTTGGACGCGCGCAACAACCACCAGCCATCTTCGGTCGTGACCCGCACGCCATCGGTGTCAGAAACCTTATCGCCGGCCGCCTTCAGCCGCTCCGCAACCTCCCGGACCACGGCAAATTTTCGGCTCTCCGCGCAATCAAAGCGAAGCTCCGGCGTGTTGACGACGCTCGGCAGGCTCTCCCGGAATTGCGCCACGCTCTCGCTGCCTCGGGCGACAACGCCAAGCAGCCGCACCGCGGCATACAGCGCGTCATCGAAGCCGAACCATTTGTCGTTATAAAAAATATGCCCCGACATTTCGCCTGCCAGCGGCGCGCCGGTCTCCGCCATCTTCGACTTGATCAAGCTGTGGCCGGTCTTCCACATCAACGGCTTGCCGCCGGCCTTGGCGATTTCGTCGAACAGCACCTGGCTCGCCTTCACGTCGGCGATGATCGTGGCTTTCGGGTGCTCCTTCAGGACATCCCGCGCCATCAAAATCAGGAACTGGTCACCAAACAGAATATGCCCCGCATTGTCGACAATGCCGATCCGATCCGCGTCGCCATCGAACGCCACGCCGATATCGGCCCCCTGCTTCTTCACCGCCGCAATCAGTTGCTCCAGGTTTTTCGGCACGGTCGGGTCGGGATGGTGCGCCGGAAAATTGCCGTCGATTTTCGCGTTGAGAACCGTGTGTTTGCCGGGCAGTTTTTCCAAAAGCTTGCCCAGCACGTCGCCGGCCGCGCCATTGCCATTGTCCCAGACGATGTTCAGCTTCTTTTCGCCGTCCCAGTCCTGCAGCAGCCGCGCGACGTAAGCCTCGCTCACATCCTTGCGCGTGACGTTGCCGGCAGCCTCCGGCACCACCTCGCCCGCCGCCGCCCGTTTGCCAAGGTTAATAATATCCTTGCCGAAGAACGGCTTTTTCCCGATCAGCATCTTGAAGCCGTTGTAGTTCGCCGGATTGTGACTGCCGGTGACCATAATGCCGCCGTCGGTCTCTTCGGTGAACGCTGCGAAGTACAGCATCGGCGTCGGCCCGCAGCCGATCGAGACAACGTCCATCCCGCTGGCGACCAGCCCGGCAATCAGCGATTCTTCCAGCATGGGCGAGGACAGCCGGCCGTCGCGGCCGACCGCCACGCGCTTGCCACCCTTATCCGCGATGATCGACCCGAAGGTGCGGCCGATCGCGAAGGCGTCAGCCTCGTTCAACGTTTCACCGACGATGCCGCGAATATCGTACTCACGGAGGGAACTCTCGTGAAACTCGTGGGAAAATTTCATGGTACTCTCAGGAGTTGACGTAGTTTTTCAAAAATGCACGCACCGCGGGACCGAGGTCAGGGCGCGCCAGCGCAAAAGCCATCTGCGCCTCCAGATACCCGACCTTGTCGCCGCAGTCGAACCGGCGCCCCTCGAACTTCAACCCGTGGAAGGGCGTGTGACCGATCATCTTTGCCATCGCGTCGGTCAACTGGACTTCGTTCCCGGCGCCGCGTTCCATCTGCGACAGGAAATGCACGACTTCCGGCAGCAATACGTAGCGGCCGATGATGGATAGATTTGAGGGCGCGTCTTTGGGCGCCGGCTTTTCAACCAGGCCGAGTACCTCGACCCGGTTGTTCGCAACCTCGCCGATTTTCAGGATGCCATAGCGGTTGGTCTGCTCCGGCGGAACCTCTGTCACCGCGACCACATTGCCGCCGGTCTCGTGGTAGACATCCGCAAGCTGGGTCATGCAAGGTGTGTCGCTGAGAACGAGGTCGTCCGGCAGCAGGATCGCAAACGCGTCGTCGCCGATGAAGGCGCGGGCGCACCAGATGGCGTGACCAAGACCGAGCGGCACCTGCTGCCGTACGGTGGTGATCGAGCCAGGCGGCATCGCCTCCTCACGCAGTAAGTCCAGCGCATCGCGCTTGCCCCGTTCGGCCAAGGTCGCCTCCAGCTCAAACGCGATGTCGAAATGGTCGATCAGCGCCGTTTTGCCGCGGCCGGTGACCATACAGAATTGTTCGATGCCGGCGGCCCGGGCCTCATCCACCGCGTACTGGATCAGCGGCTTGTCGACGACCGGCAGCATCTCCTTCGGCATCGCCTTGGTGGCGGGCAGGAACCTGGTGCCGAGGCCGGCAACCGGCAGCACGGCCTTGCGGAGCGGTTTGATCAATCGACTCTCCTTGACTCACCATGGAACGGGATTTTGACCCCCTCAAGCAGGGATCGGGAGATGAGTGCCACGACCGCAAAATGCCAGCAAGCCGGGGATGATGAACAGCTCTTTATCATTTTGATGCCTTAATTGTTACCCAAACGCCAGCATGCAGCGCCGCCGCTTCCGCCTCCAGAAGTGGGCCGACGACCTCGATATCGCGCTGGCCGGCGGCGAAGACAGTGCGGCAGGGCAGATCGAGCGTCGGGTTTTCCGGATGATCGCCGGTGGCGGCTTTCAGGGCGCGCTCCGTCATGCCGAACACCAGGCGGCCGATACCTGCCCAATAGATTGCGCCGGCGCACATCGCGCAGGGTTCGGCCGAGCTGTACAGCGTGCACGTCCGCAGGAATTCCGGGGCAAAACTTGTGCTGGCGCGGGTACAGAGCACTCGCTCGGCATGGCCGGTCATGTCACGGTCCGGCAGATAGGCATTCTGCTGCTCAAGCAATATCTCGCCGCCCGGACCGGCGAGAATGGCGCCGAACGGGTGACTGCCGGCGGCCCGGGCTTGCGCCGCCACGGCAAATGAGCGGCGCAAAAGCGTCTCATCGTCGCTCATTGCTGCAGCAGTTCGGCGAGCGTTAAGGCAATGACCTCGGTGGCCCGGTGCAAATCCGCCAGCGGGAGCCTTTCATCGGCACGGTGAGCATTGGCTTCCTCGATGCTCCTCGGCCCGGCGCCATACAGGACGATCGGGATGCCGGCGGCGGCGTAGTGCCGCGCGTCCGTGTAGAGCGGCACCCCGAACGTCGTGATCGGCTCGTCAAATACCGCTGTCGCATGGGCGCACAGAATTTTAGTCAGCCGGTCGGCGCCCGCTGACGGGATCAGCGGGGCTGCCAGAAGGATCCGGCGGACCGAGACCGCGGCGCCGTTCGCCTCAACGGCCTCGATCAAGCGTGTAAGATCCGCTTCGACCATCGCCGGATCCTCGTCGGGGATGATCCGGCGGTCCAGCCGGAAGGCGACCCGGTCCGGCACGACATTGGTGTTGATACCGCCCTCGATCAGGCCGACGGTCAGGCTCGGTGTGCCAATCCCGGGTATCTCCGACGGTTTGCGATGCAAGGCGGCGCGAGATTCGTATAGTGCGACAAGAATGTTCGTCGCCGCCGCCAGTGCATCGATGCCGGTTTCCGGCCGCGCGGCATGAGCGGACCTGCCAGTGACCGTCACTTCAAGATGCAGGCAACCATTATGGGCGTTGACCACGGCATAGGAGAAGCCAGCCGCGATTGCGAGGTTCGGTTTGGCGAGACCTTGTTCCAGCAGCCAAGCCGGGCCGATCTCGCCGCCGGTTTCCTCATCGTAGGTAATGTGCAGCTCCACCGTCCCGGCCAGATTGGCGCCGGAATCCCGTAGTGCTGCCAGGGCGAAAGCGTAGGAGCAGATATCGGATTTCGAAACCGCGACGCCGCGGCCGTACATCCATCCGTCTTTCACCGTGGCGCCGTAGGGATCGACGGTCCAGCCATCGCCCGGCGGTACCACATCGCCATGCGCGTTCAGCGCGATGACCGGACCATCCCCGAAGCGGTGCCGCACGATCAGATTAGTGGCGCTGATCATGCCCTGCGCCTTGACCAGCGCCGCCGGCACCCCGTGCCGCTCCACAGCAAACCCCAAACCCTCCAGAAGCATCGCGGTTGCCTCGGCGTGCGGGGCGCAATCGCCCGGCGGGTTGTCGGAGGGAACCCGCACCAGTGCTGCCAGAAAATCCTCCCGCGCCGTCTTGGCTGAAGCAATCAGATCGCGCAGCTTGCTCATGACGGCGGTTTGAAGTTTTGCAGGAAGCTCGTCAATGCGGCGACCGCGAGGGCCGCATCCTCCGCGGTGATCGACTCTTCCGGCGTATGACTGATGCCACCCTTGCAGCGCACAAACAGCATGCCGACCGGGCACAGGGAGGCAACCGCCATGGCGTCGTGCCCGGCGCCGCTCGGCAAATGGAACGGCGATATGCCAAGCTGGCCTACGGCCTCCGCGAATTGGGCCTGCAACCAGGGCGCGCAGGGCGTGGCGGCTGCGTCATGGGTCCGGTTAATGCTCAAAGCGACGGCGCGCCCGGCGGCGATGCTTTCAAGGCGCGCCGAAATGCCGGATAGGGCGGCGGTGCGGACGGCATCCTCGGGCGCCCGGATGTCGACGCTGAACGTCACCGACCCCGGAATGCTGTTCGGCGCACCGGGCAGCACCGCCAGGCGGCCCACCGTCGCGACCAGGTCCGGCTGCCGCAGGGCCAGCTCCTCGATCGCCAGAATCATTTCCGCGGCGGCGGTCAGCGCGTCATGGCGAAGCGCCATCGGCACCGTGCCGGCATGCCCGGCGGCGCCGGTGACGGTAATCGAGAGCCGATTGGCGCCATTGATGGCGGTGACGATGCCGAGCGGAAGATCGCGGGCCTCAAGCACCGGCCCCTGCTCGATATGAAGCTCCACATAGGCGCATACGCGGTCCGGCCGGCGGGCCACCGCGGAGATGCCGTCAGGATCGCAACCGAAGTCTCGCAGCGCCTCCGCCAGGCTGGTCCCCGCCTCATCCCGCAGCGCCAGCGTCGCGGGATCGAACCGCCCGGCGACCGCGCGCGAGCCGGCGAGCGTGGCGGGGAAGCGCACGCCCTCCTCGTCCCCGAAAGCGATGATCTCGACATTGTAAGGCAACGGGCCGACCCCCCGAACCGCCTCAATCGCCGCCAGGACGCCGAAATTGCCGTCGTACCAGCCGGCACTCCTGACCGTGTCGATATGCGAACCGAGCAGCAGCACCGGCGCGTCCGCCGGCGCGTGGCGGGTCCGGCCGACGACGTTGCCGATGGCGTCAACCGACGCGTCCAGGCCCGCTTCCCGCATGAAACCTTGCACCATGGCCGCCGCCGCCGCATGCGCGGGGGAAAGAAACAGCCGGGTCAGACCGCCCGGCTCGTCCGACAACGTCGCCAACTCGGCTAGGCGGTCCATCAGCGATCGTGCGGCCATGAAATCCGTGTTGCAGTGCAAGAGCCGTTCATACAGTATGGAACGACGCAGGAGCGAGACAAATATGACGGCTGACGCCCAAAGTTCATTCATGCACCGGGCCATCGACCTCGCGTATCAGGGCATGGCCGGCAAGCACGGCGGGCCGTTCGGCGCGGTGATCGTCAAGGATGGCATTGTGATCGGGGAGGGTCATAACCGGGTCCTGTCCTCGAATGACCCGACCGCGCATGCCGAGGTGACCGCGATCCGCAATGCCAGCGCGAACATCAAGAATTTTGATCTCTCCGGCGCGGAGATTTACGTAAACGGCCTGCCCTGCCCGATGTGCATGTCGGCGATTTTCTGGGCCCGGATCGACAAGGTGTATTACGGCTGCTCGGCGGCGGATGCCGAAGAGATCGGCTTCGACGATGATGAATTCTATCGCCAACTGGCGAAACCGCCCGCGGAACGCACGGTCCCGGCGATCCAGTTGACCAATTGCCACGCCGAGGCGCGGGCCTGCTATCAGGCCTGGGCCGATAACGATGCGAAAGTGCCGTATTGATCCGATGATCGAGGCCGCCGACCGCGAAGCGTTCGTCAAGCGATTTGCGCATCTGTTCGAACACTCCCCTTGGGTCGTGGAGCACGCCTGGGAGAAGCGGCCGTTTGCGGACGCCGAGACATTGACCCATGCCCTGATGACCACGGTTCACGAAGCGGCGCCGGACAAGCAACTTGCACTGATCCGGGCGCATCCGCAGCTGGGGATACGCCAGGCTTTGACGGATGCTTCGGAGGCCGAGCAGGCCGGCGCTGGGCTGAAGGCGCTAAGTGCCGACGAATTCGCGCGGTTTGCAGCGTTGAACGCGGCGTATCAAGAGAAATTCGGGTTTCCGTTCATCATCTGCGTCGGCGGAAAGACCAAGAGCGAAATCCTCGCGGCGTTCGAAGCGCGCCTGCTGAACGACGCGCCGACCGAGAAAAATGCGGCACTCGACGAAATCGGGAGTATCGCGTGGCTGCGACTGGCGCGGGTCCTGGGAGAGGCGGAATTGGCGCCATGAGCCTGACCACGCATGTTCTGGATACCGCACGGGGCTGTGGCGCCGCCGGCATGCGCGTGGAAGCACGGCGTATGGGGTCCGGCGAGTTGGTCTCCCACACGCTGGACGCCGGCGGCAGGGCCACGCTTTTGCCGGATATTGTCCCTGGCGTGTATGAAATTTCCTTCCACGCCGGCGATTATCTCGGCG
>Ga0116231_10009921_pt1 | contig 15674 bp, 7 predicted proteins | sample S1TSphgellanicum_2_FD_89695 | JGI IMG/M metagenome (GOLD analysis project Ga0116231, IMG submission 89695) | Host-associated microbial communities from peat moss isolated from Minnesota, USA - S1T2_Fd - Sphagnum magellanicum MG | ecosystem: Host-associated > Plants > Peat moss > Unclassified...
AAATAAATAATTTGTTTTGGTAAGAAACCTGAGAAAATTTTTTTTTTTTAAAAACAATTATAAAAAAATTTTTTAAAAAAAAAAAAAATTTAAAAAAAAAAAAAAAAAAAAAAAAAAAAAAAAAAAAAAAAAGCAGCAGCCTAGAGAGTACTTGTTATTTTTCAGCTGCCACCCACACAAATTGGTTCCTAAGTTCAAGCCCAAAAATTTTGGCTTTTTTGGCTTGAAAATCCTACACTAACCATCATCATTTTTTATTTTTTCCCCCAATATTTCTTATCTCGGAAAACTGGCCAAATTTTCTACAATGAAAATATTTTAATGAAAATTACACTGGAAAAACCACATTTTAGAACAGAAAACTCCCCCAAAGAAACAAAGCCCCCAAAAACAAAATGCTGGTTTGGTGTGAAATGCTCTTTCCTAAAGAAAGGGAAATCTCTTCTCCATTGCCAACAAAAACTTTCTAAGTTGTTAGCTAAACCCACACATATCCCCAAACCAGAATTAGGACATGGTTAGGAGCCCGTACTTACAAGCACAAAAAAGCAAGGACTACTTCCCAAGTCACCCACATTTTCTTGTAGCAAATCTCTTCTTGGGGTCTTAGCTAGACTTATTATGGTGTATATAAGGAATTATATGTCAATAAGGAACAAGTCCCACAATTCCCATAGCTAGACTTATGGTGTATATAAGGAATTATATGTCAATAAGGAACAAGTCCCACAATTCCCATAGCTAGACTTATGGTGTATATAATGAATTATAAGTCAATAAGGAACAAGTCCCACAATTCCCACCAAGCAATAGTTAGCACGACTTAGCATATATAAAGTCAATAAGGAAACAAATCCCACAATGCCCACCAAGCAATAATAAGCCCCTCGGTACTTTTCCAGCTATCTACCATGGTTGAACATGGGACATCTTCTTCTTGTACAAGCCATAGAATACCACCTAGAAGTTTTGGGGCCGTCTATCTATCTATCTATCGTGGTTGAAGATGGGTCACCAATATATAATAAGAAGCTCTAGAAGAAGTTGTCTAAAAGTTGTTGGTCAAACAAAATGTCATCTTGAGCATCAACTTGTTGTGGAAAAGGAGGAGGAGCAACGTGTTGTTGTTTTTTTCCAAGTCTCTTTGGATCGAAGATGGATGGGTTTTAATGTAAAAATTCAATAGGGGAAAACATTTCCCGGGGTCATGAGCACACACAATATTCTTATTATTATTATATAGTGTGAAAAATGCCACAAGAAGCATTATGATATTGCAAAAGAAGCCAAGGTTATTAATCTTCCCTAGTTCAACATGGAACACCAAATGACATGTCTAGAAAATTTGGTGGTCCAAAAAATTGAAGTCATCTTGAACACAAACTCATTTCTAGCTAACCAAATTTGCTAGAGAACCCTATTATTGCATCTCCTTCCAAAGGTTGCTAATTCCTAAGCTAATTGGATTTGTTAAAAGGATCTAAGCATCACACTATATTATGACATTTTTATTCATTGAATTATTATTTTTTAAATTATTCTGCAAATGGAACAAAATATTTCAGGACTCGGAATTGGTGCAATTCAATATAGTTGCTATTATATTTATTTATTTATATTTATATACATGCAATTTAGACATTTCAATATGGAATTTAAATGGGATATAAAAATTTGATGCCAAGGATGTGGATTTAAGCATTGTCTTTGTGATGCTAACCCACACTCTTAGGAAGGGGTATTAGCCTAGGTCAAAAATGGTGACACACAATTTTATTAATAAAAAAATTAGGGCAGCCAACAAGGACCCAGGAGGGCCCAGTTTTTTTTTCTTTTTGAGGGAGATGGGGGGCTTTAAGATTTTTTAAAATTTTGGTATTGCCACCATGTTTTCAATGTGTTCCCAATCATGTTCTCAATGTGTTCCTCACGTTGTTCCCAATAGCAACACACTTTACCTCCAGGCTATTCTTTTCCCAAAATGTTACCCTTGTAACCTATATAGGTAGAGCAAAGTCAAGGTTTACATAACCATTTGTTTTGGGAGTGCTCATTTCATTGTGAGATTCATTTTAGTTTCAATTTCTTTGTTGGATAGGTAATAGGTTGTGCTCCTTATATTGTAATACTTTGACAATTTTGATGTTAATTATGTTAGTGCAATTAAGCGTATAACTAAACACTTAGTGACTCCGAGGAGGTAAAATTTATGTGCACACATCCTTTGTTTTTACAACTCAAAAGAGCATTTCGTAACCTTCCACGTAGCACTTCCAATGTCATAAAAATTATGTGATTCAATCAAGGAATAAGCAAGACATGCCATTTGGAAGTTAGAGGGATCAATTTATTGAAAAAAGAACAAAAAATGCACTTTGTGACCTTTGAGCCAATAGCTCAAACATTTATAATCTTACAAACATATTGTGCACATTGTGTACCCTTTTCTTTAAAAAATCAAGTCTAAAATCCTCCTATTTTTCAACCATTATCATTCAAAAATGCTCTTATGACCTAGATTTCATTCAAATAATAGGGTTTCAAATTTTCACTTTGGATGTATAATCATTTCGAAAAAAAAAATTAATCCAAAAGTGAGACACAATATCATCTCCCCTATAGTGGTGTGATTAGGTTCCTTGCTTAAGTAACCTAATGAGACATGTGCAACTAATGAATTGTAGAGGTGTTGCTAGGTTCCTTGCTCAAGTAGTGTTTGGTGATACTTGATTTCAAGGTGAAAAGTTTGTATAGTTATTCAAGGTAGGGGTGCAAGTTTAGTCTCCACTATGTTTTTCTTTTTCCTCATTTGAACTAATTTCAACTCATACCCGCTAATCCTTATGTGCATTTGTTAACAATGTTTCCTAAAAGGTTGATAGTTGTACAAATGCAAGGGTTGGTGATGGTTTGAACCCAATTCTTACTAGGTGTTTTTCTTCTTCTTGGTTGTAACCAAGAACCATTGCCATTTTTTTTGTTTGGTGTTATTCCTTTTCTTAGTTGGAGCCCAAACCATTGCAATTTATTTGCTTAAACCTGTTTGTCTTCCTATTTGCAAGTTAAACCATCACTATTCTTTTTGGCTCACAATTTTTCATTTTCCTAGCTACAACTTAAACCACCACCATTTTTCTTTGTTGGGTCTTCTTCATCTTTTGAATTGAACCGAAAATCATAACCTACCATTTTTGGAAGGTTCTTTTGGTTTTCATGGTTGCAACTAAAACCTACCACTTCTTCTTTTTTGAAGTGTTTTTCATCTTCCTAATTACAACCAAAAACCACCACCGTTTTTTTTGCAAGGCTTGCATTTTGGGTGATCTTCTTCTTGTTGGTTGCAACATGTTGTCACCTCCATTTCGTTTTATAAGGCTTACATTGCTACTCATCATATTCTTATTTTTCATGGTTGAACTTAGTCTTCATTAAGATCTTTTTCTTCGTGGTCAATTTATGTCTTCATTATTTTTTTGTTATATTGGATGAAATTAGGGGTTTTCAAATCCCTCGAGTAGGTGTACTATTGAGGATCTTTAGCATTAATTAGCAATAAATGGAGATTGTCCTAGTGGACTAGTAGATATTTTTTTGGAATCACGTCTAGTTATGGCGACCTAACGGAACACATTGTCTAAATCCAGTGACTTCTAACTTTTTTTTCTTGAAATATAGCGAGTTTTTTTTTAATTCTCAAAAATCCCTTTCTTGGATTTGTCAACCCTTTTTTTTGGTCACCAAGTGGCGAAAATTCACCAAAAAAAAAACCCTAGTTGAAACCAATCCTCACCATAATCTTTTTCTTCCTAATCAAATTCTAACACTCATTATTGTGTTTTTCTTTTTGTTGTTTAGTTGATATCCATTTCTTAATCCCCCCCTCCCCCCCCCACCCCCCCGCAATCCTTCATTTATCTCAAGTTTTGGATGGTTGATGCAACCTCGCACACATATGTTATAATGCAAGCATTTTTTTGTTTTTGCTAATGATTTTTTGAGTTATTGACAATATGCCATGGTTGGTTTCCTAATATCCTCGTGGTAGGGCATACCTTTGTGGTTGAACATGTAAATTTGCTTGAATATTTTAATGCAATTGGTTTTGATATTCCTTCATTGATGTTGTTCGCCTCCCTATGTTCCTTTAGGCTACACATTCAACCATAGTTTGGGAATCCATGACATTTCTAGTTTGTTTTTCTTTTTTTTCTTTTTTCTTACTTTCCCTAATTTCTTATGTTGTTTCTTTTTCAATGACATTTTAGCACATGATTGTTAGATATTCAATAATGGTCACCACATGAGATTATGAATAATGTACTAAAGGTTCTCAACCTTGGTTTTTCTTATGGGCAAATGCGAGAATAATGGCAAATTCAAAAAGGCAAAGCTTGAAATTGGTTTTGCTTTGTTTGAAATTTTTGCAAGGTATGTTCATGTTCTTGGTTGAATTCAACCACTAGTTTTTGGGATTTTTAGTTCCATTCTTTTATCACAATAAGCTTAGGAGGCATCTCCACATTGTATTTTTACTCAAGGGGAGTAAAGTAATCAAAATCCTCCTCAATTGTTTGCAAGAGTTGTTTCTACAATATTCATTAGACATATGGAAGTGGACCTTTCCCCCATTTAGGACTACCATTAGCTTCAACATCATACTTATAATCTTCTTCAATATCTTTTATATTGTTTTTGGATATTATATACAATTCACTAGGTAGGATCTTGTCCACCATTGCAAAGGGTTTATAGGCCAAATTCATGTAACCTTAAAACTTGATTTGATATTTTGTTTGGATATTGACATATTTAAGCTTTGTTTACCTACCAAGCCAATATGATTTTATCTAGTTATTTGTAATTATTTGTAGTCATTGCATTATATATTTCTTTTATAAATGTTGTTTTGAAAGGTTTAAAATAAGACATGTCTAGGTGTTATAATGTGTGTGATGTATGGTTTCGAAGTGTAACCATGTATAATCTAGATTGATAGGCCCATTTTATTACTTCTAAATAAACATGTGAATTGTGCATGTCAATAATTACATCAAAAGAATTTTTGTCTTTTGCAACTAGTCTTTGACTTATGCAATTAACAAGTAGTTGCATGAGCCGAAAAACTAGTTGCAAAATTTGGTTACAAAAAACAAGATTTCTTCTCATCTTAAAAGATGTTAGTTTGTTTCAAAAATCCCATTTGGAATAAATTTCTTGAAGAAATTAAAGATATTTTTGAAAAAAAACGTTGTCATCCACACTCTATTTTGCATTGTCATGCAAGGTTTTGTCTTGCATAGCTTGATGGAGTCATCATGTAGTCTCTCAACCTTCAAAATGTAATATCTCAATATATATGTTATTTGTGTTAACTGCATAGTTCACAATCCACCATTCCTTGGATTTTGGGATGATGTTATTAACTTGGTGTGATCCATGTTTGGTTAAAACACATGCATTTGATTGCCTCTTTGTTTGGATTCCAATTTCATTTGAATACCATAAGTGATGTGCATTGTAACCACGTTGAATGAAAGCACTTATAAGTTTTGATATAATGAATTGTACAATTGGCTTGTCAAACCTTGTGCTCTTCAAATATCTAATCCCCTTACAAGATGAATGTTCAACAATATATTTTTAAAAAAACCAACACGCCTTCAAAACTTTCCAAATACACCATTTTAGAAAGATGTAGTTTGAATTTGAATAAGTTTTACCACCTTCAATTTTAATTGCATCAAGGTTATGGATGGTCCACATGCTTACATACCTAGAATCCATGCAACTATATTGATTTTTTCTTTTGTTAGGATCCTTGGTGTGTTAACTTTCCTAAACATGGTCATACCATTGAAATGGTCCAAAAGTCATAACAATGAAATGTTCTAGTGCTTATTGGCCTTCCTCATGGATGTTACTTTTTTTTCACAACATCCATGGCCTCTTCCAACTATTCATTTATCAATTTGCCTCTTGAATACATAGTAAGCCCCCTCCTTGCCCTTGTTAATTTTTATTTTATGCATGGTACAAGTTGAAGCGGGTGTTTTCCTTGTCCAATGTTGGTTCATTCTAACATGTTGCTCCTTTTCCTGCAAAGGACATGAACATTATTATAATCTTGTTCCTCCTAACCTTAACTTCCAAAGTGTGGGGGGGTAAACAATTAGTGCTCATAAGAGGTATGTTATTTTTATCCTTCTTGAAATTAGACCATGAATACAAGAAATAAATTAAGTTTGGGTGTGTTTGAATTGTATGCCATTCTATAAACCTACTTTCATCTATTAGGTCAAAGAAATTTTAAAAATTTACCCAATCTAAATTTTTGTTTGTTATTGTTGTGCAAGATATAAGTGTGAATGTCATATTATGATGCAGTAAAGCATGTTAAAATCTATGATAACCCACTTGCTTTGCATTCTTTCCTACACTATGGACAACAGACTTAGATACCCAATGATAGTGTAAGAATTTGTTGGGTTTTTCTTTATACACTTTGTTTATGCAAAAAAAAATTGCACTCATAAATTCAGCTTCTTTCTTTAGATTTGGTTGTTCTTATCTTGTTGGTTGTTCTTGTCCTACTTATATTCTTAACACTATTGCACCTATAACTATAAGTTCTAAAAAGTTCCAAAGTTCAACTTTGTAGCTTGTTAATAGTTTGGACATGTTTTTCCCCTCTTGAGACCTTACAACTTGTTAAACAAATGTGTTCATGCATTTTGGAATTCAAACTATGATGTTGATGTTTTGGAAGGAAATGGAGGAAGTAAGTATAAGGTCTTATTTGTTCATTTTTAGGCTTTTGTTGAATGTTGCATGACATCTTGAGGTCATAATGTGTATTTTGATTTTGAAGTTAAATTGTTACAAGGAACATAAAATGCACCCTTAATGCCAAAATTTACTGTTGTACTACAATTTAGTTAGGGGTATACCCTTTTAATGTGTTGTTGTATTCCTTTCCATGTATAAAATCACTCCCATCACCAAACAATCGAAATGCCATAATAACATATTTTGTAAATCTACATTATATCACACATTAAACCAAACACTTGAAACACCTAATTAAATTGATCTTGTTTTTTTTTAATCATATTGTGTGCATATAATTGTTGTCATGCATGTACATGGCCTCATACATGATGGTCAATTACGGGCATGCCCATCATGCCTTTTAGGGTTAATGTACACTTTTAGGGTAAATGTACACTTTTAGGTGACTATACACTATTAGGTGCTTAGGGTTTCAACTTGTTGGTGGTTGTATAAAAGGCCAAGCCCTTCCTTTCTCTTTTCAGTTTTTTTAGAATTCTTTTGTCAAAAAAATTTCTTCCATAATCAAATTGGATTTCTAAATGCTCATGGTGGTTATTGCATGGCTACCATTTACATACACTACATGTTCATTCCTTCTTTGTAATTCAATTCTAATGCATGAAAACTTCATCTCAGCCTCTTCTTGTGCATTGTATATATATATGTGCGTGCATATCTTTTTGGTCGATTAGTTTATACCTTTGACTGGCTTTAGTCTTTTTGTTTAGTATAATTTACTATGGATTTACACCCTTACGACACCGTACATCATGACACTACATGTCACGACATTGTGACAAGTTATAACCTATCACCAAACATTTTTTTCACATATTGAGAAAAGAAATTTGAAAATCCCCCTTTAACCACCCCTTTTACCAAACAATTTACAAATCCCCTCCAAAAAATATTTCTTGGTTTGTGTGCACTTATGTGCATTTTAATGTGATAACTTAGGCTTTATCACCAAACATCTGGTCACAAGGTTTTGATGATTACCAATGGATGGCTTGTTGTCTGGACATAGGTAGGCATGTGAATTATTTGGCCATTTTGTGATAGGGGTGGGTTTAGTTATAGGCATAGATGTTTTATTTGTAAAAATGTTAAAATTTTCAAATATATATTTTTCAAAGAATTTTGGTTTGTGAAGGAAATTGGAAATTGTTTTGGAAGAGTTTGAAAAAAAAATTGACATGAAGTTTTCACAGTCAATTAATTATTCCATATACATTTGTTGAATCTACCCTTGCACTATGATATATGGTGAATTCAAATATCTCAAATAAATCAAAGAGGCCCATCATAAAAAATAAAATAAAATAAAATGAAAATCATTTGAAACACATCCCCACAACTAACAATAGGTACTAAACCCCATGGGGATTTGGAATATTTTGGATTTTTATGTTCTTATCAAGTTTCAATGTGTCCATTTTCAATTCCCAATGTAGTCCCATTACGTTTCCAATTGAGTTTTCTTTGAGAAATGCACCTCACATTTTATTATTAAAACTAATAACAAATTCCCTAAGCTACCATGCAATTTATTTGACTTTCATGCAATGGCAACAATGTATCCATTGGGGGTGCCTTGATTCATAGCTTAAATGTTAAAAGGTGCAACTTAAAAATTTACAACTATATCTACTTACTAAAAGCAAAAATGATGCAAGATGGACAACACATAAATAGGGGGCATTGTTTTTAAAAGTATTTTCATAGGAGCCTAAGATGGCTAAGAGTTTTCAACCCATGGCTAATAGTGGCAATCTCTCAAATTCAAGGGTATGTTGTTAAAGTAAGGTGTCAAACTTTTTGGTAAAACATTGACTACTCTATGAATTTATTTGTAAAAAGTTGTTGGTGACAAGATTGTTGACAATCAAATGAAAAATGAAGTAGCAATGAGGCCACCGCTAATTTTGACAAGTGAAAGTTCAATTACAAATAAAGTTTCTTGGGGTATTTGAACCTTACAATGATCCTTGCCCACTACAAGAAGAAATTGCTTACAAAAACATATATGTAGTAGGCTAGTTACATACAAAACCACACTAGCAAGTTCAAAAGTCTAGTACATAAACACACCAAAAAAATACAAAGACAAACAAAAAATGCAAAGTTGCACTAGTAATTGTAAAGCCCAAAAACGCAAAGTTGTGACAACAACAAATGCATACACCAAAGAAAAGTTTAGGGTTTAGGCCTATGTTGTAGAGCATGAAGGAGATTTGTTGTGCAATTCTCATGTCTACTACACATCTACAACCCTCTAATTCTTCTATTGGTTAGACAATTTGATAGTTCTAATAAATGGGAAAGTTTTTTTCATATAAAAGCTTTATGCATACATCCACACAATGAGATCCAAATGGATTGTTACTCGATTACTCAATTTGTTCTTCATGAAAGATAACATAGAAAAACACCTTTCATTCTTCATGTTCCTAGAACCATAAACATTAAAAGCTTTATCAACTTTAATCACCTTCATGCCTTAGTGAATTTTCAAATCAATTTCACTCACGTCTAAGCTTGAAGCTTGAACATTTTTGTAATGAATTCATGCAATCATGTTTGCCATTTTAGTTTGGCATTCATTGGTGCATGACTTGAATTGTGGTAGACATTTTCCTTGTTTAGGGAGGTTGTTGCCAATTGTGCATCCAAAGAGATGAGCACCAATGAAACAAGCAAGTCCATGAACCAGTAAGAGCATTAAGACATTATGGATGGATTTGGAATGATGACACAAAATGATCATGTGAATCTCACACCCCATTCAGAAACAAAGAAAACCTACAAAGATATAAGATATCATTGCAGCACATTGGCAAGGTAGATGACTGCAAAGGACTCACTCCAAGGAAAATTACAACAGAGAATATTCTAACATCTCATCCTTTCTTTTGTAAGATGTTCATCGAGGCAGGCAAGCAATTTCTCAGAAGTTGCAGAGATGGCCACAATGAAAGCTTCTGAGATCAATGAAGTCCAATCACAGTATGGTGTGACTTAAGCTAGATCCACTGTCCTCTTGCTCATTCTAACCTTCATGTATACTGAGGAGGATCCTTGATGTTGAGATGAACCATTCTGGCTCCCTAGTTCTTTCATGCTGGTCCAGGACACCAACGTGTAATTGAAGGACATCAAGACCTGGAATCTGAAGCACCTCTGTAACAAATATAATGAATCTGAGAAACCATCTGCATCTGCAACCTACGCTCTTGGATGACATCCAATGCTATATAACCTTTGTGGCTAAACTCACATTTTGTATCTCATTTACAGATATTAGGTGAACTTTGCTATTCCCAGTTGGCAGACAGAAATTTGAACAGGGCTTCTCTCATGGTACTACCTAGTACAGGTTCATAATTCACACTGATAAACATCTCAGCTTACTTGCTCCCCAATAAGATCAAGTCCAACAACTAGAAATGAAATCCCTTGAAAAAGAAGGAAGTAGAAATGCACACCCTTTGCTGACATTAAGCTCCGTGCTGCTGCAGTCAACAGCAGAAATGCCAAAGACAGTTCTTTCCTATACAGGCGGTTCAACTTCTTGTTTGTGGTCAGTGGTCTTGGTGTTGATACAGGAGGCAGCAGATGCATCTGTTCCTGCCTTTGCTTCAAAGCATCTAAGCCTGATTCAGAGGTCCCTTGACTGAGCTTCACAGGCGGCTTGAGTTCCTGCACAGAAGAAAGAACATTTGCCTCTGATGCTCGCCCAGTTTTCTTTGTGCACTGCTGAGCTGGAAGAGACCTGATAACATGGCATTGAACTTTGTCACAGACATGGTGTTTTCAAAGAGCAAGTACGGGATCAGGAATGGGAATGAGCGTGGTGCTGGTATTACGTTCAAGAAGGACATCAGTGCAGGGATGTAGCACACAACCCATACTGGTAGCTCTGCCTCTGGGACAAACATTGTCACTGGCAGGATTATGCAGAAGAGTGTGAAGGAATAGAAAGGAAGGATCAGTTTCCTCAAGAGGAAGAAGAGAAATACCAGGTTCGCTTTCTTCCACATTGATACCTGCAAGTTGCATATAAACCCGAGACAGGTCAATATGGTATCAGGGAAGCTACTATCAAGACACAGCATGAATCATGTTGCAATCATGGAACATATCATTTTCTTTTCCATCCACCAGGTTCCCAGTCTATCTTCTTCACTATCTCATGACCAATCACCATGATAGGATGGCCATATTGATAATCCTATGACTAATGATTACACCTTTGTGTTGAAGGAACAGACTATCGCCTTATAACTCAAAGCATTGAATTTTGGGAAGACTCAACAGCGCAGGTACTTTGTGAATCATCATCAGTTTGCCATTGATTCATTAGAGGTACTACTACGTTGAAAATCAAGCCGGTACAACTCAGGGATTGTTAACAGCACAAAGGAAGTGAGACTTGCAATAGCTGTGGCAGCAAGGAAATTGATTCCACCTTAGATGCAATGATGTCAGGAAGACACAGACGGAAAAGTTGCATGGGGCCAGAATGCCATCGATGTTGTTGTTTGTGGTATGCTTCATATGATTCTGGCAACTCACAAAAAGCCTGCAAATCACAGCTTCCTGATTAGCCCTTGATGTCAAACAAAGTGGAGACATAACATCTGCAGCAAATCTTGTTAATATGGCCAACATATACCATATCCATACGGGATGCTATATTGTTTTGATTCAACTCAAATGTAACCCCAGATGGTTGAGATGTGTTCTACTAAACTGAAGGTTAACTGTTTAGTCCACAAATCCGCATGATAGATTAAGAGGATGAGTCAATTGCTACTGTGAGCCAGAAATCATGGTCCACATCCTCAACAGGACATATTAAAGGGTTGCACAGAGAAAGTATGAATTGAGCATTTTCATCAACAGATATATGAGAAGAATGCAGTTGTGTGAGGAAAAAGTGTTTACTCGAACATCATTTAGGAAGATGAATTTCCACCCATAAAGGTGAGCTCGGACAGCCACATCCATATCTTCGACTGTAGTGCGTTCCAACCACCCACCACACTCCTCAAGCGCTGTAATGCGCCATACACCCGCAGTGCCATTGAATCCAAAGAAGTTGATGAACACGCCATTCACTTGCTGCTCCACCTCAAAGTGAAATGATAGATTTATGTTCTGAAGACGGGTGAGCAAATTCTCATCCTTGTTGACAAATGACCACCGTGCCTGCACTAAAGCCAGTTCTGGATTGTCCTGGTCACACAGCCCCGAGGTTTTGAGTCAGCTATAAGAACATGTATTACCTCCCTTTTGAATCCCAGGATAATAACAAGACATATACACAATATTAGGTTAGGTAACAACTAAAACTCTCCAAGCTTTTCTGATGTGCAAGGAAGTCAAGAAAAAATGAACAAAAATTTGAATAGACATTAGTGTATTCTCTCACTAGCTAGTATTCAATAAACTTTTACTGAAGCCCATGAGCTATGAAGAAGCTTTCCTTGATCACAGAGAACTGCTGCTGTACTACACTGATTGCACATCTCCTTTTCATATCTCCTTTTGAGACATTGACAATCTGGACCTTGCAGGAGGAAAATCCGAGAGAAAAGGATCTGAAAGAGAGTTGAATTCAGGGGAGTACTGCGGAAAGCACACACCTTAAAGTGGGGGACTGTGCGTTTGAGGAAGTCAGACTTGGGCTGGAAATCAGCATCAAAGATTGTGACAAACTCATAGTCCTTCACATAATCACAGCTCATGGCAGACTTGAGGTTGCCTGCCTTGTAACCTGTGCGGTTGGTGCGATGCCTGTAGATGATGTTGATGCCCTTCTGGTTCCATTTTGCTACCTCTGCCTTAATCAAGAACTGTATATCAACATCATCTGAGTCATCCAGTACTTGCACCAGCATGCGATGCCTTGGCCAATCCAGCTGACAGACTGCTGCAATGGATTGCTCATATACCTGTGCAGCAAGCAGAATCATTCTGTCACTGTTAAACCCTCATTCTTAGATCCCCTTCAAGTAAGCTCTGGATCATTTGTACAGTAACCTGTCCAGGAGTGCAAGATGCTTCCATGCCACAAACAGATAAAAAGCTCCAGGGTAGTGAGTGGGAAGAACTTTAAAAAATAAAAATAACAAACCTCTCGTTCGTTGCACATAGGAATTTGAACAAGAACCATGGGATAGCCCATGTTGGACTGCTCCACATCATCATCATCTGACTTGAGCAAAGGGTTTACAGGAAATGGCTTGATCTTTTTCCACTTGATCCACACACATCCAAGGCAAAGAAGAATCCGATCGGCGGACTGAAGGAGGAAGAGGTAGATGCAAAAATTGATAAGGAATTGAAGTGGTGGTGCGACGTAAGTGGCTCGCAGATAGATCCAGCTGACATATATAGAATGTGGCAAATTCCGCACTCCTCCAAATGCTGGGGGCAATTGCGGGCGCTGGACAAAGTGCCAGCCCATGATATGAGCTGCCACTTCCACACACAACATGAAGATTGCGAAAATCAAGAATCCTGTAATGGCCTTGAGTAAAAACCTTCCCTTTCCTGGCCTTGAATCTTCTGTTGTACTGGAAGGAGGAGGAGGAGCCACACCCTGTCCCAGAATGAGACGTTTGTTGATGGCCACCACAACTGTCCACAGGCCCAGTGCCATCCATGCGAAGAATCCAGCTGCTCTGTGAGCTCTGAGCAGCAGTACCCACGTCAACTGCTTGGCATTCTTCCTCCCCTTGTCTTTCTCTGCTGCTGCCGCGAATGGCGGCGATCCAGCAGAATGCTGTGGGCTCTCAATCTCCAGCATAGTATAGTTCGGGTTATCCATCTTCACCACCACTGGAGTTCCCCGGAACTGCTGCTGCTGCTCCTTATTCCACCACTCCACGAAATCGAAGTTCGGCGCCATTTATTATTATCAAAGACTGCCGATGCCAAGAAACCACCCAAAAAAAAGAATGCCACTAACGTGAAGAAGATATTCCTCCTGTGCAGCAGAAGAACAAGAACAAGAAGAACAATAACAACAAGAAGCTGGGGAATACAATATTGCTTGTACTAGTAATGCATCTTGATGTTTGGAGAAGCATGGCAAGAAAACATCTAGGTGAAGAAGGCTTGTTCCCCACATCCATGAAAGCTGATGATCTGTTCCCTCCTGCTCAGATTACTACTGCAAGAAACAAAGCAAAAGCCCTCAAAAAGCCCTTCTCTACTACTACTACTACTCTTCTTCTTCTTCTCCTCTCCAACCCATCGTCAGCAATGGAACAACCATAGTTGCTCCCTTGAAAGAAAGCCTGCCTCATTGTCCATCTGGTGTCATGCTGCTCTCCGGCTTTCAAAATCTATGACAAACTATCAGCCAACAAACCTTCCCATCATCCGAACATGAAATTCTAACGCATTTCTCCTTCAATGCCTCCTGCCTGTCTGCCTCCCCTCCCTCCCTCCCTCCCTCCCTCAAGAAAATATACTACTTATGAAAAGAGAAAAAATTGACGCCACAATTCTTCACTTCTCTTTCTTGTCAGCTACTACATTTCGATGCGCAACTCCAACACCAACAGAATTTTCCCGCAAAAATCAAATCAAACAAACAAACAAACAACCACCAGAAAACAAAACGAACGAAGACGCGCACACGCTCAAACACGAAGAGAAAGCAAGAAATCCCACCCTCCCCTCGGACTCGCCTTTTTTTTCGCTGGCCATGATATATAGGCAAAAATGACAAATTCCAAATCAAAAGTGTTAAAAAATTGAGTGCTTTTTGAGATTTTCAATAGCCTTAATTCGAAAAATAAATAATAATAAAATTTCCAGATACTTTTTATACGGTTCAATTAGGTAGCCGAATTTTTTTAAATAAATAAATAATTATATATATATATATATATATATATATAAAATAGGATGTTTTTAAAAAAATTACTTTCATTTTTGGCTGGCAGGCAGCCAAATTTGGCCAAAATCTTCGCCACTTTTGGCTATATCACAAAATTGAACCCCCCCAAAAAAAACAAACATTGCTTCCTCCGAAGCGACGAAGAAGTAGAAACGTGCAACCTGGGAATTACGTGCAGAATCTGTTCTCGGGTATCGCAGAATCATTCTGTTCCATAGAAAGAACGAGAGGACAGAGAAGAGAAGTGATAGATTCCAACTTTTGGGTAAATTGCATTGGTTGGATAGGCAATTAAAAAAATTAAAAAATTAAATGGGATAAGGAAGAGAGGAGACAAAATTCCAACTAAAATGTGGGATAAGCCTGAAGGGGGGGTGGGCTTTACACGGCGTAAAAATCACCACCACCCTTTTCTGATATATCGATGGGTGGGGCATTTTCGGAATAAGTTCGTGCCCGAGGTGGAGCCAAGGGGTGGTGCATATCTTCTCCGGAACTCCCTTAATGGGGAGGGTGTTGTTAGCCTACCCAAAGTGAAGTATTGGCGGAAAATTATTTTAAAATTTTGTTTTCCTTTGATACCCAGACAAGTATCGTCCAAGTATCATTGGAATTTTTTTATTTTTTTTCAAAAAGGATGTTCCCCAAAGAGTTCCCAATAGCAGCTCACTTTTATTCCATATGCTTTTGCAAATTTTGTCCTCCTTTCAACTATATAGTTGGGTCAAAAGGGAAGAACTCTATAATTCAAAACAAAACCTTCTATTTTGGGGAGCATCCATAGTTTCAATTTTTTTAGTGACGGGCCAATCAAATTGGCTCACTGCAAAAAAAAAAAAAAAAAAAAAAAAAAAAAAAAAAAAAATTTTAAAAATTGGATTCATGATTTTTTTAATGAACTTACTAAAATAAAAAATATAATTTTTAT
>Ga0116231_10009923_pt1 | contig 15673 bp, 11 predicted proteins | sample S1TSphgellanicum_2_FD_89695 | JGI IMG/M metagenome (GOLD analysis project Ga0116231, IMG submission 89695) | Host-associated microbial communities from peat moss isolated from Minnesota, USA - S1T2_Fd - Sphagnum magellanicum MG | ecosystem: Host-associated > Plants > Peat moss > Unclassified...
CAAGCTTCTTGAGGAGGGAAATAATGTTTGGTCTTGGTGGAGGGAAGAAGGAAGAAAAGTAGAATGAAAATCTAGTGATAGTGTTGGAAGGTTGGGACTCTAGAGAAATCTCAGAAACCCTCTCGGGTTTCATAGCATAATTTTTTACTGTCATAGCTGCAGATCTTAAGATTTGGTAGGTTGGTGCGCCTTGTTGTTAGATTTCCAGAGAGTTATAACAAGCCATATTTGAATAATCCATGTGAGAGAAACAACAGTTTAAGTGACTAGTGGTCTGTAGCAAGGTTTAATCATCATCTTTGTAAAACCCTCTCGGGTTTGGTGGTATAACTCCTTACTGTTGTAGTTGCAGATCTTAAGATTTGGTGGGTTGGTGCGCCTTGCTGTTAGCTTTCCAGAGAGCTATAGCAAGCCATATTTGAACAATCCATGTGAAAGAAACAACATTTTAAGTGACTAGTGGTCTGCAGCAAGGTTTAATCATCATCTTTGTAAAATCCTCTTGGGTTTGGTGGTATAACTCCTTACTTTTGTAGTTGCAGATCTTAAGATTTGGTGGGTTGGTGCGCCTTGTTGTTAGCTTTTCAAAGAGCTATAGCAATCCATATTTGAACAATCCATGTGGGAGAAACAACATTTTAAGTGACTAGTGGTCTGCAGCAAGGTTTAATCATCATCTTTGTAAAACCCTCTCGGGTTTGGTAGTATAACTCCTTACTGTCGTAGCTGCAGATCTTAAGATTTGGTAAGTTGGTGCGCCTTGTTGTTAGTTTTCTAGAGAGCTATGGCAAACCAAATTTGAACAATTTGTGTGAGAAACAACATTTTAAGTGACTAGTGGTCTGCAACAAGGTTGGACATGGTGTTAAGTCCTTAGACATTGGTTTGGATGAATGACAATTTGGCACAAAGTCCTAGAACGTGTAGTGTGTGAGCATGGAAAAATATATCTATCAATTTTAATCATAAATAATGCGTAGGAGGTAGGTTACTTAATTTCAACTACAAACGCAATCTAATTTCCAAAATTACATTTGTAATTGTCCTTCATTAGTAGCATTTGTGCTTCCATGCATAATCACCTTGTAGAACTAGGAGTTTAGGGACGGGAAGTCACCCCACACCTACAACTTAAACCCTACACTATGTTATTACACAAGTTTATCCTTAAATTGCACACATCTATTGCACACTTTAGAAATATAAATCCAAATCAAACAAAAAACATGTAGCATGGATCATAATCTAGCACGTGCCTAATTTTACTTTTCAAATTGGATAACACTCACACAATTTTCCATCATGGATATATTATAATTGCAAATAAAGTGAAAAATATAAAGCATGTCCAAAGTCCAAATTAATGTGAGGTCTACAAACCCCTCATCAATGCACATTAAATTTTATTTATAATGCTTACAAATATGGGGTCCTAAATGGTTTACTTCTAGGGCCAAAGAACAAAATAACCAATCACATCTTCAATTGTGCAAAGAGGAGGATTGTATTCTATATATGGAATTGGCAAATGGGCACCTTTTATGAAACATGATGTAACGTTAATAAAAAGTAATTTTTTAACATTGAACAATTATGTTGTTGAGTTATTCCATCACCAAATTAAACAAAATCTCCCATATCACAATCCTTGCCTCCATTGGAAAGGAGGAGGAACAATTGTTTTCTTGGTGTTCCAAAACAAATGCAAATACAACAAGTCAATATAAGCAAAAAATGTCTCTTTGTTAAACATCCTTCTAATGGAATGTATTAACAAAAAATTTGGAGCATAGATTACGTTTTTTTGAAAATTTTATGACTAAAAAAAGGAGAAGAAAAATAGACTACCAATTTTATAAAACACAACAAAAATACAATTGGTAGGCAATGTTGAAAGGTTTATTTTTGGTTGAATACCACCAGCTATCGTAGCAATTGCACCAACTATTTTGCTTAAATCCCTATACTTTGTTTGTAAATAATAAACTCTCATACTAACCCACTTGTCTTCGCTAATAAATCAAGTCTTTCCCATATCCCTATTTATTTTTAAATTCCCAAACATTTTCTCAACATATCATCACATTTGAAATGTTAGGCATTGAAATATGTGTCTAGAAAAAATATATATTATAACAAACATGTACAAATGCATGTAACAAAAAGGTTTTTGGGTTTTCTTGTGTAGTTAATAAAGTCGTAATAGACCATGTAAAAGCCCTTGGGGCTTTTTGTTTTGTAATTTATTAGTACTTATGTGGGTTGAGTCCAAGATATTTTAAGCAACTTGGAGCCTCAAACAAGCCAAGCAAATAAAGCCATAGTGTGTTGATTGAATAGTCATCCTCATATTCACTATCAAAAGGATGGGGCAAAACATAGGAGTATGGGACATTTCCCATGCACTTATAAGGAAAATCATCTATTAGTAAGGTATTGGGATCCAATATTTATATAAACCTTGGATTGATTTCCATAAACACCTTATCCATGTTTTCAAAAAGAACATTCAATTTGGATTCAATGGATGGGATTTACATATCTAAACATTTTTCATTGCATCATAAAAATACAAGTTTTTACCTGAACTAACCCCCCAACAAATATTACACCATAGGTCTCAAATTCGGTAGTGTTGTTGATGACTAAATATTAATGTGAAAACAACTACATATTTCCAAAAAGTAAGGTGATGTATTGCATCGATTAATGGTTTCAATAGATTTGCAAATTTCACATGAAGAATTTGCCATAACAAGTTGTTGACATCTATAACCAAGAGATGTTGATGTTTGTTAATAACTACCAACTTGTTTTAATACAAAATATTGTAGCACCCATTGGTAAATCAAAATTCACCTCTTTTGGGGCAATTGCACACTAATTGGTCTTGCCATGCTTTGAAATTGGAACATCCACCAACACCTTTGTGCTACCATCCATTAGATTCTTCCCATGAATGTTGGATTGGGTCTGCTTACCAAAGCTAAACGTTAGATTAGAACCCTTAGACCTAACATGAACCATTGCATCCTCCTCCTTTTTAATAGGCACATTAGAAGTGGTTACAATATTTGTAATGAAGGCACATCCTAGTAACCCATCCACTTTTACCTAGTCCTTTATAATCTATTCTTGGACCTTATTGTTGTGATCTATTAATGAAGTTACACCTCCACCTTATCTATTAATGAAGTTACACCTCCACCTTAAACATTTCATCCCGCTTCACATATCCCACATCCCACATCCATTTAGTTTAACTAATTTAAACTTGAAAGGAAAAAGAAGTTTAAAAACTAGAAACATACCACTTTGCAAGTTATTAGTTCTTTGAAAATAAAAAATTAGATATCACTTGCAAAAATTGAACAAATGAGAAAGATAACCTAACAAACTTTAGACGTACCAAGGCAAATTTCCTTACCACTCCCATGTTCCCATCATGAAATACAATTTTGCCAACATCATTTGACTTTGTATATGTATCAAATATAGGGAAACTACCACCAATAGTTGTTGATTTCATCAATGCATTAAATAGCTCCATTTGCATGCACAATTTTATTTTTTTTACATAAGTTGATCCTTGGTGGATTGCAATTCTTCAACCTTCTTAACCATTTCATCATGCTTGTTTTCCATGGCCACAAGGTGCATTTCAACCTCAAATAACAGCAAGGATTGGCTTGCATTGTCCACATCTTCTTGCTACAAGTTATCCATGGAAATCGGTACATAGATTTGTAGGATGTTATAAAAATAAAATTATTAACAAACACCAACACCTTGCCACCTAGATTGAAAAAATAAACTTGCTACCAAATAAATCAGCATAATAGATTGAATGTTAAACAAAGAAATAAAACAGTCAACCTAACAACTAAGTGCCAATAGAAAAACACAATAAAACGTAGATTCGACAACACATGCCCAATTAAAGTGAAAATATTACCTTGCTAACAAAAATAATTAATCTATCGAAAGGAATGTTAAATAAAATTTCCAAAATATTGTTTTTGGAAAAGCTTGTAAAACTTTGGACAAATCAAAATCAAGAATGCATGCAAATTTGACAAATGTGAACAAATTGTTTTATTTTTTGCTTTAACTTCATTTTCCTCCACCTCTACCCTTTTGGGCTCGTATTTTTTCTCCTTTTCACATTCATTTTGAATTTTAAACAATGTGGGCTTTTGACGCACCCCCAAGCTCCTTAATGGACTCAAATGTGAGTCCAGACTAAAAACAGCGGAAAGGCAAGGAGTCGAGGCACGTTCCCTGGCTCGTAGCATTTTTAGGGGGGGGTAGAGGGGTGTGCTAGAGCTCCAGGATGGGATTAGGAAGAATGACAAGCACTTAATCAATCACTCAGATCTGTACAAACCAAACAACAAGTTGGTTAGTGCATAATTGAAGCATTTTTGGTGCTAGGACGAGCCATGAGCAAACTCATACTCACAAAACTCACCATGGCCCAGACTTGGGGGAAGCCAACACCTTCCCCCTTATAGTATAATCTATGCCTCTCCACGAGGCCCACATCCAAATGGCTTTTTGTCCCGGGACTCCCAAGTGGGAGTCCCGAAATTGCCAAGGTCCCTCCCGCAACTTTGAAGCCCCATAACTTTGTGTGCAAACCTCCGATCACAATGAGGTCTAAAGAAAAATTCTAGCCCTTGTCAAGAACTTTCCAACGGTATGTTGCATGCCACCTGCACGTAAGGAAATTGGGTCAATTCTTGACTTTTAGTGGTTGAGAGTCAAATTGCCAATTTGACTCCCGACCTTTCTTTTGGCCATAACTTGTGTTTCAGATGTCCAAATGGGTGATGCGAACCCATTTTAGACATCTAAGTTTCAATAGCTTTCCAATGGTATAAAGAATTTTTCAAACTAATGGTTTTGACCCCTACAATTGCTTCCTGAAGATTCAAAAGTCCTTCGGGACTCCAACTCCCCAAGTGGGAGTTGCCTTGGGAGTGTGAGGGTTCATTCTCTCACATTCTCCTGCACTCCCGAGAATATAAGATGTGCCTCCCAGGTCTCCCTCTTGTTTTGCCCTCTTGCAAGCCCTTGCCTTGGTTGCGAACCCAATGTTAGGGTTGTGACAACTTTTATCCTACTTTACCTCCTAACGTACTCCATCCAGCCCATAAGTTATAAAATAAATATCCACCATTGAACAAAGAATGCAAAAACATCTAATTTAAAAGGTTGGTAGGAAATTAATAAACAGGTATCTTCTTTTCGAAACCAATGTCACATGCTTGTCTAACTCATTGACCAATCTTTTAAAATGTTCAAAATTTTGTCATTCATATAGCCCCATTTACATTCTCTTCTTGCTTCAATTCTTCAATCAATTGCTCCCATTGTGCTTCCATATAATTCCACGGTCTATTTCGCCTTTTTAATTTTTTTTCTTCAACCAACTTCACCTACTTTTCAATACAACTACCACTTGATCTTTGGTGTACTTATAAATCAAGGGATGATCTAATTAGTACTCAAACCCCATCTCTAGTGCTTCTTTTATTGCCTCCACCTCTTCAATAGGTTGCCACTAAATGTCATCAATGGTTGGAATTAAACTTCCTTGAAACATGGTCAACCAATTGTTCCCACCACCACCAACCAATCTACCATCTGGATTGTAATGCACAATGGGTTTGACATCCTTACCCTAAAGTGTAGCCACCCCAATCCTAGCCTTTTGTGACTTTGTCTAATGTTTGATGCTTAGCCCTTTGCTTTGCCTGCCTTGAACGTTAGTATAGTGAAACCACTATCTTCTTTAACTGGGTAAATGTTGGACCTATAGCTAAACCAAACCTAGGATTATATTGACCTCCCATTGGCTTTTAGATGTTTGTAAGGTATGTAGGGGTTGCCCACGTACCTCTTGCTTTAGCCCATAGTCTTAACTACATATGGACCAATGTTGGAGTTGTAGGCCATGGAGAAGGGATCTATTGGTATTAACCAATTGGAAGATATTGGGGTGTGTGTGTAAATGGGATTTGGGTTTGTTGAACTAACATTGTGGGAGCGACAAGGGGTACTAAGTTGATCGAATTAGAGGATAGGGGGTATTGAAATGACAATGGGATTACTACATGGGGACTTTTTTATTGATTAAATATATTGATATGAGTGGGTACATTTGAATGGCTAATGCCTCCAATGATGAATATTGATTAAATGTTGGCATTTGTTGGGGGTATGGACTAAATGGATTTGGATATCGACGAAGTGGTTATGGGTATGGACCATGTTATTGTGGGTATGTACTAGGTGGTTGTGGGTACTAGCCATGTGGCCCAAGTATTGACTAATTATTTGCCATGTATTGAACTAGTTGTTGTGGGTAGTGGTTAGGCATGGCCACGTATGACCAAGGATTGGAGTGAAGATTGTGTGGGAACATTAATGGATTTGTTGCAACATGAGATTAACCTACAAACTTCTAAAAATAACATCCATAGAGCTACAAGTGGGTATATTGAATTGTCTCCAAAAAATACAAACAAATGTAACCCCCCAAGTTCAATAACAAAAGATAACTTTGAATGTGGAGATGTAGTGTAATCAAACCTTTGATATCCATTGGCGTATGTTGGCTTGAAATTCATGCCTCATGATTGCCATGGGATGTTGGGGTCTAGTAATTGGTTGTTCCTTTAGTGGACTTGCATCATCATAAACAAATCCATCTTGGGCTAAAAGGCATTAGTAGAAATTGACCAAAATGTAATCATTTTATTTGTGACTACATGTGATTATTAGTCATTGCAACTATCTTTGGACATTTTTGCAACTATTTCTTATGTTGGTCATATTTGCGATTACACTGTAATTAATTTGCAACCAATGTGGTTTTCACCCTTCCATGTGAACAACATTTAGTTTGGTTTTCATCCAACAAAAACAACTTATGTCCAATTAGTTGCAAATGTGACCAATTTAATCGTACCCCTATGAATATACAAAAATGTATTTTATGTATTTTACAGGGTAAAATTGGGTATATTCATATTTACAAATGTATATTTTGAATGTATATGAACGACCATATTACATATGTATTTAAAGATTATTATTAACATTAAATGATCTTGATATATGGTTACACTAGGTGTCTATTTTGAGTATATTAAAGTTCTATGTAAGACATTTATTAAAAATATTGTGACCATATCACAAGTTTATCCAAGCTATCTTATTATACTTGAAATTATTACAAGTGACATTATATATATACAACATAATATAATAACTAACCTAAGGTAACAATAAGTAATATATTATTATATAATAATAAATAAATATACAATTTATTATAAAATTTAAATATCCATTTATTTTTAAATTTTTATTTACTTATAATAAATATTAAAATAAGTAATAAGGAAATTTAATAAGATATTATATAAATTTTTTTCAAAGGACGAATAAAATTATTTTCAAAATAAAATATTTAATATAATACTGCATAAATAGTTATAACAAGTGAAATAATCATATGAATAATAGAAATAAAATAGCTAGCCTTGAGTACCAACTAACTACAATAATTATTCAATTAATGTTATTTCTATTTATTTTTAGATATAAAAAAGGGAATAATTATAATAAAATAGTTAGGCTATATTATTAAAGTTTTAAAAGCTAGCACTTAATATTGATAATTATTAATTATTCAGTATTCAATATTCCAATTATTAATTTAATATTTTATGAACTATTAATTCATAAGTTGTCAATATTTAGTTAATTATTTCAATAATAACCAATTACTAGTTAATTAAGTTGGTTAATAACTCATTATATAGTTAATATCTAATTAAAATTTATTTATTACTATTTATTCAACTAATCCATTTAATAACTTTTTATTATAATTAATTATTATAATTATATAATTATGTAATAAAAAATTATTGAAAATTATTACTATAATAATTAGTTAATTTATTACTAATTAGCTAGTTAGTTAGTCATTTACATGCTTATTTATATATTTTACAAAAATAAAAACAGGGATAAAAATATGGGATAAATTTTTTAATTGAAAGTATTTATTGGGTGATGAGAGGGAGGAAACTATACAAGATCAAGCTATGTGAAATTTATTTCCTTTCCTTCCCCCTTAAGAAGGGAGGAATAAACCTCGGACCTATAAATAATTTTAAAAAACATCCCTTGCAGTTAAACATTTTTAATCACAGACTATTTACAACAAAAAAGTTTATTCCAAATGTTTTGTTTTTCATTCTCATTTTGAAAAATATATAAAGAAGGTGTTTTATTTTACATTATCATATTGTAAACATGGGCATAAGGGATGGACCAATCAAGAATGTTTAACCTAAAATAAAATAAAATAATTCATGTACTTATGCCTGACTTACTTACCTCCCTAACCTACCTACCCACCTTAATAGATATTTAGTATAGGTAAATAAATAGGTCTTAGATAAATGTTTAACTTAAGTATATGGGTATGTAGATCTTACCTACCTATGTAGGTAGGTAAGCTTAGGTGTGTAGGTAAATAAGCACTACCTACCTACCTACCTACCTACCTACTTAATTTAACCTACATACCTAAATATTGATTTAAATTTATTTTAGACAAATTCAATTAATATGCCATGTGGCAAATTTTTATTACACCACATGTCAAAATCTAAAACCATCCAAACATAAAAACTAGATGTTTTAAATTATTTCAAAATTATAGTAAAAATATTTTTAAATATTAAAAATTGGGACATGTGACAACACATCACTTGCTTCCGTTGTCCACCAAATTAGTCACATCTTAATTGCAAATGATAATATGTATATGGCCAGTTAAAAGATGAAAGTACATTTCATTATTTTTTTTCTTCCATTTAAAATTCCTTGTCATTTACAACTAGTGTTAGATGTGACTTGTCCAATGCAACTATTAAGATTTTAGTCACAAATGTCTCATGCGATTAAATATTAGTTGCAAAGACCAATTGCAAAATGACCATTTTCTATTAATAGGATAGACAACTTTGTCTTGGGCTAAGTTCAATTGGTCAAACATAGCCATGGGTTGTTCCACCTCATCCAATGCTTTGGTTTGGTTTGGTTTTGGTTTTGAACATTTTCCCTTCATTGAAATCATGAACACATGATGTTAACCTTTTGAATAGGTTCAACCACCATTTGTGACGCACCCCCAAGCTCCTTGATGGACTCAACTGCAAGTCCAAAGAAGAAAACAACGAAAGGAGAAGGAGTTGGGGCGTGCTCCCTAACTCGTGGCACTTCGGGGGTAGAAGGGCGTGCCGGAGTTCCAGGATGCAACTAGGAAGATTGACAAGCAAGTCAATTACTCACATGGACTTGCACAAACCAAATAATAGGTTGGTTAGTGCATAGCTAGAACACCTTTGGTGCACGGACGAGCCACGGATAAACACAAATCGTAAGATTCACCACGACCCAAACTTGGGGGAAGCCACCACCTTCCCCCTTATAGTATACTATGTGCATGGCCATGAGACCAACACTTAAATGTCATTTTGTTAGTTGGGACTCCCAAGTGGGAGTCCCGAAATTCCCAAAGTTGGGACTCCCGTGACTTTAGGGGTCCATAACTTTGTGTGCTCATAACTTTTTGTGTCCATAACTTTGTGTGTAGACCTTTGATTGAGGTGAGGTCTAAAGTAAAGTTGTAACCCTCATTGACAACTTTCTAACAGTATGTGGCACGCCACCTGCACATAAGGAAATGGGGGTGATTCTTGACTTTAAGTGGTTGGGAGTCAAATTGGCAATTTAACTCCTATCCCTTCTTTTGGCCATAACTTATGTTTTAAGTGTCCAAATGTGTCATATGAACCCATTTTAGACATTTAAGTTCCAAGAGCTTTCCAATGATATAAAATTTCAATCCAATGAGTTTTGACCCCTGCAATCACTTTCTAAAAATTCAGGAATCCATTTGGATTCCAATTCCCAAAGTGGGAGTTCATTTGGGAATGTGGGGGTTCATTCCCTCACATTCTTTTGCACTCCCTGAAGCATGAAATGTGACTCCCCGCCTCACTCTTGGCCACTAAAGTTTTTCACTTTTTCATGATTGCAATGGCAATAAAGTGGAAAACAAAAAAATGGATGAACAAAATTGACAAATGTAAAATTGACAAAATGAATGCAAAACTAACATATCAAATGCAAAACATTTGGTGACAACAAATGCAAAAATTACAAATGAAGCAAAAGACATTTAAATTAACGAGAACTTGGAGTTCAAAAACATAGCACAAGAAGTAAGGTTTAAAACAAAATGAATCTTTTGAGTAGTTGTGATTTTTTCTCCTCTAAGCTCTAATCAAAATTGTATTTGATTTCATCATCCACATTATTTTCACCAAAGTGTTTGCCCAAATTTGCTTTTTGTTCCTAATATAAGTTTAATCCCTTCCCTCCCTTGCTTGAATCTCTTTCCATGATTGTCATATGCTTGAAAAGTTGTGTGCTACATCAAAGTTTCAAGTTTCGTTCCATGGGAACCTTGACTTTCCAAAGTCACAAAGTAAACTGGATTACATTGTTCACAATGTGCAATCTCTACAATGCACAAAAAAGAATGTGTCTACATGAAGGTTTATGCCTTCAACAAAACTACAAACTTGAAAGTTCAAAAGGTGAAGTCTATGAAAGTGAGTCAAAATGCAAAGTGTGAGAAAAAGAACAAGAATGACATAGAAAATAAATAAATAAATAATGCAGACATATATTTTAATTCAAAGGCCTTGGATGACATCAAGATTCAAGAAACTCAAAAAAATTATCCAAAAAGTTAATGATGAAATAGGGTTTAAAGTTTGGACAAATCCCACAACACCTAGGAAAACAAATTTCCTACACATTAAATGTTGCTACATCCATAACTAAAACAATGTCACCATGTATAACCAAATTTAATTTCGATTTCGACTAGAAAACATACTTCTAATCTGAACCAAAAATTTGACAAAACTTTGTGTCATTTTCAACCATGGTGCATTGTCAAACTACATCATAGTGTTTTATAGGTGTAACATTGACATTTGCACCTTCAATCCCTTGTTCAACACCATCTGTACACTTCATTGCCTTTTCACATTGGATAGCAAATGCTAGTGCATGAGGTAAACAAAAGCCCTTGTCACACATGGCATAATTGCATCCAACTAGAATATCTTGGTTATTGTGGAGATTATTTGCTACCCTTCCTAAATATTACATAATTATTGTGGGGTATTGTTTTGCTACCCATTTCCAATACCATGTTAGTTGTACATGTAATACAACAAAAAATGGATCAAGAAAGAAGATTGTTAGGACATAATTGTTTTGATATTTGTATAAGTATGTTGGGGCATAATTATTTTGAGATTTGTATTTGTGTGTTGGGACATAAATATTGTTTCAAGGAAAAATTGTTGGTTTGGGATAATATGACAACCATGTAATTGCAATTCTTTTCTATGTTCTTAAACATCTTCACAAATATGTACCTTAAAATTCATCTAGTTAAAGTCCAACCTTTAGGAAATTATGTGGGAAAACTAAATGTTTTACTTGAATCATCTATATAAGCAAACAAAGGAATAAACTATTACTAAAATCTATTAGATATTATTTGTAGGGATTAATGTGGAATGTCAAGGTTGGGGTGGTTGCCAATCACACAAATGTAATGGCAATTTGCAACCCATGCACTATTTGAAGTTGAAGAGCTTGTGGTAGACCGACAAGGATTAGAAAGTAACAAATGGCCATGTACCTACTATTATGGTGCGAGATGTCAAACTCATACTACAATTTAAAAACATTTGAGATTGCATGGACAATACCCATATTCCAAATGTTTGATAGTTTTCTGACCCCCTACAAAACTTTTACATGCAACTGTTTAATTACCTATGTGATGTAATATCTCTAGTTATCATATTCATACAATTCATAGTTATAGTCCAAGATTACACATTCATTTTAGGGGATATTTTGCCCTTAAACCCAAAAGTTTAGGTTTATAGAATGGTTGTTGAAAATTTGCCACATTTGACAATTTGCAACAACATGGAGGTGAAGAACAAAATCCACTTGGAATTCAACCCAATGATGAAAGCATTTCGATTAATCAAGGACAACATGAAACTTTAATGGAAATAATGATTTCAAAAGCTTTTACCCCATTGTTTGAAGGTTGTTCTACAAACATGAACCGCCAACCATGTTATATTACTGTTGAATTTGAGGACAATACATGGCATTAACAATGTGTTCATGAGTGAATTTTTTCATTATTATGGAAAGAATTATTGCCAAAGGGGAACAAGTTGCCAACCACTGCATATGAGGCAAATAAGCTAAGTATTTGGTTAAAATTATGATTTCATTCTTGTGTGCACAATTTGGATGTGTATTGTTTCAAAACACATTTAAGAATTCACAACTGTGTCCAAAATGCAATACCAACAGATTTGTGGACGATTCACAACATGTTCCACAAAAGGTGTTTGGACATTTCCCATTGATTCCATTGTCATTAAGGATGTACAAGTGCAAAAGTTTGGTGGAATTGTTGGTTTGGCACAAAAATGGAACAAGTTTAGACAACCTAATTTAGGGCATGCAAAATTCCATGAGTTGGAAACACTTAACAAAAAAGTGGTTGTAATTTGTTGTTGATGTCCATAACATCAAGTTAGGGTTGGCACTAGATGGGGTGAACCAATTTGGAGACTTCAGTTTTTCCCATTCCACATGGTTAATAACAAAAAAACTATTTTTTGATGTTGGTTTTGATCATTTTTGGCAAGGAATCAATAACATTTGCAAATGTGGATGGAGCCTTTTATTGAGGAATTACATATGTCATGGTAAGGAATTGAGGCTTTTGATTCATTCCATGGGGCAACATTCAATTTAAAGGCTATGTGCATGTGAAACATTCATGATTTTGCAACCTACAGGCTATTTATAAGATGTGTTACCAATGGTCTTGTGGGATGCCCACCTTGTGACCCATTTACAAAATCATGGTCTTCAAGAAAATTGAGGAAAGTCATTTGTTGTGGGAATTGGCATTATTTGCCAAGGACCCATCCTTATTGGTGAATTCAAAGTGCTTTCAATGGGGGAATATAATATAGGGTGGCTCCCATATGAATAATTGCATTGGACACCATAAAATGGGGCATGAAATGAAAATTGTGGCTATAAGATTCACAAAACATTTATAGTTCAAAACATGACCTTCTACACAAACATGGCATCAAACGACATTCCATCACATTTAAATTCCCATATTGGGAGATAAATCTCCTTCAAGCAAACCATTGAATCTCATTTAGTTTTAATGTCCTATGTTTTGTAATAAAAATTTTAAAAATCAATTAATTACCCATTTTATCATGAACTTGTTATTTTTTATTACAAACCCATCCAATGTTTATTACGTGAATCATGACAATTAGCAATTGAACACATTAAAATTATTATATTATTGTCATTTCTTTTAGTAGTTAGGGGTAAATTTTTTAAATAATTAAATATAACATATTTTAATATTTTAATTGCCATGTTGTCAAAAAAAACATTTCAATCACATTGAGTCAAATCTTGATGATTAATTTCAACTAAATCAATTTTAGTCAAACTAGAACATCACCACACGAGCATGAAAATTAACACATATTTAGTCCAATGTCCAATGTCCTAATTATCAAACATGACACTTGAACTAAACTATGATTGTCCAACGTTTTATTTGAATTAAATTTCATTGCTAATAGTGTTAGTATTACACTTGGTGCAATCATTGAATATCTTGGTTAATTGAATCAAAATTCTTTGTTAATAGTGTGATTACAACACTTGTTCCAAAATGTCTAGTGCCAAACTTTACACTTTGTTGTTTACCATTAACATGCACACAACATCTTAGGCTAAGTTAGGACTTGATTTATACTAATCACATTATTTATTGGCCATGGTTTACTTATCTACAACACACTAGATGTGATGCATTGTGAAAAAACCATTTGTGAAAATGTTATGAAGACCATATTTGGCAACAAGGACACAACATCAATTCAAGAAGACCTTAAGGAGTGTGGGATTTGATCCACATTTGTGGTTACATGACATGGTGGGTGGGTTCATTAAACTAACAACATCATGTGTTGATAGATGAGGAGAAGCAAAGGTTTATCCAAATCATTGAAAATTTGAAGACACCTACACATTATGTCTCCTCACTCACTTGAAAAGAATTAAGGATGGGGATTTCAAGGTAATGAAGTCACATGACTACCACGGTATGATGCAATAAATATTGTTTTTATGCATGTGACATCTTATGACAAAAGGTTGTAGGATGACAATCATTCATTTGTGTCAAGTTTTCAAAAGGTTGTGTGGCAAGTTTGTGGATCCAACAACAATGTTAGGGGAATTGAAAAAGAAAGTGGTAATCACATTAATGTTGTTATAGCGAAAATTCCTTCCACTTTTTCAAATCATGACATATATGTTAGTTCATTCAATGGAGGAGTTGGAGTTATGTGGTCCAATCCATACACAATGCACATATCATATTGAGTGGTATTTGAAAACCTTGAAAGAAGTTGTGCAAAATAGTAAATAGTTAGTGGATTTTACATTCACAAGGTGCATGGTGTGGGATGAAAAATTAGACCCTTCCATGTTTGATGGAAGTGTTTGAAGGTGGTGGGTGTCCACAAATTATGATTGTAGATTTTCGAGACATGGCCCATTCTTTTGTGCTTTAAAATGTGGGACTAATGGTTATGTGGCATGAATAATGTACTTTGTATTTTTATTGATTTTTATTATCAAGTTGCATAAATTTTTTAAATGTGCATTTGATAAGTTGATCACACCATTCAATTTAACAAAGATTGTTGTGTTTGTTGTAAAATGCCAAAGAGTTTCATATTTTTCTATTTGCATTTTTAATTTTTTGTCATTTTGAATAATTGTAAAGGTTAAGGTGTAATATGTTGTACCAACAAGAAATATTCCACATAAGTTAGGATGCAAAATCAAAACAGGAGAGATTTTTTACTATTTTAAAGTTGATTTGAAGTTCATAATTTTGTGTTTCCAAATGACCTTACCCCCATTGCCCCTATTTTCAACATTGATTAGGGTTCACTACTACAAACCATGGTTATTTAAAAAGTTCAAGTTGACTATTTTATCATTTTGACTAATGGACATGTACATTTTGAATAAAGGCTAAGGGTTTGAATGACACATGTATTATTTGATTGATCAATTTGATTATAGTGAGTAATTTAATTAAATGCATATAGTCAAGTTGTACAACCTTAGGCAAAATGACCAATGGTTTTTAATGAAGTTAAACATTCAATCAAGATGGCTGATGATCCTTAGTCAAAATGACCAATGATTTTTAATCAAGTTGAACATTTAATCAAGATGGTTGATGATCCTTAGTCAAAATGACCAATGGCTTTTAATCAAGTTAAACATTTAATCAAGATGGCTAATGATCTTTAGTCAAAATGACCAATGATTTTCAATCAAGTTGAACATTTAATCAAGATGACTAATGATCCTTAGTCAAAATGACCAATGACTTTTAATCAAG
>Ga0116231_10009924_pt1 | contig 15672 bp, 4 predicted proteins | sample S1TSphgellanicum_2_FD_89695 | JGI IMG/M metagenome (GOLD analysis project Ga0116231, IMG submission 89695) | Host-associated microbial communities from peat moss isolated from Minnesota, USA - S1T2_Fd - Sphagnum magellanicum MG | ecosystem: Host-associated > Plants > Peat moss > Unclassified...
GTCTAATCCCGGGGCTCCCAACCCGACCCTCTACCCCTTTCTAGAGTTGGAAGCCGGGAGCGTGCTACCAAGTTCAACTTTCCGCAACTTGACTTTGTGAAACCCTCAAGTGGGTTTCACCCCATGACTTGGGAGCGCGTCAAAATCCATTCTTGAAATTCATATGATGTGATCATTTTGTATAATATATTATTTTGTTGAGTCCTTTTCATATCTTATTCTTTTTTTTTTGTTCCATGACCAATAATCAAGTTATGACAAAATTATATATTACACCTTAGTATATTTTTTCACCCATGTACAAAATTGAACCCAAATTAATTTTGTATAATGTGGAAAAGTTGGATTTTTTAAAAATGCGATTCATTCTTGCATGTGGGCTTGAAAGTTGCAACTAATTAAAGTAGTTATTATTTTGTCCTAACATTTCTAGGCTACAAGGGTTGTGAGATGATTTTGTTGCATGTCTTGTTATTGTTTTGTTGATGTGCATTATTGGGAAGAAGCTTGCAACCTATGCACACCTATTGTTCAATGAAGAAGTTGGAGAAAATGAGTGGAAAAGATGTGGATTTTTTTTGAATTGGTGCCATGGCTGATTTCTAGGATTTTCTATTGGTTTTTCATCCTTATACCCAATTATTGTTTTCTAACTATTGTGCACAAGAGCTACTTGTTGAAATCAATTGGTGTAGTAGAGGATCCGTATTAACGTGCAACTTTTCTATCTTCAAATCTAAATGCTCCAATATTTTAAAATTTCACTAATTTGGATCAAAAAAAATTTCTAGCATGCTTCCCAACACAATGTGGCAAAAGTATGATTTCAACCTTACCCTTCAAAATAAAGTGCAAAAAGTTTTGTTTTACACTTCAAAAGAGAGTGCCAAAAATTTAGCAACTAATATTGTTGGATCAAATTGCGAAAATTGGACCAAGAAATATACTATTTTATTTGATTTTATAACATTGTTTTGTAGAGAATGTGAATCCTACATTTCAAAACACATGTTTATGTTTAGATCATGCCCACTTATAACTATTGGATCAAGCAACGACAATTGTTTTGAACCTTTTGCACTTTGGAGCAAAAAATAAATTTGAGTTTTAAACATTATAAATTGAGAGCATGAAATCATGTTCATAGAATTTGAATTATTTAGCATTGAAGAATCTTGCCTATTGAATTTTTGTGTGTGATGAATTTTTGGGAATTTTGTGGAGTTTTTTTTTGGAAAAAACATGTTTTCAAAAGCAAAAAAACTTAAAGAAAAAAGAAATCTCATCTATTCCAAGTCTTTGTTTATTTCTAAGCTGTTTTCAATCAATCTACAAAGCTTAAAAATTAAAACTAATGGTCCATTTACATATCTTCACAATTGCTAGGTAATAAATTTTCATGCAAAACACCTAGAATATAAAAGACATTTTACCATCAATATATGGAAATACAATGAAATTAAAAATATATAAAGACAAAATTAAGATATCATCTTGACATTATTCCTAGTACTTATTTATGTTTGTTAATTTTTTGTGGTTGTACCTAGTATTCTAGAAAAACATTAAAAAAATACTTAACATTTTTAGAACCCCAAAACACCTATATAAAACCATATGTGGCATTTTTTCAGAAATTTAAACAAGTTTAGATGACATGTATTTAGATTTTTTTGATTGCATGCACAAAATTAAAATCATTTCAATAATGTGCTCACCAAACACATCCATGTAGATTTTAGGGAGGTTTTGTGAAAAGAAACCTCATGCAACCATTTGCTTACATGTGAAGAGGGTTGCCAAAGGGCCAAACCCCACTCAACCACACTTCTTAACCTAGCCCCCTAATGTAGTGTAGATGTTTTGTCAATCATGTTTGCTAGACAATAATAAGCTAGATCTTGATAATGAAACAAGTAATGCCCAACATGGGATTATTTTTTTCAAGCACCAAATTACATGAATGTATTCATTGGAAATAATGAATTCAACTCATTCTAGCCCCACAAGAATTGAAATTTAGGCATGGCATACCTAAGATGTAATTCTTTGTTGTGAGGCTCGATTGCATGGGTAATGCTTCATCATTTTTTTCAAGCACTCAATGTTTTGCCATAGCTTCGAGCAAGAGTTAACCCTCTTTAGATTGGTTTATTATGAATGCCCATCTTGCTTATATGTTTATCAAATATTTTGAAACATTTACAACTTGTTCTTTAGACTATGTTTTTCAAATTTATCAATGCATTTCCTTTATCTTTTGATATGTGCATAGACCCATGAAAAAATATATTTAAGGCTCTTTTCATAGTGAAAATTACCTATCAATTACTTATGTTTTTAAAAGTTAATTAAACTTAGTAAAGTTCAATACTTACTTTTCAATAGAAGACGGTTTGAAAAGGACTTGAGACATAATTTACACCAAATAAACCAAGATCATATAATAGGATTTACCACTTCCTAGTTTGATTTTCCTTTCTATTCTTACTAGCTCAATTCTTGTTCTTTCCTATCTAATATATATTTGAGGTTGATTTTCTACCTTGAAATGCATCGAGTTGGTAAATATAAGTAAATTGATCCTACAACTTACATTCATTCCCATGTTTTGGAGTTCATTTGCTTGATTTGTTTGAGTTATCATCATTAATAAATAGTTTTATAATGCATTTCTTTTCATTTCTTAAACTAAATTAACTTGAACATGACCAAATACCTCATTTCAGTGGAACAAGTTAAATTGTGCTACCACTTGCCATTTTTGGAATGCGTTGAATGTATTATTGAAATTTGTCATCATAAAAAAGATTTGATAAATTATTGAAATTAACAATTAGTACTTTTGTTAAATTTTTTGGTGTCACAATGAATTATAATGTTTTTATTTACTTTTTAAAAAATTATCATCATGATGGCACAATGAATTATTTTCCCACTTGCCAATGTGCCATTCTTGTACAACTATCCAATATGTTCTCATTTATCATGTATCTTTCACCCTCTTATTCCCATAGAAAAATGCAAGGTGCAGTAGACATATTTACTTGTCCCTTTATTATGTGAACATAGAAAAATGTTGATCATATTTATCCTTACCCACATTTATAATTTTTCAAAAACTAAACATATGTACTTTTATTTAAGGATTGGTAAACTTTTACATCATCTATATCCAACCTTAGTTGATATATGTTTTGAAATGTTTGACATACCCTTATTTGAATCATACCTATATTAAGAATAATATACCCCCTACAATAAGCTCACACTTTTCATATGTCTTTTGGGATGACTATAATTGAAAAGCTACTTTCTCAAATGAATGTTCAAAATTTGTTGTCTTGACATTTTCTACAAAGAAAAGATGGCAATATTACAATGTGTTAATGTTGCTTTTATTGCAAAAAATGTATCATGGAAGAGCTCGAATTTTATGCTAGAAATCTCATTCAATAATCTTGGGTGCGAACAAGATAAAAAGAGTGAACGTTGTTACTTTTAAAAAGGACTACATGTCATTTTGCCCAAAAATAACTTTTTCATATAAATGAATTGTTGAATAATATATTTTGCAAATTCTTATAGTAAACGCATATAATTGTTTAGGGTGATGACATGTTTTTTTGTTTATATTTTTGAATAAATATGAAATTTTGAAAATGTGTCAATTCCTTGTAAATTTAATGTTTCATCTTTTAAAATGATAACAATTTCAAATCATAACCAAAAATTGATTTTTTAAATTTTTATGTTTTTTTGTATAATAAACTACAACTTTTCTTAACAGATCATGTACATTTATTTGTGGTAAAAGACTTTTGAAGTTTTAAAATTTTGGATCAATTTTGGAAAGCTCTTTGAAATTTTAATGTTTTAAAATTTCACATATTTTAGGGTATGAGTGCTTTTTGAATGTGGCCAATAGGTCTTTATCTTCCTTTTTTTTCTTTTCAATTTTATTTTATTATATGAGTCCTTTTGACAGTCCTTCGCAAAATTGATTCTTTCTAACGCAATAGATGTTCACTTTCAAAGGTTTTAAACTTAAACTTAAACTTAAAATTTTATCAAATGGATTTTTGGTTTGAATTCCTTAACATTTATATGAATGAGAAAAAAACAACTTGCCATGATTGCCATGGTTTTAAATGGTAAAACATAAATATTTTTCCAATCTTAATTATTTTTAGGGCCCATTTGACATCCTTTTTGGTTCGTTTTATTGTGATTGCACCTTTTTATCCTTCTCATTGAACCAACATTGTCATTATTTTTAACATATATGACAACCACTGGCAATGGATTTTACATATGCATGGCATTTGTAAGATTAACAAACCATTTTTAGCCTCCTAATAATGTAATAAGTAACAACATAGTTCTATGAAAATTGTTAGACACAAAGGGAGATATTATGCTAAAAAACATTCTATAAGTTCAAAATTAAGGTCTTTGCATCTATGGCATGTCAAATGCATAGAAACCACCCCTCTCTAATTTATTTTTTGCACAAATTTTTCTTCTTGATAATTAAGGTGACCCAATGCCATCCACACTCCCAAATGTTATCATTGTGGCACCATATGCCATATGGTAGGGACATTCATAAATTCAATGTTCTAGTGACCACTTAATATGATATCCAAGACAACTTTTTCAATCAACATGTGTGATTTGAAAAGGTATGTTATTTCAATTTCCTGGACTATGCCAAATGCATGTGGAAATTTCACGTTCTTTGTTGTGAACCTGATTCAAACCATGTTGCCACTCAAGTGATTATATTGATTTGTTCAACAAACCATTTGGCAACAAAAGTCATTACTTAACTTACAATAGAACCCTCAATGAAAAATTGTTGCTAGTCATCCCTCTTCAAATAATTTCATGGAATACATTGCAAGTTACATATGCCTTCAAATTCCTAGTAATGTGAACTTTGATATTTTGCGCATGCCACCTAAATTCAAGTGGTCCATGTCATCTTTCGTATTATTATCCATGGTTAATGCAAGTTTGAAGTTACAACCTATTTGAATCATTAAGGCATTGTGCATATCGAATAAACATCTCATTGTAGAAATGAAAAAAAAAAATGTTTTGTATATGCAATTGTACATGCATGATGAGGTGCACGATTAACCCCCAAATAAAAACATAAGTAATGTTTTCAATCAAAACAATATTATCCAATACAAAATAAAGCACATAAATAGGCACCATGTTCAAGCTCCATGGAATTGCAAATGGAGCAACTTCAATAAAATTACACTTTTTAAATAAACCTTGGAGCTTTGAATTATAATCTATAGGCCCTAAAGCATAAACCTTTAGGCCCAAAAAGAATTTTTTTAAAGTGCTAAAGGAAAAAACCTACACCCTTAAGAATTTAGATTGTCAACTAATTCATGATGTGAAAGAATAAAAAGTTACAATTGGCTTTTGAATGTTGCAACAACGGTAGCATACAAGATTTCCAAATTCACCGAAAGTGATTTGATGCATCGAGGTGTCTTATATTGGGCTACAAATGTTCCTTTGTTCAGACCCAAAGCCATAATCTAATTGAACACTCCCATTTTCATGATGCACAACCCTAAAGGTCCAATTTGCCTAACTACTTTCCACTTTTGGTAAATTTCATTTAGATCATCATCAAGTGTGTTGGCACACTTTTGTAACATTTTTACATCCAAAATTTTGTTGTCCCTACTTCATGTAGGCCAAACACTTACCAAAATCATGACCTACATCATTTGATAAAATAGTAGCACAAGAAATTGAACAAACCAAACTTTGCTTTTGGTTATAATAACCAAAGAATATGCATTTAATTACTACACTACATTAAAATGCGTCCTAGTTCACTCTCAGTTTCATTAATTTTTTAATGAATTTGGACATTTTTACCATGGTGAAACTAATCAACCCCCTAGTGAACGAAGACCAGTTGTTACGAACAATGAATTGGTCCATTAATACCTAGTGTAATACAAATCTACCAAGCCATTTCACTTGTTAGTTAATTAACTAGGCATCATGGAAATCAATTAAATTTAAATTATTTAATATTTAATGTAAATTTTAATATTATTGATAATTTCAACCTATGAATTATTGACAAGTGTCACTACCTACGATAGGTTAAAAATTTAACTTAGGTACATAGGCCATGTAATCATCTTAAATAAACACCTGATTTAGAAAATTACACAGGGAAATATTCGATCAACTTACCACTGTTGATCACAAACACATCATTTGTGAGGTCTGATCCCTTGACCTCTAAAATGGAAACAAACACCCCTACCATCAAACCTCCACATTTGTTGTGAAAATATGTTACATTGCATTCTATTTATCAAATACTTCATTTTAAACATAACAAAAACATAAACTTTGAAAATTTTATATCTTATTGAGATTTTGTTCAAATTAAAGTTTTTTTTTTAAAAAAAAATAATGTACATGATTACATTTATTTCTTTTTGAAAGTGTTAAATCTTTTGTACAATTTTTTTTTGAATATCACTATTCAATACCATTTCAATGACCATTTTTTTGAAAAAGAAAATGTTTAATAAATGTATAAGATTTTTATTAATATAATAATATTACCTATGTAAAGTTACTTTCAGTTATTTTAAGGTTACTTTTCACTGCTCTAAGTTATTTCACTTTACATTATTTACGGCTATTTATGGTTATTCTTAGTTTATTTTTGGTTATTTTTAGTTATTTCACCTTAGGTTATTTTCGGTTATTCTAAATTATTTTTGGTTATTTTATGTTACTTTTGGCTATTGAAAGTTATTTCATTTTATGTTATTATTGGTTATTGATTTGGTGGCTATTTTTTTGGTGGCTATTGGTTATTTTTATTAGTGACTATTAATGGTTATTGTTGGATATTAATGATTATTTTATTGGTGGTTATTAGTGGCTATTATATTAATCACTATTGATAGTTATTCTATTAATGACTGTTAGTAATTATTTATTAATGGCTATTGGTGGTTATTTATTAATGCTTATTGGTAGTTATTTTATCATAGGTTATTCTAAATTATTTTTCATAGGTTATTATTGGCTATTCTACATTATTTTGCCTTAGGTCATTATATTATATTTTAAATTATTGTAAATTGTTACACTTAAGATAAAAAAATTTATAATACAATACAATAAAATGACCTTGAATAGTTTAAAGTATAATTTGAAATAACATATATTAACTTAAAACAAAATAACCTAAAGTATAGCCTAAGGTTAATTGAATAGTTTAAATTTAAAAAAACATATAATAAACTAGCTAGGATACCTTAAGGTAGAATAACATATAATAATTTATAATAACTTAGGGTATAAATTAAAATAACTAAAGTAACATAGGGTATTTAAAACAATATAAAAATAAACCCATTTACCACAATAAATTATAATAGTGAATCATATCAACTAGTAGTGAAACAAAATGTTTACATAGTGATATTATAATAAAATAATTTTAACCAGATTGAAATCAAAGTGTAGTGAATTTATTTCACTTTTAAAGTCCCATAATGATTTGGCTAATGAACTACACCACACTTTTGTACTAATATCACATTGCATAAAACACCATGTGCATTTGTGTAAATCACCAAATAAAGATATTTGAAATTAATACCCTCTTGTCATGTTCTCCCAAAATAATACATAACATTATAATGAAGACATGATATTTGAAATGCTAATAAAATCTATGAGTTCCATAGATGTTCCCACAAGGTGTTGAGTAGTTTTTTTCACTATTGCTTATAGTTTTTTTTCCTTAATCTTCTTCGAATGAATGCTTAAATTTACATTCTTTTTTTGAATGATTTCAATTATTGGTGTTGTTTTTCTAAAATCATTCACCTTCAAAATATCCCCAAGTCAATATCGATATAACGCTAAAGAAATTTACAAAACAAAATAGGTCAAAAAATATTTGCATGCACTAACACATGCAATTCATAGTCCCTTTCTTTGCCTTGGAACATTTTACAAACAATTTTTATTAGACAATATTCAATCTTCAAATAATCTATTCATTGATAATCTTTTTTTTTTAAACACAAATGTCTTTTTTGGAAGCCATGTCCTAGCAAAGTTCAAAAGAATGTACCAAAAACATTTGTGACCACAATCTCATATTTTTTCTTGAACTCAACATCAGCTAGATCAACCACTTGCAAGGTTTTCCCTGTATTATCGTTGTTAAAATTATCATCATTCAAAGCATCTACAAATGGAATGAATTCAAAGTAGGTTGTCTCTAGCAAAATCATGTATTCAACCTTGTTCGGTGCACAATCAAGTTGCAAATTAAGACCAACAATATTGCATTCACTAGCAAAGTAGCAAAAGGAAATCAATGGTATGTCTCCTGCAAAATATTTTAAGATGGGCACATATTGTAGCATGCTTCCACTCAATACACTAGTGATAAACATTGTGTTTGGCCAAATACATGAAATGACACATGCCCAATTGTTTTTGGGACATTCCCTTTTTATCATGTTTGCAAGCTCAGGCTTTGGTTTCAATATCTTTTCCATAGCCTTTCTAACTTCAAGGTTAGTGATCTTGTCATTCAATTGTCCTTGTTGAATATCATCACATATTTCATGCAATGAGCTTTGTAAAGTGGGTATAAGTGTAACCACTATTGATGCAAAAAGGGAATCTATTTTCACAATTTTTGTTGGTTGAACCAAGGCACAAATAAGATGACAATACATTCCTTGATTGTGGTCACCACAAAGAAACACTTCATTAGGGCTGCAAAAAACTTCATTTGGATCAAATGGTCATTATGTGAACATTGGACTCCTTAAATAATTATTGGTTGAAACTATGTTTTCAACCCACTTGGAGTTTCAATTTGCTTTCCTACCATTGACAAATTCAATGTTTTGCAAATGCGCCATACTTTGATCACCCCATTACATTGAAAAGAAGATTTACTTAGGCGTATTTAACACCTTAGTCCCAATAGCCTTATGTAAATAATACAAAAACATTTAATGACACAATGGCATTTCAACTATCATTTCATAATAAGGTGAACATGTATTTGATTACAATTAAGAAAGTGAGCCATGAAAAGGAAAAATCCATGTACTTTTGAAACATTGTAATTGCAAGTCTCTTGAAAAAGAAAAAACAATTTCATAATCCCTGTGTGATAGGTATGGCTTTTGCTTTTCCATCTATTGTCCCTAAGTTACACAATAAGCCATTGACAAGGCCACATTTAGCACCATAAACAAAAAGGTTGTACCAAATGACCTAGACAATGATTGCAATTTACGACACATTGTGGAAATTTAATTGTGAATCGTTAATATTAACCTTTTGAAAAACTTGTGATGAGCCACAGTGGCGAAAATCAACATAGATTTTGACTTAATTGGAAATATTTTTTCATGGGACCTTTACAAATAGTAAACAACATATAAAACTCTAGTGATATTTTCTCCCAAAAAATAAATTTGGGCAAAATTAGGTGATTTGTTAAAAAGAAAAATTTGCAATAAAACATTCATTTTTTGATTATGGTGTTTCCTTTTGGCAAATTTTCACCAAAAAACCATTAACTAATATGATTTTCCAAGATCTATGGTATGTGTCAACAACTATGTTGCACATCTCTAGAATGAAGAATGCAACACCGCAAAACTTAGCAAAGAAGTTATAGATGTGCAAAAATTAATACAAATTTGAGGGGTATATATGCACATTCCCATGTTTGTTTGTATTATTTGGGCTTCTAAAAACTTTGGAAATAAAGAATAATCCCCAAAGCTTTTACAATCTTTCAAAAAATTGCGTAATTGTGTGATAAGAAATAAAACTCATAGGAGGAGGTTATAGCTTGTGATTTGAATTATGTACCAATTCCCCATGTGGTGATGGTCAATGTGTCAACTTGCAGACAAGATGTTAAATCTAAGCACTTCAATCCTTTTCAAAATCCATGGCCAACTAGGGCTAAGTCTCTACTTAATGCACATTTGAAAGCCCACACCTCACCATGGAAAAATCTATGTGAATTCCCTTTTGTTTCAAAATGGTCCTGAGTTGTGAACATTATACTCTGAACTTAACATAGAATAGTGTGTTAGATGAAAAAATGGAAGAAATCAAAACATACCTTAAATGAAACTCACAAATAAGGTTAGTGGTGAGGATAAATTAGTGTTCCCATTCATTAAACATAAGATGTCAGGTTGGATATCCTTATAGTTGACAACATGCACACATTGCTTGAAGCTTCTTGCATCAATGCTAGCTTTCAACCCATGTCATTGTAGGTACTCAACATGGGCATTGTGTGACAAAATCTCGTGTAATTACATTTGTTGGATCAATCCCAAATCCTTTGTAACCAAGTCTAGGAACGTTTCTATATTGAAATCTGGCACATGACAATTAAATCTTCGTCTCGTTGGCATCACAAAAGGGTTGTTGTTATGCCCCTTCATTGAAACATCCATCCTATCATAAATGTTGTAATTCTTTGTGCCAGTTGATGATCCAATGTTTTCTACCTTGACTATTGTTGCCATCTTGGATAAGTTTCTCCCTATGTCAGATGCTTGTGAAGCTCTAACCTTGGACAAAAAGTTTTCACCATTGGCACCAAATTATATACAACATTCAACTCAGTGTAGGTTTTTTATGTAAAATAATTAATTTCAAAGTTGTGGATTAGAATAAGTTTGTGGCATAGGATACATACATAAATTAACAAATTCATGTATTGCATTATATGCTAGAGGTATCTTGAATAGTTGCAAATGCATGAACCGGTTTTAAAATTTCACTTACAACATTACATTTGTGGCACAATGAATTCATGATTTCCATTGCATACACAACCTACTATAATAGACATTAGAATTTCAAAAGTAGGGGTGTTAAGATTAACTTGCTAAGGCTTCAATTCAAGTAAGAATTGATGTTACCATGTCAAAATCAATTTGCATAGAACAAAATGGTAATTCATGTACATAGATGTTGAATATGAAGACAAAAAAAAAGGTTGAACAAGGACATTCCACAATATACTTCTTTCCTCTAATCAAAAAATACAATGTGCAACTTGCTTTCAAAACCTTTACCACCTCACTACCAAGTCATCAATGAATGCCTACCTTTCTCAATTTGCATAAATGTTTCAATTTTTAGTTTCATTACTCTTGTCATGTTGAGGACACAACTTGGGCATGTCACAAATAACAATAATAAGTTTCATGAGATTGCAAAATCTCCATACTTATGATTAAGAAAGCTAAACAAGGTTAAGACTTTTCTTTGAGGTCAAAGAAAAGTTTTAAATAAGGACTTTTAGAATAGGGAAGAAGGAACAAAATAGAAAGGATCAACTAAAATAGAAGAACAATATAAAAAAATAGTATGAACAAAAATGACACTTGCTCAATTGTTTTAATGACCATTAACAATGACTATGTGATAGCACCTTATCTATCACAACATCCTTGTTGATTTCATCAACTTCCTACAATGGTTATACATCAATGTACCCATTAACTTAGGTATTGAGCTTTTGTCACAAGTCCAAAAGTAATAGGAAGACTTAGCTAGGATACTAGCTAACCATTAACAACATAAAAAGGAAAAAACATAGAGTAAATTTGGCGTAAATTTAGAAACAAAAGGGCACATACGAAAAAAAGAAAAATATATTATAACATATAACATGGAAAAACAAAATTGAGGACCAAGTGGGTTAAAAAAGCTCCCCATTTACAATACTCAATACAAAATCATTCTAATTACTTTGAATGCAAAAAATTCCAAAAGGAAATTTCTTTCATTGAAAAACCTTCTAGTCCTCTTTTTACAAAATATTTAGAGAGTGGCCTTTATTCTTGAAAAGGATGATAAGATTGACCATCTAAATAACCTAAAAAACTTTTAGAACATAAAGCCTCAAAAACTAAATATTAATAGCACCCAAGTTAACAATGGTAGAGATAGTGGAATGAACATGAGGCATAATCATGTCAATACCCACATAATCTAGTTGAGAACATGTATTAAAAATCACATGATACACTTTGAGGGCTTTGCTTTACTCTTAAATCCAAGAAGTTACAATAGAAGCCATTAAAAGTACAACTTAACTCACAAGATGCTTTTAGGTATATTCTCTCTCAAAAAGAATGTATGTCTAGGTACATAAAAATTGTTTAGAAATTCTAAAACAAAAAGATCATCCACAAACCTACAAACAAGGGACAATCCACAAAGCATGACAAGGCAAATATTGTTCTTTAAAAGATATTTCAATAAATCAAACTCATAGGAAAAAATATAGGAATTGATTAGATAGATAATGCAATTAGTACCCATGGGGATACCAATACATTGTACGTAAGCGCGATGATCAAAATGAAGAAAAAAATTGTTTAACAAAAAATCCAACTGAAAGATTAAATGAAAACTCTTCAACTTTGACCTTAGTATAGAGTCAACCAATTGTAGCAAGAGTGGAGAAGCTTTATCAACCTTCTATCTCAACAGGTTTAAAAGTTTTATCACATCCCTTGCTTCTGACATTTGTATATAAAGTCAATATTGAGATCCACTACTACAAATGGGACATAAGCGTTTGTGAACTTTGTCACCCAATGATTAGTGACCATAGGTAGTATAGCTTTGAAAGAATGAGCTATTTCAAAACATTTATGAGGGAAGTGGAATTGGCTACACAAATAAATTTCAATTTAACTAGACGGGGGACATTTGTGGAATGTCCAAACTACACAAAGAAATGGAAGACATAGACCACACCTTTCACCACTTAAATTATGAGCCTTATAAAAAGAATGACAAATTTTAAGGATTCTTGACTTGACAAGATCTAAAACCTCAAATGTACCTGTTGGAGAATTAGGTTTAAAGAAATTGAAAAAACAGCAAAAAATAAATAAATCATGACACATATCCATGTGAGTTTAAAAAAAAAGGGAATGTTAAGAACTCTTAAGGAATAGAAACAAAAATTGAGGAAAGGATTAAAACATGGAGAAATAACAAGTCCTTTTCTAAACACACAAAAGAACTTCAGTTGTCCATCCATTGAAGATCCCTTTTAACTCCTAGAAGCTCTTCTTGTTTATCAACAAACTTTTTGAGACCTTTCTCAATAGCTTCTTCAATTCAATAAGTGAGAAAGGAAAGCCCTTTTAAGCATGGCCAACGTGATACCGATATCACAAGGAAGAATTTAGAAAGAAACTGAAACATAAGAGCAAAATTCTTGATTTTAAACTTAGAGAGAAAAACAATAGAGAACTTACCTTGAGACATAAGAGGAGAACGAAAAACAAGTCTTCTTTTGTGAAAAACCTTAAAACTCAAGTTAACGAAAATTGTGGCTGGAAGCAGACAAGCCGATGCCTCAAACAACGCACAGTGCATGTGTGCGTTGTGAGTAAGTTGTGACCCCCACCAGAGTACAGCTGCTCACACTGAGACTCCAAAATGAGATATTCTGTGCAAATGCTTTCTTTCTTTATAACAGAGAGACTCACACACTTGTATCGAGCTCAACAAGACCACGACTAAAACCTTAGTTCTTCGCCAGGCCATAGTGAAGACTCTTCAAATTCAACTTCAAATCTTCTAAACAAAATTCGCAGAAGAACCCTTCTTGACCCAAAAAAAACTCCATCACAACTGCCCAAAAGTCTGAGCTTTTATCAACCCAAGAGCTCGACCCACAAATTGACCATCACCTCTCAAAAAAAACAAAACATTCAGAGGAGCACCATCATCAACCTCCAGTCACAAATCAATGCAAAGAACAAGTTCCCAATGATGACCCATGAGCAACACACAACCAAAAACAACACTAAAAATAAAGCAGAAAAGCAACCAAGCAGAACAGATGTTAGATACCCACTACCCAGGCTCTTAAAGAAGGGGTATTATCAGCCCACGCCAAATATGATATGACAAAGAGTTTAGAACAAAATTTTCATGCATCCAATGAGACAGCTCAACATGGATCAAACTTAGGGCCCGTCTTTTTTCCATCAAATTATTAATTTATTTTGATATTACCACCATGTTCCTCATGGTGTTTCCACAGATTCCCAATGACGTTCCCATCATGTTTCTCAAGTTCCCAATGCGGTTCCCAAAATGCTCCCAATAGCCCCACACGTTTCCTTCCATACTTTGGCTCAGAAAGTTGAACTTTTAGAATATTTAAAGTTGGGCGAAAGGGAAAAACCTCTAAACTTTTATATATATATATATATATATATATATATATATATATATATATATATATAATTGTATTATTATTATTATTATTATTTGGGGCATGCTACTTTGAGACAAATGGCATGTCACACTAAAAAAAGGCAACATTATCTTTTTCTGATAATTTTTTTGCCCTGGTATTGGGGGGGATCGGAATCAAAGAACCACCGGTTGCAGGTATTTCAAAAACATCACTGGTTTCAGTTATTTGAAAAAGATCCTCCAATAATAGAACTGCTGGTTCCAGTCATTTCAAAAACCTCAAAGAATGGTTGGGTTTCATGAAAGAATTGAAAAAGAACTGACAATTTTATATGCAATGATTGTTTGATTTTTTTTCAAAAGAATTGAGAACCACAATCATATATCAGAATTGGGTATTGAGATTAGTATAAAATTGGTATGAGGTTGCTATTATCTTAGGTCCCCACCAATCTTATACTAGCATAAGGGTATTGCCTTGAATGATACCCAAATTGGTATGTTCTTCCATTGGATATACATTGGATATATCCCAATACTATATACCCAAGTTGCTCCCAGTAGGTATAATAGTACAACATTGAAGTAGACTTGCAGGAGTTACCAAATTTTGAGTATTTTTATCACTAAAAATTAAATAAAAATCAACAATTAATTTTTTCGGGAAATACGGGTGTGCTCTTAGTACTATTGGAAAGCTCCAATCAATATGGGTGCACCAAAAGTTGTTTCCTAATGTGGTTCAAGAGTTATTGAATTTTGAGTAGTTTTTGTCATTTGAAATTCAATAAATTAAAAATCAGTCTTTTTAGGTAAGTTAGATTTCACATAACAAAAGGCTTTTTTTTTCCTGGGAAATTCAATTTAAAAAATCAGCTTACATTATTTTTCCTCCATATTTGGCTCCTCCAAAATGCATATATCTTGTAGAATAATATTGAAGTGTCTACTCACCAGCTTTGTTTTGGCAAGTTGTTTTATGCTTCACAAACACATAATAATTAGACTTTGTAAAACTCCATTATAGTATGTGCTTAACAGCAACACAGGCCAAACTAGTGACCAACTTATAATTATTACAGAATTTAAACAAAACAAGGGATGTGTCACACTGTGGCCTTACCATTTACATTAAAAAGTATTTTAAGGCAAAAGAAGAATTATGGAAACCCAAATATTTCACCATAAAAAAATATACAAAAAATCTTCTAAAAGAAATCAAAATCCTTCAAGATATTATAACTCTGTAACTAATCTCAAGTTTCAACACAAGCCAAAATATCATCTTTCAAAAATCCTCATATAAAAATAGACCTATTATTACCTAGGGGCCAAAATCCCTTAAGCTACTATACTCTATAA
>Ga0116231_10009925_pt1 | contig 15670 bp, 17 predicted proteins | sample S1TSphgellanicum_2_FD_89695 | JGI IMG/M metagenome (GOLD analysis project Ga0116231, IMG submission 89695) | Host-associated microbial communities from peat moss isolated from Minnesota, USA - S1T2_Fd - Sphagnum magellanicum MG | ecosystem: Host-associated > Plants > Peat moss > Unclassified...
ATTTCTTTTTTTTTCTTTTATTTTGATTCTTTTTCAATTTTTCATCTTCTTCAATTTTTTCCACATTGTCCCCCCCCCCCCCCGCCCTTCTACTTGAATAATGTTTTCGAGGTGTTGTGGTTGACGCATTTCTTTGATAGCTTGTTTTGTCACATGAAGTCCTTGCGCTGAAATTATTAGAGGAGATGGTTGACTTCCATTTATATTATTTGTTCAGCTTCTTGAGCCCATTCCATGTCAAAGTTATTTCCATGGATAGTGCATAGGTTATGAAAACAAATGCAAGTCATAACCATATCTAGTATATTTCATAATGACATATCCAATCTTTTCAATAGGATCTTCCATCGTCCTTTCAAAATTTCAAAAGCCTTTTTCACTACCATTCAAGTATTAGATTGTATGAAGTTGAATATGCTTTTGCTCTTCACAATCCTTCTTTCTCACCTTTGAATGGGGAATCAATTTCAATGGCAAAAATGTGCCCTTCATTATTTTCTTAGCAATGTCGAATTTTTGAAACAATGTCAAATCATGGTAGCAACTAGCCTGTCCAAAATCATAGTTTCAAAACTTACATTTTGCATTAACCACACCTTGTAATAAAACTAGATAGGAGCCTTTTCAACAATAGTAAGAAGTTAACATAGATGGTGCAATAATCGAAACGTGACTACCATCTACTACCCCAAAAACATAAGATATGCTTCGAAGTTCTTCAAATTCATTTGTCATTCTTCTTATGCTACTAGTTAATTTTTATATCACTAAAGGTTTTCAATGTTTTCTAATACAAAAGTCTCTTACAATGATAAATGCAATGCTTTCAACCACTTCATACACTTCGCCACACATTTGTAAAGTGTTACCACTACTTAAATGAAACAGGGTGATGGTTATTTGTGTTTCAAATGGAATGCAAGATTTCATACGAAGAATTGCCCTACCCAATGATAGAGCTACAATATTACACAAGTAATGAAAAATTTTGGGAATTAACTTTGTTCATTGCTTGAACATCTTCACCGTATAGCCACTCAAAAGTGAAGTGGGAGCATATTAACTTTTGAAGCCACTTGTTCATAACTCCATACAAATCTCTCTCTTGCTACTCCATTTACTTCCGTAATGAAAACAACCATCATCATCATTGCACTATATTATTAATGAAGTGCGAGTTGTCACAATTATAATAATAACATGACAAATCACCATGAAAAACACTAAGAGTTACAAGAATATTGTGTGTATGCTCATTCATGGTGGTAGAGGACATGGTGCCCAACAGAAAAAAGTTTTCCTCAAAAACTATGGATTTCATAGCAACTTAGAGAGCTCTCAACAAAGATTCATGTTTCGGCTTAAATCATATTCTCTTATGTTTCCAATGCCAATTTCCAACACAAGTAGTTAAACTGCATGGAATATTTCTAAGAGAAATGCAAAGTATAAGATGCTAATAGAAGGATGAATTCCGAGGCAATTTTTGGCTTTTTGACAGTGTGGGCATGTGGAGAAAAAAACCTAATCTAAGTATATGCTCTCAATATCAAGACTATATTAGGGGTTCTACACATAAGAAAAAAATTTGAGAAGATTGATTTGTTAGTTCTTTTGACAAAAGAACCCAACTGGCTGGACAATCCTGCTTGAAAGGATCCTGGCTTTTGCTCCAACTTGCCCTACTCAATTGGTGCAAATTGATTACAGATCTGCAGAGTCAGAGTGAGATCAAATTCATAAAGTGTTTTGACCCCAACCTTTCTCAGTGACTTGCACTGCACTGTTTGGCTTCTTGTCGCTGGTGATATGCAGCACAAACACTTGAAACGAAATCCTGAAACCTCTTGAGAACATACGTCTTTTTGTCAGTTGGTGAACTCAGCATCTGAGCACCTATGGCCTTGAGAGGCATCACCTTCAGTTGCAGATGTTGTTTCTTGCACCAAAAGAAGCCATCTTGTTTAGTGGGATATGATCAAAAGGCATGTGAACAATAATATGCTCCCACTCAAAAACACAGAGAAAGAAAGCAGATACTGGTGTGGCAATCCAAAGCTACTCCAGTCGATACATGGTGATTTCTTGCTGCTTGAAATATCGTCGGTCTTCCTCATCCACTAGCACCAAATTAAGGTAGTACTTCACACTAAACTTGTTGTTGATGTTGCGGTAAGTGGGTGTCAAATCATATGGACTCAGGAATAACCGTATGGGTATAGACTCCCCTGCACCAACGATTTTCACATGGCAATCAGTCAATTTTTGCATGGAAACCAATCATGTATGGAGGGCAAAAGGGATAAAGTTGGGCTGATGTTGCGTTTAAGCTCCCAATCAGCCAATAAGTTGAGAAACTGAATGTTAAACATTCAAAGTCAAGACTCCAAAGTGAGCGGAAGGCACAAATTGGCTAGTCAATATCTAAACCCAGATTCCACAAGTCAATGGAAATACCACGAACTGGAGCGCCATCCATAATCTCATACTTAGCCAGAGTCTCGCTCTCGTTGTAAGTGTTTGGTCCAGATCCTGTCGACTCTCGTCGTCTTACTTCAAGCTCCATGTGCTTTATTTTGATCCGCACTAGCAAGAAGTAAATCTTTCCCACTATCACATCCTTCAGATGGTATCTGCGGAAATGACACATCCAGTCCAAGTGTGAACAAATTGTCACTTCAATTTGGCGTGCACAATTTGAAGTCACCAGTGACACATGATGAAATTGCATCAGGCTGGTCACTGCATGTGCTATGTAGCATACAAGACTTGTACAGTTATAACAAGCCAGTGTGGACTCTGAAAATCCTGTGTCATCAATGAAATTCTGGGAAAAATAAAATATAAGAACCATGAACAAGAGATCCAGGAAAACTGTATCTCACTTGCTTTTGCTGTATTCAAACTCAATGTGTAGGCAGTCCTCAATCCCAACCTCCATCTGACTTTCACACCCATCATTTTAGCCAAGAAACTAGAAGCCAGAAAAACCACATAAATAGCCCTAATGGCTTTGCCCTGTACATGGATCAATCCACTACTTTAACCCCTAGGTCCTAAATGAGGAACTCCTTTCTCTCCCAAAATTATGTTCCTTGTCTCCATGATACAGAAACTTTGAGGGGACTACACTAAATACTGGTGTTGAAGAATAAATCAGAGAATACAAGCTCACCTTGATGCTGTTATTGATCTCAGGTTGTGGTGAGTAGTTATGTACCTGCACCAAATTTATTCCAGGTGTATCTTAACCTGTCACTACTTCTCATGAAAGAAAAGATAGTGCAGACTTCACACAGTAATTGCTACTTTAAAACACTTATGAAAGGCCTTACCCAAAAATCTCTGTACTCCACAATGTTGGTTGCATAACTGCGACTGATTGTCACTTTCAGCACATATCTGCATGCAGAGGCAAGGATGGAAATCACATGATGGGATCTTCACAGATAATCACAAAGCTGCAGAAACTCTTTATAAAACCATGAACATCTAATGTGGAACTTGTAGTGAAAGATTCCCTTGCATTTATCCCTGCAAGACATAGGAAAGCAGAGATGGCTAACATAGAATCAAGTAATCTCAAGATCTCCTAACCCACCTCCAATCATGGCCCCATCACCAACCACCCCAAACTAGACCTTAAGATAAACCACTGTGCTTGGATTGATTTGTCATAGGGCAGCATACTGTACCTGAGTCTGACATTGACACCATTGTAGGATTCATACTGCATTTCAACTGTGGAGAACTCAAAAGGGTAGGTCTTGCATTCCAAGATTTCACCAGGCACATCAAGCTCTCTGACTGTATTGTTCCCCCAACCATACAGGCCTCCCTTTGTTACTTCAGTTTTTCTTGCACATAAGTTGTGATGACTTTGTAAGTATTGAGAATTTCAGATCCATCAACATGTTAGTGAACAGGATAAAGAGAAGATCCAACCCTAAAGAACACAGAAAAACCTGAGGAGCCATTTAAATAATGACAACAGTCACAAAAACGGTTAAGTGACCTGCAACAGCAACATGTATAGTGTGACTGGCTACCATAACATCCCAAGTCACTTCCTCAGCTCTCAGCAGTGAATGATGGTGAATGTCATACATTAGTCAACATACTGAGTTTCTATCAATACACTGGCAGTAACAGGAAGACTGAGCCATGATGCTGGCTACCTCAACAAAATGTGGAAACAAAGGGGATGACCAGGGAAAATAAGAAGAAAGAGGAACATGAAAAGAGAAAGAACAAAAACAAGAACCAAATGAGGGAAGAGAAAGAGAAAAAGATTTAGCAAAACAGAGAAAAGAACAATATTTTGCAAAGATCCCCACTCATAATTTGAAAAACCCTTCAAATAGTCATTTTGAAGATTCCAAAGGCAGGAACACCAGACAGACATCTTTGTTTGTTACGCAAATCTCTGGTTCATTACAAGAGAAACTTCAAAGAGTGATTTATTCTTTTAGAACGCTAATTAAGCTTGCCATTTGAGCTATGTAAACGCATTTGAGATATAAATCGGGAAAAAAATGACTATTGACCATTCCAAATTTGGCAGTTCCTGGAATATTGGAATCCACGTGAGGCATATGCATCATGCTAATATCTGCATATTTGCTGTGGACACTTGTAAGAATGTCAATGTTCAATCCTTTTGAGTCCTTTGCTAATTGAAAAATCCAATAAATTTCAAGAGAGCCATTAGATAAGTCATTATAATTGAAGAGTAGGTCTTCCAATAACATGGATGGAAGGAGAATTCACAGCTTACCAAGAGAGGTGAAGTCATAGAAACTGCCCCTGTCAAAGTAGAGCTCTGCACATGCATCACACACAATGTTCATTGAACAAAGAATCTTCTTCTGTATTTGTAAGGTCACAACAGAAATATTCCAAAACTTGCAACAGTCGTTGAGCAAAAAAGCTTCATTTCATCAAACATGTGAAAACATTTTCAAAAGTACAAAAACTTCTTACAGTTTCAGTCAACCTGAATAGAACTGAGAGATGGCCCAAGAACAGGGTTATAGAGATGTTAGATCTCACAACATGTCAGCAGATAGGAAAAAGAGAAGACACAATGCTATGAAACAGAAAAAAAAACAGAGGAAAAGTGAGGAAAGTTTAGAACAACAGTGACCAACTATGCAAGAAGGAACAGTACCTATTTGACCCAGAAGCTCAATCTTCACCCCCAAGTGCTCCACCTTCTTACCTGGCAAGGGTTCAATGCGAACCTGCAATCACAAAATACAACCAATTGATACACAGAATTTTGACAATTTACAGATTCCTTGACAATGGAAAAACACACCTAATCTTTTCCTTCTCCTTCAACCAGGGAAGGGATTGGAACTCAAAATTCCCAAAACAGCTCATTCAAATGTCCATGTGGCAAAGGTATGAGGCTGAAAATCAGGGAACTCTATTTGGTTTCAAAAGTGACAAATACTGAAAAACTTCTGACAAAAAAAAGCCACCATGATGACAAGAATAGTTTCTGAAGAAGAACTTACCTCCCCAGCAACACTGTCTTGGCCGAGGAACAAAGGTACCATAACAACTTGCCCATTTTCCTTCTTCACAGATGCCTGCACAAACAAGACAACAATCTTGTGCTTATATACATAATAAGCTAGTAGTAGTCTATTACAGCAACAACAGCGTAGAAACCCCACATGTGATAGATATCACAAATGCCCGCATCCACTGATGGAGGATTTGAGCTCCTTTGCAAGTGCAACCATTTTGTTGTCAACCAAAGATTTGCATCTCTGCTTGGATGCAGAATCATGACCCAAGAGCATCACAATTCTTCCCAATCTGTTGACAGACTTTAAGCATCTTTCAAACACCATGGCATAATCAACACCTCATTGCAGCAAAGTGAGTGTGTGCATTATCTTTTTCTTTCACATACCAAAAGCCTGAGATTTCCCAGCAGCAGGTGGGTGGGAGCATTACTTACCTGCTTTCGTGTCTCTGCATCAGAGAACTCAATGCCAACTTTGCATGGTGGCCCAAAAGCTCCAACCAGAAAGTTCTGCAACACAGACTTGCAAAAAGAAGGGAAAAAAACATCACTCACTAGTATCAGAATGACTATGCAAAGAACCAACCATCAGATAAGTGTGCCATAGACTTAGGGTTTCAGCTGGCACCAGTAAAAGAGCTGCAAATGCTCCCTTGCTTCCCTGGAGAATCCAGCTTCTGGTTTCACTTAAAGAAAGCTCAGCTGACAGAGAAAAGCTACATCAGAAGAGAGAAGCTCACATTGACAAGAAAAAGCTACAACTGACGAGAACAGTTCACAACAGTCTAGGGTTGCAACCGATTGCAAGAACGGAACAGAGAGAGAACCAGCCAGCTATCGATCGCAGCCAGACCCTTGCTTTCCGGCTCTCCAGTTGCGATTGTCTGTGAAACTTGGAAGAAAAAACAGAGAGAGAGAGAGAGAGAGAGAGAGAACAAAGAACCGCGGTTGCAAAACACAAGAAAGAAAGAAACAAACAAACAAACAAACAAACAACATGGGGAAAGAAGAAAAGGATGGAGCTAAGGACCATGTCTGTCTGGTGTGCCGAAGACTAACACGTCGTGATGCGCCTTTCGTCTCAATCTGCGTTACGTCTCACTCAAGGATCCTCCCTGGGCCTCCTTCTTGTTCTTGATCTTGTTCTTCTGATGATGACGGTGATGGTCCTTCTTTCCCTCCACAAGGCACAGGAGAAGAGAGACGATTCTCAAGAAGGAAGACGGACAGAATAATGAGTCGAGGAAACGGAAGCTGTTGACAAAAGAAAACGCCCCCGCGTGCGCGTGCGCGCTCTCCAGAAGTCGATCAAGAATAACTCCCACACACTTGCAAGTGCTTGAAACCTAGAAAGCCGACGAAAGTGCGTTCACAGGAACACGCGGGAAACAAGGGTCCGCCAGTTCGTCAGATCAACAGCTTCCGACGTTCCAATGCCCCTTGATCGATCGAGCGATCACCGAAGGCGACGCCTTCTCTCCGGGCTTCTCTCTCTCTCTCTCTCTCTCTCTCTCTCTCTCGGGTTGTCGTTAGGGAAGGGAAGTTCGAAGGTTTCGCCCGCTCGGACATGCCGAAACCGTCGTCGTCGTCGGCGGCGTGGGTCCCTCTTCTCCGTTCTCCCTTCCTCTCGCTTCCCCGCGAGCGGAACGTTCGCATTTCAGGTGGTGGTACTTCAGGACAGCATATTTCCGAGCAAGTTTCAAGCTTCTCTTCTTTTGGGGTAAGTCTCTTCTTCTTTCGATTCTTGTCGGGAGCTTGCCGTAATAGTGCCTCGCATTGGGGTAGTTGCTGCTATCGCTTGCTTTCTCGGAATGTCTTCTTCTATCTGCGGCGGGTACAAGAGAGGTTTTGTGTGATTCTTCCGGGAGCGGATTGAAGAAAGAACTGCTATCTGTGTGTGGTATGGGACTAGGGTTTGGAGGGAGTCAAGAAGCTTGTTGTTGCTGGCTTCTTCTTCTTCGTCAGTAGTATGTGAGCAAGAAAGACGCGTGCAAGAAGAAGCTTGCGCTTGCGTGCGTGAAACCCTCGCTCGCAGAGACGGGAATCCTTTGAGGATGGGCGGTGGTAGTGTGCTGAATGAGTCGCATCTACAGTCTTCGCGGAAGCGGCCGCATTTGTTCAAGATGCAACATCAAGGTTCTTCTTCACATTTTCTTCCGCACTCTTCTTCTTCTTCAGGAGGACCGCCGCCGCTGCCGCAAAAGGCTTCGGCTTCTTCTTCTTCTTCGGGAGGTAATAACAACAACGACCAGCATCATCATAGTTTTGTTTCCTTGGGATATGGATATGGCGTGGAAGCCAGTTTCCTCGAGCCATTTGAGAAACGGTTGAGAACGCTGGTGAGTAGTCCTCGTACTCCTCCTCCTCCTCTTCTTCTGCGAGGCCACCAGGAATGGTTCTCTTCATCTTCTTCCTCTCATGGCAATGGCATTGCATCACCTGCGGTGGTAGGAGAATGGTTCAAAGAAAAACTTGTAGTGAATACTCCTTGGCATCGAGGAGGAGGAGGAGGAAGAGAAGGACCAACACCTCAGCTCCGATTTCTTTCACCTGCTCTGCCAAGTTCTACTGTGAAAGAGGTGACAAGGGCAAGGAAGCAATGGGAAGCAAAGCTGCAATCCTCCAAAGTACTAGCACAAGAGGCTCTGAGCAGCATTAGAAGAAGACCAGCAGAGGCGGGTCTGAGACTCACAGATGCTCCTCATCATGAGCCACTGTATCAGCAGAAGGACTTGGAGATGAGACGGGAGTTAGAGGATTACAAGCGGGTTGTGAACATGGTGAATTCCATGGTTCCACTTACAAGTGATGAAGGAATTGCATCTGTCTCTTCGCCCTTGAATATCCTCCGAAGGCACAGCAGCAACCTACAACAGGGGCCAAGCCGGCTGTTCAGCATTCAACAAGATGGAGTAGGTTCTCCTCCAACAAATGGCACAGCTTGGAGCCTTCCAGGAGCTTCTGGTAGATCCTCTTTGCAAAGAAAGAAGGGGGTTTTGTTTTGGCAATTTTTCTTTGGTATTCCATCACCCAAGAAGCTCTTGTGTTGTAGGGGAGAAGGGAAAGGAAAGGGTACTACACTTACATACCCAGTTTGTGTTTTGCCCATTGACAATTTGTCTCCAGGAAGCCACAGTAGTAAACCACAGACACAAAATGGTGATAATGGAGGAGAGGGAGTTTCTGGAGATGATACCACAAAAGGCACAGAGAAGGAGATCAGTGGGGCTCTTGCCTGGAAAGCATTGCTGGCAAAGGCATACAATCATACAAGAGAGGCTCGGCTCAAGACATTCGACAATGATGCAGACTATCTCAGTACTCATCTGAAGAATTTGCAGATCACACGAGAGGAACAGACAGCAAGAAGGGAGAAACAGAGGCAGGCCAAGAAATTTGAAGAAAAGGTAATATTTTCTCTCTCTCTCTCTCTCTCTCTCTCTCTCTCTCTCTATTTCAGCTGTCTGTGTAGCATATTGTATATACCTGTTATATGATATGCAGAGGATAAAAACATGGAATATGTTAACTCCCCATTTTTTATAGACAAACAAACAACATTCTCAAACAAGAATATGTGAATTTCATCAATCAATGTAAGCACTACTGCTGTATGAGGGATGACCACAACCAGATATACTGGCTACCATATTGCATCTTTCTGTGTGAAACAGACTGTACACACAACAACATATCATCTACTCATCTCAGAAATTGACAGGTAGACAGACTTCTGTGATGTAAGATTGGATGGGACCAGAGTTAGTTTCTTGCACATGAGAGAACTGTTTTGTCTTTAGAGTGGTTTTTGAAAGGTTTTGTGATTTCAGACGTATCCCAAGCAAGCTATCAAATTTAGCTATGGAATGACGTACCTGAACTGAGTCAGAGATACAGGCTTTTACATCTTCTGATTGTCATGTGCCACCTTACTTGTGCAGTAGGAATGCACTCTAGTTCTAAAAAAGTTACAATGGTGCACACTGCATTGCAGACTTTGTAGTCTTCCCATGAGTTTGTACTGGTACTGCAACTCATGGGAAGACTACAAAGTTCATAACATTCTCTGAATCTCTGCATATTCCCCATACTCATCATATCCTATTTTCTGTTCTGCTCTTTCAAAGCAGACATAAAACACCTTGAAGGTCATAGGTGATTTTTGCTTCTCTCTCTTGATTACTTGGTAACCTAGGGCCAGGGTAAACTCAGCAAACTTGAAGGAGAAGAGAGCCTTATGTGCTTTGCTGTTTACAGTTTCATTGATTTACATGCGTTGTAGACTGTGTGGCCCCTAAATGCTCACTGTCAGTTTGGTCTCCAACCTCTAAACCTGAAACTCAAGGTTTATTGCATGGAGAAGTTGATCTAATGGCTGGCTTTCATTGTAAAACATAGCTGAAAATGCTTTGACTCTTGGATTGATTCATTTGCATTCTCCCACAGAGTGAAGCATTTACTCCACTTTCAAGGGAAGCAGAGGAGGCAGTCGACAATGCATTACGAAGGTCTGACAGGTCAGTTATTAGGAGTAAATGAGGGTAGGTTATCTGCAACTTTTGTCATGGTGAGTTTGTTTATACAGATAATGAAGGAGAAATGTTTTGGACAGTCTGGTGTAATGGATCTTACAAAAAGCTATGTCTGTTTGTGCTAGCCACATCAGATTTTTTTATAATTATCAATACTCACTGGATTGAGCTGATAAAGTTGGTGGGGAGTTATGGCAGCTAGTCACTGCTGTTTGTGATGAAAGCAATGGTCTCATACTATGTGAGCAATACTCATAATGTTATGACCACACTCATTCTAGTTCTGTTAGTTTTTTGGTTTTGTTGGAGTTGGCTGAAGGGTTACCTTCCAATTCAGAGCATGTTCAGTATGTGTGGCTGCAGAGATTACATGTTTCAGGGTATGCCAGTGCAAACTTGAATCTTTGACAGGCACCTAATGTATTGTGTTTGTCAGGAATGAGGTTCTTGCTCTTCATGACAACTCCAACATAGAGGTGACAAGGGCTGTCATTCAGTGTCTTCTGCCAGGTGCATGGCTCAACGATGAAGTAAGAGTCAAACCATTGATGTCTGGATCAGTTGAACTAGCCATATCAGGTTTACATTGGAGTCATCTAGTTGCCCAATATTTGTGCTTGATCCAGGTTCATGAGATTGTGGTAGTTGTGAGAAGCTTGTTTCTAGGAGTAGTTACAGGCAATGATCTAAGGGGTCAAAACAAGATCGTGGACCAAAGAGTATTTTTGTGGATCTAGTATTTAGAAGAGCAAAATTGGAGACTGCAATTGCAAAATGTGGCCATGTGCTTCCAGCTCTCCAGGAGGTTTTTGCGTTGCTGCATTTTCACATCACAGACAGGTTTTCTGGATTCCACCATCCTATACTTTGCCCACATGTGTGAAGAGATTCTAAGTTGTCAGTCTTTGTGTGCAGGTCATCAACCTATACATGGAACTACTGAAAGAAAGGGAGAATCGGGAACCAAAGAAATTTTTGAAGTGCCACTTTTTCAATACTTTCTTTTACAACAAGGTTCTGTCACAACCATAGGGTGAATGGACTTGTCTGTGGAACATCCAATTGTGTCTCTACAGTCTTATGTAGTAATCAAGTGCTCGTTCTAGTGCTGACTACTGTTGAAACATGTTTCATTGAGCAGCTCTACAAGGATAAGCGAAGCTATGATTACAAATCAGTTCGAAGATGGACCACTCAAAAGAAGATTGGTTACAGTCTTGTGAAGTGTGACAAGGTGACTTTGATTCCTGTTCACAGACATAATGGCTTGGGCAGTTTCTTTCCTTCAGCTTCAAAGAATTGCATGTGTTTTTGTCCAAGCTCACAAGAATTTTGGTTTTGTATCCCTACAGATCCTGGTCCCAATCCACCAAGATGTCCACTGGTGCTTGGCAGTCATAAATATCCGTGACAAAAGGATTGAGTACCTTGATTCTCTGAAAGGTGCAGATGACACTGTTCTTCAAGTCCTTGTAAGCTGACCAGTTGCCATTACAACTGTGACTTTCCTCTGTTTATTGCACAAGTGCCAAAGTTCTGTGTTGATACTTCTCTTTTGTAAGGTTAGGTGAAAGAAGGATGCACGGGAAGAGAATTGTGGACTGTTGCCACAGGAACATGCTGGTCCCTTTACTCAGTTTGAAGGATTCTGAGAAGTTGTCAGAGGAGATTGAGTGATGATGTTAATTTTAACTCAAGCACTTGCTGGTTTTGGGAACATAGAATGGCAGGCATGGTATCTGACAGAGCAGAATTATAAGTGTGGTCAGGAAGAGGGAACTGGAAGGTTTCATGTGGCAGGGAACCCATAGATTCTTTGTGTGGTTCCACTATACTCTATAACCTCCACATTTGGCTTGGATAGGGAAGGTACATTGTGGATGAGGCAAGGGATAAAGGGGATGAAGTGCTGGATGTGAGCACATGGGAGCGCTCCTTCCCTGATGATATCCCTGAACAGCTAAATGGGTATGCACCTTCAAAGCTCTATCTCCAGCAAGAAGATTGTAAGGGTTATATAGATCCCTGATGGGTTTGAACTCAATCCCCGAGAAAAGCTTTGAACATGCCTTTCAATGTACTTTGTTGTTACCTCATTGGAGATAGTTAGTACCATGAGAATACTTTTGCCCCTGGAAAATGTATTTTTCAATCTTGCTCATGGAGGTAGCGTTACTCCAAGAACCACCAATCGGTCAGAAATCCAGGAGGTAGAGTTAAATAATGTGGTAGTTGCTAAATGCTCCAATCTTTAGTAGTCTGGTGCTTCCATCATGCCACATCTATATCCACTTACAAAGTCAAGGGGTTTTTTTGGAAGTGAAACTGACAACTGTAAATACAGTATGATGGTGACATCCTTCCTTTTGGCTCATTTTGCTTGATGTTGCAGCTGTGACTGTGGCATGTTTATGGTGAAGTATGCAGACTTCCACAGTCGTGGCAGCTCCTTATGTTTCACACAGGCAAGTTTTCAAACATGCAAGAAGGCTGACAGCTTCTGGTATTCCACCATGTGTATCAGAGAGTTTTTGTAGTAGGGAATGGCCTCTATTGTGAGGTCACCAAGATCAGATACAATCCTGTCCTGCACCAAGAAATATATCAATCATAGAGCTTGTTCAGTTCTGAAATGTATTTGTTTTGCCATTCATGAGTTGCACTTGATACTATATAACTATACCTTTTAAGCAAACTCAATCCATATTTGTTTGGGTGTGTGGTTTGTTGATGCCAGGAACATATGGAGTACTTTCGAAGGCGCACAGTTTATGAGATTCTTATGTTGAAGGCTTCTTGATGATGTTAAAACCAGGCTGGCGGTATTCTCCTCAATCAAAGTTTACAGGATACAAAATTGACTTCCAGTGCAGGTAGCTCATGCCTTGCATTTTGGAGTTTCTTTTTGTCCGGGTTTGAGTTTTATTTATCATATCAAACAAACGAGACAAGGAGCCAATGAGTAAAACAGCATGAAGTCCTAAGTGATGGGCAAACATCAAATCTGCACCATGACAAGAATGGAAAAGATAAAGATCCCACTGATTAAACTAATTCATTTGCAACCCATGAGACATTCTTCTGTGTTCTGCAGCAAAACTATAGTGAGCTTTCCATGTGAACATCTTGGATATTTAGATGTTAAGACAGGTTGGGTCCTGTATCGTGAATGTGGAATTTTGTGCTCACAAGTTCTTGTTCTGAGCATGAACCTACTCACATCAGCCCATCATGGGAATTATTGTTGCTAGTATCATGGAACTCACTTTGAGAGAATTAGGATTGATCCCTTTAAATTAATTGTCACACAGTACAAACCTAGTGAAATTCCAAACCTCAAGTTCTACTCAAATCAATCTCTCATGTGACTTGATCCAAAATTGCATGTGATATCAGGTGGAGTGGGGCATTTGAATGGTCAAGTTTGTGTGGAGGAATTGTAGATCAAGGAGGGCCACAGATCAGGAAGGCCCAATCATCCCACACTCCAGGAAAGGCGGGAAGTAAGATGATCCCTGGCTGATAATCAAGGGTGATGAACACCTTTTCAATTGCGCATTCTATTTGTACCCTGACCTAATGACCTGCGATTTCACATAGCCTGCTTTTTTCATGCATGACTTTTACAACTGTCAAACCATTGTTACGGTGAAAGCCTAGAGCAATTGATGGACTAAATGCACCCCTTAGTGTCATCTGAAAGCTGCAAACCTTGCATGAGGTAGAGTGGAAATGGGCGGCATATGGGTAGGAACTGTAACCTTTTCCATGGGAGTTATGATTCAATTTCCATGAACTACCCAACTTCACTGTTGCATTTGTACAGCTGCCAATGTTATGACCTAGCTATTACATGGGTAGATTCAATTCTGCATATACATCAATAGGGTATTATTGACTGAATTTTGGCTCAAGGTTATCCAACAATGATGCTAATATTGGTCCTTAGACAGCACAAAGTATTTTCTTGATTTTCTATTTCCATTTTCTTTTGAGATACTCTCCACTAGTTGCCCTTGTGATACCTGGTTGATACTTGACATATGGGTTGAACATGCAAACCACATCAAGCACAGTTCTGCTGTCATAGATAGTCCATTACGAACATGAGCGGTAGGTCTTTGAGATAACCAAGGCAACCACTAACTTCAGCAAATTGTTCAGCAACAGAAGAGCTATGAAGTGGAAGTAATGCCTCTTTTCCTTAGCACCATTGAAGGTATTGCTTTTGTTTTGGAAGTGGGGTTTCATTGCAGGATCTTGTATGTCTCTTCAGAGAACTACTCATCCCAAGTTTGTTCACCTTCAGGGTAGGGCACTGCATTTGAACCTTGAAGTGAAATGGAATTGGTGAGTGCAATTGTATGCTGTACAACAATGGTGAGTGCTGTATAGGGGAAGGCCCGGTTGTCAGTGCCTTTCAGCCCATGTACTGAGGGAAGAACTCAAGGTCCAGGGTACAAGGGCACTGACAACAACGGTTATGCATTTCCCTTGCATAACAACTGAGGCATGAAGATCGATGTTGTAAATCACCTTACACCCCCACTCGCCCTAGGGTGTTTACACTTCATGATTCCCCACTCCAATCTGGAGCGAGAAATTGTGTTGTGTAAGAGCATCTCCACTGCACACCAGCAAACAACTCCTTTACATCTGGACGAGTAATAGTCACTGTCCAAATCCATAGTAGAAAAAAGGGGTGTTTGCTGGTGTGGGGTGGAGGAGATGCTCTGAGGCACACTCCAATTGCACTGCAAACTCATCCACCCGAGGTTTGTTATGTTGTGAAAAAAGAAGCTGTTTCTTTGACTGGGATCTGAAATTTTTGTTGCACCTACATTACATTGCAATGTGATGATGGCTCAATGGTATGAGGACCCCCAGTTTGGTACCACGAAGCAAAGCTTCCAATTGCTGTCTAGAACTGCTCTCAGAAAGTTTTGCACATTTTCACCGAATTGGGTGAATGAAAGTGTGGGCTCAAGAGTGCAATTCATAAAAATGCAGCCCTTAATAAGCTGTGTGTGTGTCCAACCAACACCTTCTGTGTTCCTAATTTTTCCAGTTAAGACACTTACCGAATTTGGGGTTCTTGAACAAAAAGAAGAGGCAAAAGAAAACATTGCCAGATTTGTGGGTTTGTGAATCTCTCTTCTTGGGGTTTCTTGTAATTTGCCCTTTCTCCAGTCCCTTAAGAAGACAACCCAAATTTTAAAAGAGGACAAAAATTGTACCATAGATCGATCTGCTTGCTTCTTTCCTTCCTTCTGTGCACATTATCATCATTTGTGAATATGTCCCAAAACCAGTGTGTGCATATGTGTGTGTGTGTGTGTGTGTGTATTTTCTTCTTTTTTCAGGAATTTCTGATGTAGCATTGGTGGCAATTATCCCAAATACAACTCCGCATCAATTGGCAAAATCATTTGTAGAAAACTGTCCAAACTCTTTAAAACTGGTGAACTGAAAATATTGTGTTGAAGTGTGACAAAAAAAAAAAAAAAAATCCCAAAATTTTTTTTTGTTTTTTTCAAAATTTTGTATTTTTTTTTTTCCATATTAAAACAATTTTTTTTTGAGTTTTAATTTTTTATAA
>Ga0116231_10009926_pt1 | contig 15668 bp, 15 predicted proteins | sample S1TSphgellanicum_2_FD_89695 | JGI IMG/M metagenome (GOLD analysis project Ga0116231, IMG submission 89695) | Host-associated microbial communities from peat moss isolated from Minnesota, USA - S1T2_Fd - Sphagnum magellanicum MG | ecosystem: Host-associated > Plants > Peat moss > Unclassified...
ACGACGTCTGGCCAGAAACTCCGGGGAGCATTCACAACAACCGTTGCAGGAGAAGTAAGTAACGGTGGGGGGGGGGCAACGGGTGCATTATGCACCGGGTACACACTAGTAGTATTGAATATTTTTAGTTTGACCACCAACCCTCTTAGTCTTTTGGTTCCAACCTAGGAGGTAGTTGATTTGAATAGTGTAGTTCCTTACATAGGAACCCCATATGTAATTAGTAGCATGTATGCCCCAATTGTCGAACCAACTTTGACGAGACTTGGAGTTATGCCACCTTAGTAGATAGTAGTAACTCCCTATATGGTTGGGTATCCATCTTTTGCCCTAGTTGCAGCTTATACCAATTTGGCACCACCCACGGACTTTTTGTTGGGTAGCAGTAGAGACCTACTAGATTTTTATGGTTACATGGGTAGTGTGTGATGACCTTCCAAACCACAAGTTATGATCAAATTCCAAGGTGCAACAGGTGATTTATCAAAGGCTAATTCCTGCCTTATTAAGACTCTAATCCAAAGTACAGTACCATGGCAAGGACGGAGTGCCCTTCTCGATGGAAGAGGTGGTGGACCTAACGGCGAACCTTCAAGTGGACATCATGGCGAACCCCTTAATGGACCCTCGAGTCAACATCTTAATGGACCCGTTAACAAACCTCCAAGTGAACATTCTAGAGAACCTTTTATTATCCTTGCAAGCAAACATTTTGGTGGAATTTTGGGTGGACCACCCAGCGGACCTCTTGGTAGACCCCAAAGTGAACCTCCTGTGGACCCATACTTTAGTCCGAAAGGCTACCTTATAATGGTACCCCTCCAATGGGCACATGGACAAGACATCCTTGGAGAACCTAGGTATCAACATGGTATCCAACACCAACTAGTCTAGCCCTTAATGCCCACATCACAAGGAAATCTTTACCATATCTAATTTATACCATTGGAACTAATTCGAATGTACATGTATGGGTGTTTTGGAAGGTTATTCAGGTGAATGATGAAAAGAATGATGCTAACATTGTTAATATGTTCTGCTTCACACTAAAAGATGCAATTTTGGAATGGGGTGAAAACTTCATGCAATCACCCGAAATGTTTTTTTGCAGAGTTAAAAGTAGCTTTTGCAAACAATACCAGACTATGCAAACCAATAATCAAGTCTACATGGCTCTTTATGTCATTAAGCAAGGTGTTACTGAAAAGGTAGAAGTCTACTATAAAAGGATTTTGAAGCTGGCTAATTGTTTACAGCATAAGGCAAATGATAACCTACTCACTATTTTCTTTAGGGTTAGCCTTATACCTTACTTGAGGGTTGCTACTCTCGGTATAAAGCATAATAATATGTTTGAACATAAAGAAGTTGCAGTTACTTGTGAGGAGAGCATGGGCAATCCCACTGAGTACCAAAAGTTCTTAAAACCACCTAAATCAGACATAAGCAATGATGGGAAATGCACCAATTTGGTGTGCTCCCAGTGCAAAAAAAAAGGGCACAATAAGCAGCACTGCCACTGGAATTCGAAGACTCCAAATAATTGACTAAATAAAAAAGAAGGAGCTTCACTTAATGAAATGGGTGCCCAAACATTTAAAGGAATCGAAATTCAGGCTAGAAAAGGTTCAAACCAAACCAATGGCGGTAGGACTATTTATTAATGTTACATCTGTCATTCACTTGACCATAGGATTCATGACTGCCCACACATGTAAACAACTATGGAAATGTTTAAGGGGAAAGGCTCAACTGTGGAATCATAAAAGGAAAAGGTTGTTGTCAACATGGTCTTAATATTGATAACCCAAAGCAAAGCCATAACTCAGGAGGATTTGAAGGAAAAAATAACCTCAAAAACTGAAAACCCAAATGGATTGGACAAAAAAAAAAGGTTTTAACAGTCTTTTGAGACTACCATTCATGAGCTTCAGGAAACCGACCCACCTTTACCATTACAATAGGTACTCAACCCTCCTCTTGACAATACTGAAATAGAGAAAATCAATTTTGGGATTATCGAAAATATTTCGGTACCACTAAAACCAATTCTACAGAAACCTATTGAACCAAAAACTCCATTTAATGTCCTACCAAAAATTGGTTAATAATTATTAGATAGTAAACACACCTTGACTATGGGGCAACTTTTTCACTTGGTTCCTAACAGTACGTCTTAACATGGTTTAGTCCACTTCCTAAACCAAGTCATCCTCTAGAACTGAAAACTACTACAACTTTAGTAGCTAAAGACCCTCACATGGCTATTATTCCGATTCATGTAAGAAAAAACTTGGTAGAAGACATGTTGCTTGATGGGGGATCTGGAATCAATATTATTATTGAAGATATTTGGAAAAAACTAGGTTTGTCTACACCTAGACTTGCCCCTTACACCCTCAGAATGGCAGATCATACTCTTATCAAACCTATAGGGTTAATCTGTGATTTAAAAATCCACATACATGGGATACCTTACGTTGTTACTTTTATAATCATGTGTAACAACGTTTTGGACTCCAACTATTCCATGTTGCTTAGACGCCCCTAGTTGCACAATGCCAAGGTTACCCATGACTAGGGTGACAACCTGATCACCATTGAAGGAAATGACATAGTTCAGACTATTGCAATCACGAAACACTTGGACGGAAACACTAAGCGGCTTGAAGTACTTTTCCTGCTACGACTTCATGAATGGCATCATAGACAAAGAGGAGGAGGTACTTTTGTAAGTTGAATCAAATATATTTACAATTGGTACCATTACACTACCGGAACTAAAAATGGGTATTTTGGTTCTGACTACTGAAATACTTGGTGTGGATTCTAGTACCGAAGATTTAACTTTTGATTTCCCCCATATTCTAAGTGAAATCACGGTGGATACCACTCCAATGTGCATTAAGGTCCAACACATGAAGATCGCACATTGGAACTTACCAAAAGATAATGCAGGGATGAGACCTAAATTTAGGTTCTAAAAAAGAACTAAAAATGGTGAAACTCAACACTGACTTGGATGATGTAATAGTTGGTGAAGTGAAAACATTGTTGGCATAATACAAGGAATTATCAGAATTCCCCCACACATTGCTTAACACCAAATTGAATTGGACACAACAATCCCACCAGTTCATCAAGTCAAGTATCGAATGAATCCTAACTATGCCACGATGGTTAAATAGGATTTGGATAAGTTACTAGTAGCTAGATTTATTGCACCGATGGAGGAGGCTACTTGGCTATCATTAATTATGGTTGTACCAAAAAAAACGGCAAGCTTCAGATTTGTGTGGATTTTTGCAAACTGAATGTTGCCACAAAGAAGGACCCATACCTTTCACCAAAGAGGTCTTCAACATGGTTGCAGGTCATGAGATGTATTTTTTCTTGGATGGCTTTTAAGGCTACCATTAGATTATGAAAGCTCCAAAGGATCAATACAAAACAACAATCATTACCGATTAGGGGGTTTTCATCTAGGTTGTCATGCCATTCAGTTTGAAGAATGCCCCACCCACTTACCAAATAGTAGTAAGTATGGCCTTCAAGGAATACTTAGGCATTTTCATGAAACTATTTCTAGACAGTTTCAATGGTTTCAATGATTGACATACCCATTTGCAAAAGTTGCACCTTTGTTTCGACAAGTGTTGCAAATTTGGTATCATCTTAAATCCTGACAAATGCATGTTTTTGGTGTATTCTAAAGTCATTCTGGGATACATTGTGTCAGGGAAAGCAAGCTATTGAATCCAAAGAAATTTTGGCAATTGTCAACATGCCACAACCCAAAACTCCAAAGGACATACAAGTTTTCAATGAAATGGTTCAATTTTATCGATGTTTCATTCAAAACTTTGCATTCATCATGGCACCCATCACCAAGTTATTGTGGAAAACTAAAACCTTTGAATGGATAGAGGAGTTTCAATAGGCTTGGGATGTAATTCAATAACAATATGTGGATGCATTAATACTCACCACCCCCAAGTGGGATATGGACTTTCATGTTCATATTGATGTTTCAAACTTGGTAATCAGAGTTATGTTAATTCAAAACCGAATAGGGAAGTGCAATCAACCTATTACATATGCTTCTCACCTCCTAAACAATACAAAGCGTAACTATACCACTATGGAGCATGAAGTGTTGGCCATGGTGTACACCCTACACAAGTTTTGACACTACCTTTTGGGTAACAAATTTGTGTTTTACGTGGATCACATGGCACTACTATACTTAATCAAGAAACCATAAGTTTCTGGATGCATTGCATGATGGCTTCTCTTGTTCTTAGAGTATGACTTTTTGGTGGTGTACAAACTAAGCTATGTTGAAAATTCAAGCTCAACTAGTTAGGTTTCATTTGTTACTGGAATAGGAAAGTAATTAGGTTACTTTCACAAGGTTGAATTACTTTTTTTACTTATATTAGTTTGGTTATTTGTGGTTTGGTCTTTTAGTTAGATACCTTGGTGTTGATGGTTTGGTTCTCTTTTCTCCATTACACAAATTTGTGTATTTCATGTGACAAGAACCTTGAAGTGTTCTTAATGTTATGTTTCGTGTTGTGAACATCATGTTATAGTTTCCTTTTAATAAATATTTATGTTTGCATTTAAGTAGATCTCCTATTTGTTAACATGGTATCAAAGCTTAGGTTGTTGAATGAAAAAATTGAAAAAGATTTAGAGTTAGAAAGTCTTTAAAAATTAGGGCTTGAGAGTCTCTAGAACTAGAGCTTGAGAGTTTCTAGTAATATCATAGGAGTTTGTCAAGTGCAAAAGAGAAACGGGGAAAGGAAAGAAAAGAAATGGAAAGAGGTGAGAGGAGATCAACATGATGCATTCCCAACTCCTTAAAGGACTCAAATGTGAGCCCAAGTAGAAAACAGCGGAAGAGAGAGGAGTCGGAGCACGCTCCCTAGCTCACAACACTTTGAGGGGTAGAGGGGTGTGTTAGAGCTCTGGGATGGGACTAGGAAGAGTTGACAAGCTTCACTCACTCACGCGGGCTTGCACACAACCCACACAAAGTGGTTATTGCATAGTTGGAGCACCCTTGGTGCTAGGACGAGCCACGGGCAACACGGACACACAAGACTCACCACGGCCCGGACTTGGGGGAAGCCACCACCTTCCCCCTTATAGTATACTCTATGGCTGGCCACGGAGCTTACATCCAAATGATTTTTCTCTCTCGAGACTCCCGAGTGGGAGTCCCGAAATCCCGCCAACTGGGACTCCTGCAACTTTGGAGCCCCATAACTTTGCGAGCAGACCTCTGATTGAGGTGTGGTCTAAAGCAAATTTGTAGCTCTTGTTGAGAGCTTTCCACCGATATGTGGCACGCCCCCTACACCTAAGTAAATCGGGTCGATTCCCGACTTTTTGTGGTCGGGAGTCAAATTGCTAGTTTGACTCCCGACCCTTCTTTCGGCCATAACTTATGTTTCAAATGTCCAAATGAGCAATGCGAGCTCATTTTAGACATCTACGTTTCAAGAGCTTTCCAATGATATAAAGAACGCCACAAGCCATTGGGTTTTGACCCCTGTAATTGCTCTCTAAAATTTTGGGAGTCCACCGGGACTCCATCTCCCAAAGTGGGAGTTGCCTTGGGAGTGTGAGGGTTCATTCCCTCATACTCCCTCACACTTTTTAACATTCCAGGGAGTATGTGATGTGACTCCCGGGCTTCCTCTTGCCTTAACTCCCGAGCTTCCTCTTGCCTTAACTCCCGGACTTCCTCTTGGCCTGTAACCTTACAACCCCTTTTGCCTTAGTCGCGAACCCAAAGCTAGGGTTGCGACAGAACATATCAAGGGTTGTGGAAGTTAGATCTTTAAATCTAGATCTACTATGAAAAGATATTGGAGTGAAACTTGGAAAGATTATAAAAGACTATAAGATGTTTCTATTCTCAAATTTTCAAAAGAAAAAGATATGTTTTGTGAAAGTTATGAGCCTTTGAAGACTTTGTGCTAGATCTGGTTTTTTGGTCATATCTCCTTTGTTTGAGCATTTTTGAATCTGCAACTTTGAGATCTTATAGATCATAAAGGAATATATATGTGAAAGAAATTTCATGTTATTTGAATCTGTATTGAGAGAGATCCAAGCATTTAAAGTTTCAAAATCAGTTTTGAAGTCAGTTTCTTTTGAAAGTGATAACTCTTTGTGGTCATCATCAATAGAGCTGAAATTTTGAGCAAATATAAAAGACATATATATAATGTGTTTTTCAAAATTGCAAGGAATTTGGAGTTTCTGAAAGCGAGTTGTAAATCATTTTGTGTTCAAGTCCCAGTTTGAGGTGACTTCAAGGAAGTAGTAAGATCTCTCATTTTATGAAGTTAAGTGAGTTGAAATTTTGAGAGATGGTAGTAGACATAGTTTTTCATGTTTCACCAAAATTTTAGATCGATCCAAGGTCATATGTGAGTGGTGTAGTTTTGCAAAGTTATTGTGATAGAAATTTGTTTTAAGAAGACATTAAAACAAATTTTTGAAGTGGAGCAAATACAACTTGGGAAAACTTGAAGGAAGGAGTTTGAAGATTGGGAAGCACAAATACATTATCAAGACCTTCATACAAAAGTGTGGTATGTAATCATGTACTTAATACCATACGAAATATTAAACAAAATACGCACATATACGTAAAACCCATGTATAAAATAATATTTTGTATAATACTCAAAACATACATACATATGCAAAGTCCATCTTATTTAACCCTAACCTTAACCCTAATCCTAGAAACCTAAGGAAGGAAAACCCTAATCCTAATCCTAGAAACCCAAAGAAGGAATTAAAATCATTTGTGAAACCCCAAGAAGACACTGAATGGTGCTTTGAGAGGTGGCGGACAGTCTTTCTCAAATTACAATTGAAAAACTAAACATGAATAATTTCCAAGTGTGGAAATTTAGGATTATGAATTTCTTTATGGGGAAAGGTTATTGGGAATTCATAACTAGTGATGAGAAAGAACCTCCTCTCCCAAAAAACCCCACACAACAACAAATTCAATCCAATAAAACTTGGCATTGAAAAGCAAGGAAAGTCATGTATTGGCTTTTTGTGAATGTGTCCGATTCCATGATTGTGCATATTCAAGATGCAAAATCACCTAAACAAGCTTGGGATACATTGGTGAAAATGTATAGCACCAATACACAAGCCCGCAAAATGCAACTCAAGCAAAAGTTGCATAATCTACATAAAAACAAGATGAACATTAGTGACTATTCTACGAAGGTGAAAAAGCTTGTAGATGCTCTTGCATCTATAGGAGCCCTTGTCGATGATGAAGATCTAGTGGCCATCACCTTGAATGGACTTGGAAAATACTATAGCCAGTTTCGTACTTCAATTGTAGTTTGAAAAACATTTCCCAATTTCCAAGACTTAAAACTAACGCGCTCCCAAGTCCCAAGTTAGCCCCAAGTTGGGGCTAAGTCATTCAAATTGCGAAATTTCTAGGACTCAGGGCACGTTCCCAGCTTCCAGCTCTAAAGGGGGTGAGAGGGGAGTGTTGAAAGCTCCGAGATAGACTAGGAAGAGGGACAAGCTTATTCAATTATACGGTCCTACATCCAAATCCAACCAACAAGTTGGTTAGAATTCATTCTGCACCCTTTTGGTGTTGGGACAAGCCACAGGCTACCTTGGATTCACTTGACTCACCACGGCCCGGACTTGGGGGAAACCGCCACCTTCCCCCATATAGTATTTTCTGCAGCTCTCCGCCACACTTGCATCCAAATGGCTCTTTTTCCCGGGACTCCCAAAGTGGAGTCCCAAAACTGTCCCGATTTGAACTCCGGGGACTTTGGGTGCTCATAACTTCTCGCCCCGAACTCGGATCGGGACAAGGTTTAAACCAAAGTTGTAGCTCTCCTCAAGAGCTTTCCAAGGGTGTGTTACACTTTACCTGCACACACCGAAATCGGGTCGATTCCTGACTTTTAGTGGTCGGGAGTCAAAATGCTAGTTTGACTCCCAGCCCTTCTTTCGACCATAACTTATGCTACAGATGTCCAAATGACTCATGCGAGGCTATTTTGAACATCTACACTTCAAAAAATTTCCAACGGTATAAAAAACGCATCAATGCAAAGTGTTTTGCCCCTTGTAATCACACTCTGAGCTTTCGGGAGTCTCGGAGAACTCCCAAGTCCCATTTTCGGGAGTGTGAATGGTGACCTCACAACTCCCTCAAAGTGGGGTTGCGACACTCTCCCCCACTAGAAGAAAAGGTCAATGTCCTCATTGACACTTAGAAATTTCCTTCGCAATTGCAATCGCTTTCTTTGGATCCTTTGGCCATCAAATGCCGACTTTTGCAGTTGGACCTTGCCTCAAGCTAACTTAGGCATCCCCAAGTTTCCAACACCTTCTTGGCAAGTCCAAGGGCATCTCATAGAAAACCCTTAACTCTTACTTCGTCAAAAGACTAAACTAGCCTAATTGACGGAACCCCCATTTAGGAGGCCATTTTTCCAACCTTCCCCTCATGAGGACTCAAGTCAAGTCTACTCTTGACCTAAGCTATTGACATGACTCCTTTCCCAACCTTGTGCCTTGATCACAATAATCAATCCTTGATTAAAAGGTTTGTTTATCAAGGTACGAGAAAAGACATTTAGGTTTTGCCAAAACCCAAGTCCCAAACTACACGATAAAGTACGCGAATGGGGTCATGACTTCTTGCGTTGGCTGCCACTACCAACCAACCTTTTGGGATGCACTTAAGGCTTGTGCATGTCCCCGCAAGCTCACCTTGCTTGCCTCTTCTTTTGGGGTCAAGATTTCTCTTCACCCCAAAGTAGGAGTCCGATTTTGATTTGGGCTATGCAAGAAGTTCCATTTGTCCCATGCCAAACTTAACAACCCTATCTACACTTATACATAATTCTCGTGATACAATCTTTTAGAAGTTTTTAAGCCTTTATTTCACTTGCAACTTGATGTGGTACATTTTATGTGGCACTCAACCCCACTAAAAGAAAGGTGATGTCCTCATCACGTTCTACGTCTCTTCTTCTTTGTCGGTCTAGTGTGGAATTCTTCTATGGCTTCTTGGGCATGTTCCAAGTCGGATTCATTCACCTAAGATGCTTCTATTGGATGGTATCCTTTCCACTTCACTAGGTACTCCCGCTCTCGTCCTCTTAGTTGCCTTAACTTGAGCACGGCCTCCACCTCAAACTCTGGTTCATTATGAACCAAATCTGGTGGGGGCCTTGAGTTGTGTTCTCGATTCGGCCTTGAGGTATCACGAGAGACCTACTTCAGAAGAAACACATGAAATGTGGGATGAACTTTAAGGTTTTCCGATAGTTATAACTTATAAGTGTTGGAAAGTTTCTTTTCCAACACTTTGAATGGGCTCGCATATGGGCCCAAAAACTTATGACTTAAACCTTCGGGCAACCAAATTTTTTTTATGTTCAACCACACCTTGTCCCCTTCTTGAAACTTCACCTCTCGTCGGGACTTGTCCATAAAATCCTTGTACCTTTTGTGCGCCTTTTCCAAGTTGGCCTTTGCCACCTCCCAAAGGCATCGTCTTTTTTCATCAAGTTGTGTGACCATCGACACTTCCTCACTTGCATCACTCGGGGTTTGTCCATGTGCTGCCCAAGTCATGGGCACAATTGGTGATTTTCCCGTCACCATTTGAAAGGGGGTGGACCCTGTCGTGGAGTGTTCCGAGTTGTTGTAATAAAATTCAGCTAACTCCAAGTGGTCCACCTAATCTTGTTGATCCGTCGCCAAATAATTCCTTAGGAATTGTTGGATCACTAAATTCACCCTCTCGATTTGCCCATCTATTTGGGGTCAGAAAGAAATGTTCATTTTGGGTTCCAACCCCATTTTCTTCCACAAGGCTCGCCACAACTTACTTGTGAACTTTGGGTCTCGATCCAAGACTATGTCCTTTGGAAGCCCATGAAACTTGAAGACATGTGTGAAAAACAACCTACCAGTTTCTTGGGCCATGGCCTAATCCTTTGTGGGAATGAAATGTGTCATCTTGCTAAATCGATCCACCACCACCATGATGGCATCAAACCCCCTTGATGGGGACAAGCTTACCATGAAATCCATGGACACACTTTCCCACGACCTTTTCGAAATTGGCAAAGGTTGCAACAAACCCGCTTGCTTCTTATTGAGGGTTCGGTTTTGTTGGCAAGTTAAACAAGTCTTCACATATTCTTTTGCACTATCCTTCAAGTTGGGCCAATAGTAGGACTTCTTTAGGAGTGTTGTGGTGCGCTTTGCACCACCATGGCCCGCAAGTGGTCCATCGTGACACTCCTTCAAAATGGTATCTTTCATCTGCCCTTCTGGCACATAGAGTCGCTTTTCCTTGTACCACAGTAATCCATTTTGGAAATGGAAGTGAGACTTGGCTCCATTCTGAATGTTTTGCCTTGCCTCTTTGGCAAATGCATCACGACGGCTTGGTAATCGAACTTCCTTTTGAAGTTCCGTCTCTCCCACATACACCACTTTAAATTGGTGTATTCGACTTAGCGCGTCGGGCACCACATTATCCTTCCCGGGCTTGTGTCGAATATCCACATTGAATAAGGCCAATGTGTCTTGCCATCTCACTTGCTTTGAGGACAACTTGGGTTGAGTTGCAAAGTACTTCAAGGTCACATTGTCGGTCCACACTACCACATCTTTGGAGCCTATGTAATGGCCCCAAGTCTTGAAGCAATGTATGACTGCCCACATTTCCTTCTCATGTGTTGGCCACCTTTGCTCCGTTTCACTCAACTTCTTGCTCTCGAATGCCACCGGTCTTCTTTCTTGCACTAGGACTCCTCCAATAACAAAATCAGAGGCATCGAAATGGATCTCAAAGTCGTTGTCAAAGTCGGGTAACTTCAACACGGATGCCTTCACCAAAATACCTTTCAAGGTCTCAAAGGCTTTGTCGCATGCTTCTTCCCATTCGTAAGTGACGATGGACTTCTTCAAGAGATTTGTCAAAGGCACGGCTATTTTCGCAAAGTTCTCGATGAACTTGCGATAGTAGGAGGCCAATCCCAAAAACGATCTTAAGGCCGGCACCGACTTGGGTGGTTCCCAATCCACAATTGCCTTGACCTTGTGATCATCCATCTTCAAACCTTATTGAGTTATCCTATGCCCAAGGAAGTCCACTTCCGTCACCCCAAATTCGCACTTCTCAAGCTTGGCATACAACTTGTTTTCCCTTAGCCTTTGGAACACCTTGCGGAGGTGTTCTGCATGCTCCTCCAAGGAGCCACTATAGATCAAAATGTCGTCTATGTAGTCGACCACAAAGTCATCAAGCCATTCCCGAAAAATGTCATTCATGAGAGTGCAAAATGTGGCGGGTGCATTAGTGAGCCCAAAAGGCATCACTAAGAACTCGTATAAGCCATACCTTGTGCGGCAAACAATCTTTTTTTCATCCCCTTCCGCAATCCAAATTTGGTAATGTTGCAACCCCACTTTGGGGCCAAGTGTGAAAATGCAACTCACACTCCCAAAACTAGGAGACTTGGAGTCCTCCGGGACTCTTGAAAACTCAAAAGACGATTTGGGGGTCAAATCTCCTCGCATTGGTGCGTTCTTTATATCATTGGAAAGCTCCTGAAGTGTAAATGCCCAAAATGGCCTCCTAAAGGCCATTTGGACATCTACAGTCCAAGTTATGGGCAAAAGAAGGGCCGGGAGTCAAACTGCCAGTTTGACTCCCGACCATTAAAATTCTGGAGTCGACCTCTTTCCGACGTCGTCTCAAGGGGTGCAACATGGCATTGAAAAGCTCTCAACAAGAGCTACAACTTTGTTTTAGACCTCGTCCCCATCCGAGTTTGGGGTGAGGAGCTACGAGCGTCCAAAGTCCCGGGATTCTAACCCGAGACAATTTCGGGACTCCAACTTGGGAGTCTTGGGAAAAAGAGCCATTTGGATGTAGCCTCGGCAAAGAGCTACAGAGTATACTATATGGGAGAAGGTGGTGACTTCCCCTGAGTCCGGGCCGTGGTGAGTCTTGTGTGTCAAAGTGCCCGTGGCTTGTCCCCAACACCCCAAGGTGTTCCCGAATGCTAACTAACCCTCTTGTGGTTGGTTTTGGATGCAGATTCGAGCTTGATAATCTAGTCTCTCTTCCAAGTCTAATCCCGGGACTTTTAACACGCCCCTTTACCCCCTTTTAGTGCTGGAAGTTGAGAACGACCTTCAAATCCCAACTTTCCACAACTCTACATAGTTGGATCCTCAAGTGCGTTCAACAAGGGGCTTGGGCGTGCGTCACGTGGTATTAGAGCTCCGGTGAGCTCGATCCACTTCTTGGGACATTGGGATGGCACCCAAGAAGAACCGTCAGCAAGCACAAAACTCCTTGTTCGAGGAGCCCGTCGAGGACCGAGTAGCCCCGCCGGAATCAATTGGGGAGGAGGAACCGAGGACTCGAGAGGACCAAAATGAACTCGAAAGTGAGGAGGAACAAAGGAGCTTGGTCCTATTCACCCCGGAACAATTGGAAGTCCTCCTCAAGATGAATAGGCCCGATTTTGGTGAGTTGGTGACGGCCCTCAAAATGGGGACCTCCAAAAGTGAAAGGTTTCAACCGGCCAAGCCCGGGAACTTTGATGGTGTCCGCGACCGAAAGGTTGTGGATGTTTGGCTTGCGAAGATGGATAACTATTTACATGCCGCTAAGGTTGGACGACATTTCGCCGTGGAGCTTGCTCAATCCTACTTGAAAGGCTATGCCGCCACATGGTGGCAGACGGTGAAACAAGAGGAGGGGAATAACCATGGCTACACTTGGGAGTTCTTTAAGGAACGCCTTGAGTCGGAGTTTGTTCCAAGGAATTCTGACTACATCTCGAGGTGTAAGCTCCGTGACCTTCTGAATGCCACAAATGAGAACTTGAGGCAATATGTGATGGCTTATTCCGAACTTATGCTTGAGATCCAGCACATGCACGAGTTGGATCGGGTGTGCCAAATTGTGATGGGACTTCCAACTTGGGCCAAGCGAAAGCTTGAGGAGAGTTGGCCTGCCTCATTATCCGAGGCCATCACGAAAATGGAGAACTTCTCGGATGTGGGGCGGAATGACAAATCCGGGTTCAAGAAGGACAACAAGTTCCTTCACAAGAAGCCAAGGCATGAGGGGGAGTGGAATCGGGGGCAAGGAAGCCCAACCAAGGATAAGCCCAAACAATTCCAAGGCTCGGGGTTCAAACCAAAAAGAAACTTCGTGAAGAAGGGGGCTCCTTTCAAAGGGAGCCAACCCAAGGGACATTTTGGAATAAAACCTAAGGGAGCATGTTTCAATTGCAACGAAGTGGGGCATTACTCCAATGATTGTCCTAAGTCCAAAGCAAGGAGTGTGAGCTCTAAGGTACTTGCTCTCAATGCCACTCTAGCCCAACCGAAATGCAATCGACTTATCTTTTTGAAGGGGAAGATTGCTAATCGGGATATTTTCTATCTTTTGGACATAGGGGCTTTTCACAACTTCATAACTTTGGAAAGCGCCGAAAGGATGGAGCTCCACTTGAAGGAGCTCAAGGCACCCATTGAGGTGCACTTCGCGGATGGGGTCCCCCACCCAACTACTTTACAAGTAAAGGCGGTGCCTCTCCAATTGGGAAATTGGAGAGGAAAGGTGGACTTGTTGGTTTCCACCTTAGGTGGAATGGATTGCATTTTGGGAATGGAGTTCATCACCCAAAACAATGTGCTCATAGAAGGGCACAATAGGTTAATTAGAATCCCATCTAAAAATGGGATTGTGCGAGTCAAGGCACATGAGTTGCCTTGTGTGGGTGGTCCAACCATCCACTTTATGTTAAGAAAAGCTTGGGAAAGAGAATGCGTGGGCTTTGGCATGATGTGTGTCATGTGGGTGTTGGAAGAATATGAGCCCAAGGAAGCCACCAAGTTGGTAACTTCCCCTAAGTGCATAAAACGAGTTCTGGAAGAGTTCCCGGATGTGATGCTCGATGAGTTGCCCGAAGATTTGCCCTCGAGAAGACGAGTTCATCATGCGATTGAAGTGATGCCGGGAATGGCACCTCCCGCCAAGGCCCCATATAGAATGAGCCATGAGGAGTTGAAAGAGCTTAAGGTTCAGCTCGAAGAACTCCTCATAAAAGTTATATCAAACCAAGTAAATTGCCATATGGGGCACCCGTCCTTTTTGTTCACAAGAAGGATGGGACTTTGAGGATGTGTGTTGATTATAGAGCATTCAACAAGGCAACGGTGAAAAATTGGTATCCTTTACCGCGTATCGATGATCTATTTGATCGTCTCTCGGGAGCCAAGGTTTTTAGTAAAATTGATTTACGTTCGGGGTATTACAAAATAAGGATCGCGGAAGGGGACGAAGAAAAGAACGCTTGTCGCACAAGGTATGGTTCATATGAATTCTTGGTGATGCCCTTTGGGCTCACCAATACCCGCCACATTTTGCACTCTCATGAACGACATTTTCCGCGAATGGCTCAAGAGACGAGAAGGTTGTTCTTCGCCCACATTTTCAAGCATCATGGCCTTCCAAAGGACATAGTGTCGGATCGAGACCCGAAGTTCACGAGTAAGTTTTGGTAGCCCTTGTGGAAGTGAATGGGGTCGAAACTCAAGATGAACACTTCTTTCCGCCCCCAAACCGATGGACAAACCAAGAGGGTGAACTTGGTGATCCAACAATTCCTAAAGAATTATGTGGCGACGGATCAACAAGATTGGGTGGACCACTTGGAGTTAGCCGAGTTTTGTTACAACAACTTGAAACACTCCTCAACTCGGTCCACCCCATTCCAAATGGTGACGAGCAAGTCACCAATTGTGCCCATGACTTGTGCATCACAAGGATAACCCTCGAGTGATGCAAGTGAGGAAGTGCCAATGGTCACACAACTTGATGAGGAGAGGCGGCGCGGCGCCTTTGGGAGTTGGCAAAAGCCAACTTGGAAAAGGCGCATAAGAGGTACAAGGATTTTGCGGACAAGTCCCGACGAAAGGTGAAATTTCAAGTGGGAGATGAAGTGTAGTTGAACATCAAGAACTTTTGATCACCCGAAGGATTAAGTCATAAGTTTTTGGGCCCATATGTGGGCCCATTCAAAGTGTTGGAAAAAAAACTTTCCGACACTTATAAGTTAGAATTATCGGAAAATCTTAAAGTTCATCTCACATTTCATGTTTCCTTCTTGAAGCCGGTCGCCCGTGATGCCTCAAGGCCTAATCCAGAGCAAAACTCAAGGCCCCCACCAGACTTGGTTGATAATGAACCAAAGTTTGAGGTGGAGGCCGTGCTCAAGTCAAAACAACTAAGAGGACGAAAGCAAGATTACCTAGTTAAGTGGAAAGGATACCATTCGATAGAAACATCTTAGGTGAATGAATCCGACATGGAACATGCCCAAGAAGCCATAGAAAAATTCCACACTAGACCGGCAAAGAAGAAAAGACGTAGAGTGTGATGAAGACATCACCTTTCTTTTAGTGGGGCAGAGTGTCACATAAAATGTACCACATCAAGTTGCAAGTGAAATAAAGGCTTTAAAACTTCCAAGAGATTGTATCATGAGAAATTTGTATAAGGCAAATAGAGTTGTCAAGTGGCATGGGACAAATGGAACTAT
>Ga0116231_10009927_pt1 | contig 15668 bp, 19 predicted proteins | sample S1TSphgellanicum_2_FD_89695 | JGI IMG/M metagenome (GOLD analysis project Ga0116231, IMG submission 89695) | Host-associated microbial communities from peat moss isolated from Minnesota, USA - S1T2_Fd - Sphagnum magellanicum MG | ecosystem: Host-associated > Plants > Peat moss > Unclassified...
AGGCGACGGTGGAACTGCCAAAGTCTCTTTTTGATGCATTGACTGCCGGCGCCACAGTCGCGCTTGCGGTTGCGGCTTGGATTCAGCTTCCGCTTATATCTGAGCAAGTAAAGGCCCTAGCTGAACAGATAAGACTGTCGCGCGAGGCAGAAGCAAATACTGAGAAACGCGCCAGAGAATCTGCGACATTGGAGGCTTGTCAGAGATATGACTACGATCCGATAATTGATGTCGCGACACAAAATATATGGCGCGACTCAAAACAGGGAACCAGTTATACTAAAGAAAACGTCAACCCACGCGATGCTATAGTGATTCTAAATTACTTGGATGGCCTGTCAATCGGAATAGCCCAAGGTTTATACTTAGAAGATATTGTGAAGGATCATCTAGGGCCAATATTTAAGCACTCCTACGTCCATTATATCCAAACCGGAATCACAGATGAGGCTGGATTGGAGGCAATCGCTAACTTATATCGGAAATGGTATCAGGTTCCGCAGGCGCCGGCATACGATACAAAGGGCCAAATCACTGGCATCGGCTAATTGGTAGGTTTTTACCATTTTCCTTCTTTTTATCCAAAAAGGATAATAAGCGACATATCTTCGCTACTTTCGTCTCCTATCGCGTGAGACACTAGGGGATAGATTAGGGTATTTTTCTTTGGTATCAGCATAACTTACTGAAAATGTTATATTGTCAGCGGACACCCCATCCGCCAGGCTCCGCCAGAGCCCGCCGCCACATTCGCTTTTATCCGCCGTAATGCTAAGCGATGTTATCGCTTGACTAAAGGGCGCGATGCGCGATATTATCGCTCGTGAAAACGATCATCCTCACCCTGATCGCAGCGAAAGATTTCGACGCCCTTCCCCGAGACGCTCGCGAGCAGGTGGAATCAGGCCTTCACCGCTACGCCATCACTGGGCAAGGCGACGTGAAGGCGCTGCAAGGCTGCAATGGCTACCGGCTTCGCATTGGAAACTACCGGGTGATCTTCGATGAGGATGCAACCACAATACTTGCCATCTACATCGGTCGCCGGACCACGACGACCTACAAGAGGAGCTAAGGTTATGAATGCCCCACAGATCATTCGGACGCCCAGTGGCGAAGAACTAGTGGTCTTGCCCCGGGCCGAATATGAGGCGCTTCTCGACCGCGTTGATCATGACGCCGAGAACAGCGACGACGTCGCCATCTACGATGCGCGGAAAGCCGAATTGGCCGCCGGCGGCGTCGTGCTGCCGCCGGAGGTGAGTGCCGCGATACTTCGTGGTGACAGTCGGCTGAAAGCCATCCGGCATTGGCGCGACGAGACGCAACAGCATTTGACGATCACAACAGGTATCGGCCAGGGTTATCTGTCCGATCTAGAAAGTGGGCGCCGCACAGGGGCCCCGGAGACCATTGCGAAGCTTGCGCATGCTTTGGATGTGCCAGTGGAGTGGCTGTCATAGGTTATACCGCGCGCTCCAACATCGGTCGGCCAATTCTTGCCGTCCGGCGGACGGTCCCATCATACGGCTACGGCGTAGACAGAGTGCTCATCTTCGTCGGCCATGGCCAGCCAGCGCTGAAGTAGCTTCGCATACCTGCCGCTTGCCCGGCCTACTCCTGTAAATATGAGGTTCGAGATCGATCAGGGATGTTCGGAGGGCCGTCCGCATAACGCACCCATGCCAGGCCGGCACTTACTCCACGCGTTCAATGTCAGCGCCACAAGCGCCCAGCTTGCGCTCCACCGTCTCGTAGCCGCGGTCAAGATGATAAACGCGGTTCACGATCGTCTCGCCGCGCGCCGCCAAACCCGCGAGCACTAACGAAACACTCGCCCGCAGATCGGTCGCCATCACCGGCGCGCCCTGCAGGAATTTTACGCCGCGCACGATGGCCGACGAGCCGTGCACGTTGATGCGCGCGCCCATGCGGTTCAATTCGGGGGCGTGCATGAAGCGGTTTTCGAAAATCGTTTCGGTGATCATCGCGGCCCCCTCGGCCACCGACATCAGGCTCATGAATTGCGCCTGCATGTCGGTGGGAAAACCTGGATAGGGCTCGGTCTTGATGTCGGTACCATGCAGGCCGTTCAGGCGGCGCACGATCAGCCCGTCCGGCGCTTCGGTCACTTCCACGCCGGCTTCGGCCAGGGCCACCGCCAGGGCCGCCATGTGATCCAGCCGCGCGCCTACCAGCTTGACCACGCCACCGGCGATGCCGGCGGCACAGGCGTAGGTGCCGGTTTCGATGCGGTCGGCCACGATATGGTGCTCCGCGCCGTGCAGGGAAGCCACGCCCTCGATCGTCAGGCTGTCGGTGCCGATACCCTCGATGCGCGCACCCATGGCCACCAGGCATTCAGCCAGGTCGCTGATTTCCGGCTCGCGTGCCGCGTTCGCGAGTGTGCTGCGGCCATTGGCCAGGCTGGCCGCCATCAGCAGGTTTTCCGTGGCGCCCACGGAGACGAAGGGGAACACGATATCCGCGCCGCGCAACCCTTGCGGTACGGAGGCGTGCACGTAGCCGCCTTCGAGGCGGATCGTGGCGCCCATCTGCTCCAGGCCCTTCAGGTGCAGATCCACCGGCCGCGCGCCGATCGCGCAGCCGCCGGGGAGAGACACCACCGCCTCGCGGCAGCGCGCCAGAAGCGGCCCGAGCACCAGAATGGAGGCGCGCATCTTGCGAACGATGTCGTAAGGGGCAAGCGTGCTGGCGATTCGGCCACCGAGCGAAAACACGCGGCCTTCCTCGCCGATGCGATCAGTGGCGATGCCGTGCTGGGAGAGGAGGGCCGCCATCGTGTCGAGATCGGCGAGCAGCGGCACGTTGCTCAGCACCAGGCGCTCATCGGTGAGCAGGCCGGCGGCCATCAGGGGAAGGGCGGCGTTCTTGGCGCCGCGGATGATGATGTCGCCGTGCAGGGGGCGGCCGCCGCGGATAATGATTCTGTCCATGATCAGGCCTGAAAGAAGGAAGGAAGAATGTTCTTTTTTGAAAAAAGGCGGAGCCCGCCCTGCGCGAACCAAAAAACTTTTATTCCCTGAAGCGTATGTCTCCGCACAGCGCCAGCCCCAGAAACAAAAGTCTTTTGCTTCTTTTCTTCAGAAAAGAAGAGTCTTCCTACAGCCTGGGCAAAGCCACGCCCCGCTGATGCATATATTTCCCCGCCTTCTCCGCGTAGGAAATCTCGGGTGGCGAAGCGCCCTGCAGGAATAGAAATTGGCAAATACCCTCGTTGGCGTGAATCTTGGCCGGCAGCGGCGTGGTGTTGCTGATCTCGATCGTGACCTGGCCTTCCCACTCCGGCTCAAGCGGTGTCACATTCACGATGATTCCGCAACGCGCATAGGTGGATTTGCCCAAGCAGATCACCAGTATGTCACGCGGGATGCGGAAATATTCGATCGTGTGCGCCAGAACAAAACTATTCGGCGGAATGATGCACACCGGCGCGGTGCGCGTCACAAAGCTTTCCGCCCGGAAATCCTTGGGGTCGATCACGGCGCTATCGACATTGGTGAAAATCCGGAAATCCTCCGCCACGCGGGCATCGTAGCCGTAGCTGGAAAGACCGTAGCTGATGACGCCGTCGCGCTTCTGGGTCTCGACGAAGGGATCGATCATGGCATGATCCACCGCCATGCGCCTGATCCAGTGATCCGGCATTACGGGCATGAGCGTTCCGGCGGCGTGGGTGCGGCCTCATCCGCCCGGGCGCTTGCCTGAGCCTTGCGTTTGCGCAGGTTCTCGCGCAGCGCCTCGGCCTCGCGCGCCCGGCGCGTCTCCGCCGCCTCCGCGGCGCGGGCGGTCACGGCGGGTCGGGCCGGGGGTGCATCCATCCGCCGCTCAAAGCAGCAACCGTGCCGCAAAGCAAGCGCCCCTGGCCTTCCTTCACTGCCTTAACGGCGTTACTGAGGCACCATGCGCTGCCCATTTTGTGGTCACGACGATACCCAGGTGAAGGACAGCCGGCCCGCGGAGGATGCGGCCGCCATCCGCCGCCGGCGTTTCTGCGCCAGTTGCGGCCAGCGTTTCACGACGGTGGAGCGGGTGCAGCTCCGCGAGCTCTTCGTGCTGAAATCCGATGGCCGCCGGGTGCCGTTCGACCGGGAAAAGCTCAACCGTTCCATTACCATCGCGCTGCGCAAGCGGCCGGTGGGTGACGAGCGGGTCGACCGTATCGTCAACGGCATTGTGCGGCAGCTTGAGGCCTCGGGCGATACCGACATTCCCAGCAAGCAGATCGGTGAGCTGGTGATGGATACGCTGAAGGAGGTGGACGCGGTGGCTTACGTGCGGTTCGCCAGCGTTTATCGGGATTTCCGCGAGGCCAAGGATTTCGAAAATTTCTTGGGGTCGCTCGAGGAGGGGCGCTAGGCGCCGGCAATGGATAGGCTCCACATGTCGGCCGCGATTGGCCTGGCGGCGCGCGGCCTGGGGGCGACCTGGCCCAATCCCTCCGTGGGGTGCGTGATCGTGTCATCCGGCGGCCAGGTGATTGGGCGCGGCCGCACGGCAACTGGCGGCCGGCCGCATGCCGAAGTGCAGGCGCTTGCCATGGCAGGCGGGGCAGCAAGCGGTGCCACTGCCTATGTGACGCTGGAGCCGTGCAGCCACCATGGCCAAACTCCCCCCTGTGCCGACGCCCTGATCGCCGCCGGCATCGCGCGTGTGGTGGTGGCGGCCGGCGACCCCGATCCGCGCGTGAACGGCGCCGGCCTGGAACGGCTGCGTGCCGCCGGAATCGAGGTGGAGGCAGGGTTGATGGAAGCCGAGGCGCTTGAAACATTGGCCGGATTCTTTTGCCGCGTTCGAAGCGGCCGCCCGCTGGTGACGCTGAAACTCGCGACAACGCTGGATGGCCGGATCGCCACGCGCGCAGGCGAAAGCCGCTGGATTACGGGCTCGGAGGCAAGGCGTGCTGTGCACGCCCTCCGAGGAAGACATGATGCGGTGATGACCGGCATCGGCACTGTTCTCGCCGATGACCCCGACCTGACGTGCCGCATCCAAGGCTACGCCCAGCGCCCAACCATCCGTATCGTTGCCGACGGCACGCTGCGCACGCCACCCACCGCCCGCCTCATCGCCACCGCCCGGCAAACGCCGACATGGCTGCTCCACCACGCGGAAAGCCCGGCCGCGGCGCAAAAACTGGAGGCGGCGGGTGCCATCTGCATTCAGGTGCCCAAGGATGCGCATGGCATCGATTTGGCCGCCGCGTTGACGGCGCTCGGCAATTTCGGCCTGACGCGCATCCTGGTCGAAGGCGGGGCAGAACTTGCAGCTTCGCTCCTGCGCTCCGATCTGATCGACCGGCTGGTCTGGTTCCATGCCCCCGCGCTGATCGGCGGCGATGGCCGGCCGGCCATTCTGCCGCTGGGCGTGGAGCATATCGCCGAGATGAAACACTTGGTCCCCAGGAACCCGCCTGCCGCATTTGGCCATGACGTGATGACGGAATTTTCGAGGTTTACGCCGTAAAAATGTTCACCGGGATTATCACCGCGATCGGCGAGGTCCGCAGCGTGGTCCACGCGCAGCAGGGGCAGGATATGCGGGCGGTTATCGAGGCCCCTGCCGGCTTCCTTGCCGCGCATGGCGGCACCGACATCGGCGCTTCCATCGCCTGCTCCGGCTGCTGCCTCACGGCCACGGACCTGGGGCCGGACTGGTTCGCCGTGGACGTATCGGGCGAAAGCGTCTCGCGCACCACATTGGGCGCATGGCGGCACGGCACGCGCATCAATCTCGAACGCTCGCTGAGGCTCGGCGACGAGCTGGGTGGTCATATGGTCTCGGGCCATGTGGACGGCCTGGCGCGCATCGACTCGATCACGCCCGAAAACGGCTCGCTGAGAATGGTGTTTACCGTGCCGCCGCCGCTTCACCGCTTCATCGCCCCCAAGGGGTCGGTCGCGGTGGACGGCATCTCGCTGACCGTGAATGAAGTCTTTGCCACGCCCGATGGTGGCCAGCATTTCGGGGTGAACATCATTCCTCACACCGCAGACCACACCACCCTCGGCTTGCGCGTGCCGGGCGATGCGGTCCACATCGAGATCGACATGCTCGCCCGCTACGTGGCGCGCCTCGCGGAGACCGCATGAACATCGATCTTTTACCGCGTGGAAAACTTCACGAGGCCATCTCCACCACGGCGGAGCTGATCGCGGAGGCGCGCGCGGGCCGCATGTTCATCCTGGTGGACGACGAAGACCGGGAGAACGAGGGCGATCTCATCATCCCCGCCCAGTTCGCCACCCCGCAGGCGCTGGCCTTCATGATGAAACATGCGCGGGGCCTGATCTGCCTGGCCCTTTCGCCCGCGCAGGTGGCCCGGCTGGAGCTGCCGATGATGGCGGTGGCCAACCAGCAGCGCCACCAGACTGCCTTCACCGTCTCCATCGAGGCGCGCGAGGGGATCACGACCGGCGTATCGGCCCGGGACCGCGCCCACACCATCGCGGTAGCCATCAACCCGGAAACCAAGCCGATCGATCTTGTTACGCCGGGCCATGTGTTTCCGCTCGCCGCGCGCCCCGGTGGCACGCTGGTGCGTGCCGGCCACACCGAGGCGGCCGTCGATATCGCGCGCACCGCCGGGCTGATCCCGGCCGGCGTGATCTGCGAGATCATGAACGAAGACGGCAGCATGGCACGCCTGCCCGACCTGATCGCCTTCGCGCAACGCCACGGGCTGAAACTCGGCACCATCGCCGACCTCATCGCCCACCGCCGCAGCTCGGAAAAACTCGTCCGCCGCGTGCATGAGACCGACACCACCGAACTCGATACCGGGCCCTGGAAGCTTGTTGTGTATACCAGCTCGCTCAACCAGGCCGAGCATGTGGTGATGGTAAAGGGCGACATCTCCACGCCCGGCCCGGTTCTGGTGCGCATGCAGGCGATCGATCCCATCCAGATTCTGCCGGGCGGAAAAACCAGCCGTCTGATGCACGACGCGATGCGCATCATCGAAGCGGAAGGCCGCGGCATCATGGTGGTGCTGCACGACTGGAAATCGGCAAGCCTGCTCGACATGGTGAAGGGCCGCAATTGCGCCGCTCCGCAAGCCGAACGCATGTTGCGCGATTACGGCATCGGCGCCCAGATCCTCGCCGATCTGGGCGTGCGCGACATGATTTTGCTGTCCAATACCGAGCGCACCATCGTTGGCCTCGAAGGGTATGGCCTCAATGTGGTTGGCCGCCGGCCCATCGACGCCGCGCCATGAGTACTGAGGATGCACCGCTGCCGGCGGCGCCGCGTGTCGCGGGGCCGGCGCCGCATCTTCTGGTGGTGCGCGCGCCCTATTACCGCGAGGTAATCGAAGGGATGACGCAGGGGGCCGTGCAGATATTGGAAAGTGCTGGCGCCACCTACGACGTGCTGGATGTGGCCGGCAGTTTCGAGCTGCCGCAGGCCATCCGCATCGCGCTGCGCGGCCCGAAGAAATTCGATGGTTTCGTCGCGCTCGGCTGCATCGTGCGTGGCGGCACCGACCATTATGACCATATCTGCCGCGAAACCATGGCCGGGCTGATGAACGTGGCCCTGGGTTTTGGCATCGCACTGGGCTCCGGCGTGCTGACTGTGCACTCGATCGAGCAGGCGCTGGCCCGCGCCGGCGCCGGCACCCATAACAAGGGCGCTGAAGCGGCCGTGGCCGCGCTGATGCAGGTGGCTGCCGCCCGCCGGCTTGGAGCCGCCTGATGGGCAAAGCTCCTGCGTCCACGCGCGAAGTCACCAGCCGGCCCCGCACCGCCGCGCGCGTCGGCGCGGTGCAGGCATTGTTCCAGGCGGAACAAGCGGGCGACAACCCGGAGACCGTCATCGACCAGTTCGTGCGCCACCGGCTTGGCGAGCTTCCGGGCACCGGCGGGTTCGAGGAGGGCAGGGTGCCCGATGCGCACGTCAAACTGTTCAACCAGATCGTTCGCGCCGCGGCCGAGCATCAGGCGCGGCTCGATAGGCTGCTGGCCGAAACCCTGCCGCCCGAATGGCCGCTCGCGCGGCTGGACCCGGTATTGCGCGCGCTGCTGCGCGCCGCGGGTGCGGAGTTGTGCATGCGCGACGGGCCGCCGGTGGCTGTGGTGATCAACGAATATCTGGATGTGGCGCACGGATTTTTTACCGGCGATGAGCCGAAGATGGCCAACGGCATCCTCGAAACCCTCGCCCGCAACCTGCGCAAGTAAGCGAAGCATGAAAGGAAGAAAGGCCTTCTTTTCTGAAGAAAAGAAGCAAAAGACTTTTGTTTCTTGGGAGCGCGCTTTGCAGGAAGGGCCGCTTCAAGGAACAAAAGTTTTTTGGTTCTTTTTTTCAAAAAAGAACATTCTTGCTTTCTTTGACAGGGCATAGGCCAGATGTTCACCCTGCCGGAAGAATTCGCCATTATCGCTACCCACTTCGCGCCGCTGGCCGGCGACGCCGCGCTCAACCTTTCTGACGACGCCGCCATCTTTACCCCGCCCGCCAACCGCGAACTTGTCATTTCCGCCGACGCCATCGTGGAAACGGTGCATTTTCTGCCCACCGACCCGCCGGACCTGGTTGCCCGCAAATTGCTGCGGGTAAACCTTTCCGATCTTGCCGCGATGGGTGCCACACCGCTTTCCTACCTGCTCACCCTCTCCGTTCCCCGCGACACGCCGCAATCGTGGTTCGCGGCTTTCGCGGCCGGCCTCGCCGCGGACCAGGCGGAATTCAACATCCACCTCATTGGCGGCGACACCACGAGCACGCCCGGCCCGATCTCGCTCACCGCGACCATACTTGGCCATGTGGCACCGGGCACCGCGCTTCGGCGCAGCGGTGCCGTTGCGGGTGACGGGCTTTGGGTAACGGGCACGATCGGCGATGCGGCTCTTGGCCTGCTCGCCCTGCGAGGCGCGATCGCCGATGAAACGGGGCATCTCGCCGGCCGCTACCATGTGCCGCGCCCGCGCCTGGGCCTGGCTTTGCACGGCATTGCCCATGCCGGCATGGATATCTCCGACGGGCTGCTGCAGGACACGGCCCATCTTGCCCGCGCCCAAAACCTTGCCGCCGAGATCGAGGCGGAGAGAGTGCCGCTCTCGGTTGCCGCGCGCGGCGCCGATCGCTTGCAAACGTGCCTGACCGGCGGCGACGATTACGAATTGTTGGTCGCCGTGCCACCCCAGCAGGAAAGCGCGCTGAAGCGCGAATGCGAGAGATGCGGGATCCCGATAACCCGCATCGGCCGCTTCCTGCCTGGACCGTTGGAAATCCGGGTCCTCGACGGCCAGGGCAGGCCGCATCCTTTCGCCGCGCGGGGCTGGAGCCATTTCTGACCGCCGCGTCAGGGCGCCTGTTCGATCGGTTTGAACGGCTGGGGAAGTTCTCCACCGGCCATCAATTTTGAAAAGATGGCGAGCCCCGCCGGCTCGTTGCCGTTGAGATGGATCAGGATGATATCGCCCGGCCGTGCCCGCGGCGACTTGGCGAGCCAGGCGGCGGCACCGAGCACGATAAGGTGGTCACGCGCCACCATCTGCATCAGCGCGGGGTTGGAGATCAGGCCGGGAAAACGAAAAAATACCGATGGCGTCTGGCCATTCGCGATCAGCAGGCGTTCCGTGCCAAGGATTTCCGCCTGCGCGTCCACACCCGGCATCAGCAGGAAATTTTCGTCGGGCGGGCGGCCCGGGATGTAAGGATGGTGATAGGAATGGTCGGTCCAGGTGATCTGCAAACCCCCGTTGCGCTGTTGTTCGAGCAGCCATTCGAAGTCGGCGCGGTGATGTGTCAGCCAGGTGCCGGAGATCGAAAGGGCGACCGGCAAGGGCGATTGCCGTGCCTCCTGCTTTTGCAGGAAGGCGCGGTCGAGCGGCCGGCGGCTGGGGCATAGATCGCCGGTGATGAAGGTGCCGGGCGCGGGGCTTGCACGCAGGCCGCCATTGGCGATGACGCCGGTCGATGGCGCGGTGAGTCCGGTGGCGGCGTTGATGGCACGGAGGTAGCGCGTTTGCTGCTGCCGGCCGTCATCCGTGTCGGCGCATGACCAGTTTTGGGCAGGGTCGAGGCGTGTGGCGAGGGTTTCGGGATCGACCAGCAAGAGCGTGCTGGTGCTACCGATCTGCATGCTGCGGATGGCGAGGTTCAGGGGGCTACCGGCGGTGTGGCAGGCCTGGAAGACGGGCCGGTAATTCAGCACCTGGGCCTGGCTGGTGGCCTGCGCATGCGTGGCGCCGGCGGCGATTGCGAACACTGCCGCGATCACCCATGATCCTGGCCGTTTTGGAGCGAGTTTTACGATATGCGCGGCCATGACCCTAAGTGAGACCCATGAATTCGCACCGCGTATCACGGTTTCCGGCACTATGGAAAATAACGGGGCGGCGATGGTTGGCGCGTCGCTCGCCGCTGAAATCGCGTCATGCTTTGGGCCGAGGAACGAAACGCAGCTCTCGATCGTCGCGCATGTAGGCGATGCGGTTGCGGGCGGGCTGAATGTATCGCTGCATTGGGGCTGGTGCTATATTCGGCATCTGTGGGTGCAGGCCGCGTGGCGCCGGCGCGGGCTGGGGCATCGTCTGCTCGCGGAGGCGGAAACGCAGGCGCGGGCACGCGGCTGCGCGGGCCTTTATGTGGACACGTTCGATGCAGGCGCCGCGAGTTTTTATGAACGCGCGGGATTTCAGATGTTCGGGCGCATCGACGATTTTCCGCCCGGGCACGCCAGGTTTTTCTTGCAGAAGACGTTGACGAAGGAATAGCCCCGAAGGATGGACGATGTCCCATGCGCGTTAAAATAAGCGCGGGGGCAGGGTGAAGAGCGCTGTGTTCATAGCTGCGTCGGTGGACTGGCGTCCACCCTACGACGAACAAATCGTAGGGTGGACGCAGTCCACCGACGCAATGTGGTACAGCGTCCAGCCAACGAATTGCACGCGTGTGCCGGCCTCAACTCAGCCTGGCATTACGTTTCCTCTATCACCTGCCTGGGGCGTGACAAAGCGTCCTTGCTGATGAAAATCATGCGCCGTCGGAAAGCCGTCGGGCTTTCGACAAAAAGCAGAGGTTTGAGGGTTTCCAGGCCGCCGGCGAAGAACGGGCGCTCAAGAGCAAAACCCATCGTGTCGGTCCATTCCGGCACGTTCATGCCGAAGCTGCGCGCCAGATGCTCGGCCAATGCTGCAAGATATGCCTCTTTCAAAGGATCCAGCGCCACCGGTTCCTGCTGTAATGCGTCACCTCGAAGCGAGCTTTCCAGGTAGAAAAAGTCGAGAAACTCCCTCACCGCCATATCGAAATCCTGCTGACCCGATGAGGCCCGTAGCGAAACTTCATGCAATGTGCGCGGACGGCGGAGAAGCGGGTTCATTCCTGTTGCCCATTCTGCTGACTGAGGCTGGAGAAAATCTCCTCGATACCAAACTGCGTCTTCGCCTCGATCACGCGCCGCGGATAAAAACTGGAGACGATGTCGATTGCCTGCGCGGCCGTTGTTATGTTGAGCGAGAGGGCCAACTGCCGTATATCCTCCAAATCCGGGCTTGCATCGGTGCCACCCAGGCGCATCGCGCGGCATTTCATGGCGAAAAGATAGGCCGGCGCTGCAACCAGAACGCGCAGACCAGGCCGTGCCTCTGGCGAAACGTAAGAAAAAAGGAAGAAATTCCTTCTTTTCTGAAGAAAAGAAGCAAAAGACTTTTGTTTTCTAGGCCATCCGCGCGGGAAGTTGCGCTTCCAGGAACAAAAGTTTTTTGGTTCTTTTTTTCAAAAAAGAACATTCTTCCTTTAGCCCATTGCCGTCGCGAATTGCAGGGCCGCGAGCCGGCCGTACAGGCCGCCTTCCGACACCAATTCATCATGCGTGCCAACGGCCGCCACCGAGCCTCGGTCGATCACCAAAATCCGGTCCGCCCGACGGATCGTCGCCAAACGATGCGCGACCACCAGGGTGGTGCAGTCATGCGCCAGAACCGTGAGCGCGTGCTGCACCGCCTGCTCGGACTCCGCATCCAAGGCACTCGTCGCTTCGTCCAGCAGCAGGATCGGCGCGCGCCGCAGGATCGCGCGCGCGATCGCCACGCGCTGGCGCTGGCCGCCCGAGAGGCGCACGCCTTTTTCGCCCAGAAACGTGTCCATTCCGCTCGGAAGATCGAACAGGAAATCGGCCGCCGCCGCCTCGGCCGCCGCCCGCACCTCCAGGTCGCTCGCCTCCGGCCGGCCATAGCGGATGTTTTCGAGCGCACTCGCGGAGAAAATCACCGGGTCCTGCGGCACCACCGCGATGCGCCGCCTCAACGCCGCCGGATCGGCATGGCGCACATCCACGCCATCCACCCGGATCGCGCCGCTCTCCACATCGTAAAACCGCAGCAGAAGCTGAAACACCGTGCTCTTGCCGGCGCCGGAGGGGCCGACGAGCGCCACCGTCTCGCCTGGCCGCACCTGGAACGAAAGTTTTTCCAGCGCCGGAACTTCCGGGCGGGAGGGATAGAAAAACGTCACGTTGTCGAAAACCACATGGCCGCGCCCGTCCTCCGGAAAACGTTCCGGCACCGCGGGCGCGGTGATCAGCGGGCGCTCGTCAAGAATTTCGGCAAGCCTATCGGCGGCACCGGCGGCCCGCTGCAACTCGCCCCACAACTCGCTCAGCATCGCGCCTGCGCCGGCCAGCATCACGGCGTAGAATACGAAGGCGGCAAGGTCGCCGGCACTCATCGCGCCGGAGATCACGTCGCGGCCGCCAACCCAGAGGCTGAAGGTGATCGCGCCGAAGCCGAGCAGGATCACCGTCAGGATCAGCACGGCGCGGGTGCGGATGCGCCGCATGGCCGCCGACATGGAGGCCTCTACCGCGCGCGAGAAATGCGCACGGTCTACTTCTTCATGGGTGAAACCCTGCACGGTGGGCAGCGCATTCAGCATTTCCTCCGCATAGGCGCCAAGGTCGCCCACCCGGTCCTGCGTGATGCGCGAGAGGCGTTTTTCGCGCCGGCCGAAGAGGATCAGCGGCAGGACGACGACAGGCACCACGAGAATGACGATTCCGGCGAGCTTGGGGCTTGTGGCCACCAGCAAGGCGAGGGCGCCGATCACCGTGATAAGGCTGCGCAGCCATTGGGAGATGGAGGAGCCGATCAGCGTTTGCAGGACGCTGATATCGGCCGTCATGCGGGAGAGGATGTCGCCGGTGCGCGCGCTTTCGAAATAACCGGGCGAGAGTGTGATCACGTGGTTGAACAGATCGCGCCGCAGATCGGCGCTGCAGCGCTCGCCGAGCCATGTGATGAGTGTGAAGCGTAGGGCGGTAGCACCCGCCAGCGCGGCCACCACCGCGAACATGGCCAGCGCCGCGCCGTTCAGCGCCGCGGCGCGATGGCCTGAGAAGCCGGAATCGATCAGGTGCCGCAGCCCCTGGCCGATGGCGAGAACAAGGCCCGAGGATATCAGCAGCGCCGCCACCGCGCCCGCGACGTGCCACAGGTAGGGGCGCAGGTACGGCAGCATCAGCCGCAGCGAGGTGGGGGGAGCGGGGGTCTTCATGGCCCCACTATAGCACTGATTTGCTACCGTAGACCGCATCGCGCCTGGGCGGTGCGGGGACTTGGCTGGGCGTGTGCGGCCCCGCATCGCCCAAGCGCGATGCGGCCTACACCTCGGCTGGCGACCGCCTTCTCCCGCCAAGGCGGGGCTTTCAGCCTTCCACGTTTTGGGTGAGCCCGCGTATAGACCGGCCCCGCCGCCAACATGGCGGGCGTCAGGCAGTGGCCAAGCTCCCTTGGCGACGCGCATGGCGCGGCTCGCCATGCGACGTTCGCCTTAAGGGAGACTATAGGCCGCGACAAGCTGCGTGTGGGAAATGCCGGCTCATCATTGCTGCATGGATGAGTTGGCAAATCCGAAACGCGTCTGTGGCCGCGTCAATCGGACCAGTTAGAATACTTCTCGCATGTCTTGTTTGCAGCAGAACCCTTTGCCGTTTCTGAAAACGACGCGAGGTCGCCTTTGAAATTGTCCGGCGTCTCGTTCCACATGCAGGTGCAGAATGCCTCGACCTTGGATTGTCCGGCGATCGGGCTGTCGTCTGTGCCGCCCGAGTATTTCTTCAGCGCAGTGGCCTGGCATTGGGCGTACAAAGCATCGCCCTTGGGCACCGTATTGTAGGTTTCGTCGGCGGATGCTGTGCCCGCGGCACAGAGTGCCATTCCGATGAGCGTGGCGAAGAGACGGGTCCTCATATGATTTGTTCCTTTTCGCCTTGGCCCGTTCCTCCCGGCGGCGACTCGGGGTAGGCGGCGGAACCTCGCAGTTTCGCGGTTAGGCGGGTAGCCTCGGGATATACCCATAGCAGTGTGCCGATATGGGATGATGGTACCGCAGCAACCCGCAGTACCTACCGAAGGTTTATGGAAGGGGGTCGGCCGGCCGGTGATTTTGAACGTTCTTGTCCTTGGCGAGTGAGCGCCGCACCGAAACGAGTTCGGCAACCAAAAAGCCCAGAACCACGAGTTCGATAATGATCCATTCCCACCGGCCGAGCATGGCTTATGAGGTGCCCATTTCCCGCTGCTCCAGCTGCTCGAACAGGTCGCAGACCCACAATACGCGCTCGGTAAAGGATTTGGCGCGGGCCGGCAGGGATGGCCACGCCACCCCGGCACAGGATGCATCGACGAGATAATGCGCGGCGGCCAGCGCAGGGGCGTTGGCGGCTTGCTGGCTGCGCGGAAGCAAAGCGGAGAGGCTGCGCGCCAGCAGGGCGGCTTTGCGGCTGGCCGGCACATGGGCGCGGCGGGTGACGGAATCGTAGCCGCTGCGGGCGAGCGTGCGGCCGATTTCGGCGTAGATCAGGCCAGCCGCGCGGATGCCTGGCCGGCAGCGTGCCGGCAGATGCGGGATGCCCAGGGCGCCCTTCGCGTAAAGGGCCTCAGCGGCATCGAGCACCCTCTTGATCACCCGGCCGACAGCCGGCGTAAACACAGGCCGCGCAAGCCACGCCTCCGGCTCGATGCCCTCCGCCTGCAGCCACGTCAGCGGCAAATAAAGCCGGCCATTCCGCGCATCCTCGCCCACATCCCGCGCGATGTTCGTCAGCTGCATCGCGATGCCCAGGTCGCAGGCGCGGGCGATGGCGCCGGGCGCGCGCACGCCCATCAGAACCGCCATCATCGCGCCCACCGTGCCGGCGACGCGGGCGGCATAGGCGTGCAGGGCGTAAATATCCTCGTAGCGGCGGTTTTCCGCGTCCCATGCAAACCCTTCCAGCAGGGATTCGGGCAGCGCGCGCGGGATATCGTGGCGCGCGATCGCGTCGGCGAAGGCGCGGTCCGCGGGGTGGGATACGGGCGTGCCGGCGTAGGCGAGATCGAGGCGCACACGCAGGCGGGCAAGGGCGGCCGCCTTGCCGCTCAAATGCTCATCCGCCTCGTCAATCGCGTCATCCGCGAGCCGGCAAAAGGCATAAAGCGCGGAAGCCGGCCGATAAACCTTTGCGGGAAGCAGCAGGCCGGCGGCAAAAAAGCTTTTCGAACCGCCCCGCATCATGTTGCGGCAGGCAGCAAGGTCAGTGTGTTGAGGCAAAGACTGCTGCATCCGGTACCACCCGATCGAGAATACGCGCCGAAGAGATTACGCCCGGCAAACCCGCACCTGGATGCGTGCTGGCGCCGACAATATACAGATGCTCG
>Ga0116231_10009928_pt1 | contig 15662 bp, 8 predicted proteins | sample S1TSphgellanicum_2_FD_89695 | JGI IMG/M metagenome (GOLD analysis project Ga0116231, IMG submission 89695) | Host-associated microbial communities from peat moss isolated from Minnesota, USA - S1T2_Fd - Sphagnum magellanicum MG | ecosystem: Host-associated > Plants > Peat moss > Unclassified...
CTCGGCCACTGAAAACTCGCTGTCGCTGCGCGCAGCGTAGGTGTCAAAGGCGTCGCGCTCGAGCCTTTTGGTGGGGGGGGGGGGGGGGGGGTGGGGGGGGGGGGGGGGGGAGTGGTTTGGGGTGCGTTTGTTTTTTTTTTTTTTTTTTTTTTTTCGGCAATTTTGTCTTATACCCAAAGTGACGATGATCCACAGGAAGATTTATCCAGATTTGGCTACAAGCCAAATATGAAAGTAATTAAAAAAAAACATCCCAGGTCTGAAATTTTGGCTAATTACTTCAACCATGCATATAAATCTGGCGGTTTTTCTTTATTTTTCTGGAATTATGGCTATTGAAAATCTTTAACGCACATGATTTTTAGCACATTTTTGTTTTCAATATAGGAATTTTGGCTACATATAGCCAGCGAATGAAAAGGCTGCTTGGGCACGCAACTAACTGCAGCTGCAAACTTAAGCAACGTAAACAAACCCGAGTTCACCTTACTTGAACCATAAATTTTGTGGTGGTTCAAGTAACGTGTAAATTTAACCGGAGGGTAACTTTCCTGGGATACGGATCTTTTCCAGGACGATATCCAGCCCTGAGACGTTACGTGTCGTGTATTCCGTTTGCAAGGTCAGGGTTTCGAGTGTCGACTTGCGCTGCTCTCAGAGCTCTTTCTCTCTCTTTTTCTCTCAACCTGCTGCTGCTGCTGCTCGCATCAGGTTTTTGTTGTCTGGCTACGGCGGCGTTGCTGTTGCGGCGTTGCGTGTTTCCTTTCTTTAGCAGCTGCTCAGCAAAGCCACCATACTTGTTGCAGCAGGTAGGCAAGTCTTGTACTACTTTTATCGTGAACAAAAGACAAAGGAATATTATAGCGCAAGTCTGGTTATACTACTCGATGATCGGTAGTCGTGCCCACGGTTTTTCCCTTGCTAAGTTTTACATATGATCATACTGATCGTCTTGTAGTGAATGGATAGAGCGTAATTGAATACATACATACGTTTCCAAGGATGCATTCTAATTTCCAGCTTGGGTTCTCTGGTCTATGGGTCGTTTGGTGTTGGAGGCAGTTGATCGGACTGAGACCCATCTATGTGGAGGTTTGCAGGATCGTGCATGCCGGATCACCCTGGCAGCAGGAGTTGTTCAAGCTGTTGGTTGGTCCATCTTTGTGCAGGTTCAAAAATATCACTGGTACTAACTACTAACCGTGTACATGTGTGTGGCTGCTTACATCTACTTATGTAATAGTCTGATACGATCCATCCTACCTACTTAGATGACCTATGGGGTTCACCAGCTACCCCTCAGCACTATGTCCCAAGGGGACACAGCAATTTGCCTGGCAGGGCAGCCTCATCACCACCAGGTTGAGTGGTAGCACAAAGTGCGAACCACCTGCCTGGGTGGTAGTGACGGATTCCCTGCTGCACTGCATGGCAAACCACTGTATGGCTGTATCCCTTGTGACATGGTGCCAAGCCCAGCCACCTTACGAAGAAGAATTTAGGCAGTAGAGAGACCATTAGCTTTGAGCAATAAACGATTTTCAATCACATTTAGTGTCAATTTTTGAAATGGACAGCTGATGGTTCTGTTAAATTATAGACATTGAAAAGGACATCTGATCATTATGTTAAATCATAGACATAGAAATGGACAGGTGATAAATCAAGAAGTCAAGTTACCTTGGAGCCATGAGAAATTTTTGCCAAATTTAGGATGTCTATAATGTGACAGAATTTGACACTCAATACAACACCCATGTGCCCACTTGGGCCAGATTGAACCAGCACCCATCAGTGCACCATCCACCAGATACCCATTATCTCAACTGAGTTTTAATATCTGGTTTCTCCTTGATAAGTTCAGTCTGTAAAGCACTGCCTGGATTTTTCCTTTGTATTTTCAGCTCCCTTACCTGCCTGAAGAAACCTGTTTTCAGCAATGGGGATCTTCTACCGTGGAAGGTACCAGCCAGGCTGTATTGGGATCTTCTGACCAGCTGAAGGTACCAGCCGCCTGTCACCATTTCTAAAAAGTGAAAAAATTCCAGCTCTGCTTTACTTAGGAAAAGGACCTGATTACACGCCCTTCTCCTATGTGTAAGAAGTAGGTCCTATGTATAGCTAGACAGGTAGGAAAATGGGTGATGTTCATAGGTAAGTAAATAGTTTATACATAGTGGGTAATGGCTGTTTTTACTACCAACCCAGTTGTTCGGTAGTCAAGAAAACAACTGAGCTAACCACCGTGGCTAGCTAGGGAACTGAAACCCAACTGGAAACTGTTTGCTGACCGTGTAAAGAACTGTTCAAATTTTTAGAGTGTATTTTAAGGTTGGTTTTCAGGTGTAATTTCCTGTGGGACCTTACGACCCTGTCTACTTTTGATCAATGCAGAGGTGGAACTGAGATAACAAGTAGTCTAATAAAAGATCGATGGCCGGAACCATCACAGGGGAGACAAAAAGGGAAGGCCGAAGAAAGGCCAAAAACGAGGTGGAACTTATAAGTTTGTTCTACTTCTTTTAACATCTATCTTAATGCAATTTTTTTCTTTCTTTGATGAAAACTTTGCATTTACTTCAACAAAAAAGTATATTTGCATACTAAAAATATTCTTTTAATTGTTCTTGAGAAATTGGAGGGATCAGTTCAAGGAAGTTGGCTCTTTAGACGAGAGAAAACTCGAGAGTATTAGTTCAAGGAAAGTTCTTTATTGTATAGAGTTGGGGATCCGGTTTAGACTTTAAACCAACCTCGGCATTGGTGGGTGCAATGGTGGTGGTACCGAGAAGAAGATTGAAATTCTACACTTGTAATGGCAGGATTTGGGTTGTTTGAATCGTTTGATCATCAGAGATGATGGAGGATGTAATGGAAGCTGCAAGCAAAGGAGATGTTGTGCGAGTGAAGTACCTTCTGGAGACTTACAACTTGTATGTGAATGCCAAAGGTGAAAGCAAGTCGACGCTCTTGCATGTGGCAGCAGAGAAAGGACATGTGCAAGTGGTGGAGTTGCTATTGAGTCGTCCCATGATCGATGTGAATATTGGCGATGAATACCAGCGCACGCCACTCCATGTTGCGGCTTGGCACCAACAGACCCAAGTGGTGCAATTGTTGTTGCGCCATCAAAATCAACATGCGCTAGACGTGAATGCTGCAGCTATGTTCCAACTCACACCCTTGCATCTAGCGGTGTGTTGCAGATGGGGGTGTAAAGGAGTTGTGGAGCTTTTGCTAGCACATGGATCAGTGAACCCCAGGGAACAAACAGAAGAGTTGTTCACGGTTTTTCACTTGGCTGCCGATAGGGGACTTGAAGACATGACGCGCTTGCTACTGGATAAGAGAATCTGGCTTCCGTTGGCACAGTCCGACGAGTCGTTGGTGACGAATGTGGCCTGTGTGGACTGCATCGGCAGGACACCCTTACACTACGCTGCGCGTGGGGGGCATGTTGGAGTGGTGAAACATTTTGTGCAAAAGCTGGCTCTAGAATCCGCGTTCTTGAATGCCGAAGACCATGACGGTCTTACAGCGCTGCATTTGGCGGCTCGCGAAGGCTATGCTGGCGTGGTGCGAGAACTGCTGGCGAGTTGCGAAACCAATGTGAATGTTGTGACAAGAGGCAGCAGCTCAGGACAGGGGCCACGGAACCGAACTTTTGTTCCACAACCGATGCTGGAGCAATTATATCGTCCTAATCTTCGAGATTCCGTGATAGAAACAAGTTCTGGTCTCACCCCTTTGCATCTGGCTGCACGCGAAGGCCATGTGCACGTGGTCGTGGAGCTTTGTAAGCGAGATAACATCGATATCAATGCAAGGGATAGGGAAGGGTTCAGCCCACTGCATTTGGCAGCGGGTCGTGGGCACCATGAGGTGGTGGCTTTCTTAGTGAAGAGACGACCCTGTGGTGCTATCGTGAGCATCACAACTCACGACAAGTCCACCCCTTTGCATCTTGCGGTAAGAGATGGCGATCATCACCAGACAGTCATACATCTTCTGGGCATCGATAGTAGCAGCAAATCATGGAGCTCCAGGGACATTGGCAATTGGTGGGTAAATGCCAAGGATGGACATGGCTTGACGGCATTGGAAATTGCAGTGACAGAAGGCCGTGTGAATGTGGCATTTCTTCTTCTAGAGTGTGACGCTGAAGTGAAAGAAGAGCTTTCTGCTGAACACATGTACAGCAAGTTGCTACAGCTAGCTTCAGAGCACAAGCGTGAAACGACAGTGAGATCCATTCTGAGGAAGATAGAAGAAGAAGTTATGAAGAAGGGGACTGTCGCACATAATCCACCAGAGCTTTTAATATGGGCTGCCAAGGAAGGTCATCCCCAATTAGCCAAACACATTGTGGAGTTTGAGGAAGAGAAGGTGAACATCCGAGACGAAAACCAAGAAACCCCATTACATCATGCGGCACGCAATGGGCATCAAGCTGTTGTGGAAGTGCTTCTGGCTATGGATGACGTTCTTGTCAATGCGGAGAATCTGAACAATCAGACACCTTTACACCTTGCTAGCATCCAAGGTTGCACTGGTGTGGTGAAGGCACTTAGTTTGGAGAAAGGTGGCCGTCTGCGTGCTACTGTCGAGGATAAGGAGGAGAGGACTGCTCTCGAATTAGCTATCCTATATGAGCACAAAGACATCGAGAAGCTGCTCATGGAGAGAGGAGATGTGACTGAGTATTTGAATGGTCTCTATAGGGATAGACAAGTTTATGTGGATGCTGCAAATGCCATCTTAGTAGGTGCAGCTTTGATTGCCAGTGTCACATTTGCAGCAATTCTGCAACCACCTTTGGGCTATACTGCATACTATGGTTCTCAATTCTTGGAACCTGCACCAGCACCTGAGCACACTTATGAAGTCTATGTGGGCATGCAACAACACCCTAGCATTCAAGTCTTTTGGGTGCTCAACAGCCTATCTTTCTTCTTTTCCATCTCAACTATGGTGTGTGGTGCTACTTGTGCTTTGCCGATGCGCGACGGATTCATCAATAGGAGGAAGGTGGAGAACATTTCCATTTCTTTGCTTTGGACTTCCTTGTTTCTTCTATTGTCTGTAATACTTGTGCTTGGAGCTTTTGCAACGGCTGGATATGTTGTGCTACCACCTATTGCCAAATATAGATTGATTATGATCCTATCTACATGTTTTGGTGGAGTGGTATGTGGCTATACCATAGCTCACTTTGGTGGTAGACTTCGTCATCAATTGCGCCCCGGATGGTGGAATTGGAGAAACATTCTCAATGGGTTGCTGAAACTTAGTTGATAATACATTCAATCATTTAACTAGATCTTAGATTGACACTCTCATAAAGAAAGCTCTTACTTCCACCTCACAGGTCACAAGTAGGCATAATTTCCTCCATGGTAGATGAGATTCCCTTGAGCTATCTTGGTGGATGGTATGCGGTGAAGCAATAATGGGTCTGTCCAAGGAAAGATTGTTCCCCTTCAAACGTGAGCATAAGAAATTGTCTCCTTGTAAACACACATGCATTGTGGTGCCTTACTAATTTTGTCAAGAAACTAAAAACCATGCACCTTTTGTGGTTGCCTCTTAGATTCAAGCAGGTATTTGGTATAAACTCCACATGAGCATTCCTACATACGAGACCCTTATGTTTAGCATATGAGCCACCACATGAGAGATCTCATTGCTACACATGAGACCCACAACATTGCTATATGTTTTGGCATAATTTCCTACATAAGGGTTTTCTCGAACTTGCTGATTCTAACATCATGGATGGCAGTCACGATTCACTACACAACTACAATGTGTCACTAAATGCAATCTATATGGACAAATGTAAATGCTCATGTTCATTTGCAACAAAAGCTCAAATGTGTTATGCAAAGCAATGTGTTTCAAGAATAGTAATTAATAGCCTGTGTGGCCAAATGTAATGTGCCATGCCAGGATTCAAGAACATTTCCTTTTGGGTCGGGGGAGTATGTACATATAGTGGCACCCAAACTAATGCTTTTGCATATCAACTTTGTATTCTAAGAAGTTGTTTCTGTAGTTTTGAGGCTTCAACCTCAACACCATAGAATTCCTTTTGCAGTTTTGGAGGATCCATGTCATTCTTGGAGTGTAGGGGGATAGCAGAAATCTTACAGAAGGCTAATAAAATACCTCTCTTTCCTGTAATTTTGCAAAGATTGGAAGTTCTTACAATGTCTGCCTTCTTAGTAGCTTTTGTTGATAAATTTGTTCCTGCTGCTTTTTTGATACACAATGTGTAGAGGCAGCATTTGTTACCTTTTGGTTTTCTTCTGAAATTTTATTGTTTTGATTGGGGTTTGTTGAATGTTTTATATGTCCTTTCTTACTGGTAGAAACCTTGGAAAATTGGTAAGTAACAACTCAATTTACAACTGGATTTTAATTATAAAGAATAATTGTTATTACAACTAACTCCAATCACTTTGGATATTGGTGCCATTGGACACCTAGTCACAAAAATATCATATTTTGGCATGGAAGTCCCATCAATATTTATAAACTTTTGTGGTCCTAGTTCATTTTCTCATCCACTACTATGGATGAACATGAGTATGATGTGAAACCCATGTGAAACTTGACTTTGCAACTACACTTCCAATTATATTTGTAATTACATTTTAGACAACCTTATGGATAATCCTATCATGCCTAACTATCTGACCTATCAATGTAGTTATCTACTTATTTATCTAGGTAAATAATAGAAAGATAAATAATAAAAATATGTAAATAATAAGTGCCTATTTTACCCTAGGCTATAAACTTTCTATTCTTACCTATTTAACCTAACCTACTAAGCTAGGTACTTATTATCTACTTGCTTAAGTAAAATAATATGTAGGTGTGTAAAAAATGTCTACTTTAACTTAGCTAGCTCAATCTAGCCTAGCCTATTGAACCTACATAACCTAGTTTATTTAGCCTATCCTAACCTACTTAGCTTATTAACCCTTAAAGTGTAAGTATAAGGATTACAACCCTTCACCTATACAAGGATAAACCAAGTTTTAATGATTGCTTCACACCATTATAATGTGATAAATTATCAACTTATTTATTTCACATCTTGTTACATACACTAATTACATAAATAGTTAGAAAGGTAGGTAATATGTATCAAGCTTGAAGGTAAGTAAGTAGATATGTAATGAAATAGGTTATTTATCTATTTTGGCCACTTGTTTTTGTGCCTACCTATTTAGGTAGATGATCTCCATAGGTAAAAAAAGGTAAGTAGATAATAGGTGCCTACCTTAGCCTACTTTATTAGAACTACCTAGACTAACCTAGCTTCATAATGTATTTAACCTACTAGGCTTACTTAGCTTAACTTCGTCTACTTAGTTTTACCTACAAACCCTATAGTTTGTTTAGCCTAGCCTACCTATTAACCAATGACTGAACTTTGCATTACAATAGCAAAGGTGTCACATGTGATTTAGTCATGTATGTATAGTTGCAAATAACATAGTTGCAAAAGTAAATTGGATGTAAATGGATTTGTAACTATACATAGATGCAAATTGGATACCAATGGATGCCATTAATAATGAATCATGATGTATCCTCACTTTTCAACAATGTTTTCATTTAAACTTGTGATAGTCACAAATTGTAATCACATGTATGAAAAAATTAGAATCCATCATAATGTAATTATCTATGTGATAACAAACACTTGTAACTATGATGACGCATAGGATTGCTACAAGTGTAATCACAAAATGAGTTGATTTGGACATTAAATCTCATATTAGTTACAAACATAAGGTCAAAATGGACATAATTTCTTCTAGTGTCTGGAAAGCGCCTTACTAGAGGGTAGAATTTCATGTTTTAGCCTAAAGTGAAAGATTTCATGTAAGATCTCCTCAAGGCTCCTTATTCAAGCCCTCCCTTCTAGCATGGAGTAGGAGATTTCGTGTAAGGTCTTGTGAAGCCTCTTTGTAAAGCTCATGTAAGGGTCATTGGTTGTTACATTTAAGATGACATTATTGTCAAGGCATTACACCTTGGACATTAAGCTTTTGCCTTGATTCCTTGGAAAAAATATTCATTTACAAATTATTTGATTTTCATTAATGCACATCCAAGATATTGATTAAGAAAATTAGTCTATTAAATCTAGATTAAAAGTTTGTAGTTGCCTCCCATTCTTACAATTGGTAACAAGTCTTGGTATTTTGCATAGTGTTTGGTAATGTGTGTGAAAGCATTGTAGGGTAGAAATAAACTAGGGTGGACCCAAAGTGGGATTTAATAATCCTTTAATTTTGAGATTTCATTTCCTTTGTATTTGAAGTCTACTAAATTAGTCTAACTTTCAAATTGGATGAATTGATGTTAAAATTAAGATATTTTTCCATTTACGAGTTCATATCACCATAGTTTACACTTTTGAAAACATATTAATAAATTTTGGTTTTGAAAAACATTAGTCTAGATATCAAAATGGACTTTGCCATATGATATGCTTGTTTAAACTTTATCCTTTAGGCCTTGCAAATGAGATTTTTTGTAATTGGAATGAATGAATTCTCAATGAATTTTTTTTCTCAAAATTCAATGTTTTCTTCACTTTAAGTTTAAAGACTAATAGATCACCTTCATGAAACCCTACTCATAATAGGCATTTAAATAATACCAAGACCATGCCCCAATTTTCATAGAAGTTTCATAGAATTTTTAATTTTGATTTTATATAATGGGGTAATTACATGGTATGGCATAAACAAATTTCCCCAAAACTAAAATGTGTATTCCGATTAATAGAGTGGTTGCAAGTTAGGGTGCAAACAAGATACAATGAACCAATAAACTTAATTAAAATAACAATCGCATGTCCTTTTGTTCAAAATAATTTTTTCATATAAATGAATTTTTAAACAAAAGTTTTGCAAATTGTTAAAAAAATGCTTATAATTGTCCCTATACATGACATGTCTTTTTATAATCATTTTGAATAAATATGAATTTTTGAAAGTGTGTAGATTCCTTGTAGATTTTGTGTTGCATCTTTAAAAATGATAACAAATTCAAATTATAACCAAAAAATCATTTCTTACCTTTTGGTTTTTGTTTTCTTAGTACAATAAAAGTTATAACTTGTTTGTAACACATTGTGTACAATATACCCCATTTATATGTGATAAAAGACTCTTGAATGTTCTAAATTTTGAATCAATTTTTGAATTTTTAAAGTTTTATAATTTCACATTTTTTAAAGGTATGAGTGTTTTTTTGAATGTGGTTAATAGGTTTTGATTCTCGTAATTTTTTTCAAAATGATTTTTTTGTTTGAATCCTTTTGATAGTCCTTTGCAAAATGATTCCTTTCGATATAATAGATATTCACTTTCAAATATCTTAAATCAAAACTTAAACTTAAAATTTTATCAATTGGGTTTGTGATTTGAAGTTTTAAATTGAGATTCTTATAAATGAACAAGTGACAAATTGCCATGATAATCATGGTTTTAAATGGAAAAACACAAATGTTTTTCTAATTTCCATTGGTTTTGTTAGTGATTTAAAACCTTTTTGTGATTACAATTTTTGTGCAAAAACAAATTTCATAAATTGGTTAAATGTGAATTATGTAATGGAAATTGGACAAATTTGATCTATTGAAAAAGCCACCCATTTAAGCGCCTCTTTAACCCACATATTATGGGGAAAAAATCCAACCAAAAATGATTAAATCAAACTATGAACTTTATGAAAAAGGTCATTAAAAAATCCACAACTATTTTTTGGTTAAGGTTTTTTTGAAAAGATTTTCGAACCTAAGCTTGTTTTCCTTTAAAATATTATATATTGAATCCCTATAACATGTTTGGATCCTTGAATAAAATTGATGAACAAGTTTCTTTTTATATGGAAATGCAAGATGTAGTAACTATCCATGTGTAGTTATTTCAATAGTTCATGCAATGTATTTGGGTGCAAATATGTTCAGAGGAGCCAAAAACCATGTCGGATAATGGTAAAATTATAAACAATATTTTTTTCATATGTTTTGTTTTGACATTTTAAAATTATGATAATCATTCCATTTATTTTGGTTGTTCTAAATGATTAATGTGGGTGTTGAAGAATTCAAATTAAAAACTCATTATTTTAATTTTTGGTTTTGGTTTTAATAAAGGATTCTTAAACATGAAAAATAATTAATTTTGCAAAAGACTAGGGTAAATTTTTTATTTTCATAATAAAAATTTGATGTTAAAAAAAAAAAGTTGATCATAACCTTCTACCCACACTCAAAAGACACACAATATTTGAAAGTTATGAAATTTTAAAATTTTAAAAATTCAAAGTATCAAAATCAAAAAAATTCAAGAGTGCTTTACCACATGTAAATGGGGCTTAATATATATGACATATAGAATAAATTTTTAATTCATGATAGAAGGAAAAAAAATGGTTAGCATATTTTGGCATGATAAAGTTATGATAATGTTTTTAAATGGAACACAAAATTTGCACATTTAAAAAAAATCAAAATTTCTCAAGTATGACTAACACAAAACATATGAAATATTGGAGCAACTATATGTATTTTTAGTAACATGTTACAAAAGATTTCATTCAAAAGTTCTTTCATATGAAAAAATAAAAATAATTAAATTAAAAAAGGAGTCACGATCCTTTTATAAAATAATCTTGTTGACTCATTTGAACATATTTGCATCCAATCATATATGTTTGGTGTACATTTGTGATATAAATTTATTATTAAAATGTTTATTTTCAAGTTGACAACTTATAATCATTTAAAAAGATGGCATATTGATGAATTTAGTAGATTTTCATTGCATCTTAATAGATTGCACCTTGTAAAAAATTGCAATGTGATGTATAAAGTGATCCACCTTAATTCACATTGATCCAACAATTGAATTGTTCATATGTGCACCAATTTCCAAACATAATAAAAACTTAGGATGTTATCCAACTTTAATTGCATATCTTCAATACAAAATCTTCTCCAAATATTTTTTAAACCACATCAAAATTGTGTTGCATTGAAAACTAACAAATTGTTAATGCTTTTTTGGTCTATAGTGTACCATGCAAACACCCAATTTTCAATATTCAATAGCTTTTGCATTGTAACCTATTTTAAGATTATAAACTATCTTGGTGCATCCCTAGTCTTCAAGGGCTTTCCAATTAATATTTTTTTGTTGAAGGGGAAACCATTTCTTCACAAATTGACATGTTCCTAGAATTAGATTACCAAATTTTTTTAATACTAAAATGCTTTTACATTACCATCATGCACAAATATAAAATGTTTTTTTTTCATGTTTAATTTCTCATACTTTAGATGACAATCTTTTGTTTTTGAGTTATTATATATGAATCATGCCAAACACAAGGTCACACAACCTTATGGGATTTAAAAAAAAAAGTAGATGTGAATGGTCGAACCCTAAACCCTAAACCAACTTTCATTCAACTTTCATCCACTAAAGAACAATAGAAAGTAAAAAAAGTTTGAAAGCTTGTCCTAAAGAAAGGTTTGTCCCAAAGAAAGGTTTGTCCCAAAAAAGTGATACCATGCCTAGATCTCCACTTTGAGGCAAAACCAACAAAGACTAATAGAATGCTTCAAAAGGCATTGTGACATTTAATTTGATTTTTTTTCTTTTTGTCATAAATATTTAAAAAGTTTAATTGTGATAACTGTGTGGAAAAAACTGCCAATGTTGTCACCTTTGAGAGAATTGCCAATCTGAGAATTATCTTAGAATTATTGTTTTGAAAATCTGAAACCTGACTGGTTCACTTAAGCTCAAAAATTAACAAAATTCAAGGAATTAAGGTGATTCTCTAAAGTTCTGAGAAGAATTGGAACTGCCCAGTCCTCTAAAGAAAAATGAGAGAATCACCCAACATTGGTGGGAACCTACCCTGTAACCCTCCTCCTATCTATGTACTCAATTGTGTAAGTGGTATCATAGTTAAGTAGGTGGTTTAGTACTATTTTTGAGTTAAGTAGGTAGTTAAATAAAATAGTACTGTTGTTGAAAGATTGATAACCCACCTGGATGATCATTGAAGTAGGTTATTAAAATTTTGAAAATTCAATACCAAGAAAATATCGATTTAGCCAATTATTAAAAAATCAATTACTGACTGATCGGTTATTAATAACTGGCTTGATAACTGGATCAAAAATCAAATAACCAGCCAACACTTCCAGTTAATAAATATTGTATTTGAATTTGATCTAATTTTAAAAAGTCGGAGCAAGAACAGGAACCTAGTTTTATTCTTTTATTTCAAGAATTGGATCCAGAACTGGGTTGCTGAATCTATTTAGGTTTGGAACCGAAACCAAATCTTTTGAAAATAATGCTTTTGAAAAAAGTGACTACAACCGGTTGTTAACTGGACGTTAACCATAAGTTAACCTTCAGGTCCACTCTGGGTTAGTAACAACCAGACTGGAACTGGGTTTAATTTTCAAAACAGGAACTGAAACCAAAACGAGAATTTGTTTTGAGGAATTGGACCTGGAACTGGACCCTCCAGCAAAATGGAGGATGTGATATTTCTCACAACGTACCTCTAAGAGCATCTCCAGCGGTGCTCAGTATAAGACCCTGTGAAAATATTTTTCACATCCAAGTTTAGTTATGTACTGAACACACTGTATTGTTGCACACTTTCTGTTAGTTCAGCTACGAGCATCAACACCGGTGCTCAGTATGTCACTCTGGATAATAAAATTAAATGTCTAAGTTTGGCAACCCAACCAATAAAACTGTAATTCGAACTGCAGATACGTGGGAACTACTAATAACAAACCACCTGGACCAATCATTATGATCGACCAATCAGAAATACTGAGCTGCAGTCGGGTCCAATTTATTGGCTTTTCCCATAAGGAAGAGACTACGCATCTGTGCAGGATTTGGATTTGGGGATAAAATTTTGGCTCACTCATGACCAATGTGGAGATGACAAGTGTTCATAGAAAGAAAATTTTCATGTTTGGGTGAATATAACCCTAAGAACATTAGGTTTTCAGGTAGTTAAACATTGTAGGTTTTGATAATCATCACAAAAGCTGAAAGGATTATCTTTTTCAACAACGCTTGTCTCAGCGTGAAAGAAGACTAGGGTTATCACAAGGAGTTTCAACCTTACATGGAATGAGAAGGTGTAGTTGATGCTTTCCAAGTCTTTTTCCTCTCCCTCCCCCACATGAACATGCTTGGATGTCACGCTACATGTACCTAGTGGTTAGAGCTCATGGCTACTTTGTAGATGCTTGTCCCTTGGAATTTCACTAGGTGCATGCTAGGTCTTACTTGTGGGTTTTCTATCTGCTTTGTGGCGGTAGCTAAACCTTGTGGGTTTATCATTTTGTTGCATTCATGAACCATTATACAATTTCTTCTTTTAAAAATGCTAGTTTTTTTCTATCATCTTTCTATACTAACACTCTAGGTAGTTTGCAAAAGATTATACAAGAGAATCTATTCCAAACTAGGTGGGGACTGAACCGATTTGCTAGCATAAAATTTATTGTCAATGTGATTTTTGTTCTTTCTTACAACAAAAGTTCTACTTTGTAGGTGAAATTTGTCACTCACTCCAAGGAAGGCTTAAAAGTTGGACACCAAGTTCCTCTAGTAGTGGTGGTGGGGGAAATGATGGTATGCAACTAGTCCTTTAGTTTGGTGCAAGTAAGTTACTATAGCTTTGTGATTAATGTTTCATCTTCTTTCAAAATTCATTACTAGATGTTCCATTTTCAAATGTAGATGTCTTCTTCTTAATCTTCAAGAAGCCTCTTAGAGCGTGTTTTGAATCTTGTCAAAAAAAGGATGTTCAGGAAAATGCCCTCATGTTTTTTCTTTGCTCAATTTGTGTGTTTGTGCAACTCCACCTTTGAAGCTAATAAATCTCCCTAGGGTTGACTCATAAGCATCTAATGAATCATTTGTAAGAAAACCTCATGCTTGTCTTTTTACTTGTTTGATGGTTTTTCAACATTTTTGTCACCCACATTTCTCTATTTATCTATAACAAATTCTATTTAGGCATGATGGATCCAGTTGCTTCTTCACTATTCACATTTTTTTTCTTTCCTTATTGGTCATAGTGTAAAGCCTAGGGTAGTGCAATGCTTGCATTGTTTCATTTGGCATCATCCATGGTTGTTGGATGTATTTTTTTCTAACCCATCCTACATGTTTTCAATATTCAGATGCATAACTTTCCTAAAAACATCGATGCCATACTCCTTGTTGTAATAGTAACAACTTCACCCTATGACTTTGAAACTTTTAGAGCTTTAAAGTTAGTTCGTGCATTGGATTCCAATGATAAATGTGCCCCCTTCCCCTCCCCCAAGATTGAAACTTTGTTGTTATCATGGATGGAACTTGGAAGTTGCAGTTTAAACAATTAGAAACGAATCTTGTTTTTGTTTTTGTTTGAGATTTCATTTGTGAAATTAATGCGGCATGGTGTTTAATCTAGTAACCATTTGGAAATCTATAGAAAACATCATGAATCCTGGTGTAGAGATTGTTGTAGTAAATGATTTGTTTCACGTTTTTGTGTGGGATTGATGGGGGATTTAGGAACAAGAATTGTTGGAGTTATTAGTAAAGTGGATCAAGTAGCTTCAAATCGGCATAGCCTAGATGTAGTTGAAGCATTTTTTTTAGGCCAGGGTCCTTTTTAAACCTTGGACATTCCATGGGTTGCCTTGATTGGCTAATCAATGTTGGTTGTAGTTGTACATGCAAGGTTTGTAAGTGTTAACAACTTGTTGGAAACAACTTGGAGGGCAAAGGCAAAAACCTTGAAGTCAATTCCGTCCCATGCATCACCAATAAAGCTTGGAAGAGTGGCACTCGTCAAAATGCTTGTTGCTCAAATGCAAAAAAGGCTAATACAACACCTTCCCAACCTTTTATTTGGGTAGTTTTTTTTGGCTTTCTTTACAATCATTTGTGCCACATCTTTGCTTTTAAGGTGTTGGGTTTGTGGGTATTGTCTTGGATAACATGTCAGAACTACATTACCTTTCTTACTTTGAGGAATTTAACAAGACTAATTTTGCATCACAATGCTTACATAGAGTTGAAATGGTGAGCTTGACACAAGGTCATGATGTTTATTTTTTGTGATGCTTATTTGGACAGACTAGTGTAGAATGTAATTGCTAGCTTGGGACAAAACACACCTTTGAGGAGAGAAGTAAGATTGATCCCTAGTGCACTTTCTCTTTCTAAGCATAACAAGAAAGTCTTATATCTTGGATTATTGCATGTTCTAGTTCTTGAAGTGTGTTTTTTTTGGTCATAAAATATATTCACACAAAAGTTGATGAATTGTTTTTGGGAAATAATATTTTTTCGGGTTGTTGCGATTACAAATGCTACATCGGATGAGTATCGTTTTGATTCCAAAAAGATGGTGATTGCTCTTGTTGACATGGAGTGGTTTTTCATACCACCACAACACTTCATAAGGTTGTGTAGTGCATGTGCACAACTATGGTTAGATTCAATTTTTTATTTCGCAAGCTTTTAGTTACAATGCAACAAAGTTAATTGAATTCCCCCCCCCCCCCCCCCCACCCCCGCCCCACA
>Ga0116231_10009929_pt1 | contig 15659 bp, 11 predicted proteins | sample S1TSphgellanicum_2_FD_89695 | JGI IMG/M metagenome (GOLD analysis project Ga0116231, IMG submission 89695) | Host-associated microbial communities from peat moss isolated from Minnesota, USA - S1T2_Fd - Sphagnum magellanicum MG | ecosystem: Host-associated > Plants > Peat moss > Unclassified...
AGATAACTATAAATGATTATGTTTATTAAATTTAAATGACACTAAATAATTATTGTTATAACATAGATTTCTATATTATATAATTTATATTCTTATATTAGAAGAAATTAATTAATTAAATTAATGTGACATTACTTTAACATTATTGTAATTACCTCAGATAAGAATTAATTAGTATGTGCATAATTATTTTCTAATTGAACCTAATTATTCACACTCTTTAATTTATAATTTCAAACCTGAATTAAAATTTTGGAAAAATTATAGTGTAGTTAAAATAATTATTTAACTGATTTTAATTTCACAAATTATTATATAATATTATTATCTTAAAAAATTCTATGGTTAATCATCTATGATAAATATTTTATATTAATTATGAAAATTAATGTTATGTTTTAAAAATTATTGTATTTATAATTAATGAATACGAAGAGGAAAAAATTACTTGACCTATAATAATTTTTACAACAATAAATGTTATTATACAACAAGTGATGTAATTAGTTGAATAATAAATTAAAAAAATTTGTGTAAGAATTTACTTTTTAATAACAATTATTAATTCATTATTTATAATTTTAAAATAAATATTTAAAATATTTAATTTTAAATTATAGTCATTAAATTAATTTCACATTCATTATATTATATATAATTCGATCAGATTGTTTAAAAATAAAATATTTTTATCATTTTATTATTTATGAGTTATGTATTAATAACTTGTAAGTAAGTAGATAGCTAAAAAAGTAAGGCATGGAGAAAGTTTTGGAGTTAGAATTTAGTTTGTAAGGAAGTTGCAAGTTCAAAACTTATCCCATATTGTTTGTTTTTCATTCTTATTTTGAACACTATATAAATAAGGGGGGTGTGCTCATCCAATTTCATATTAAGAAATTTGTGCATATGGGATGAGCTAATCAAAAAGTTCAACCCAAAGCAAAAAAACAAATAATGCACAATTTTAAAGTACTTACCTCCCTAACATACTTATTTATTTAGGTAGGTAGGTATGTAGTTTGACCTACCCGTCTAGGTCGACCTATGTACCTACCTACTTATTTTTTAACTTAAGTAGGTAGGTAGGTAGGTAGGTAGGTAAGGATTGTAGGCACCTATTAATGTACCTACCTTGGTACTTACCAACTTAATATTTTTATTTTTATTTAAAATTTTAATGTCACATGGCATATTTACATTGGGTCACGTGTCATAATATAAGATCATCTAAGTATTTGAATTGAACATCTTAGATTATTTCAAAATAATAATAATAATTTAAATAATCATATATTAAAACACGTGGCAGCACATAATTTGCTTTCAATTGTAACCAAAATAGTTGCATCTTAATTGCATGTGACAATGAGTATACAATGAAATCAAAGGATGAAATGTATTTGTTGATTTTTTCTTTCATACAATACCTTTTATCATTTGCGACTAGTTTATCACATGCGACTTGTCTTAGGCGACTAAAAGGATTTTAGTTGCAAAATGTCTCTTGCAACTAAAATTTAGTCACAAAGAGTAATTGAAAATACATGTTTTTCTTCTAGTGGATGAAGGTTGGGAGGATTAAGATGAAAGTATTTATTACACACCAATGGCTAAAAACAAGAGTGTATAAAGGTATTATTAATTTTAAATTGAAATTGAAATCCCAAATAATTGGGGTATTGAACAATTTTTTTTGGAAAGAATGACCCCACCAACCTTCTTGGGAAGGTTGGGAAGGTCCAAAAAGGAAATAATTAAATTATCACCTTGGGGAGGAACAAATAGTACAACTAATTGCAATTGTTCATCTATAATGTTCATATTGAAATAAAATTTTCAAGGTTTACTCTAAACCTATTTGATTCAACTTGATCCTCTAACATAGATGTCATTGATTTATTTGTTGCACCATGCATTAATCCATCGACTGTCAACAAAACTATCCCATCCATGCTTTGTGGAGGTTGAGTATTCTCCAACCTTGTGTGAAGTGCCATTCTAATCAATTTAACAATAACCAAGAAATTCAACAAACATTAAACCAAAAAAAAAACCTCATTGCAATCCTAAACAAAATTCATTATAAACAAAATGTAGGGTTTAGTTGTTTAGTTTAGGGTTTATAGTTGAAGAGGAAAATAGAAACAAAGGAGGAGATGGAAAAATAATAATAATTATAAACCAACAAAAAATCCAAAATAAAAGGACTGCAAATAAACAAAGAAAAAAAGATTAATTAAAAACAAAAAACACAAAAAAGGAAATTTTAAAGAAAATAAACAAAAAAAAGTAACAAAAATTGAAAAAGTAGAAAACCCTTTCCATTGTAATTTGTCCTCTACATCCTAAGTATTGACTCTGTTATACTGGGCTTAAGATATAGGTAGGGTTGAGGGTTTAGTAAACCCTAAACCCTAAACAATCATGCTTGTGTATATTCCAGATATATGTATTCTAATTCTCATTGTTGTCCCAGTGCTGCAGTAGCTCCTCCCCAACAGCACCATGATGAGTCATGACTCATGAGGAAGGCCAGTTATGATGATGTCTGTCACCCATGATTCACCAACACAATTTAACATGGCAATTATATGACTTGAGACCTACCAGAATTGATGATAGGCATGCTGTTGTTTAATACTTTAGTACCTTAGCCATTTCAACACATGTTCATTCAATAATTAATTAATTAATTTTGAAATTTTGAAATTTTCATTTCAACAAATGAAATATTCCTAAATATTCCCTATTATCCTTCACAATTTTTTCTTAAAAATTTGGAAGAAATAAAATTTGAAAATCTCAACATTTTGAAAAATAATATAATTAGTGTTGAATCGGCCAAGGTACTAGGGTAATCTACTTGACTTGACTTGATTTTTTTTAAATAAGTTTTTTAGAGAAGGATCCCTTTGATTGGCCCATCACCAATATTTTTGGAACATGGGGGGCACTCCCCAGCATAGATGCCTAAATATGCTTCCCTTTGCCTCCTTCCCCTCCCCAACCCACCCCCCCCTTCCAACTTATATACATGGAAGTTGAACCAATGGCCAAACAATACAGGATCGAAAACAAGGTGCTATTGGGAACGTCGTAGGGAACACATTGTGAACTTGGGGAACTTGATGGGAACATATCAGGAACACAGTGGAAACTTAATTAGTTGTGGGGACTCCCAAAGTTCAACCTTTTTCTTATAGTCATGGGCATCTTTGATTGGCCCATCACCACCAAAAAATAAATAAAAAATCAAGCTTTGAACAATCCCAAAATGGATATATTGTAAGCTCTCCCCCATTGGGTTGCTTATATAAGTTACAAGAGTATAACTTAGGGCCAATGATATGGGATAAAGTGAGGAGCTATTGGGAACATGTTGAGGAACACATTGGGAACTTTGGGGACATGTTGAGAACTCATTGGGAGCTTCATGGGAACAACAAAAAATCCAACACCTCCACCCACTCCTAAAAGAAAATAAAAAAGTTGCCCCCATGGGTGCATCTTGCCTCACCTCATTGGCTGCAAGAGTTGTTTTGGGGGCCTACCTGGGTTCTTTGCCATTTTTGGCCTAGGCTAGTAGCAAGGGGATGAACTATGGGTGTATCTCAAGAGCCCTTGGTTGTAGGTTGTTTTAGCTATTGGAGAGGGGCTTTATATTGGAAGGAAGCTAGGCACTTTGAAGGGGGATTATGTGATGACCCATTTAAAGTCCTCTAACTCAATTGGAGGATAACTTAACTTAGAAATTTACAAAAAGAACAAAAAATTAGCATGAGATTTCCCACTTGAAGTTGGTGATTTTCTAGCCTCTCACAATATAAAAATTTCTTATAGAGTTTTAGTTGGATGATGAGTTAGTTGTGTGTTGCAACAAGCAAGAAAAAAAAACACCCAACAAAAAAAGAGCCAAAGAGTAGAGGTTTCTTTGATCACCAAAACAAATATTTACTTACATTTTGGACTTTCCCAAAAGCAACATTATGTAACCTCTCCATATGGCTTTTCCATTGGCATGAAGGTATATAAGTTGCAAGAGTAGTAGAAGAATTTTGGGCAAAGGGTATGGAACAAAGTTCTTCACCCCCAAGCTCTTTATTTTTATATCTCAAGTGTGATCACACATGTTAAAACACATGCTTGAATGATCATAGGTAACCACATTGCACACATGAGAGTTACTTTTGTACTTTAGTAAATACTTGACTCTAATCACACTTGAGTCAATATAACCACATGGCACCCATTTGGAATTTGGATTGCTTTCTAATTTAACAATACATGAGTCACATGGATAACCACATGTATACCTACCATGTGGTTTACTTTCTACTTTAGTGTTGGGAATAGAATTGGGAACTTGGGTGGGAATGCATTGGGAAGCACATGGAAAAATATTGAGAACTAGCTAGCGAAAACACAATTAGAACATCACAATTCCAAAAAAACTTCTCAAACTCCGGGAAAATGAGTTTGTGCATGACATGAAGATTTTTCTCCATGCCATGCACTATTAGCCAACTCTCCACACTATTGAAACCAACAAAATCACATACTATTTGACAGTAATTATATTATTTTTGAAAAAGTTGAAATCTTCAAAAATTACTTTTTTTTTAATTTTTAATTTTTGAAGGAACATAAAAAATCTGAGGTAATATTTGTAAAACATGTAATTTGTCAAAATGGAATCCTCAAAATTAATTAATTAACTGACAAAAAAGTGTCAAAGTGACCAAGGTAATATGGTAATGGAGCATGCACACAAATACGAAAAAAGAGGTGTACTTTTTATGTCAATGGTTTTTGTGCTTGTGATTCTTGGGCTTAAATTACCAATTTATAGGCGAGTTTGAAAAAACATATATTTTTTGAATGAATATCATGGGGATAAACCTCAAATACATTACAAACCCTTTCAGAATAAACTTGGTTCAATTTTATTTTTTTAAAAAGTGACATGTAATAAATACTTAACATCCCATTATAACCTTTTAAAAAAAAGTCGAACATCTAGGTTAGGAATCTTCAACTCTTGAAAAAATACATGTACATATGCAATTTAATTTTTGAATGAAACAAATAATATAATATACTCTAAAATTAAAGTTTAAACAAGTGTATTCATGTGTTATTATAAGACCAGACCCCACCATTACAACTTGTACATAAAAGCATTAGACAAAATTCATCTCATCACTTGGTTACAATACCTTCCTTAATATTTGAAGTAAATATTTTCATACATTGACATTTTAATTATTTTTTGCATTGCATAATACAAAAGTAGGCAAACATAATTTTATTAAAGATGGTTTCCCATTTTACTTATTGTTTATATTTGGTCATTATATTCCATCAAATAGTTCTACATTACATATTATCATCCAACTTAAAAATGCTCACATCACAAATTTACTAGCTTCATTGGTTTGTTTGAAATTCACATGAAATTTATTATTTCATGAGTTCGTATTTTTTTGCACACGAATTTTGTGTGTCTAAAACATGTACATGATGCATGTATAGGATGAAATATTTTCAAATGGAATATTTTCAACCATTTGAAAACATTTCATCCTATTTATACATGCATCATACATGTTTTAAACCCCATGATATCTATGTGCAAAAAACACAAACTCATGAAAAAATGATTTCCTCACAATTTTCATTATCAAATCATGGGATGGAAAGTTTGTGATGCATATTAATTTTCCATATTATCTATTAGTTAGTTGCACACTTACATTGACCATGTCACATTCATACTATATAGTGCACATAGTTAACTGCATACATTGGGTACAAGTTTTGACTAAAAACATAAACATTTTGCAACACCGATGAATGACAATAATTCAAAAATTTTACCAACATCACCTAACAAATATAAAAGAAAAATAATGAACATGACATTAAATACTAAACTTCTTATATTTCAAGTCCCTTCATGAAAAAGGAAGATATGTAAAGGAACAACAATTTGAACAAGGTTTCCATGTGCAACATTTATTGTTGAAACATAAATTTGGTGGCAAAGTTTTGCAATTATTTGTCACCAAATCATGCAATATGTAATGTTAAAGTCAATCAACTTTTTATTTCAAAGAAAATGTTCTATCAACACATCATCTAGATGCTTAAAATTTTGTAGTAAGAAAAAATACTCTAGAGAAAATGTATCCAAATTAAAGTCCAAACTTTTTCATGTATAATTTGTGATATATTCCTCTTCCTCCCACCATCAACATTCTTTTTCAAAATTTGTTTTCAATATTAACAACATTGCAACTCAAAGTAATCCAACAATTGACACAACACACAAGTTTTGGCCATTTCCATTGACACATTGCAAACACATCAACAAAAAAACCATATAGTACATAATCATCTTGTAATCTCTTTTTCACTTTAGCCACCAAAGGATTACGATTCTATGTCATTAAAAAGAAAATGATATTTGTGTAAGGTAAAGTTCAAGGGTTAGCATGACCAAAACAAGGACCCACACAAGGTGGTGTTGAGTGCATGCCCAATTTTGATAAAACCCATAGTCAAGGATTTTATTATGTGTAAACGCCTTGGAAAAAAAATATTTAAAAAAAATCCAATGATAGTTGGTGGGTATCATGGGAAAAATAAAAAACTAAAATGGGTGTTTGGAAAATTTAATGCCCATGTGGGCATTAAGTTTTTTTAAACATTCAACCTTCATAGAGGAAAAGTTATGCGTAGTAGGGTGCTTTCCAACTACATCACAACATTTCATGCCTTTACAATTATTTTATAATCTTATATTCACTTGTCTTTCACATTAATAACAAATTTATACCCAAAAATTTGGAACCCAACAAACATACTAATTTCCAACTGAGGGTCACACCATACTATCCATATTCAATATGCATCTCCTCAACAATCAACACACAAAAAAACAAACTTATGAGTTTTCATTTTTTTTCTTTTGTATATTGGTTTTAGGTTTTTTTCTGAAAGGTGTAACATGAAAGGAAAATATTAGAAAACATGATACACTAGAATAAGTTGAAGGGCCTATGTGGTGGGGATATGGGGGTGGCAAATGTCTATGTGTTTAACAACTTAAATGAATGATGTATATATGGGTAAAGATGATCCAAAAGTTACCTAGAGATTGTAGATGGATTTTGGTTGGTGATTAGAATATGATAAAGTCTAATAGTGATAAGTTGTGTGAGTGTGGGTGGTTGATATTTCAAATAAAAGTAGCTTGCAAGGAATTAGCTCAAAAATCACTTTAATGCTATGATGAATTCAATCATAGGGGTAGGCTCAAATATATTTGGGAAATAGGTGCATGTATGGGGCTAAATTTTTGGGTAGATTCAGTATGTTTTTACATGCCAGAGAATGTGAAACCCATGTAGGTAGTGCCATCATACATTATGATATTAAAGGTAATTGTGGAATATATTGGCATTACATTGTTTCCTTTTGTTACAAGCTACAAGAACTTAACACAAGGAAAGGATGGATCTATTGTATGAATACATGGTAATTAAGTTGCCATGAAACAATTTCAAGTATGAAAATTTTGTGGAACAAGATGAATGCAACTTCACCTTGTTTTTCCAAATTTTAGAGAGTTGTTAAATTCTACAAATTATTTTGTATGAGGAAGTTTGAAGAGAATAGGAAAATAAAGAAAGAAATAAAAAATTGATTGTAGGCTACCCAATTGGCCTTACAAAGTGAACCTCAAAGTGTAATGGTTAGGGAGTCCATGGAAGAAGCCCTAGAAGCTTCAAAGGTGTTTGAAGAAGGGATGATTAATGACATTAGACTTAGGAGTAGGATTAAGTGGTTGGAGAAATGGTATGCCGCAACTAAATTATTATTATTTTGGTTCAAAAATCAAGGTCTTCATACCTTGATCTTAGAATTGGAAACTAAAAGTTGGGGAGAGGCTAGTTCACAAGCAAGGTTGGGTGAGTATTGTAGGGAGTTTTATTCCAAACTTTATATTAGGGAGGCCTATAGACATGATTTAGGAAAGGCTCATGAGGTGTTTCTAAATAATCTTTCATATAAAATATTTAATCAATTGAACAAACTTTGGCTAATCCTATAATAGAATGTGAATTGTTTGTAGAATTAGGGGTCGACCATGGCCAAGGGCAAAGCCTTGGGCCATTAGGGCAAATGTGGAATTCTTCTAATGCATGTGGCTAGTTATTGGGTAGGAATTTAATGGAATGGTGCATATTTCAAATTAAAATGGTTGATTCCTTCATGAATTACCAAGGGCATGATCATTCTATTGCATAAAAGACAAGAAAAATATATATATTCTAATTGGCACCTTATCATGTTACTTAACATAACATATAAAATATTTGCAAAAGCTTTTGAAATACCTCTTCAACTTGTATTAATGCAAATCATCACTTATATCCAATCAACATTCTTACCACTAAATTACAATTAAACAACATATTTTCATAATACAATCTTGTGGGCCAATAAATCTAAGTAGCCAATGGTGTTCTTGAAATTAAAATTATCCAAGGAATATGACAAGGTTGATTGGAATTTTTTTTCAGTGTATGATATGACTTGAAATTTTGGATGAGTGTGTTAGCATGGCCTAAATGTTATTATTTGGAGCCCCAACTTGCATCTTGGTTAATGGGTAAACCATTAAGGATTCCACCATTGAATAAGGAGTGCAACAAATGTGCCTTTTGCCCCCTACCTATTCTTGATAATTGGCCAAGCCTTCAATTCAAGTATGCTAGAAGAACTCAAGGTATGTAGAGTTCATAATGTCAAGCTCCATGGGTTAGACATGTAACATTTAATAGGTCAATATCTTGATAACACACATTTCATAATTAGGTCATCTAATGTGTACTTCACCCAACTTGTGCACATTTTGTAATTGTTTAATAAAATGTCTAGTATTTTCACTAACACATTTAAATCAATGTCCTTTGGTTAGGACGGAAGGCAATTGAAAGGTGAGTCTTGACAATAATGTTCAACTAGACTTGCATTTCCCCTCATGATATCTCCAAAATTTGAAATACATAATTTAGTTTATCCTTAGATTCAATTGATGTAGACAATTTCTTATTGGGAAGAATTAGAGGCAAGCTTAACTTTTGGTTAGTCACAAAACTTTCCTTAGTAGGGAGGAAAATGACCATTAACAACATCCTTTTCTATCTACTTTGGTATTTCCTTAGTGTTTAGGGTGGGATTACAACTTTTAAGTTATTCAACTTTTGAAAAGTAATTTTTGAGTTGGTTCAACACATAATTATTGTCAAGTAGTGTGGGACCAATGTTGTGAAGAGAATAAATCTAATGGGTTAGCTTGGTGAATCCAATAAAAACTATTGATGCATTATTTTTGAAGTGGGTAGTGCACACCTTAGAGCTTGGTAATTTTAATCTCTAAAAGTTTATAAAATATAGGTTAAAAAGTTACCTACCTCATCAAAGAAATAAGTGGTCCTCCAACCTTAAGTGGTGTGCACAAAAGAATCACAAAATAATGTTTGGTTTTACACTTTGGAACTAGGTGTGGAAAATGTGGACAAGAATGGTGAAGGTACTAAAATTTAACTAGCCAATACTAATATCAAGCTTTTGGTGGAACCAAGTAGTTTAACCATGTGTTAAAGGTTTTTCTAAAACTAATGTGGCATAACTACATTCTTTAGGTTGGATATCAATAGTAGAAATATGGGTTGTTGTTGAGGGCATATTTACAACCATTTAAAAATTGATAAAAAAAAAAAGCGTTGTTTAGGGAAGAGGAAGTAGGCTATGTTAGGACTATCATCTAATTATAAGAGAAGTGGGGTAACTGATTGAAGGGAGACATGATGGGCATTGTCAAATAAGAAGGTGGGTTATATAAGGAAAATAGGTTTGAACTTTCTTTAGTTTACCATCTTTGAAACCTTCAATCCTTGATACATGGTGGTGGTGTGCAACAACTTACCACCTCAAAGGTGGCGAACCTTTATATTATTGGAAATAAATGTAAAACTTTGACCCAAGTAGTTAAGGAGGGAGGTGAAGAGGGTAACAATTATTGATGGATTGGGAAGGTGGTGTTAATGTTTTCTTTGTGGCAAAAAAATTCAAAATTATGAAAAAAATGGGACCGTCGAAAGACCTTTGTAATTTTAGGGTTGCTATTTTTTTTTCTCCAAATGTTGATCATCATGTGGACTAGGAGGCTATTTTAGTGATGGATGGTTTGGATCCCTCATAGCCCAAAAACAATGGCCACAATTTTCCAGGTTGCCACTTTGCTTGTTAAATGCAAAACCTATCACCATCTTGCTCAAGTTCCCCAATGTCCTTTGCCACCTCCATTGTGGTGGGCTATAGTTCCATCACCATCAAAAGTGATAATGGAGCAAAGTTTATTGCCATGATGATGGGCTCCATCCCTTTGTTTTGTTTTGCCACCCTCAATCCTATTGTAAGTTATAGATCCATGTTTTTTAGGGTCCACAATTAGTCATTCAATTAATGTTGAATGGAAAAAGGGCTAAAAAAGAAGTATATTCAATTTGTGGCAATTTTCCACCTTTTGAAAAATGGGAGGCCCATGATAGATTTTGAAAGTCTAAAGGAATTGTTTGAGTTTTTGAAATTTGTTAATGCCCCCCAAAAAATTAGACAAATTCAAGTGGGTGAGGTATGGCAAAAGCCATGCATAATGTGGTTTTAAGACAAATGATAGTGGTTTTGCAACAAAACAAATTTATTTCCATTAGTTGTGACGAAATAACCATTATAAATAATCAGTTTGGATTTTTGTGTATGCCTATGTTGTTGCAAAATTGGAGAAGGCAACCATTCTTTTTGAATCTTGAAAGAGTTGTGGACAAAGACTCATCTAATAATATTACTATTGTTATTGTTTATTATTTTATTGATTTGTGTGGTATATCATTCTTATCTTTGGTTGCAAAGGTTGAAACCTTGCTTTCTTCTATGTATACTTATTATAGTTAATCCCCTAAAAGGCACCTTGAACACATTAAGTTGGTTAAAAGTGATTGATTTTAAGGGTCTAAACTTTTTGAGGAACATCAAAATGAGGTGGATTTCCATGTTGGCCCCTTTTAAACAAGTGTTTGAAGAGTATAAAACATTGGTGGTCAAGATAATTAATGATGATGTTAATAATGTAGTTACTAATACTAACTGTTAACTTTTGTGTGATGTGGAAATAGTTATGCGATTAACATGCATGTTGCCTATGTTGGAAGTAATACAAAGTTTGAAATCTTGTTCAAAATAGAGACATTTTCATATGTAATTTTGTTTCACTTGTGAAGTTGTGTTAGTTTGAGATTTGCACCATGTATGTGGATCTTGAGAAGTAATGCTCTCTTGATCAGTTTCAGGCATTCCTAGATTTGGTGATGTTCAAGAGCAATGCTTTATGAATTGAGTGTTGGATTAATCTAGAATCACATGTGGAATTTGCTAATTTTTTCTTCATCCAATGTTTGTACATGTTGCAAAAAATTGGTGAGAAAACCAAGGAGGTGTCTTGATGGTAATTAAAGATTATTGGGTACATGTTTGCCAAAATGTCAAAAATCATTGCAATTTTTTCACTAAAGGTTTGATTGCAAAATTGGACAGATGGTTCCTGACTCAAGATTTGATGAACGCCATGGGCATCATTTACTTTCAATACTGGCCACAACTAAAAGTTGCCTCAATTTTCTTTAGTCACATGTAGATCTTGAAACCACACTATCGCCATGCTAGGATCACACAAACAAATGGTGTTTGCCATCCTCCCTTGTTGGATGTTACTTTACTTGAACTATATTCAACATTTTTTATTACCACTATGCAATCCAATTGTAGCTTTGCCATGTTGCCCCGGTGTGATTATAACCTTACGATTAATCGCATGTGGAGGCGAATGGCTTATAGCTAAATTTTGAAGCTCAAGATGTTTGAATTTTTTTAACTAGTTGAGCTTGCTATTATTATGGTTTTGGGGAGTGTTGAGGATGAAAGAACATTCTTTACTTTAACTTTCATGAAAGCAAAGTTGATAATTCGACTAACCACGCATCTTAATTCGGTTGTGAGAATGTACCTGTGATCTATTTATTTACACTCTAGAATTTCCCATTTTACACTACTATATCATTGAGTAGAATGAAAATAAATCCTACTTTGGGTTGGAGTTGTAAGTTGTGTATTTGAATAGGATTTTAGAAGAAAACTGGGTTTTTGTAATTAATCAATTTGTGACTATTTGCAATTCTTTGGTTCAAATTTCCTAGTTTTGTCAATTCTGTTTATAGATGGGGATTTCAGTGGTTATGTGTTTTGTTCTGCAAGTCTACCTTCCATTGATATGGCAAAATCCATTTATGGATTATGGTTCAATTCCCTTGGAGGGCAATGAAGGTGGTGGGGTTTTATAGCAATAACAACAACATGAAATTATGCCACAACAACAACATGAAACCCTAACCTTAAGCAATAACAACACGAGCCTTAAACATTAATTCAAAATTTTGTTTGCATTTGTTTCTATCCATCCCAAATGAACATCACCATACACAATGAAATTTTTGTTTAAATAGTCACCATATTGCTAAAACCCAAAATGACATATAACCATGTGAACAACACACAACTTTTGGAAATTGCCATGTAAAATCACCCTCTTTAGACTAATGGTTGCTAGTTTAGAAAAATAAAAAATCACAAGTGGTGTAGGTTAAGGTTGTAAAAGTAACAAGTGGGCCATAAAGGTACATTTTTAGGTTTTTTTTGGCAAGATCAAGAGTATAGACCTAGAAGCTTATGTTCGGTGGGGGGAAAAATGGCTTGCTTCTTATATTACTAGGTTGGGGAAGGAAATGTTAATGAAAGAGAAGCCTAAGGTTAATATTGTTGTAAAAATATGGACTAAATTATTTTTGGTAAACTTCAAATATTTGAGGTAGGTTAATGTTTCGAGTAAACAAAGGAACAAAAAAGATGTGGGTTTTCATCTAGGTTGTGTGGAACAAAATAATTGTGGTGAATAAATGGAAAGTAGTAACAAATGTGTTGATCAATCAAACTTGCCCATTATGTGAAATTGAAGACAAATCTATATTGCATAGATTTTGGGAATGTGCACATACCCAATGTGCTTGGGTGTATGTTTAGAAATTATGATATGTTTAGTATATGGGCCCAATGATGGTAGATAAACAACCTTGCTATAGTGGAAACAATGTGTCTTTGTTGCTAAGGTCCTTAGGAGGTTCCAAAAGGCCAAAGGAATTTGGTCCTTGCTGAGAAGGATCATTTTTTGAATGTTTTGGATTGATTGGAACAACAAGGTCTTCAACAATTGCAATTGGCCTTACATTATGATTAGGAAGGTGATTTGGAAAACTTTGACAAACTATGTTAAAATAATAGGGGTGAAATGTTGAAAGTCTATGATATTTTCCCTTTCTAAAGAAATGAAACTTCTTATTAACTTTGACCAAAGTTAAGGCATGTAATAGATGTTTTGTGTCAAAACTAATATTTTTCAAGTGTTTTATGTTAGAATTGGTATTTTACAAATGTTTTGTGTTAAAATTGATATTTTTGTTAGATGGTGTGTGATGGGCCTCATAAAAGTTTCATCATAAAAGTTTCATCAATTGAACATATTGAGCATGGGGTAGCATTCCCATCTTTGATGAGGTTTTCTTTTCTTTATAAATTGTTTCATTTGTGCCCCCAAAAAAGTTAAACATGCAATGTAGTACCATTTAAAGTGTTGGCAACAAAAATGAAAATTTCCCCCTTTTTAAAACTAACTTTGCTAACTATATTATTTAGTCCATATTTAGTTAAAATTAAAAATTTGATAAAATTGTTTCATATGTAAAGTTTTTGTTATTAATTGCCATTTTCAAAAACTTTCTAACTTGATGGAGGTATATATATATATATATGAGGTGAAAAGGGGGTTATGGTATCACTCAAAAGGTTATTTAATGGATTGAAAAAAAAAAGAAGGATAAACATGATAATGATTATTATTGAAAAGAATTTAAAAATCAAATATGACACCTAATTTCCATAGAAAAAATGATCAAATAAATGTTTGATTTAAAAAAATAAAATGGGAGGTGGATTGTAAGAATGGATGTGTTTATGAGAAGGAAAACAAATTGAATACAATTGTAAATGAAGAAAGTGAAGTGAGAGGAAAAAAATTTCATTGTGCCATGATTTTGCCCTATGTAGCAAGTTCAAACTTCAAACTAAAAACTTCTCTTGGACCTCCATCTAGAATTTCTCCATGGAAATTTATGGAAACAAATTTATGGAACATCCCCATCAATCATATGCACACATAACATTCTAAACATCACTCACACATTGGATCAAGTTCAAACCAAATTTTTATGCCCAAATCATACACCGATTTGTAATCTCTTCCCTATGGAGTAGAGAACCAATAAATAGATCAAGAACCATTGATATGCTAGAGTGAAAGAAATGTTTAATAAATGATGAAAAATTTAAGTTGAAGAATAAATTACTTGTTGTGTATTGTTAGATTAACATCAAATATTATTGAAACTAACAATGTTACACATATAAAAGCATGCACACCAAAGAAACAAGAGACATCATTTGATGTGAAAATTTGTGTTTAATTTAGATTTGTGTGTTTGGGCTTGGGTTCTTACAATCGATGACGAGTTTCATTTTCTAGCACCAAAGATGAAACTTCAAACACATTCTTGGAAAATAAACTCCTCGAACATAACAAAACCAAGAGAACCCGTTTCACACATAATTGAATTCCAAAACAAATAACTCCAAAATATTAATATTTTACAATGATAATAAACACATGACATGATGTTGGAGAAACTTGGAACATGCCTTTAGGAAATTGAATAAGGCAAATGGTCAATCGATCCTATGTCACATGTGAAATGTGTTATAGCGTATGAACTTGTGGCCTCGTGCTTAATCATGCACCACTCACACACCAAGGTTCGAACATTTGGTGTTAGAATCAAGGAGAAGAGAATTGAGTGCAACCGCTCATTGAAAAGGAAAGGAAAGGAAAAAGGAGAAGCAAATATCCGAGTAGTATAAACTTTTTTGAACCATAAAGCAACCATGTCCAACCAACCAACCAACCATCCATGTTGGGGGTCCCCAACCAAACCGTGTCTAAAAAGTTTTGATTTCCAATGGCTCTATTTTGTTGTACCCAAGAGTAGACTTTCCATGCCACTTGCTTACTTGCAAGTTGGAACATAGCAATCCCCACACGAGATCCCCACTTCCCTACACCAATATCAAGGTAGTGTGGTGTGGCCATATTGTACACTAAAAGGGGTGGCTCTATTTGTTCGTGACACTCGTTTTTTAAGGTTAGGTAAATCGCCTCATGTTTAACCACTAGCTAATGTTTTTATTGGTTTTTTTTATTGGTTTTATTGCTTTTTTTTTTTTTTTTTTTTTTTTTTTTTTTTTTTTTTTTTTTTGTTTTTTTTTGTTTCTTTTTTCTTTTTTACTTTTTTTTTTTCGTTTTCTTGTTTTCTTTTTTTCTTTTTTTCTTTTTTTCTTTTTCTTTTTTTTTTTTTTTTTTTTTTTTA
>Ga0116231_10009930_pt1 | contig 15658 bp, 16 predicted proteins | sample S1TSphgellanicum_2_FD_89695 | JGI IMG/M metagenome (GOLD analysis project Ga0116231, IMG submission 89695) | Host-associated microbial communities from peat moss isolated from Minnesota, USA - S1T2_Fd - Sphagnum magellanicum MG | ecosystem: Host-associated > Plants > Peat moss > Unclassified...
ATGGTCCTTGTTCTTCCAAGGATTATATTGGTCATGGCACCAAGTTCTTGCTTTCTCAATGATGCACCAATAAGCTTCGTGGTGCAATTGGATTTCAACAACATATTTGACAATTTGTTGACTAAAAGTCATAATGAATTGTTAGAAGCCAATACATTCAATTTCATAGTGAAGACAAAAGGTTTGTTGGATGTGGGAATCAAGCCCTCACACAATCATTGAATGTCCCTTTGTCATTCACCTTTTGTTGTTTATTGTGATCCCACACATTCCTTATTTGTTTGTTCTCCTTATGCTAGACATCAATGCAATAGTATGATTTCACACAATGTTGATTTGGTCATTTGTTTGCACCACTTGTCTATGGTTGCAACCAATGTTCCAATTTTAGATGTAGTTTGCTACAAATGCAATGTAGTCCTTCCTTCAAGGTACATGGCAAATGAAATTGTTCTTTGATATGATACATTACTTGCACATGATTGTTGCATTATGTAGTATCTCAACATGAATGTAATTCATATGTAGTGTTTTGGAAGGGTGGAGAAGATGATTATTATAAAAAATTGAAAATCTAATGACATAAAAATTCCATGAATTTAGTCTAGGGTTGCAAGTGGCAAGGCCTCTACATCTTGTACTACTTGGACATGATGTTTATATAAATGAATATTCACAATAAATTTTTTACACAAAATGTGGTGAAAACAATGAAAAACATATAAGATGTGATTTGGAGTTAGAAAATTTTGACCATATTCATGACTAACGTAATGAACTATCAACATTTCCTTATATATTTGAAGGGCATCTTAAATCCTTAATATTCCCTCTTGATGTTGGAGGTTATATTACGTTTATGGACATGCTCTTACATTTTGAAATGGGTTGTCATTTTTTCTTTGTGCAACAAATAGGATCTTGGCCATTTACATATGGAAAACAAAGGCTAACATGTCATTATGCATGTTAATGCCCTTCAATGAGGCATTACCAAATTTTTGCACCTACCCTTGGCTATCGCCTTGTACATGCACATTATTGTAGTATCATTCACATCCATGGGCCTTACTAATCACTTGTAATCAATCTAACCTCATGTGATGGTTGTTGCCCCACCTTAACTATGCATTCATTGATGTTTTGGTTTGAATGCAAAGTGCTAATTATTTTGCCTAACTCATAATGCATGCACATATAAGGGGAAAATATTGTCCATGAAAATTGGCCAAAATGGGTTGTTGTAATGCAACAATTGTGTTTGAAAGGAGGTATGTAGAAAAGCACAAGGAGGGCATTACCTCATTTCATTTGTGTTATGTTGGATATGTGCAAGAAAATGCATCAACCATTCTATGCATGTGGGAAATGGATATGTTTCTTTTTTTAAAAATTCATGTCATGATGTCACATGACTTGCCTTGTAATAGACATAATTGATGAATTTGATGCATATGGTTATGTGAATACCCCTTGAATGTGTTGCATAAAAAGTATGAACAAGGTTGAATGAAAGGGTATGTGCACAACATGATCAAAAGTCCTAAAATAAGGAATGTTTGAAGTTGAGTAATAGAACTTTTAAGCATGTGACAAGTACATTTATGATTCTCATATCACAAACTCATAAAGTTTGAGATGCAAAAGAGGACAATATGTTGAAAAATATATGCAAAAAGAATTGAGCTAGGCCTATTATTTGGAATTTGGTTCACCATTATGTCCTAATTAAGACATGTTTTGCTAAACTATAATTCAATTTTTGTCAAAGTTCAAATGTTTGTGTTATGGGATATGTTGATTGCCCATATTTTTCTATTTTTGACATGTTGTCCATACCATTTATATTTTATAGAGGGTTGAAAATTGAAACCATTCATTCTTCAAATAAGTCTTGAATTACTTTATGTTGTACATCATAACATGACAAACAAATGAAATTGATAATTAAATGACATTTAATCATTTGAATGAATATTTGAATTGTGTTCCCAATGTGTTTAATTTTTTTAAAAAATCCATGGCCTTTTACAACATTTATGTTTTCATTTGCAATTATGTTTCAAATGTAATTCATATTGGAAATATTCAATAAGTGGGCATAACTTTGAAATGTACTTAAGCAAACATTGATATTCTGAAAAATTGAATAGGGGTTTAAGTCTTTTTTTATATCTTTATGTTATATGACATGTGGTGTAATTTTTTTTTAATCATATTGTCAAATTGTCTTTAACAATGTAAAAGGCATTTAATTAGAAATTTGTTACCAATAATGTATAATACACTTGTATTTTAAGCTTTTACACATGACCATATATAGGGCTCATTCATGGTTGGGATTCCAAAAAAATAGGAAAAAGATATTTTAGACTTTTTAAAACTTCGTTTTTAGAAATATCATTTACATGAAATAAATTTAGATGAGAAAATTTGAATAGACCAAACTAAGATAATTCATTTGGTGATGATGATTTTTCACATGTGTACATTATTATGCATACAAACTTTGGTTCAAACCCAAAAATGTAAATATTGTTTGAATAAAATTGAAGGAACAATTTGATTTTTTTTTTGGCCTAATTATTTCTTGCACATGTGATCTACATTTTGAGTTACAACTTTAAAGATACACAAAATCAACCAAATGGTAAAAGAAAAATTATTTTCCTTGCAACCCCAAAGATTGAATTTTGTTACCTTCAAAATTCTCATTTGGTTTATTACACAATCAAATGCACCCAATGAACATGGCCAAACATAAATGTAAGCATTATTTATTCATAAAAAGTTGACATCAATTGCATTATTTAATTCACTAATTTTGATTCCTTTTACAAAGAGGTGTAATTAGATACTTGATATAATGGTTTAAAGGATTCAAAAGGTCATTTATATAATGTTCAAATTATAACATGTTGAAGTTATATTGAACCTAGGGTGTTAACTTTGAAATTCAAACTATGGGATATGATATGTCCACTACCTTATCTAACTCACACCCTACACTCATACTATCTATGGGAAAATTATAATGCACTTGATCAAGCATGCTTTGGATATTAATATATTGAATATGAAACTTTTAAAACACCTCTTAAAGCATGACCCCCCAAACAAAATATAGTTCAAACATTATTCAAATTTAATCAAATTTTAAACAAAATGAATAGTGCTCCATCAATAGATATGTCACACATGAATCTATATTTGAATAGGAAATTTTTAATTTAAAGAATGGTTTACAACATAATTGTAAAATTTGGCATTAATAAATAACGATGTCAAAAACCAATGTGCATGTGCATTTTTCCTTCTCAATGGTCATTGTCTTACATGTCCATCATCATTTGAAAGCCTTATTATCCTATATTCACAAGAAATATACCTAAGTTTCAAATACATCAAAGCCCTATTGTTCTTGTCAACACCATAAGTTCAATCACAACATGTAGAAACATATGAGATCTTTTTTTAGTGTATTTGGAGATAACCTTTAATCTTGGGTATTTCTCACCTTTTTATTTTGAGAACCATTGGTTCTAGTTCTTTAAACCAAAATTGAAAACATGTTCTTGGAAAAAAAATCACTATAATTTGAATATATGGTTGGGGTATTAGATTTGACCCAAAAAATGTTTATACATTATTCTTTCAGTTAATGATAACATGTATCAAATGGGGTTTTCAAGGCTAGGGGTCAAGTAGTAAGCCTTTTCTAAAACCAAAATTTGACCTAACACATAACTCAAGAAATGAAAATTACCAACATTAAAAGTCATGGATTCACTTGTGAAATGTATGTGTGAATTTGTTTGTTCACTTTACAATACCAAATGTAAAAATGTTTTTGACAATGTAAATTTTAAACAAAAACATTCATATGTTTTTCTTACAAACCAATTCATGGTCTAGTGGCTAACACCTTCCCTTTTAATGGGAAAGGTCATGAATTCAAATCTAGCTTTGGGAAAAGGGAGGAAGGGGGGCTATACCTTAGTTGAAGGACCTTAGACCCCTAAACATGAAAAGTATATGTAGGTATCCTTCATTACCTTGCTTAGGTATCAACTTTTTAAAAGGTATTCAATGGTGTTTATTTTCTCCCCAATGGGAACCAACACAATGGTTATCATAATGGGTATCACTAGCAATGATATTCATAAAGGCTCATGATGAAGACCAATCTAAAATCTTTTCCACTTTTCATTAATTTTTCGAGAATAGCCCAACACTAGTAACCTTACATAACACAATTTTTCATTTGCATGAGGCATGTGTTTTGAAAAGAAAAATGCCCATTTCTATGGGCAATTCATTTTTTGAAATGCCCACCTTAGTTTTTTTTAAAAACATTCCTATGATACTCACCACATATTGTAAGAATTAAAAAAAAAGAAAATTCTTAGGTTTTTGAATCATGTAACATCCTTGGAGTGGGACATTCATGAAGTAAGCATCCTTTAGCTCTACCTTGGGTGAGTGCTTATTTAGAGAACACCTCACTCCTTGGGCATTCCATTACATATATAAGACTTATCATCTTGAAAATTATGAAAAATACATTGGTGGATGATTTTTTTAAAAATTCACAATTGGTGGAGATAAAAAAATAATAATGCATAAAACAACAAGCCCCAATAGTCATATTCAAAGCTTTACATGTTTGCACATTAGGCACAAATATAAACAAAGAGATGAAATTAGTGAAAAGTTCAAGGAAAGAGAAATATTAGTTTATATCATAAGAACTAAGTGTTTTAAATGTCACATGCAAAATATTGATTTAAAAAGGCAACCTTAAAAATTATGCTCAAGAAAATTGAAAATTGTGTAAAGAAAATGAAAGTGGAAATAAAATCATGTAAAGCTTGTTTTGACGATGGTAGCTTCTTGTTGGGCCTTGGGTATTGTTGGCCTTAATTGGATAGTTTGTTACAACTTTCATTATTTTAAACAAAAAATGAAAAATTGAAAGAAAAAGGAGAAAAGTTAATGAAGCATACAACAACCAAAACAAAGAAGTCCAAATCAAATTACATTAGAACTTCAATTATCTTAGCTTCCAAAACTCCATAATTGGAGTTTTAGGGAGGTATGTTTAGGACTTAAGTTCCTTTTCCTTTTTAACATGATGTTCATTTGTTGTAAATGTGGTTGACAATGAACATCATGAACAATGATCCTTCAATTCTAATTTTCATAATGTATTATTCTTGATGGGTGAATATGATTGATAATAAAATGACATTGTATCATCTAAATAAGGATGGAAAACATGTTTCTTATATTTTCCATTTTTGAAGATGTTCACAACAATTCAAAAAAATCACGTTTTGATTATGCTTCAAATGCAATTTGTATGAAAATAACAACTATATGTTTATTGTTCATTTGATAACAAAGCAAAAGATTAAATTTTTCTTTAAAAAATCAATCTGGCACAATTTTTGTGGAGTAAAAGATAACATTTGAAAGTCAAAGAAATAAAATTAACTTTACATTGGAACATTATTTTTGAGTAAAAGCAATGCAAAAGGAAAATGGAAGAAGGATGAATAGCCATAATCTTAAAGTACACCTAGATGCGAACAAACAAATTTTGAAAAAAACTTGGACATGGGTGTTAATAAACCAATATCAAAATAAGGTGGTTGCAAGATAAGGTGAATCATTTTTTCTATCACATTATAGGTTTTTGTTAAGTGTTGTACATTAGCATCCCATAAAATCATCATTATATCAAATTTGCTATTGAATAAAGATTCTTGAATTTAATAAAAAGAAATATTTATTAAAAATTACAACATATGTTCCCCAAATATATAGTAATGAGCTTTTGAAGTGGAAGAATATGGATTTATATGGCTTTATATAAATACATTTTTGTTTATGATTAAAAAAATCTTATTGGGACTCAATATATGATATATAAAGGAAAAGTAAAATGAATGCAAAAAAAATGTTTAAAAAGATTAACCCAAAATTGGTATGGACTTTTGAATGTTTAAAAATAGACCTTATTTTCAAAAGTCCATACTATAATAATTTATTAATGGATTTTAATGTTTTTCTTTTCTTGTAACATGTATTTTAAAAAGTCATATAGTTGGGCTTTTATTCACGTAATTTTTATTAGCTCATTAACTATATTCCTAAATGTATAAACAATGATATCACAATAAATATCAATTTTAACACTATCAAATGGACTTTTAGTCCATTGGAATTGGTCCACATTAATTTGCAACCACCCAATACCTTTGTGTTGTGTGGCATATTGGTGTAAAATGTGCCCACAAAAAAAAATGTTAAATTGTGGGGTGAAAGCACATTACATTTACCCTCTTTGGGTCCCTTTGGGGTATCACAATGTACTACTTTCCAAAAATGTACATAATTGAGTGTATCTCACCTCAAAATTTTGAAAAAAATTCATAATATTTTTGCATATTATGTTAGAAATACAACTTAAACAAGATATTAAAAATGAATTTATTTCATTTCATTTTACAAAATGGGAGATTGGAATATATTTGTGAAAATGAATGTAGTGTACTTGTATATTCAAAAACACAAATATATTCCAAAAAAAATTTAAATGATTTTAAATCTTCTTGAAAGTTGAAGGTATATTAAGCCATGTCATTTCATATATTTTGAACCATGTTTGGATACCATGTGACTAATTTGAAAATTTTCATCTCAAAAAAAGAATTTAAAAAAAATAAAATGTAATAAATGTGTAGTAATTTGAAGTTTTGACAAGTTAACATATTCACATGGAAGATGACAATCATAACTAGATGGGTCATTTAAGAAATTCCATTATTTTTTAATATTTTAATGATTAATGAAGCCTTAAAATTAATATAATCAAAATGAAACAATGGCCGTATTTTACCAATAATATAAATATACACATGGATCCTTTAATATAAATAATGAAAATTATTATTATTTAAAAATTATATTACATAAAATTGGTTTTTTATAAATAATATTTGTAGGGCCCAAAAATCAAAATTGATACCCAAAATTAAATGTACCATACTTTTGGAACAATTGTAATGTATGTACTATAATTCTAGACCCAAAAATGCCTCAAATGCGGTCATTGTAGTGTGCTTTCACCTTGTGTTATTTATTTTCAAACAAATATATATAATAAAAGGCCCATTGAAAAAATTAGCATCAATAATATGGAATGCACTTGTCCATTAACACATAAACCATACATAGTTATATTAGATAATATTAGCTAGAGTTAATTCGAAAAATGACCTTCAACTTAGATGACATAAGTAATCCATCCTTTCAAACTTCGAAGGTTGACTTTCATAAGTGTTTATAACACTAAAATTATGTAGCCCACAACTTTTTTGAACATAAATTACTAACCCAATTCCTTAGATTTGAAAAGGGATCTAGATGTGTTAATTGTCTAGCCACATCACATACAAAGAGGTACCTAGGACCTTAAATTTTTAAAAAAAATTTCCAATTTGAGTTTCAATTTTTTTTTTGAAATGCATAATTATTTCAAACACTTTTGATTTATGTTTTAACAAATAGATTTTTTTATATTTAAAATTTTCACCTATAATTGTAAGGAAATAAATGTAACCAATGAATGTGTGTGTTTGACAAATGTCATTATGTATTAAATCTAAAATTTTTTGTGTTTGCATAAAATTTTCTTATGGAAATTTAATTTAATGTTGTTTCCTATTAATGCAAGATGAACATAAAGTCAAATCCCAAGGGAGACATTAGTTTTAAAAATTACAAAATATGTGAGTAAAAATATAGGGTGCAATATATTGGTTGTTGGGTAAAAAATAGGTTTAAAAAAAAAAAAGTTAAAAAATTAGGGTACTTTTTATTCAAATAATCAATTTAATTATAAAATAGGATATGTAATATACGAAACATTGGATTATAATTAATATAGGGTGGTTTATATATATAATAATAATAATAATAATAATAATAATAATAATAATAATAATAATAATAATAATAAGATAATAATAGGGTGATAAAAAATGGGTTGAACAATTATTTAATACCCCTTTCAAAATGATCGTTTGACGCATGTAGATGCCAAATTTTATATTAAGTGTCCCCCTTAGGAGTCAAATTTGATTCATTGAATGAGCCTATCCTAAGTGATTTTGTTTGAACATCTGTTAATATTTGTTGATTAATGTGGCTTAGATGCAAATGCCAAAGATTAAAATATATGTTTATATTTGATGTTGTTGGAATGGTAATAACATTATGCTTTAGTTTATTCATGACAACAAGTTTGTATAAATTGGCCTCTAAAATGCACTCAACAATCTCTAATCTTTTTGAATTTATGAATATACAATTACCAATTTTTGTGACAATTTTTTTTCTCACTTGATTAACTTGCTTTGTAAAAAATAAGTTTTTCCAAAGCTTAGGCACCTCTAACACATTTGCCATTTCTTTAACTTTGCCATTATTCAATCTTATGGATGTATTGTTTTGTCCAATTATTTGGTTTAAAATTATCATCCAAATACATGACTTGCCCTTTTCCCCACTTATTATATGTCACAAATGATTTAATATCATGTGACATATGATTTGTGACTCCTTTATCTAAATACCATGTATTGTCATTCCCATCTTCAACAATCACAATAGTTACATGTAATTTGTTATTTTTAGTAGCTATGTTGAATTGCATTGCAATTGTTTCATTTTCTACAATTTTAAATTTGACTATCCTTTATTGCATGACCAATTTTCTTACATGGAAAACATTTAAAATTTTCTTTTTAATGTTTAAATTGTAATTTAAAAAAAAATTGACATTAGAAGAATTTGGCATTGGGTTTTTGCCTTTGAAAAATGGAGGGTGATGCTGAATTCATTTTTTATATTTTCTTCTTAAGTTATAAGGTCTTTTTCCCATGTATAATGTTGATGATAAATTTAGATGTAGCATTTAAACTTTTCATTAAAATCTCTTCTTGTAGCAAATTTGTAATAAAAGGTTGTAGTGTTATGTTAAGTTGCCTTTTCATGGAAGTTATAAAGGTCCACTAGTTGAGAGGCATACTTTTCATTAAAGAAGGAATTACATGATCCTCTTTGAGTATATTTCCATTGTGGTTAATAATTGTTCCGACATTGATTTAAATGTATGGATGGGTTTAGTAACATTTTCATCTTCTTTAAATTTCAAATTTTGTAAATTATATTTTAGAATCCTTTTTGTTATTGCATCTTGAAATTCAAATAACATTATGAACTCTAGCCAAGCTTCATTCGAGGTATTTTTAAATTGAACATGGGAGATGACACTATTATTCTAAAAACTATTAATAATTATGAGAGCAAAAGTATGAAGTTCATTCCAATTACTTATGCTACGTACATGTGTAATAGGTATTGTTACAACCCTTATTATGGGTGTTATAGTTTCAGTCCCCACATTGATAAACCATAATTTATTTATTTAAATAATAATGTGAGTCTATGTTTCCAAATGTGAAGATAAATTCTTTCAAATTTTGGGATATGATTTGCATCAAGTTTTGGATGATATGCTTTTTTTTTTGGGTTTATGTTATATGTTGATTTATTCAAAATATGGTTATTGAACAATTTTGAATAATTAGATTTGAATTTCTAGATCAAATTCGGTTAAATTGAAGATTATAATTGAAACATTTCATAGATGAAGTGCCTTTGTTTGATTTATTTATTGTGTTGTTACATGTGATGGCTTTCAAAGTTTCTCCTTTTTCTTTTCTAGAAATTTGATCAAGAGTTGGAAAAAACTGTTTCATTTTTGATACAACAATGTTATTAAAGACAAGTAATTCAAACTTGACAAAAGAAATGCATCTTTGTATAGGCTAGTAGAACTACATATACATGAGTGTAGGTTGTTGCAAACTTGAAATTATTATAAAATCAATGCATTGCTAGAGTTGGGTTCGAAGTTTATAAAGCTTCATTGTAGATTTGGGGTTTGATATACTCATGAACTTCTCCACTTTTGCAAAGGAGTCTTCCGACATCAAGAAAAAAACAATAAAACTCTAATGCTTTCTTTCATCTCAATGCGCTATCTCTTATTCCTGCTTCCACAAGTGACATCATAAAACTTGATCACATGTGCTCATTAGCAACGATACTTGCAAGCCTCCATAGAGCCATTGTATTGTATTGCAATTGTAGGTCAAAGAGAGGCTTTCTTGACGTGATTGAGAGCTCTTTTCCACTATATTGATGCAACAATGGGGAGTACAAAAATATGTCATAATGGATGGGATGTGTGCACTCAAGAGTTCTAGTTTCTATACAATTATTCACAAGTCTTTTGCACAAAAAATGTGGTTAAAAGTTTTGAAGGGCAAGAATAAGTCTTCACTTTCACACCTTGCAAGTCAAAAAAGATGTTGTCATTTCTTGAAACATAGTTGTACTTCCAAATACAATTTGTTCATATGAAGGGATTGAGTATTTTAAACCATAATTAATGTCCACATTAAGTTTGTCAAACCAATTTTATAAAATAAATCATCAAAGTTGAAAGCATTGAATTTGTAGCATGACCACAAGTGTGACTTTTAACATAAATTAAAGTCAAATTTCGGTACACATAAAACATGAGAAGAGAATTACAAGAAATGTAAAAACAAATTGACACTAAATGATATTCATATAAGCATTGAACAAAATCCAAGCAAAATGCCAACGGTTGCAAGCTACGACATAATGTTTCGCCAAGGGAATGAAAGGTGCAACAAATTGACATACATTAGCTGCAACTGCCTCAACATAAATCACACCTGCTGGGAAGAACCAGAGATGGGAGGTTTTGTCTGTGTTAGATTTCTGATTCCAAAGTCGAGTTGTCATCCCAGAATCCAGACTATCTGCAAACACTAGTGGCTCTTGAAGGAAGAGCAGGATATTGGAGAAGAGAAAAGCTCACAATTCCAGATGCCAAACTCACAGTCAAGCAGAAAAGGAAGAGAAAAAATCAAGCCATTGAAGGACCCTAATGCCCCCCCCAATCTCAAAAAAAGTGGTGGAGGGACATTCTCCAAATTGAACAAAGCTCAACAACAGCCAAGGAAAACCAAGGCGTGTTCTGTGCATGATCTGAATATTTGAGCAGGTCTAGTTGTACAAAATAAATCCTTTTCTGTGTAGATTTGTGTCTTTCAGAACACACAACCTGTAGAAAAATATGTTGGGTTTTATGTAGGACCATTGAGATCCAGTAAGCTATCCAGTAAGCTACAACATCAACCAATGTCTGGACAGACTTGCTGAATGATGATGCTTCTTCCATGGTGGAGGAGGCTAGTTGGACTGTCCAAATAAATGCATACACTATACACTGACACTGTTTTGTAAGTGGTACCATTGGCCACTTCTACTGACTGGGAAGCCACTGATTTATGAGTTCCAGACAGTCAGTTTTTCAGATGAGTGAATGAGGCAACAACCTGCCCCACTTCTGCAATGCTTTTCTTTTCTTTCAAGCAGGTGGAGTACCTGGTTAGATGCAGACGGGGATGGCTATCAGCTCACGACTTGACGCATATATCAGGAGGAGAACTGCTGAAAAGGATCATATAGAACAACATCACAAGGAGAGAGACTCTTGGCAAACACAAGAAGATGATACAAAATTGCCAGGCTCAATTGAAACTTAGTTTGCTGTCAAGGGTGCAAAGTTGAGACCCCCATGAGGCAAATGAGTGTCAAACCAAAGTGATTGTGATAACTAAGTTGAACTGGTCATAGTGAAACGCTCAGGAATCCGAGTATCTATCTATGTAGGAGGGGATTCCAAAGGTTTAGGGTTTAGAGTTACTACATGTTGCACCGTCCTCAGCTCATAGAAACTTCAAGAGTGAGAAACGAACACCATCATTCACTGTGTATGCAAAAAAGCATGCCGGAAAATAAGACAAAGACATACAAGAAAGACATTGATTTTTGCAGTGGACCTACTACCTGTCTGATGAGTGCTTCAATCTCCACAGTAAACCTTGAACTGGTCAAATATGGGAATTGCTGGGAATTGCAATATTGGGTACAGGAAACTTAAGTGCCAAGCACCCTAAACCCTAAACAGACCTGCTGCAGACAGAGACCTAGTCCTGGATTGTACTTTCGCTCTCCCTGACAAGAAAGAAACGCCGCCCACGAACAACGCTGCCAGATTTTTGTCTCACAAACCGACCGAAACAGAAAATTTAGGTTTGCTTTAGGGATTCGAGATTCGGTGAGAAGATGGGAATACCAGTCAAGAGAGAAAAGTAAGACCGAAAGTAAGATCGTTTCTGATCGACGAAGAAGAAGAAGAAGAATGCAGCGAACGAACTTCGCTGCCAGTTTATCTCACAAATCGAAACAGAAGTTTTAGGTCTATTTTAGGGTTTGCGAGATCCTGTGAGAAGATAGAATACCAGTCCGAGAAAAGTAAGACCATTTCTGAAAGAAGAAGAAGAGGAAGAAGAATGCGACGATTTTTGCACCATGGTTTTGCTGCTTACCAAATGATTGTATTAATTGACTTGTTCGAGATTTTTGCTCGCGAGAAACAAAGCGCTACGATGGGCACGCGAGACGAGAACAACAAGCGCGAAGACCGCGCAACACGACGAGCTAGCCAGCTGCCCGACGTCCCCAAAAAAGACACGTGTTAGATCGAGATGACAAAATCTCACCGACGAATGGAAAGTCATGAAACTGACACGAGTACAAAGAGAAAGCGAATATAATTGTGACGCGTGGATTAAGACCTCGAACAAGCTTCCGACGGCCGAATGAGACCTAAATGGCACTTCGGAACGAGAGGCCAAAGAGGGTGAATTTGGACCGTGACGATGCGACAAGGGTTTCAATCGACGGTTATAATCGGTCAAGGGCGCCGGGGTTTTCTACTGTGGAAATTCCTCGTCTCTCTTGTACTCTGAGAGAGGCACTTGACTTTGTTGCTTTCCTCTTCTTTCTGGCTTCCTTTGGCCGGGCTCACACACACATCAGGCAGTATTTTGCTCCGTGGTGAAGGTAAGCTCTTGGATCCCTCACATTGAACTAGGAATAATTTTCTTTTAATCTCTCTTGTTTTGATTTCTTTCCTCTTTTCTTGGTTTCTGGAGGCAGGGTTGTTTCTCGTCTTTTGGATGTCCGATTGAGGTTCGATTTTCTTCCTTCTTCTGTCTTGGATCGCCGACCTCCGATACCAACGTGGCATCGCTTGATGTATCGCGTTTCTCTTGCTTGTTGTGTTGTTGTCACTATTGCACTCGACTGTCGCTCAGGTAGTAGTAGTGCTACTGTCATTAGCTTCTGTATCCGAGTTCTTGGGATGCAGGCTTGACCTAAAAGAAGGTCTTCTGTTCTGTCTGTGCTTGACTCAAGCTTTCTGTCTGCTTTTGATGTACTTGCCGAGAACATAGTTTTTCCTTAGGTTTTTGTAGTAACTATGTTGTGTAGTTTGAATATGGGTTCTTGAGCGCTGATTCTTGAGGCTTGTGAAAATTGATGTGCTCGAGTTTTATTTTTCTTCTGCAGTTATTGATGAAAATACAAGGGCTGGGCAGTTTCTTCATAACTGTGATATTGAGAGACCGGATTGTTTCACCCCTTACTTGGATTTTTTTTATGTCATTCAATTTCTTACTTGTTATGTTTGTCATGTTGGCCTATACCAGGTTCCTTGCAATTCAAGTCTCTTTGGAGGCTCTCATCTTGCTCTCTGGTCAGGTGCAGAGCACCATGTCAGAAAACACAGATGTGTCACATATAGCGACTGATACTGTAAATAGTGCAGTGGACAATGTGTCAAAGCTTCCAGCCTCATCATCAGCTCCATCAGACAGATATGTGTCTGCACCACGACGTCTCTTTAATCGAGAGAAATCTGTCCATCAGCTTCTTGGTGGAGGACAAGGTGAGAGATCTCAGTTGCCTTATAATGACAGTGTTTTGGTGTCAGGTGCTACAGCTATAATTTTTTTTTTCCCAATGTTTTAGTCGTTCTATGCAATATGTAATGTCTTGAAACTCTGTTCTCAGTCAATGTCATCCTTTCCTGAACAGCAAGTTTGTTTCTTCTCTGCAGTTGCGGATGTCCTTCTTTGGAGGCAGAAACACCTCTCCGCTGCCTTACTCATCGGATCAACAATCATATGGTTCCTGTTAGAGAAGTCTCAATATAAATTGGTGCCTCTACTTTCCAACGTCCTCATCTTTGCCATTGTTGTCCTCTTTGTCTGGGCAAATTTGGCATCTCTTTTGAACAGGTGTGCTATTGTGGTCTGACCTGCTTCAAGTGCACTTTTAAAGTTGAAAGGTTCAATGTAACACTGATATGCTTGTTGATGTTATCTTTATAAGGCACTGATCTTTTGTTACTATCAGCACCATGTTATTCAAAGGCTGCTCAATCTGCCGTTGTATATATCTTGTGCTCAGTTTACACCTCAAGTCATCTACAAGTTCATCCCCTGTCTGTTTTGCAGGCCCAGTCCTCCTGTGCCTGATCTGACTCTGTCAGAAGATGCTGTCCTTAGTACAGCAAGTGTTCTCCGTGTAGAACTCAACAAGGTTTTGGAAGTCTTCCAGGATGTAGCTCTAGGGAAGGATTTCAAGCTTTTCTTGAAGGTATCCCATTCTGATCCTGGATGGTGTGCTTTTGCATCGTGTATGGTAGGTGGTCAAGAGCATACATGTTGCTGTTGAAGGTCTCTGAAACTCTATGACTGTCACTGTTGTTCAAACTGCTCCTTGGTTTTTGGTTTTGCATTTATTTTGTCTGTTATCTATGGTTGGATTTCCTCTTTTGAATTTTTGCTGATATTTTGTCAGATCTGAACTGTCTGTAACGTTATTATTGGGTCATCTCTACACTTTATTTAGATTCAACTTGTTTCTTTGTTTTGGTCAGGGTGTTTATAGACAATGCATTTGTATCCCCATGGGTACTAATTGTGCGGTCTATTTGGTTAATTTCTATCTCTCTACCTATGAGTTTGATTTCATTAAGTGTCTCTTGAAGAGTAACACTTGTCCTGTTGTGCTTCATAGATTGTCCTTGGTTCGTAGGTTTGTGGATGATCTATTTGTTCTTGATTTTCCAGATTTTGACAACTTCATGTACCTTAACCAAGACTCTTTTGGTAGCAGCATATACCCAAAAATCTCTTGTGAGTTGAATTGTACATCTAAAAGGCTTCTCTTGTAATTTCTTGGATCTAACTGTGAGACAGAGTCCTCAAGGTTTATCCTGTGATATTTTTGACAAACACTCTGAACCAAAGTATGCAGGTATTGAAATGATTAGAATGCCTCATGTTCATTCCAATATCTCAATGACTGCAAAGCTGGGGGCTATCAATAGTCAATTTTACAGATTCTTGAGACTTTGTAGTTGTAAGAAGTTTTTTGTCTACCAGATGGTCAGTCTTATTGTCTTTCTGAAGGCAAAAGGCTACCCTTTAAAAGTTCTTCTAAAGAGAACCAAAGGGTTGGTTCTTAAAGAAAAATTCCTGTTTGGAATTTCCGCTTTTGGCATTTTCAGAATGATTTTGCTTCAGGTCTTGTAAGTGGGGAGCTTCCTGTAAGCCCACTTGTTCTTAGTCTTTCC
>Ga0116231_10009931_pt1 | contig 15654 bp, 11 predicted proteins | sample S1TSphgellanicum_2_FD_89695 | JGI IMG/M metagenome (GOLD analysis project Ga0116231, IMG submission 89695) | Host-associated microbial communities from peat moss isolated from Minnesota, USA - S1T2_Fd - Sphagnum magellanicum MG | ecosystem: Host-associated > Plants > Peat moss > Unclassified...
AACAGGATCGGACCGTCGAATTCGACCACCGCCTTGCCGATCTCCGCGCCGAATTCAAGCTGCCGCTCGCGCATGGATTCCGGGGAGCCGTCGAAGCCGGACAAATTGGCCAGGATCACCACCGGGCAGACGCCGCTGACCGCGCGGATGGCGCGCGCGACTTTTCGCGATGATTGCGGAAACAGCGTGCCGCTGGTCCACACCGCCGGGCCATCCGCCGGCCGGCTGCCGCGCCGCGCCACCGGCTGCGATTCGATGCCGAGAAAACAAGCCGGCTGGCCGCCGAGCTGGCCGTGCATCACGACCGCGGTTTCGGCGTCTTCCCAGCCCGCCCAGCGCTCCAGCAGCGCCGCGTCCTGGTCCGCGACGGCGCGGATCACCTCGCGAATCGCGAACGGTTTTTTGCGGCCCGGATTCGCGGTCTCCTCGAACAGCTCGGCGACGCGGGAGAATCCGCCAGGGCCGGTATAGGCCCCCGCCCCAAAATCCCGGTCATGCGGGTCCTGGGTCACGACCGCCCGCGCCCGTTGCTCGCCGGGCATGACATGGGTGTATTCGTAATGCGTCAGGAGAACGTTGTACGCCTCATGCAGGTCCGCCGCCTCGTATTGCGCCTCGCCATTGGCCAGCATCACCTCCAGCCCGCCGATCGCCTCGTTCGTCGGGCCGGCGACCGAGCCGGAGACTTCCAGCGCCCGCTTGCCGGTCAGAATCATATATCCGCGCGGGGTCATCACCAGCGCGCCGCGGCAATGCATCAGCATCGTCGCCTCGGCGTTCCAGTAGGACTGCGCGCCCACGCAGGGCCCATCGACGATCACGTTCACCACCCCGCCGCGGCCGGTGAAACGGATAATCCGGCGCAGCACGGCGGCCGTCCAGTCCAAATTTTCGGTCCCGGATTCAAGCGCGATCCGCGCGCCAGACGAAATCGCCACCCATTCCACCGGCAGCCCGCGCGATTCGGCCAGGTCGAACGCGGCGATGATTCGACGGCATTCTCCTTCGCCCAGCGCGCCCAGCTCCATTGTCGCATCGCCGATGATCAGCACGCGCGTCAGCCCTTCCGGAAACCGGCGCGAGGCGGCGGTCGCCAGGCCCACCACGACCGCCGCCGGATTCTCGCCCCAGGCCCGCGCCGGTGCCGGCACCAAACGCTCGCCACGCGGCGCATCCAGCTCCAGTTCCTCGAACCGCCCGCATGGCGGCGCGCCTGGCTCTCTGGGCGCCGTCAGCCAGGTGATGACTTCGTAGGGGTGAAACAGCCCCCGGCGCCGCGCGGCCGCCACCTTCTGCTCGAATAACGACCGGATAGCGATCTGCCCGTCGCGCGGCGGCACCACCTGGATGCGCGGCCCCAGCGAGAGCGACTCCCGCCACTCGACTTCCCGCTCGCGCGCATGCGCCTCGCCGAAGGTGAAGCGCCCGATCAGCGAGACCGTCTCCAGGTTGAGATCCTGGCTGGCCGGCGCCAGCCGCGTCGCCACCGCCTGCAGCTGGGGCTGGGTCAGGCCGATCTCCGGGCGGATGAACAGCGCGATCCGGTTCATCTCCGGCCCGCGCCCCAATGCCGCCCGCAGCGTATCCCGGAGCGCCTGCGCGGCCTCCAGAAACACCGATTCGAGCGGCGGGACGCGGACATAATCGCCCTCTATAATGGGTACGAAGGTTTCGACGCGGGCGAAGGCGAGCAGCCGCTCGTCCTTGCCGGCGGTCGCGCGGAACACGGCGACGCCGGGGGGCGCCGGCTCCCGCTTCAGCGCGAAGGCGGAATAGCGGGCCAGCTCGCGCGCGATGGGACCGGCCGGATGCAGGTCCGCCAGATGCGCGGCCTCGCGCATCTCGCCACCCTCGGGGCGCCAGGTCGAGGCGCGCAGCACGCCTGCCTCAACCCAAAGCGCCGTCCAGCGGGCGCGCAAGCTGGCGGCGGCTGCGGTCAGCGCCGCCGCCGGCGGCGCCGCGCGCAGCCAGAAATCGGCTTCCACATTGGCCGGCAGGGCGCCGAGCGCCGCCGCGAGGTCCGCCGGGTCGATGACCAGCAGCGCCGCGATCTCCGCCCGGCCGCCCGCGCGCGCGATCCGGCGCGGGATGCGGCCCAAAACCGGTTCCGCCGCGCTCTCGACGCGATCGGGATAAAAACGCGCCAGCAGGATCGACAAGGCGGCCTCCCCCGCCGCCATATCCGGAATGTCCCCCGCCAGCACTTCGAGCGGCAATTCCGCCAGACCCGCCGCGTCCAGCCGCGCCCACAGTTGCGCCGCGCGCGCCGCCTCGGCCTCCGCCGCCACGCGCCGCGCCGGCAGATCGTACCATAAATGCACCAGGTGCCACGCGGCGGTCGCGACCTGGCGGTCGCCGCGCTGCAGCGCCTCGCCGGCCAGTTTTTCGAACAGCACGCGCTGCTCGGGCCATGAATCCGTCTCATCCGCCGCGTGCGGCGGCGCCAGGCGCGCCAGCGCGTGCAGCAATTCGAGCAGCAGACGGCTCTGCGCCCCCTCCGCCTCGCGCGCCTGAAACAGCCGGATCAGGGCGGTGGGGACGCGCGGGTCGGATTCATCGCGCACGCCGTGCAGGTCCAAAAACCGTTTTAGACGCCGGATCATGCGCGCCGAAAGCCGCTCCGGCGCCAGACGCCGGTGGTGAACGAACCAGCCGAGCTGCGCCAGGCTGCTTTCGTCCAGCTCGTTGGCGGCGTCGTCATAAGGCCCGGATTTAAAAAGCTGTTCCTGCACCACCGCCGAGCGGACCAGGCGCATCAGCGCCGCGCGCGAAGGCGCCGGACCCGTCCGCAGCGCGTCCATCGCTGCATCGGCTTCCGCCTCGGTGACATCAAAGCCCAGCAGCCGGCTTTCCAGCACGGCCAGCGGCGCCGCCCGCGCCTCCCTCCGGGGCGTCAGAACGGGCGCGGCAAAAACCTCGGCCGGCTTATCCGCCGCCGGGTCCAGCTCCACGATCACATCGCCGGCGGCAACCAGGCCGCTGGGGCGCACCAGCACCGCCCGCACCTGTCCCGCGATGGGCGAGACCACCGCCATTTCCATTTTCATAGCTTCCAGCGTCACCAGCCGGTCGCCGGCCGCCACCACATCGCCGGCCTTCACATGCAGCTGCGCCACCGCCGCCGGCAGCATGGCGCGTACCCGCCCGTCGGAAATTCGGCGGAACCGGTGGGCGATCCCCTCGACCTCTACCTGCACATCCGCGACCGTCGAACAGACCACGGCGGCAAAGCGCTCGCCGCCGATAAACAAATGCCGCGTCCAGTCATTGATCTGCTCGACCAGAATTCGCGCCTCCCACGCCCCGCAGCGCAAAAATTCCTCGCGCGGACCGTGGCTGGCGATTTCGACCTCGATCGGTCTTCCGTCGAGTTCATAGCGCAGGCTCAGCGGTCCCGGCGCGGGGATGTTGCGCGGCAGGCTGCGCTGCGCCTCCTCGACGAAATTGGCCACCTGTCCGGCGCGCACGCGCCGCGCGTCGTCGATGGCCGCGGCCGCCAGCGCCGGGCCGAGATGCGCGCGCAAGGCCGGCGCCGGCCGGGCCAGCAGATAGGCATCCAGCCAGGCGGTGCTGACCGCGCCGTCGCGGAAGGCGCTGCGCCCCACCAGATCGACCAGCAGCGCGCGGTTGGACAGACCGCCGTCCAGCACCACCTCGGTTTCGATCAGCGCGGCCTCCAGCCGGCCCAGCGCCTCGTCGCGGCTGGCGCCGTGGGCGATGATTTTCGCGAGCATGGAGTCGAACTGCGTGGGGACGACATTGGTGGTGGCGTAGCCGGAATCGACGCGGATGCCGGGCCCGTGCGGCAGGCGCAGACGGTGCACGCGGCCGGCGCGCGGCGCGAAATCCTGGTCGGGGTCCTCGGCGTTCAGCCGCGCCTCAATGGCCACACCGCGCGGCGCGGGCGGAAGCTCGTCCAGTTTTTGGCCGGCGGCCACGGCGATCTGCAGCGCCACCAGATCGACGCCATAAATTTCCTCGGTAACCGTGTGCTCGACCTGCAGGCGGGTGTTCATCTCCAAGAAATAGAACGTGCGCCCGTCGGGCAGGAGCAAAAATTCCGCCGTGCCGGCGCTGACATAGCCGCAGGCGCGCGCCAGCCGAATCGCGGCCTCGCACATCGCCGCCTCGACCTCCGGCGCCAAACCCGGCGCCGGCGCCTCCTCCAGCACTTTCTGGCGGCGGCGCTGCATGGAACAATCCCGCGTCCCCAGCGCCCACACCCCGCCATGCTGGTCCGCCAGAATCTGCACTTCGACGTGGCGGGCTTCCGACACGAGGGCCTCGATGAAAATGGCGGGGTCGCCGAAGGCGGCGGCGGCCTCGGCGGCGGCCGAGCGCAGCGCACCGGCGATCTCCTCCGGCCCGGCGACGCGCCGTATGCCGCGCCCCCCGCCGCCGGCCGCGGCCTTGAGCAGCACGGGATAGCCGATGCGCGCGGCCCAGACGGCCGCACTCGCCTCGTCCACTGGGCCGCCGGACCAGGGGCTGACCGGCACGTCGCAGGATTCCGCCAGGCGCTTCGCGGCCATCTTGTCCCCCAGCGCCCGCATCGCCGAGGCTGGCGGGCCGAGGAAGGCCAGGCCCGCGCGCGCGCAGGCTTCCGGCAGCTCCGGCCGTTCCGAGGCGAACCCCCAGCCCGGCCAGAGCGCGTTCGCCCCGGCATCGACGGCGGCGGCGATGACCTTGTCGATGTCCAGATAGGTGCTGAACGCCGCGCCATCGGCATCGCGCGAAAAAGCCTCGCCCAGGCAGACGGCGCGGGTGGCCAGCCGCGTGAAGGCCGCCCCTTCGTCGGCATAGGTGTAGAGCGCCACGGTTTCCAGCTTCGCCCGCTGCCGGCCCGCCCAGCTGCGCGCCGTGCGGAGGAAGCGGATCGCCGCCTCGCCCCGGTTGGCGACCGCCACGCAGGTGATGTCAACCGGCGTCCGCCGGGCCGAAAAATTCATCCGTGCGCGCCGGGGGGCCGGCATGCGGCCGCCCCGTTCGACAGACGAGCAGAATCTTTGCTATTCCCCACCCGTATCCTCCGTATTAGCGGTGTTTACCCGCCTGTTCTGGTATCAAAGGTGGCACGCCCTCGGCGCGCGCGCAACCATCAATCCCGCCGCCGCGCCGCCCCCCCTGGCCGCCATGCGAAGACCGAAAAACCGCGCCCCGGCCGCCCGGATCATGGGGCGAGCCCGTGCCCTTTTTACAGGGAGCGCATGGCTGTGGCGACCTGCTCCAGCGCCTAGGGACCTTGGTATTCGACTTAGCGCGTCAACGGCTTTTTGGACGTCACCTGCAGACTGCGCTTGGCGGCGTAGGTCTCGCAAGTATCCTGACTGAAGCCCAGCCGCCGGGGCAAGCCGGCGCGGAAATCGCTGGTGATGAGGGACGCCAGCAGGCCACTCCCCGGTTCAATCCCGGTTGTCGGCACCAGGTTTTTGGACCCAGTCATTCGCCTCAGTCGCTGCTTTGCACCATCAGATTGGTGACGTAGCCGCCGATGAAGGGTGCGGATTGGTAGTTCGCGTTTTTCTCGACCACGCTGTTGGCGATGTCCAGGCACTTGGCGATGATCGCGCTGCGGTCGGGCTCGCTCTGCAGGCTCTCTGTGTTCTGGGCCATCAGCAGCGCCAGGACGTTGGCCTTGACGATCGGTTCCAGCGCCGTGAAGGCGTCCACGGCTTTCTGGTCATGCGTGGCGAACTGGATGCCGATATCGACATAGGAATCCGGCGGCTCGCCGGCGGCCGGCGGAATGCTGACGGTGATGTCGTCGAGCGGCGCGAACAGGATGGGACCGGATTTTTGCGGCGGCGTCTCGGCATGCGCGCTGGCCACCGTGCCGCCCAGAAAATGCATCGCACCCAACGCCCCACCCATGCCGACCCCAAGCGCCACAACCGCGATGCCGGCCGTCTTCAGCATTGCCCCAAGCTTGGCCACGTCAAAAACTCCTTTTCCTAAAATTTCGGTAACCTAAACGATCAATATAGAATTTTTTGACAATTTAAAAGGGAAATTTAATCAGTATCCGTCCATTTGTTCGCGGTCCGCGCGATAAATCTGAAACGCGGCCGCCCGCAGCAGCTCGCCGGGGTTGAGGGCGCATTGGTTCGTGAGCTGTTGCAGGCCGTTTTGGCCCACCATGATGGGCTCGATCGCGGGGTGGCCGGCGGCCTCGGTCGCCAAATCCAACTGCTGCCATTGTTTTGTGACCATGCTGAGCACGGCGTTGGATTCAATCCCCGGCGCGTTGGCGATCAACGCCGTGGCCTTGGCGCAGGTCATGATGTCGTTGCCATAGGCGAAGGCGGGGGGCGAGGCGAGGAGGCCGAGGAGAAGGGCGGCGGGGAATTTTACATTCATGCGGTAATGCCTTTCAGTGATTTAAAGGCGAGGAAAGTAGTTACTTTTTTTGAAAAAAAAGTAACCAAAAAAACTTCGCTCCCCCCGGCCTTTGAGCGGCCATACTGTGGCCGCTCAAAGGCCGGGGGAGTGAAAGTTTTTTGCGGAGCTTTTTTTCAAAAAAGCGACCTCTTCCTTCTCCCCCTCATTGCAAATTCAAAGAAATCCCATCCCGCCCCACCAAAGCATGAAAACGCTGCCCGCTGGACGGGTTGGTCATCAGTATAGAATCCCCCGCATGGCCGGTCTGGTCCGCGATCGCGTCGATGGTCAGTGTCAGCCCGCCGCTATACACCGTCACGCTGGCCGCTTGCCCGGCCTGCACGATCACCTTCTGGCTGATGCCGGTGGCGGTGAGGATCGTGCCGGGGGTCAGGCCCATCACGGCGACGGCGCCGATCAGATCGGCGGTGTCGGCATAAACCTGCCGGCCGGCGAACAAGGAAATCGGCTCCCGCACGATTTTAAGATCGCCGGGTTGAATCTGCGCTCCGGCCGCGATGGGCCGCGCCGCCACCGCCACGCCCTCGTCTTCCGCGACCGTCACCGCCACGTACAGCGTCCAGTCCGGCTGCGCGCAATGGACATTCGCCTCCTCATAGGGTGCGGCGCCGGAGACCGTGACCCCCAGCGCCGTGCCGCAAGCCTGCATGTATTGCGCGCCCGCGACGGGGCCCAGGGTGATCGTCGAATCCGCGGAGGTGGTCGCGGCGACGGATTGTTTTACGGCGGCGGCGACCGCTTGGGGGTCCTCGCGGTCCGGCGCCGCCATCGCCGGCGCCGAAAATGCCAGGGCAGCCAGCAGGGCGAAGGCGAAGCGCGGCGATGTGCTGATCATTCCGCGGCGCATGCCACAACCTCGGGGTCAAAATCGCCGGACCAGGGCGGCGGCTGGTCCTCGATTGAGGGCAGAGCGAGTGCCGCTTCTCGGGAAGTTTGGCCTTGCGCCAGGGTCGCCGGCAGGTCGGCGACCGCTTTCTGGATCGCGCGCTGCCAGGCGGCGATCCGGTTCGGCAGAGCGGTCGCGGCAAGGCCTTTGGGCATGTCCAGCCGCTCATCCTGCAGGATCTGGCAGCCCGCGGCCGCCGCCATCAAGGCGATATAGCAATCCGCAAAAATTTCGGTATCGGCCGGGCGGACAAGAATATGCGGCGCCAGGGCGGTCAGTTCGCGGGCCCAGCTCTGCTCGTCTTCCGGGCGTTTCAGCCGGGCGATGGCGCCGGCATAGGTGGTGCCGGGACGCTCGACCACGATCCAGGACGCGGAAGGCAGCGTTTGGTTGATGATCTCGGCGAACCAGGGCGGCGCGATGCCCTCGTCGATCCACAGAATGCGGGGCTTGCTGTTGATGGCGGTCGTGGGGGCGAGCGTCTGCCAGATGGGCCGCGACAGGGCCGGCCGCCAGAGCGTCACGCGCCGCCCCGGCGGCAGCATTTTTTGCAAGCCAAGCTGAATTTCGGGAGAAGTCGCGAACAGGCGCGGCGTCGCCCGCAGAACGGGCTTGGCCGCCGGCGCCGGCATGCGCGTGAAAATCGCCGTCGCCGCCATGCTGCCCGGTGCGGCTTCGCGCTCCGGGTTGATGCGCACCCAGGCGGAGGGCGCGCGGCGGCCGATTTCGGCGGGCAGCAAAACGTCGGGCGCCCAGCCGGCCTCGGCCAGGCCGGTGCCGCGCAAAGCGCGCGCGGCGTTGATGACGGCGACACCGGCATCGGCCGGGCCGGTGAGCAGCAGGCTGTTATGGTCCATGGGGCCGCTGCGCACGATGCCCAGTTTCTGCTCGGGCGCCAGCAGATCGCCGCGCAGCGACAGAGCGGGGTGATGGTACGGATCTTCCCAGGCGCCGGCTGCGTGAAATGACAGGTCCGATATATCCGGCCGGATCGCCTCGGCGATGCTGACGAAGGAAACGTCCGGCGTCCAGACGGCGGCGTGGCCGGCGCGGCGCAACTGCGCGCAGAGATCGACCCAGAGCGCGTCGCCCGGCAGGTCGTTGATCGTGCAGGCGGCCAGCGCGTCGCGGCGGAACAGCACCGCGGAGGGCGCGACCGCGGAGGCTTCCTGCTCCACCGCCAGCCAGCCGCCTGGGCCGGGGTCGTCGGACAGATGCCCGGCGCCGAGCCGCGTGTCCGCGCCGATGATGATGGGGCCTTGCACGATGTATTTGGAGGGATCGGCGCTGAGCTGCAGCAGGGTGCGCGCGCCGGCGGCGGCCACGCGCGGGTCGGCCAGGCAACCGCGCAGATGGTCGATCCAGTTGGGCGTCAGCGGCGCGGAGCGGCCGTCGAGGATGACGGCGTGCTCGGTCGTGACCATCAAGATGGCCTGCTGAAGCGCGGCGGCGCGGGTCAGCCCGGCTTGCGGCGGAATCGCGCGGACCTTGTCGCCGAGCCGCGTGCCATCGCCGGTCGGCGAGCCCTCCTGCGCGGCGACCGCCGACAGGTAGGAAACCACCTGGTCCGCCAGGGCGGCGCCGGTCAGGATCACCGGACCCGTCAGCACCGTCGCGCCGAGCAAATTGTTCATCCAGCGATCCAGCGTCGCCAGGTCCAGCCCGTCGCACAGCATGATGATGGAGGTGCCGGGGTCCGCCACCTGGCGGACATGGCGGAACAGCCCGAGATGCTCGCGCGGCGCCACGCCGCCGGCGATGCCCATGCGGCGCAGATGATCGGCGACGGCGTCCAGCGCGCGCGGGCCGAAATCGGTGGACGGGATGTTGTCGCGCCGGCTGTGCTTCGCGCGCGTGAACACGGCTTCCGGCAGGCGGGAAATGCGTGCAGGCGTTTCGGCCAGACGCAACTGAAAATCATATTCCTCAACGCCGGCGCGCTGCGGATTGAAGCCGCCGAGGCGCAGCAGCGTGGCGGCGCGATACCAGACCCAGTCGCCGATGAAGGCCGCCTGACGCAGCCTGGTGACGTCCCAGCCCGGCTTGTAGCGAATCCAGGCGCCCTTATCATGCGGCACGATTTCGTCGGAATAGATCATGTCGGCCTGGGTGCCGGCGGCCTCCAGCGAAAACCGCAGGCAGGCATCGGGGGCAATCGTATCGCCGGCGTTGATGATCGCCACATAATCGGTATGCGCCGCCGCCGCATTCGCTTCGCGGCAAAGGATTTTTGTCACCTCGCCCGCTTCGGCGGTCGCGGGGACGACCGTGCGGCCCGGGATTTCGAGCGGATCGGCCGAGACGATGACGATATCTTCCGGATTATGCCATTGCTCGTTGATCGAGGCCAATGTGTCATGGATCGCGTGGGCGCGGTTGGGCGGCACCGCGATCAGGATGGTGAGCGACGGAATCGCCGCCGCCTCTTTCAATTTCAGCAGGCGCTGCTTCGCACCTTCATCGACGCGCTCGGCCGGGCGCAGGCCGGCCTTGTCGCTCTGGCCGGCCACCTGGTGCACCACGGCGGCGCCGAAGCCGGGGATGACGACGCCTTTGCTCTGGCTCATTTCGGAGAGGAAGCCGACCATGTTGGCGCAGGCGGCGGCAAAACCGTCCCATGTCGCGGCGGCAACATCCCTCGACTGCACCGCGTCCCAGACCTTTTCGGTCAAATCCTGCAGCGGGGCAAAAAGTTTTTCGGCGGAGACCGGCGCGCTGCGGTTGAGCTCCTTGGTGAGAAATTTTTTGGCCTCGGCGAGATGTTGGCCGACCGGCAGATCGAGTCCGAGTTCGTTCCCGATGCGCGTCAGTTCGCCGCCCGGGTTGGACAGCAGATCCTGGTACGTCACCCAGGCGCGCGGCAAATGCCGGGCATGGCGCTCCGCGGAAATGAGATAGGACAACCACAACAAGACCGCGTGTGCGCGCGAAAGTCCGTTTTTTTTGTGCTGGCTGGCGGCGACGGTCCAGGGGGAGCGGCACATATGGATGACATGCGGCCTGTGGCCGGCCGCCAGCGCGGCGCGCTCGTAGATCGGGAACAGCCGGCAGATGTGGGGGTGCTTAAAGCCCCAGATTTTCTCATGGCCGAAACGGCGCCGCAGAATTTCGTCGAGGCGGGAGAGCGGGCGGGCCAGATCGGCGCGGTCCCACCAGCCTTCCGGCAGACCGCGTATGTCGGTCCATTCGACGCCGAGCTGCGTGAACAGATCGACGTCGAATTCGATGAGTTCTGGAATTTCGTAGAAGCCGAGCGGGTTATGCTCGTTGGCTTCGGCATCGTTATGAAAACCGACGCCGACGCGGTGCAGCGCGCCGGCGAGCGCGGATGTGCCGCTGCGGTAATAGCCGGCGATGAATATGGCGTCGGACATTGCTGGCTCCCTAAATATATTTGAAAAGGCTGAGGCCTTGGACATCAGCGAACGCCTTCATCGCCGCCTGCACGGAGGTGAGCGTGTCGTCGAGCTGCGTGATGGCGGTCGGGATGTTCACGCCGATCGCGGTCTGCACGGCGTTCTGCAGCGTGGTCGATTGCGCGGTGTTGGAGGCGGAGGCGCTCGAAATCGCCTGCAATGTCACGCCGGTTTGCGCCGAAGCGGTGACGACCGCCTGCTGATATTGCGCGAGGCTGGAGAGATCCTCGCCGAGTTGCTGTTTGGTCTGCGCCGCCTGCGCGGGATTGGAGGAGGCCGATGACAGCGTGGCCGCGATGTTCTGCAGCAGGGAAAACGCGGATTGCGGGCGGCTGGGCGAGATCGTGAAACTATCGCCGGCGGCGGGCGTGCCGTTGAGCTGATAGTCGAGCCCGGCGACCTGCAGGCTCGTCCCGGATGTGGCATTGCCGGTGCTGATCGTGGCGCCGTTTTGCGTCTCGGTATAGGTCAGGCCGCTGGCGCCTTGCGCGAAGCTGATGGTGATGGGCGCGGTTCCCGACTGAAACGCGGATGCGGCGGCCGGATTGCTGGTGCCTTGCGACACCAGCGTCGCGTTGCCCGTGTTGGACGATGCTGCCGTTGCTGTCGCAAAACCATTTCCGGCAAGGCCGGTCATGAAAACCTCGCCATTGGCCAGGCTGGACGCCAGCACGCCGGGCGCGATGCTCGCCTCCGACTGCCCGCCATCGCCCATATAGGTCACGCTGCCATCCTGATTGGTCTGGAACGGCTGCACCGCGCCGCGCGAGCCGCCGAACACATACTGGCCGTCCGCGCCGGTGGTGTTGGCCAGACCCAGCAACTGGCCGCCGGCGGCGGTGACCTGCGAGGCCAGCGATTGCATGTTAGCGGCACTCGTTGTGCCGTTAAGCGCCTGTTCGAGCAGCGATTGGACATTGTCGAACAGGCTGCTGACCGACGAATAGGTGTCGCTGACGACGCCGAGCTGGTCCTGAATATTGGTCTGCGCCGTCGTGTCGCTGGTCAAGGCGCTGATCTGGTCATTGCCCAGCGTGGCGGTTTCATAGGCGGCGGGGCCTTGCGCCGGCGAGCTGACGGCGATGCCGGTCGAAACCTGCTCCTGCAGCGTGTTCAACTGGCTTTCCTGCGCCGTGAGATTTGCCGAGAAATTTGTGTAGAATGCTAGATCCATATGCCGACCCTTATTTAATAACCGTACGTTGTTGCGAGGGAGGAAGGAAGAAGTTACTTTTTTGAAAAAAAGTAACCAAAAAACTTTTGATTCCTGCGGGCCTGGGCTGCGCCGATGCCAAAGCCCGCAGTAAAAAAAAGTCTTTTTGCTTCTTTTTCTTCAGAAAAAGAAGTCCTTCCTTCCCTTACTTCATTCCAACTGTCCTCATCATGTTTCGACCGCTAAAGCCCCGCCAGCGCCGGGCGCCAGGGCTGCAGACGTTCCTGTTTCTGCTCGGCCTGGCGCTCGGCTTGCATCTCCGTGCGGCGCCGGCCGTTGCTCAGGCTCTCGCGCCGCCGCCTGATCTCGGTCAGCCGGCTGACGCAGGCCGAGAGCGCCTGCATGGTCTGCGTCTCCTGCGCGTCGATCTGCGATTTCGCGGCATGCGAAACGTTGCTGAAGCGCGATGCGCGCATCGCCTGCCCGACCGGCACGACCTCGCCATTCTTCCACGTATCCGCCAGGCGATCGCGGTAATTCGCCAGCATGCCGCGCTGGCTGGCGATGTTTGACAGGGTCAGGATGTGGCGCTGAATCTCCGCCTCGATCTTGGCTTCCTCCACCGCGGCGATCATATCCAGACGTTCCAGAGTTCTCGGTTTCATTTGTTGTTATCCATGACTGAGTTGGCGAGGGCGGCGATGCTGTCTTGCAGAGTGACGGAGCTGGTGTTTTGCCGGATTACATGCTCCATCGCCGGGCGGCGGCGAATCGCTTCATCCAGCAGCGGGTCGCGGCCGGGCGCGTAGGCGCCGAGATCGATAATGTCCTGCTTCTCCTGCAGGCGCGCCCAGAGCGCGCGGAAGCGCGCGGCCATCTGGGCGTGCTGTTTGGAAACCAGGCTCGGCATCGGGCGCGACAGCGACGCGACGACGTCGATGGGCGGATAGAATCCAGCCTCCGCCAGCGCGCGCGACAGCACGATATGGCCATCCAGCACGCCCCTGGCGGAATCGGCGATCGGGTCGCCGACATGGTCATCGCCCTCCACCAGCACCGTGTAGATGCCGGTGATCGAGCCCTTGCCCTTCGCGCCATTGCCGGCGCGCTCGACATAGGCCGACAGCGCGCCGAACACCGAAGGCGGATAGCCTTTCGTCGCCGGCGGCTCGCCGATGGCCAGCCCGATTTCGCGTAGCGCCATCGCCAGCCGGGTGAGAGAATCCACAACCAGCAGAACGTGTTTTCCCTGATCGCGCCAATATTCCGCGATCGAGGCGGCGAGGTAGGCGCCGTGCACGCGGCCGAGTGCGGTGTCATCGGCGGGCGAGGCCACGACGACGCTGCGGGGTTTTGCCTCGCCCAGGTGATCCTCGACAAATTCGCGGATTTCGCGGCCGCGTTCGCCGATCATGCCGACTACGACGAGATCGGCTTTCGCGTGCCGCGCCATCATGCCCAGCAGTGTGGTTTTGCCGACGCCGGAGCCGGCGAACAAGCCGACCCGCATGCCGCGGCCCAAAGTGGCCAGGGCGTTGATGGCGGAGACGCCGACATCGAACGGTGTGGCGATGCGCTCGCGCATCATGGGGTTGATCGGCACGCCCATCAACGGCCAGGGATGCGATAATTCGGGCAGCATTTTGCCATCCAGCGGCAGGCCGCGGCCGTCGATCACGCGCCCGAAATGCGCCGGTCCCATCAGCGGCGCCGGCGCCCGGTTTTCGGCGTGCACGCGGGCGCCGCGCACCACGCCGCGCGTGCCCTGCTCTGGCATGATCAACAGCGAGCCTTCCTCGAACCCCACCACCTCCGCCGCGATGGCCTGGCCGCCATCGGTGTCGATTAGGCAGCGCGCGCCGATGGGCGCGCGGATGCCGCTGGCGCGCAGCACGTCGCCGTTGGACCGCACGACGCGCCCGTAGCGTTTCACGGGATCGGTGCGGATCGCCTCGTTCACGCGCGCCGCCGCGATCTGGCCGATGCGCTCCATCGACATGCTCATGGTTTTGTTGCGTCTTCGTCTTGAATCGCCAGCGCCTCCTGGATCGAGGTCAGGCGCGTCTCGACGGTCGCGTCCCACTCGACCTTGTCGATCGGATCGCCGTTGGGCGAGGTGATTTCAACGAAGGCGCCGCCGCGGCTGATCTGCGCATCGCCGATCAGCCTGGTGTTTTCCACCAGTTCGTCGGCCGCGATCGCCGCCAGATCCGACGGGTTGAGCCGCACGACGATGCTTTGGTGCGGGTTGCGTTCCGCCGCGGCTTCGCGCACCAATTGCAGGACCAGCAATTTCACGCTTTCGGAACTCGCCTTCAGCTCGGTGCCGACGATGTGGCGCGCCAGCACGAAGGCGAGGCTCGCGACCATTTCGGCGATGTCGAGCTCGCGGTCGCGCAGCGGCGCTTCGAGCTGGCGCGCGGCGCTGTTCATCGCCGCGATGGCGGTGCGCATGGAGTCCGCCGCTTCAAGCCGCGCGGCTTCACGGCCTTGTTCCTCGCCAAGGCGGCGCCCCTCCGCCTCGGCCTGCTGGCGCAGGCGTTCCACTTCCGTCTTCACCCGCGCTTCCAGCGCGGCCGGGGTTGGATCCGGCGCGGCCGGAATCCCCGCCTTGCGCGGCGGTTTTTGACTCTCCTCGCGCCGGATGGTGATGTAGCTCACGATTTCGGCTCGCCGCGGAATTGCGCGATCGCCGCCAGGCACTGCCCGACCAGGATGCGCAGCAAGGGGGGCACCAGCACCAAGGCCGCGTGCGCGAACAGCGCGACCGCGCCCATGGTCAGCACCCAGATCGTCATCGATTCGATCGTCAGGCCCGCGGGCTCGTTCAGCGCGCCCCAGCCGAGCGCGATCGCCGTGGTGATGAGACCCGGCTTGAAGGCGAGGCTCGAGCGATCGTTATTTGTAACGGATTTTTTGGCGGTTTTACGGGACATTGGGATCCATCGCGTGAATGACGACCACGACACGGCGGTTTTGCGCGCGGCCGGCGGCGGTCGTGTTGGGGGCAAAGGGGGCGAATTCGCCAAAACCCTGGGCGGAGAGCCGCGAGCCGTCGATGCCGTGCTGCATGAACAAGGACACGACGGTGACCGCGCGCTCGGCCGAGAGCGACCAGTTCGACGGGAATTGTTTCGTCGCGATCGGCTGATTATCGGTATAGCCCTGGATGACGATGCTGAACTGCTGGGGGAGCTTGGTCAGACTTTTCGCCACGTGGCTCAGCAGCGTCACCGCCGGCTTCACCAGCGTGGCCTTGCCGGAGGGAAACAGCGCCGAGGCGTCGAAGCTGATGACCAGCGTGAGAGGCTGCGCGGTCATGGTGACCGTTTTGGCCTGCGTCATCGGCTGCAGCAGGATGGCGAGCTGCTGCTGCACGTTCTGCAGCGCGAAGATTTCCGATTCCAGGCGTTTGGAGATCGCCGGCGTGACGTGCTGCAGATGCGTCGCCGGATGGGCGATGGGATGCTGCACCGTCGAAACCGCGTGGGTGAGGATGCCGTTGCCGGCGGTGTGGGTGTTCATGATGGTGATCGGCGTGGCGTGAAACGCCCGCTGCATGCCCATTTCCACTTCCGCGACCAGGTCCTTGTTGCGCGTCGAGGAGGCGTAGAGCACGACAAACAACGCAAGCAGGAGAGTTAACAGATCCGCATAGCTCACCAGCCAGCGCTCGTGGTTCGGCTTCTTCTTCACACTGGCGGATTTGGGCATGGCGCGCATGGCTAGGCCGCCTCGCCGACCGCATCGAGCGGCGCCTCGGTATTGATCGTCTTCTCCTTGCCTTTGTCATGCCCGGT
>Ga0116231_10009932_pt1 | contig 15652 bp, 14 predicted proteins | sample S1TSphgellanicum_2_FD_89695 | JGI IMG/M metagenome (GOLD analysis project Ga0116231, IMG submission 89695) | Host-associated microbial communities from peat moss isolated from Minnesota, USA - S1T2_Fd - Sphagnum magellanicum MG | ecosystem: Host-associated > Plants > Peat moss > Unclassified...
TCGGCGCAGATAGACGCCGATCTTGCGTTCCAACTCCAGGTCGGGCGTCTCGCCCAGATAGTGGACCAGCAGCACATATTCCGACGGGATCGTGCAGTCGGCCTCGAGCTCGAACACGAGATAGCCGAATTCGTTCTGGCGCTCGAGCAGCGCATCGCGCGCGAGCGCGACGCTGCGGTCGAGCAGCGTCTTGTAGTCGAGCTTGGTGAGCTTGTGGGCGCGAACGTCCGCTCGCGCCTCGACCCGGCCCGTGGCCGGTACCGTCCGCGACGTCGAACTCATCGCGCCGAACTCTGGGCCGGCGCATGCCCCTCGAGCATGGAATCGGCATCGCGCTCGCCCGCGGGCTGCGTCCAGGCGGCGCGCCGCGGCGGCGGCAGCGACGCGAGCGGCACGCCGCGGGCCGCCGCGTCGAACAGCGCCCGCAGCAGCGTATTGCTGCGCAACGCAACGCCGGTCGCGAGGCGGGTCAGCGCGACCGTGCGGCGCGTGACCTTGACCTCGGCGCCCGACGCGTAGGCCGGGCGCGCGGCGATGTTGCGCAGGGTCAGGATCGCGAGCCCGATCGCCCACAGCAGAAACCGCCGGATGCCGGGCTCGGAGCGCGGGATCAGCAGGGTGTAGGCGAGCGCGTTGCGCAGGTGGGCATGCGCGACGCCGACGAGTTCGCGAATGGCCGCCGCGCAGCGCGGGTCATGCGGCGTGGGCGCGAGCGTGGCGAGGTCGATGCCATGGCGGCTAAACACCTCCTGGGGCAGCCAGCAGGCGCCGCGGGCGCGGTCCTCCCAGACGTCCTTCAAAATGTTCGTCATCTGCAGCCCTTGCGCGAACGAGGGTGCGAGTTCGCGCATCGCCGTGCGGTGCCGCGCGATCGCGCTGCTGTGCGCACAGAACAGCTCCGTCAGCATTTCACCGACGACCCCGGCGACGTAATAGCAGTACTCGTCGAGATCGCTCGAGTGCGCAAGACCGCGCAGGCTCGCGGTCTGCTGGAAGCGCGGCATGCCGTAGCACATGAGATCGACGCAGCGCTGGATGGCCGCGCGTTGTGTCGGGTCGAAGCCCTGGGTCAGGCGCAGCACGCGGGCCATGTTGGCGACCAGATCCCGTTCGGTCGGCAGGGTCTCGTCGGTGAAGCGCGGCGTGAGTTCCGCGGCCAGGCGGTCGGGTTCGCCGCCCCCGTACACGAGCGTCTTGAAGCGCTGCATGTAGGCGAGCGTCTCGGTCGCGGACAGTGCCGGTTCGTCCTCGATGGTGTCGGCGATCCGGCACAGCAAATACGCGTTGGTGACCGCCGTGCGTAGGGACGCCGGCAGCTGCGGGATCGTCAGCGCGAACGTGCGTGACACGTGCGGCAGTATCTGATCCTGGTAGACCTCATCGGACATTACGGCATTCATGCGATTCTTATATCGTTCAAGGCAGTTCCCCGCAACCCTCGATGGCCCCGACAGGGCGGGTTTGCGGCCCCCGAACACGCAAGTTTGACAAAGCGCCGCGGCGTCGGTTCCCGCCTTTCCCGGCATGCGCGCGGCCGCTCAACCGCGGAAAAAATCCCGCACTCCGGGATCCTAAGCGTGTTACGAATACGCGCGGAACGGGCAACTAAGGGAGCATGAGGAACGAGCATGGGTGCAGCCACGGTCAACGAGAAACTCCCGGCACAGCTACGGACGGGCGCGCTGAATTTGCTCGAGATGGTGGGGCAGTCCCTGGCCGCGGTCGCGCCCACGCTGACTCCCGCGCTCAACGTCTCGGTCGTCGCGGGACTCGCGGGATTGGGCTGCTGGCTCGCGTACTTCATGGGCACGATCGGGGTCGTCATCGTCGCGGCGAGCGTCGGCGTGCTGGCCTCGCGCCATCCGCAGGCGGGCTCCTATTTCGTGTACATCGGGCGCACCTTCGGGCCGTTCACGGGAGCGCTCGCGGGCTGGTCGATGGTCAGCGCGTACCTGTTCACGGCCGTCTCGACGACGCTCGCGTTTCCGATCTTTCTCGCCGATTTTCTGGGCGCCCTCGGCATCCGGGTCGCACCGCCGCCGCTCGTGGCGTGCCTCCTGTGCTTCGTCGCCCTGGTGACCTATGCGGCGTATCGCGACGTCAAGGTGTCCTCGCGCGCCGGACTCCTTCTCGAGGCGGTGTCGATCGGCATCATCCTCGTGATCACGGCCCTCGTGATCCGCTTCAAGGGCGGCTTCCTCGACCCGCAGCAGCTCGATGTCCGCCATTTCAATTACGGCACCGTGTTCTCGGGACTGCCCTTCGTGATCTTCAGCTTCGTCGGCTTCGAGAGCGCCGCGACGCTCGCGAAGGAGTCGGCGAATCCCCGCCGCAACATCCCGATCGCGGTCATGGGCTGCGCCGCGTTCGCGGGCGTGTTCTTCACCGGCCTCGCCTATTGCATGGTCTTCGGCATCGGCGACGACCCGGCCGCGCTCGGCAAGAGCACGGCGCCGTTCGGCGACGTCGCGGCCAAGGCGGGACTCGGCAGGTCGACCCTCGTGGTGTATTTCGCCGCCATGACCAGCGTGTTCGCCTGTGCGCTCGCGAGCATCAACGCGGCCTCGCGGCTGCTGTATTCGATGGGCAAGTACCGGTTCCTGCACCGCTCGATGGGATTCGTGCACGGCCGCCACAAGACCCCGCATCGGGCCATCGTGCTGTGCGGTACGCTGCTCGCCCTTTTCTGCGTCTGCCTGCTGCCGTGCGGGTTCCTCGATGCCTTCGGCTACGCCGGCACGTTCGCGAGTTTCGGCTTCGTGGCTGTGTATTTCGCGCTCTGCATCGTCGCGCCGCTCGATCTGAAGCGCAGCGGCGAGATGCGGCTGCGGCACGTGCTCACGGGCGCGATCGGCGCGGTGCTCATGCTGGTCGTGATCTTCGGCAGCCTCTATCCCGTGCCGGCCTTCCCATACAACCTGCTGCCGTACCTGTTCTTGGGTTATCTGCTGGTCGGCGGCATCTGGTTCGCGATCCTGAAGTCGACATCGCCCGCGACGCTGGTCGCGATTCAGCACGACCTCGAGACCTGAGCCGCGCGGCTACGGCGCCGGCTGCTTGTAGACCTCGCCGCCCTTCATGACGAAGGCCACGGATTGCAGGCGCGTGACGTCGGCGAGCGGGTCGCCGGCGACGCCGATCACATCGCCGTAGCGCCCGACCTCGATCGCGCCCACGTCGGCCGAGCGCCCGAGGGCCTCGCCGGCGTTCACCGTGGCGGCCTGGATCGCCTGCAGCGGCGTCATGCCCCAGGCGACCATGGTCGCGAACTGTCGGGCATTGTCCCCGTTCGGATAAACGCCCGCATCGGTGCCGAAAATCATCTTGACGCCGGCCTGGACCGCGGCTTTGAAGGTCTGGCGCTGCTTCAGGCCGAGCTTGCGCTCCTTGTCGAGCGACTCGGCGAAGGTGCCGTTCCGGGCTCCTTCGGCCAGGATGTAATCGTCGTCGTAGATGTCCATGTCGAACCAGGTGCCGTGCTGTTTCGCGAGCTGGAAGGCCTCGGCGTCGGCAAGGCTCGCATGTTCGATCGTGTCGACTCCGGCGCGAATGGCGTCCTTGATGCCGCTCGTGCCGTGCGCATGCACGGCGACCTTGAGGCCGAGCATGTGCGCCTCGTTGACGATGGCCTGCATCTCGGCAAGATCGTATTGCTGGCCCGAGGCGCTGTCGGTCTTCGAGAACACGCCGCCCGTGCCGCAGAACTTGATGACCTCGGCGCCGTATTTGCGCAGCTTCCGCACCATGGCGCGCAGCTCCTCCGGACCGTTCGCGATGTTCGGCGAGGGCACCGTGATCGAGGGCGGAAACTCGGTCGAATCACAATGGCCGCCCGTCGCGCCGATCGCGTAGGTCGCCGGGACGATGCGCGGACCCGGCACGAAACCCGCCTCGATGCCCTGTTTGATCGCGACGTCGTCGTAATTGTCGGAACCCACGTTGCGGATCGTCGTGAAGCCCGCTTCGAGCGTCTTCTTGGCGTTCGCGACGCCGACGACGGTCCAGAAATTGTCGGTGAATTCGAGGCTTCGATACCCGTTGTAGCGCGGGTCGCTGGTGATGTGGGTATGCATGTCGATCAGGCCCGGCAGCAGCGTGATACCGGGCAGCGCGACCCGACGCGCGCCGGCCGGATCGGCCGCGGCATCCGCCGCGCCGGACGTCGCTGCGGCGCCGCTCGTCACGGCCGCGATGCGCCCGTCGGTGATCGTCACGACGGGATGGTCGAGCACACGGCCCGTCCGGACGTCGATCAGGTGATCCGCCGTCACGATCACCGTGTCGGCGAGCGCGACGCCGGCCCCGCCGCAGCAGCACAGCCATGCGAGCGCCACCCGGAGTCGCAGCGAATCAGTCGGCATCGATCTTTGCACGGCGCGTAGTGTAGCGCAGCGGCGGGGAACTTCGTCGACCCGGCCGCAGTCGAAATTCATCGCGCGGTGGCACCCGAACCGTGACGGGAGTCGAGCGCGCGAGAACTGCAATTTCTGCCCCGGGGCTGGCATAGTGCGCGTCGATGACGATGGCCTCGATGCGGCATGACCGGAGGGTTGGATGGCGGTTGCGATCAATAAACTCGGTGCGCATGCGGCGTTTGTCGCTCTGCGCGAGTACCTGGCAAGTCAAATCATCGGTCAGTCGCTGCTCGTCGAGCGTCTGCTCGTGGCGCTGCTCGCCGACGGCCACCTGCTGGTGGAAGGTCCTCCGGGACTCGCCAAGACCCGTGCGATCAAGGCACTCGCCCATGCGGTCGAGGGCGACGTCCAGCGCGTCCAGTTCACGCCCGACATGCTGCCCGCCGACCTCACGGGATCGGAAATCTACCGGCCCGAGGAGGGCGCGTTTCGCTTCCAGCGCGGGCCTCTTTTCCATAATCTGATCCTCGCCGACGAGATCAACCGGGCGCCGGCCAAGGTCCAGTCCGCGCTGCTCGAGGCCATGGCGGAACGCCAGATCAGCGTCGGTCAGGCGACCTATCCGCTGCCGCACCTGTTCTTCGTCATGGCCACCCAGAATCCGATCGAACAGGAGGGGACCTACCCGCTGCCCGAGGCGCAAATCGACCGCTTCATGCTGCACGTGGTCGTCGACTATCCGGACCGCGCGACGACGCTCAAGATCATGGCGCTCGCGCGCAACGAGGCGATCCTGCAGCGCGAGCTGCCGCCGCCGCCACAGCGCCTCGCACAGGAACAGATCTTCACGGCGCGTCGCGAAGTGCTCGGGCTCACGCTCGCCGATCCGGTCGCCGAATACATCGCCGCCCTGGTCGATGCCACGCGCCGGCCCGAGCCCTACAGCGCGCAGCTGCGGGAATGGCTGCGCTGGGGCGTGAGCCCGCGCGCGGCGATCGCGATGGAGCGCGGCGCGCGCGCGCTCGCCTGGCTCGACGGCCGCGATTTCGTGAGCCCCGAGGACGTGCAGGCCATCGCGCCGGACGCGCTGCGGCATCGGCTGCTCATCGACTACGGCGCGCAGGCGCGCGGGATCACGCCGGCGACCTGCATCGCGGAGCTCCTGCGGCGGGTGCCGGCGCCGTGAAACTGCCGGATCTTGCGGAGCTCCTGGCGCTGCGCGGCGGCGCGCGGTCGCTAGACCTGCACGCCGCGGGACCCTCGCGCGCGCGCCTGCTCGGCAGCCGGCACGGCGCGAACCGCGGCCGCGGGCTCGAGTTCGAAGAGGTGCGTCCCTACGTGCCCGGCGACGACAGCCGCAGCATCGATTGGCGCGTGACGGCGCGGCGCGGCCGCCTTCACACGAAGCTGTTTCGCGAGGAACGCGAACGTCCCGTCTGGCTGCTCGTCGACCTGCAGCCCGGCATGTTCTTCGGCAGCCGCGCACAGTTGAAATCCGCGGTTGCCGTGCGCGCCGCCGCGCTGCTCGCCTGGGTCGCGGCCGCGAACGGCGACCGCATCGGCGCGGTCATCGCCAACGGGCGCGAGACGCGCTGCCTGCGGCCGCGGGCGCGCGAAGCCGGCGTGCTGCCGATCTTGAACGCGCTGCTCGAGCTGCAGCCGACCGCGCCCGCCGCGCCCCTGCCCGAGGCGTGCGCCGCGGCCTTGCAGCAGCTCGTGCCGCTCGTGCACCCCGGCAGCTTGGTGCTGGCGCTCAGCGATTTTTGCGCCGCCGGGTCGACGGCCGAAGACCTGTGGTCCGCGCTGGTCGCGCACAGCGAAATTCGCTGGTTCTGGATTACCGACGAACTCGAACGCCAGGGTCTGCCCGTGGGCCGTTTTCGGGCCGGGTTGCCGGGGCGGTTGTGGCCGCTCGATGGCGCCACGATCCGCAGCCGCTGGCTCGCCGTCTGGCAGGAGCGCGACGCGCGCCTGCGCCGCGTGGCGGAGCGGCTGCGCACCGAGCTTTCCGTCTTGAGCACGTCGCGCCCCGTCCTAGAATCGCTGCAGCCCGCGCTGCGAGATGCCCCCGCTGCCGCATGAACACCGATTGGCTCGCGCAGCTCGCGCCTGAACATGCGCCGGCCCCGCCGGGCTGGTGGCCACCCGCGCCGGGCTGGTGGATTCTCGCGGCGCTGCTGCTCGTGGGGGCCGGCGCGGCGCTCGCCTATTGGCGCCATCCGAAGCGGCGGCTGCGCCGGGCGGCGCTCGCCGAGCTCGCGCGCATCCGGCAGCGCGATCAGGACCTGGGGACCTGTGCGCGCGACGTGCAGAATCTGCTGCGGCGCTATGCGCTGGCCGTCTACGGGTCCGAGCGCGTGGCGCGCTTGAGCGGTGCCGCCTGGCTCGAGTTCCTCGCGCGCCGCGGTGCCGCCGGCATCCAAGGGCCGAGCGGTCGGGCACTGCTCGCCGCGAGCTATGGTGCGCCGGCGCTCGCGCCTGACGCCGCGGCAGGCGCGTCGTCGAACCCGCGGACGCTGTGGTTGCGCGCCGCCGAGAGCTTCGTGCGCGAGGCCAAGGCATGATTCATTTTGCGTGGCCGTGGATGGCGGCCTCGTTGCCGTTGCCGTATCTGCATTACCGCCTGCGCCGCGCCGCGGCGCCCGGGGGTGCCGCGCTGTTCCTGCCGTTTGCGGCCGCGCTGTTCGAGGGCGGGGCCGTCGCGGCGCCGCCGCGCAAATCCTTCGGTGGATGGATGTTCGCGGCGCTCTGGCTGTTGCTGCTGCTCGCGGCGATGCGCCCGCAGTGGCTCGGCGATCCGCTGCCCGCGCCGACGGCGGGTCGGCGCATCATCCTCGCCGTCGACGTGTCCGGCTCGATGGCGACGCCCGACATGGCCAACAACGAGAGCCGTCTGCAGGTCGTGCAGCAGGTCGCGGGCCAGTTCATCGCCGGACGGCACGGCGATCAGGTCGGTTTGATCCTGTTCGGCACCCAGCCCTACGTGCAGGCGCCGCTGACCCCGGATCTCGATACCGTGCACCGCTTTCTCGACGAGGCCGTGGTCGGCGTCGCGGGGCGTGAGACGGCCATCGGCGATGCCATCGGCATGGCGATCAAGCGGCTGCGCGCGGAGCGCGCCGCCGACGTGGCCGGACCCGCGCAGTCCGGAACCGCGGACGATGCACAGCGGCGCGCCGCCGAGCGCCACTCCGCCGACCACACCGTCATGATCCTGCTCACCGACGGGCAGAGCAATGCAGGCGCGATCCAGCCGCTGCAGGCCGCCCGCTTCGCCGCCGAGACGGGCCTGCGCATCTACACGATCGGCGTCGGCGCCGCCGCCCAGCCCGGCTTTTTCGGCATGGCCGGCAACAACGATCTCGACGAGGGCACGCTCAAGGAGATCGCGAAGATCACGGGCGGCCGCTATTTCCGCGCCACCGATGCCAATGCGCTGGAGGCGGTCTACGAACAGATCGATCAGCTCGAACCCGTCGCGGGGCGCGACCTGTGGCTGCGGCCGACGGACGAGTGGTTTCTGTATCCGCTCGGCGCCGCCCTGGTCTTGAGCCTGCCGGCGGCCGTGCTCGGAGCGCGCGCGTGGCGATGAGTCTCGGTGCATTCCATTTCCTGTATCCGGGCTGGCTGCTCACGGTGCCGCCGCTGCTCGGCTGGGCGCTCTGGTCGCTGCGGCGGGACCGTCGTAGCGGCGGGTGGGCGAGCGTCGTCGATGCCGAGCTCTTGCCGGCGCTGCGCCTCGGGGCGGCCGAGCGGCGCAGCTCGCCGTGGGTCCTGATCGGGATCGGCTGGACCCTCGCCGCGCTCGCGCTCGCGGGCCCGGCCTGGCAGCGCGTGCAAAGCGCGGGCTACCGGGCGCCCGATGACTGGGTCGTGATTCTCGACCTGTCGCCGTCGATGTCGGTCGGCGACGTCGCGCCCGATCGCATCACGCGCGCGCGCTACGCCATCGACGACCTGTTGAGCGCCGCCCAGGATGCGCGCGTGGGTCTGATCGTGTTCGCCGGCGAGGCGCACACGGTCGTACCGCTGACCTCGGACGTGGCGACGATCCGCTCGCTGCTGCAACCCTTGAGTCCGGCGATCATGCCCGAGGCCGGGGACGAGATTGCGCCGGCGCTGGAGGGCGCGGGCCGGCTGCTGCGCCAGGCGCTGAGCCGCAACGCCTCGGTCATCGTGTTCTCGGACGGATTCGACGATCCCGATGCCGGGAATGCCGCCGCCAAGACGCTGCGGGCATTGGGGGCACGCGTACAGGTCGTCGGCGTCGGCACCGTGGCCGGCGCGCCGCAGTTGAATGCCGCCGGCGGCTTCGTGCAGGACTCGCAAGGCCGCAGTGTGCTCGCGCATCTGCCGGTCGACAGGCTGCAGGCGCTCGCCGCCGCGGGCGGCGGCCGCTATTGGTCGCTCGAGCAGATGCCGGCCTTGGTCGCGGCCCTGCAGACGCAACATGCGAATCCCCTCGACACGGACGCGGCGTCTGCCGCTTCCGACGTCGATGTCTGGCGCAACGAGGGCGTCTGGCTGTTGCCGGTGCTCCTGCTGATGGGCGTGCTGATCGCGCGGCGAGGCTGGCTGTGATGCCGACGCTAGCTGTGATGCCGAAGCTGACAGATTTTCGCAGGCTTGTCGCCATCCTCCTCTGCGTCGGCGCGAGTGCGGGACAGACCGCGCGGGCCTTCACGTGGGACGATCTCTGGTCGCGGCCCGATCAACGCGCCGAGAAGCTGCTCGAGTCCGGCAAGCCCGCCGCGGCGGCACCGTTGTTTGCGGACCCGCGGCATCGCGGCTATGCCGAGATCGAGGCACACGATTATGCGGCGGCGGCCAAACGGTTGGCGAGCCTGTCAGATCCGGAATCGGCCTACAATCGCGGCAATGCGCTCGCGCGCGCGAACCAGCTGAACGAGGCGCTCGAGGCCTATGACGCGGCGCTCAAGCAGGCGCCGCCGGACTCGCGTCTGCACAAGGACGCCCAGCACAATCGGGACCTTGTCGCCCAGCAGCTCAAATCCCAGGGCGGCGACCCGCAGCACCAGAACCGAGCCGGCAACAAGGACTCGGGTAAGTCCGGCGATGGCCAGAATGGGTCAGGACAGAATTCCCAAGGACAGAATGGGCAGGGACAGAATCCGCCGAAGGACGCTGCGAACCAGTCGCCGCCGAAGGACGTCAACAACCCGGGGTCGCAGAGCAAGGATCAACAGGACCGTTCCCAGTCGGGCAAGGACGCACCCGGCACGCATTCGCAGAGCGGCCAAGGACAGCAGGCCCAGAATCAGGACGCCGCTCACGCAGGGCAGAACGGTCAAAACGGGCAGACGCCCCAGGACGCGTCGCAGTCGCGACCGAACGGCCAGTCGCCGCAGAACGGCAGCGCGGGCGCCGCCGGCGAACCGCCGAAGGACTCGGCCGCCAAGGCCGAAGCCGATGCCCGGGTCGCCGCCGATTTGCAGCGTGACGCCGAGCGGCGGGCCGCCGCGAATGCCGCCGCGGGCAAGACGGGACACCCCCCGGGCGCCGCGGATGCGACTGCCGCGCTGCAGGCCGGCGCCGCCGACGCGAAGCCCAAGCCGGAGACCGAGCAGGCCATGGCGCTCGATCAATGGCTGCGCTGGATCCCCGACGATCCGGCCGGCTTGCTGCGCCGCAAGTTCATGATCGAACACATGGAAAAACAGAGGAGCGATACGCCGTGAGTGGCTGGCTCCGCGCGGGTGCCGCCGCGCTGCTGCTCTGCCTCGCGTCACCGGGGTCGCTGTACGCCGCCGTGCGCGCCTCGCTCGACAACAGCGAGGTGCCGGCCGGCGACAACGTCGAGCTCACCCTCGAGCGCGACGGACAGACCGGCGAGCAGCCGGACTTCACGCCGCTGGAACAGGATTTCGACGTGCTCGCGACGAGCCGCAGCACCAGCGTCCAGATCATCAACGGCAGCATGTCCTCGACGGTGCAGATCCATCTCACGCTCGCGCCCAAGCATGGCGGCAAGTTGACCGTGCCGTCGCTCGAGTGGGCGGGGGAGCAGAGCCCCGCGCTCGCGCTCACGGTGACGGGATCCGCCGCCGCGCCGCGCCCGGGCGGCGCCGCCCCCGCGGGCATCAAGCCGTTCCTCGAGACCGCGTACGATCCGCCCGACCCGTACGTGCAGGCGGCCGTGCAGGTCACGGAGCGCGTCTACATGCCCGTGGACATGCCGCTCTACCAGCCGAGCCTCGAGTTTCCGACCAGCAACGACGCGCTCATGCAGCAGGTGGGTACCGACGAGAACCGCCGGGTCGTCAAGAACGGCGTCGAGTACGAGGTCGTGGAGCGGCGTTATCTCGTGTTCCCGCAGAAAAGCGGCACCCTCACGCTGCCGGGCGCCGTGCTCGCCGGTCAGCTCGCCGTTCACGCGCGCGATCAATTCGGCAACGATCCGTTCTCGCAACTGTTCGGCGCGGCCGCGGGCATGGCCGCCGGGACTCGGCCCGTGCGTATTCGCGGGGATGCGATCGCGCTCAACGTCAGGCCGCGGCCGGCCGATTCGGGCTCCGGTCCCTGGATGCCGGCGCGCCTCGTCACGCTGCGCGCCGAGTGGCATCCCGACACCGGCAGGGTTCACGTCGGCGATCCGGTCACGCTCGATCTTCATCTCGAGGCCGATGGACTCACGGCGGCACAGCTGCCGAATCTTGCCGCCGACCTGGCGTTGCCCGACGGCCTCAAGGCCTACCCCGATCAGCCCAAGCTCGACAACAGCCAGCACGGCGATACGGTGCAGGGTTCGCGCGTGCAGAGCGTCGCGCTGATCGCGACGCGGCCCGGCGACTACGTCGTGCCGGCCGTGCATTTGAGCTGGTGGGACACCCGGGCGAACCAGAAACGCGACCTCGACGTGCCGGCGCACACGCTCACGATTCTGCCGGCCGCCGGCGGTGCGCCCGCGGCCGCCTCGCTGCCGTTGGCGGCAACGCCTGCCGAGAGCGGCGTAGCCCCGGCCGCGGCGACTCCACCCAAGGCATCGCCCGGCTGGGTGGCGGGCCTCACGCAGCTCGCCGGCAGCCTGCCAATCTGGATCTGGATCATCGGGGTGCTCGCGCTGCTGTGGCTCGCCACGCTCATTGCCTGGTGGGTCTCGGCGCGGCGCAAGCGCGCTGCCGACGCGTCGCCTCCGCCCCGGCCTAAGACTGCGAGCGCGACGCCCGCGCCGAGCGCCCAGGCCGCGCGCAGCGAGTTCCAGTCGGCCTGCCGGCGCAATGATGCCGAGGGCGCGCGCCGCGCGCTGCTCGTTTGGGTCGCCGCCGCCTGGCCCGGCACGGCGCCGACCGGTTTGAGCGGACTCGCCAAGCAGATCGGCGACGATACGGTGGCCGCGCGCCTGCTCGAACTGGACCGCGCCTGTTATGGCGGGGTCGGCTGGGACGGCGGCGCCTTGCTCGCCGTGCTGCGCGATCTGCCGAAGCGGCCGCCTGCCGGCAAGGGCCGCGGCGGCGACGGGCTCGCACCGCTGTATCGTTGAGCCGCTGCCGCGCCGCGTCGATGCGGCGGCGACGCCGCGGCGTGGTACCTTACGCGCCCTCGACCATTGCGCAGCGGAGCGACGATGACCAACATTCACTTGATCGGTGGCGAAAAAGGCGGCGTGGGCAAATCGCTCGTGGCGCGGCTCATTGCCCAGTACCTCATCGATCGTTCCATCCCGTTTCTCGGCTTCGATTCCGATCGCTCGCACGGTGCGCTGCTGCGGTTTTATTCGGGCTACGCCTCGCCCGTGCTCATCGATCGCTACGACAGCCTCGATGCCATCGTCGAGGCGGCGACCGAGATGCCCGAACGACGCGTGCTCGTCGATCTCGCCGCCCAGACCCAGGAGCGGCTCACGCAATGGATGGACGACTCGCAGCTGCTCGAGGTCGCCGCCGAACTCGGGCTCTACATCCGCTACTGGCACGTGATGGACGCGGGCCGCGATTCGGTCGATCTCTTGAAGCGCCTGATCGACCGGCACGGGTCGAAGCTCAACTACGTGCTGGTGTTGAACGAAGTGCGCGGCGATGATTTCAGAATATTGAACGGCTCGGGCGAGAAGGAGCGGGCACTCGCGCTCGGCGCGAGCGTCATGACCTTGAAGCGCCTGCACGAGACCTCGATGATCAAGATCGACGCGAGCAGCTCGAGCTTCTGGGCCGTCGCCAACAAGAGCGAGGGCGACACGAGCGGCTTGGGGCTGCTCGAGCGCCAGCGCGTCAAGCTGTGGCTCAGGAACACATTCGGCGAGATCGAGAGAGTCGGCGTCTAGGAGCCAATCTGGCCGAACCCGCCAGATTCTAGGCTGTCGCGCACAGCCGGGTTCTCCGAGACTGGGCTCCACGCAATCACGCGTGGCCCATCGTCTCAAGGAGAACCCTGATGAACAGTTTCACGATCACCGCGGTCGGTAATCTCGCCGCCAACCCCGAGCTCAACGTCAAAGGCGACACTACGTATACGCGGTTCTGTCTCGTCGGCAACGATTACGCCGGCAAGGACGAGGACGGCAACGTGCGCGAGATTGCGACGAGCCTCTGGTTCGTCGCCTTCGAGAACTTGGGAGAGAGCATCGCGCGCAACGCGCGCAAGGGCGATCAACTCATCGTCCAGGCCCAGGTGCGGGCCAACAACTGGACCGACAGCGAGGGCGAGAAACAGTACGACTATTCGTACGTCGTGCAGACCTTCAAGTTCGGCGCACCGGGCAAGCTCAAGCGCGAACAGCTCGCCGCGCGCCGCGACGAGAAGGAGATCGGCGCGCTCGAAGCCGAGGTCTGAGCGTCCACCGCCCGACGTTTCCCTTCAATCCACGTGGAAAAGGACTTCCCGTATGTGCCCAAGCTTCCTGCGCTCCGCGCTGCCCGCGATCGGCCTCGGCCTTGCGCTGCTCGCGTCCCTGCCTGAGCCGGCGTTCGCTCAGGCGTCTCCATTCATGACCGGCGCGACGGCGCTGCAGTCCAACATCCTCGCCTGGCTCACGCCGATCGCCATCATCCTCGTCATGGTGTTGGGCGGCATGGCGATGGCGAATCGGATGAGCTGGGGCTGGTGTCTGGGCGCGATCTTCGGCATTGCCATCGCCTTCGGCGCGCCGCAGATCGTGACCTGGGTCCGTGGAATGTTCGGTGTTTGAGGGCGTCCCGTGTCGCGATCAGGCCTGACGTGCGATCCCGTGTTTCTCGGTGTGACCCGACCGCCCATGCGGTGGGGCGTCACTTACTCGGCGCTGTTGGTGAATTTGCTGTTCACGATGGAGCTGTTCTTGCTGACCAAGAACCTCCTGACGCTCCTCGTCTGTGCGCCGATCCACGGGCTGTGCATGCTGCTGTGTGCACGGGATGCCCGCTTTTTCGATTTGCTGCTCGTGTCGGCCCGCACGCGGCTGCCGGCATTGTTCGCGAATTTGCGCTATTGGCAGGCGAGCAGCTACAGCCCTTTGACCGTCGATCTGCCCGATGTGCGCGGCCGCCGGCGCCGCGCCGTGGCCGAGGTGCCGGTGCGCGGGGGCGGGTCATGCTGAATTCCCGACGCCGCCGGGCCGCCGCGCGCGAGTTGTCCGCGGCCGAGCGAATTCCCTACCTTGCGCACGTCTCGCCGGGTGTCATTCGTACGGCGCAGGGCGACTACGTGCTCGCGTTCCGGTTGGGCGGCGCGAGCTTCGAGACCTGCGACGATGCGCAGTTGAATGCCTGGCACGAGCGGCTCAACGTGCTGTGGCGCAATGTCGGCAGCGCGAATGTCGCCCTCTGGACCCATGTCGTCAGGCGGCGCGATCCCGGTGCATCGGCACCGGATGGCGTGCCCGCCGCCGGGTCAACCGCCCGCTTCGGCGCCGAGTTGGAGGCGCGGTATCGGCGCCGCCTCGTCGGTCAAACGCTGATGTTCAACGAGCTGTACCTGGCGATCGTCTATCGGCCCACCGCCACGCTCGCGACCGGCCTGACGGCGCGCGTGTTGTTCCGCACCGACCGGGACGCGTGGCGCATCGAACTCGCCGATGCCCTGGATCATTGCGACAAGCTTGCCGCGACGGTCACGGCATCGCTGCATCGTTACGACCCGGAAATGCTGCGCACCTACGAGGTCGGCGGGCGGCGCTGTTCGGCTCTGCTGGAATACCTGGGACTGCTGATCAATGGGGAATCGCGGCGCATGGTGCTGCCGCAGACCCCGATCAACGAGATGCTCGCGACGACGCGCCTGTTGTTCGGCAACGAGACGATCGAATACCGGATGCCCGGCGAGACGCGCGTCGGCGCCATGCTCGGAATCAAGGAATATCCGACCCCGACCGTCGTCGGCATGTTTGCCTCGCTGCTGTCCGCACCGTTTCCGTTCGTGCTGACCCAATCCTTCGCCTTTCTCTCCAAGTCTGCCGCGCAATCTTTGTTGCAGCGGCAGCATCATCGCATGCATAACGCTGGCGATTTCGCGCTCTCGCAGGCGGCGGAACTCGAGGATGCACTCGATGCGCTGACGAGTAACGAGTTCGTGATGGGCGAGCACCACTTTACGCTGCAGGTGCTCGCCGACGGCATCGACGCCACCGGCGAGCGCAAGGATCCGCAGCGGCTCAAACGCTTGAACGATCACGTCGCCCTGGCACGGAATCTGCTCGCCGATACCGGGATGATCGTCGCACGCGAGGACCTCGCCCTCGAAGCGGGTTTCTGGGCACAGCTTCCCGGAAACTTCTCACAGCGGCCGCGCAAGGCGCCGCTCACCTCCCGCAACTTCGTGGCGATGGCGCCGTTCCACAACTATCCGACGGGGCGCCCGACCGGCAATCATTGGGGCGACGCTCTGACCCTGCTCGTCACGAGCGCACGTTCGCCGTATTACTTCTCGCTGCATGCGAGCGATCCGAAGGATCCCGACGGCGGCAGCCGCAAGGACACCGGGCATACCGTGATCTGTGGGCCGACCGGCTCGGGAAAGACCGTGTTCATCGGCTTCATGATCGCTTTGCTGTGCCGGCAGGGCGTGACCCAAGTCATCTTCGACAAGGACCGTGGACTCGAAATCTTGGTCAGGGCGCTCGGCGGCGAGTACCTGCCCCTCAAGAACGGGGCACCGACAGGCTTCAATCCACTCCAGCTGGCCGTCAACCCGTCGAACCTCGAATTCCTGAAATCCTGGCTGCGCACCCTCGTCGGCATCCGCGGCGTCCGGGAACAGACCGATCTCGATCAAGCCCTGCGCGGTACTTTGGCTCTCGACCCGGAGTCGCGGCGGCTCTCGCGGCTCGTCGAATTTCTCGATCCGACGGATCCCGAAGGGCTACA
>Ga0116231_10009933_pt1 | contig 15652 bp, 12 predicted proteins | sample S1TSphgellanicum_2_FD_89695 | JGI IMG/M metagenome (GOLD analysis project Ga0116231, IMG submission 89695) | Host-associated microbial communities from peat moss isolated from Minnesota, USA - S1T2_Fd - Sphagnum magellanicum MG | ecosystem: Host-associated > Plants > Peat moss > Unclassified...
AAAAAAAAATATATAGATATATAAAAAAAAGAAAAATAAATGAAAAATATAAAAAAAAAAATAAAATATTTTATATATATATATATATATATATATATATATATATATATATATATATATATATATTAACCCCAATTATTACCCATACATGAGTTTTTCAAAATCTACCTCCTTGTTGTAGGACCTTTTAATTTGTGAATGCACCTACCCAAGGTATTTTCACCCTACATGAACACTACACATAAGCATTGTCATGCAAGAGTATTTCGACAAACCCCCCTTTTAGCACCAAACTCAAGCTTTACACATTGTGGGACAAAAACATTTCAATGCCATTTTTTACAACATGAGATGTTAACTTGCAAAACTTTATAAATGAAAGGAGTGGCAAAAGAAATGGGTGGGAAAAAAAAAAAAGGAAGAACATGAGTCCCAATTGAGTGGCTAAAAGTGCATTATGTAAATGAAAATCATTCAAGTGTTGATGGCATGTAATAACTTGGAGTGGGAATGGAAGGTGAGTTTGAAAGGGCAAAACATCAAGAGGTGACCAACCTCGTCATTATTGCTCGATGTAACATTAAGGCCGCTTGTAACTTTTAAAGTGTAATTGAGACTTGTTGAAAAAAATTGACCATTAGCGAAAGTTAGGCACCTTCTGAATGTTTCATATCTCAAGCCTTATCTACAAAATCATGTGAAAAAACATTTGTTTGTTTATGCAAGCAATCAAATATTTCTATTCTTGAAGGAAGATTTTGATTTGTAGGATGTCCATCTTGGTAATTCATTTCCTTTGCTTGTGAAGCTTACATAGTCAAGAATCTTTGGTAGATCAAGATTGAAGAAACAACCATTTGCATGTTGATCAACAATGATGGCATTTAGGAAGGTGCAAACATTATATTTGGAACAAATGATGTCAACTAATCAATGAAATGAATGAAGCAAAGTTGAAAGGAATTCATATAATTGTTCTTGCACCATGAAAAAAGTCAAATTTGTGGACAATAAATGTATAAGCATCACACAAGGCCTTGGACATTTGTTTCCATGAGCACAATGTAAAAGGTGGAACACATAAGGTGTGTTTTTTGGTTTTCAAGGATCAATAATTCATCATATTATTGCGCTTCACATATTTTCAACTAGAATTGTATTTATTGTAAACAATGGTGATCTTTGCATTTTAAACAATTGTTGCCCAAAATGGGTCAAAAAAGAAACACTCAACAATACAACCCTCTTCAATGAATGGCACATTTCCAATTAAAAAGTTAATTCTAATCAATTAAAAATAGTTCATCCACAAGCCTTTATGTTACAATTTGTTGTTAATTTTCACATGGTGTTAAATGTTTGAATTTGAGGATGGGACAATGTAGTTGAAGAAAAAAAAATCTCAAACCCAATTAACCACCACCCAACACCTTGAAACATATTAAAGTTTATGCCATAGATCCAAGGAAATAAGATCACATTCCTTATTTTACCACCACAAAAGAAAATTCCATCTTGCATAGATGGTCCCAAAGATTCTCATCCCCTTATGTGATGTTACAATGTCACTAATCCAAACATTTTGGAAATTTGAACCTTGTTCTCGTACCACTGAACATGAATGACTCCAACTACATGGCTTGTGAATGTCACAAACACATGGTCATAAGTTATAATATAATCACTTAAAATTGTCAAAAGAAATGTGTACTTGGTAAATTATATTTTAATTTTCTCTGACATTTTCTTTCTTCTTAATGCAAGCTAATTTGAAATTCAACCCAAGTTGAAGTTGATTTTTTGACATTTACAATTTATTACAAATTTGTGAAGGATTGTGGTAAGGGCTTTTTGAATTGTGAGTAAATTCCTATATGTGCATTATGGGTGCAACCCTTTCAAATTTGAATTAAGATGGTCATATGAGGATTTTGAAATGTAGCACCCACAATTCACTCAAATAAAGGTCTTGAGGTGTTGATTTTAATATGGTCAAATAAGAATTTTAATACTTTCAAAAGGAAGGCTTTTAATAAGATTAAATAAGGATCTTAATACTAAAACCCCATGTGCCCAAATTGATAATTAAAGAAAAAAATTTAATGTGGTCAAATAAGAATTCTAAAACCAAAGCCATTCCTCAAATTGTGTCATATAGAAAAATAACCCTAAATTGTATTTTAAGGTATTTGGGCATCCCCAAACAAATTGAACAACTATAGGGATATGTAATTCAAGATTCTTTCACAATGTTAAGTGTTTGTATTTTAGGGTAAGTGTTTTTGGGGAAAGAAGTGAACAAAAATCCATTGTGGAAAAAAAAAATACAACATGTGTAAGCCAAGGAAGGAACCTTGTTTCAAACACCGAACATCACAACACACTATTAATCAATCACATTGAGGAATCTAAGGAACTAGTATTTCCATCTAACTTTATGATGATCCTTATCATAGATAGTGAAATGAAAACGCCATTTTTTATATATCACCCAAATAATCCTACTCAACAACCAAATTCTTATCAGTCAATTAAAGAATCCTAGCCCATTCAAACTTATTGTAAGCAACAATTCCATTTAAAATCATATGTTGTACCCTATGATCAAACAAGGGTTAATCCTTGAAAATCTTTTCATTCCTTTCCATTCAAAGACATCAGATTATCATTCATTTAAAAAGTGTTTAGATATATGTGAACTTCTTATAAACTTGGGGTAGTTTCATATTGAAAGGCGTTGCAAAATAATTAGCCATTTCATTTTTTTCCGTTCATATTTAGAGGGCGTTTGAGTTTTAAAATGATGAAGGAAGCCCATTTCCAAGCTAGTGCTTTAAGGCAATCATAGATCTATGTGTCGTGGTTTTTTAGGCTTTAAAATTGTAGATTGGGTAGTTTTTTTTAATATCCTTATACATTTAGGATCTCCATGTGTTGATAAAAATGGTCTTAGGTAGAGAACCCATAAGAAACTTGCCTCCCTTGTTCAATTCTTTCTCCAAACATCATGCCATTTAATTTTGTAACTTGGGCATAACAACTCTAACCATTTTTCAAGGATTTTATGTTGCAAGGCTTCTTTGTTGTTTGACAACTTTTGCCCTCTACTCACAAAATAGTTAAATAATGATGACCCATGCATATAGGTGCATTGATTTGCACCAAATCCCAACATTTCCACCTTGCCATGAAAGATGTGAAAGATAGTTTTATTTATTGACAATTATGAACACAAATGAAAACAACAAGATGCATCAACATCAATTTCAATGTTAGGATCTTATTCATACATTGGTTACTAGTTAGTCATATAGTTTATTAGTTTATGATGATTTAATTCCTTTTGAATTTTTGCAATGTAAAAGGCACGTATGTGTGTGGTGATTTCAATGTTTTGGCAATGGTGTAGATGTCATGTAATTGTAAAAGATGAATGTGTGTAATAGCTGAGAAATTGATGAATGTCATGAATAGGTCTTTTGATTTGCATGCATTTGTAATATTTGCTTGAATAATGCTTTTTTTTATATGTGCATATAATTGTTTATGCATATGAGTGTTCTTATTTATGGATTGAATGGCTACATGCATGGTGATGTATTAAACATTTGATGTTTTTTAGTGATTGTTATATGTTGTAATATTCTTGTTCAATAGGTAATGGACCCACAACAATGCGTTATTGCATTTGGTTTGTGATAGTTTAGAAGTAAAATTTTAGAACAACTTAGGTTGTGCAAGAATTCATGATGTTAGAACCAATGTTAGGTGGTTCTTTAATTTTCAAAGAAATACTAGTTCCAGGTAGTAGGAAAAATGAAAATTTAAAGAAGTGGTCGATTCTAGTTCTTTGAAAATATTAAATCTTATGAACCGGCCAATTTTAGTGTTTTAATTTAATTCTTTTTTTAAAAGAACTAGCTAGTTTTGGGGGGTTCACATAAACATGGCTAGTTTTTTGCAATTGGTGTTTTTAATATAGAATTGGTTGGTTGTTTAATTAGTTATTAGTTAGAACCCCGCACTAGCCTTGTTATAATTGGGTATTTATTTGGGTATTCACTTGGTTTTTTAGTACACAATTGTCCACTTTTTTGAAAATTAATAAAGTACATTATACATTTCTTTTGGGCATACATGTCTACTATAATAAACTACATCATATATGTTTTTTGGGTAGACAAAAGATTGTAGAACAAAGATACATTTGTGAAACAATAGAATAAGTTTCCTTTCAACAACTTAGTGCCAACAACTTACAATTGAAACAAGGAAGCTTTTGAGCAAGGAAACAAGGAAACTTTTGAGCAAGAAAACAAGCAAGGAAGTAGAAGAAATTAACAATGCAGAAACAAAGTTATCTATGGTAGCCATAATCCACAAAGCTATATAACTTTTTAATGTACTCTAAAGCTAATTAAAAAAGATCCAAAAATTTAGACTAAAACCTATCTTGGTCTAGTGAGGAATAAGGAAAATGTGGAAAAAAAAAATGGGAAAAAAAAGGGAACATTTCAAAGTTCCAAGAATTCTTCTTGGTCAACTCCTTCCTCAAATTTTGCCTCAAGCTCTTCTATTAAATATGATTATTCCTTGCATGCACCTACAAGGTTAGAAGGCCTAAAACATCCAACCTTTGGATTGTTAGGCTAGTTTTTATTGACAAAAATCATTTGGTCAAGGTGTTAAGTTTATAATCAACATCTTTAGAGTGTAGTGAGAATTCCAATAATCAAGAAAATCCATTATGTTTCAACTTGGCTTGTTGGAATCCCAAGGATTTGTTAAGCCAACAAACCCACTATTAGGAACCTATGTTCCTTCATGTGCCACCAAGACACTGCACATTTGTATTTGTCCAAATCAACATGGGTGTGATGAAATGAATCAAGCTTTCGTTCCACTAGCTAGGCCACAACTTTTGCACTATTTTATGTGGTTTGAAACAAATCCTTGCATTCAAATTCTGAGCCTTGCACCTGAACTTCTTTAGCCACCATAGAGGGCATCCTTATCTTATAACATTACGTCAACAAAAGCAACAACACATGAACATCATATTCAACAACTAATAAAAATGTAGTTTAATGCCTTAAGTAATTGGCCACCAACCACATGCTTTCGAACTTTGAGTTGAGCATTAAAGCCAACATATTGTGCCCTCTCTTCTTATTAAACCCATTCAAAAAGGAGAAGAAAGGTTGAAGAACTTTTAGTGTTTGGCACTTCATGTGAACCATGAATTTAACTAGTTTTGCATCAAATACATTTGTTTCTAGATAACCCATATTGTTAAGGACAACCAAATTAACAATGTCATCATGAAATTCACATGCCTTTGTTATGATAAATTGTAGTGCATCCTTGAATAGCCAATGTTTGCAATTTTGATTCAAATCAAAGCTAGTCACAATTAATGACAATACTTTCACCACCATGTCACAAACTACTTAGGTTCTTAGAGATGGCACATGACCTTGTAGTACCACCATTTTTTGACTAAAACACAATGCAATTGCACTCTAGTAAATCAATGCACTTTGAAAAAACAAAACATGACTTGCAAACTTGTAAATTACATTAGCGAGCACAAAGCTCAATTTAAGTCAAATGAACCACTGAAGACCTCAAATTAAAACAAAACACCCACCAAAGATTTCAAATTCAATCAAACCCTAATCACATAACTAAAACTAAATCAAACAAGTTGTGATAGTGGTGAGATTTAATGAAATAAGCCATGACAAAGCTCAAATTCAATCAATGGGATTGTGGGAGAGTTGAAATAAAATCAAATGACCCTTTAGAACTTAAATGCAATCAAATAACTTGTGGTAGAGCTCAAATTAAAACATCGAAGCCACCACAAACCACAAATTGATTCAAACCCTAATTACATAGCTGAAATCAAATCAAACAAGCCATTACAAAGCCCAAATTAAATTAAATGACCCATGGGAGAGCTCAATTAACTTAAAGAAACCGTGGTAGAAAGACAAGTTTCAAAGGTTTTGTGTTCTTATGGGAATGGTCAATAAACATTAAGTGGGAGGTTCTTGAACCAATGCTCCATGTTTTCTTTCGAGTGGGAATATTGATGGTTATGAAAACAAATACAATTCTAGATTATGAACATCAACATCAATATCAAAGTTGTAGAAGGATCTTGTTCATGCATTGACTACTAGTTAGTTATATAATTTACTAGTTCATGATAACCTAGTTTTTTGATTAAAAAATTGCTATCTAAGAGGCATGTATGCTATGTGGTGATCTTGATGTTTTGGTGATGTTGTAAACATGATGAAATTATAAGAGATGAGTGTGTGTAGTAGGCGAGAAATTGATGAATGCCATGAACACTTTTGATTTGCATGCATTTATAATATTTGCTGGAGTAATATTCCTTTTGATATGTGTGTAGAACTAGTTGCACATATGAATGTTCTTATTTACAAATTGACTACATGCATGGTGATCTAAAAAACACTTGATATTTTTCAATGATTGTTGTATGTTGGAATATTTTTGTTCAATATTTCTGGACTCTTTACTCATCACTTTTCCATGCTTTGAAAATCTTACTCTAGATCCAGATCCCATTGAGGGTGTGTAACCCTGAATTAGAATTCAATGAACAGAGGGATCCATTTTTTTGTGCTTGAATGGTTTGCATTGGCTCATCCTATGTCATAGGAGGGTCTTTAGATTAGACTATCTGGGCTCCAGAACTAGCAACACCCATTTCTCAGCAAGGCATTTAGAGCCTCCTTTTGGGTCCACCAAATTCAAGCCTCCAATCCTCCACCTTGTACAATGGTTGGTCCAACTAACTCTAGTTCTAGTATTGTATTTTGTATGCTCCAGAAGTAGTTCCTTAACACAACTCTATATTTGCATATTGCATTTATTGAACTGCCCCAGATTGCTATATAATAGCAGAGAGTAGAGCTTAGGACTGAATTTACAATGGTTGCTCTTCCAGCAATTGGAAGGTGGATTGTGCTCCAAATTTTAATTTTCTTCTGGATTCTAACTATAAGAAATCCATCCTCGTCTTTAACCTCAAGAGTGAGACCAAATGTAGCATCCAGTAGCTTGGACATGTCACCTTCAAGGGCCTACTTCCATTTATATTTCTCCAACCATCTAAGTCTGAAGTTTGAAGTGCCATACCAGAAAGCTGTGTTCTTGTGCCAGTTAAGTTCCAATCTTGATATGTGCAAGAACTTGTTGAGAAGATCCACTGCCGTGTCAACATGACTTTTGATGCTAATGTACTGGAAGTATCATTGGCATATTGAGCTAGATATGTTCCTTTGGGAAGTATCATTGGCATACTAAGCTTAAAATGTTGTTTCTCCCCTCTTGGCAAATGTATTTGTTTGATCTTCCTTGTAGTTGGCTGCTCTTCTTATCATGAAATTTAATACCTCTCTCACAATCAAGAAGAGATTAGGTGCTTTTTATGATCTCCCACTAACTCATTATTTATGTTATCCCACACAAATAGTTGTTGGGGTTTTTATGTAAAATGTTGAGACACTGGCTCACTCTTCTAGCAGATTTCCCACTATTATGGTAAATGGCTACTCATCCCAAGATCTAGAGACTCCCACCAGGCCAACAAAAGTTCGTCACCTTACCTCAGAAACTGATTGTACAAGACTCAAGTGCAAAAGTATTCTGAGTTGCTCCTGGTTGCATTAACTCTCTACTCCTGCAACTGCCAGGTGTGGGTTCTTTCAAAGTAGGTTGAGAAATAGTGAGGTGAACATAGAAACCCTTTTGCCATGGTATGATCAAATTAATTGTGGTTGGATAGTGGGTGAGTAGAAGACATGAAAAATTTCCCTTAGTAGTGGGTGGGACCTATTAGGCCCTTGAAAAAAAATGCTTTCTCTCATGAATTTTGCACCTCCATGTCCTCATCTCACAAAAGAACACCAACTCATACCAAAACTTCTCAAACCAACCACTCCATCCAAAACCACCCACCAAGCAATTAATCAAAAAAATTAGTGAGAATAGGTTCACATGTCACTCCAACTTTGTTTCACCACACCACTATGCCAATTGTGTTTTGCCAGTTACCTTTGGACTTTAATTGGGATTTGCTTTCTCACACCCATGTTCCAGAAAAAAGAAATTAGCATGTAAAACTGCCATACAATAGTTGTTGAGTGGATTGTCACTATTGAATTGAAAACTTCACTCAACCACTCTTTTCCAAAAAATAGTTGGTGGGTGGGTCACATGGAAACTGACCTTCAGATCTCTCTCTCTCTCTCTCTCTCCCATCTTCACCAAGATAATTAACATCATGTTAGACCTACCTTTGCCTAATGTTAACAGCAGAGTTTGTTTTGCTCACTTTGGGTCAAGCAAGCAATCCTAATGTGGCTCAAAGCTCTAAAACAAAAATCTTTGAAGCCAAGTAAGGTCACTTTTGCTGATATGTTAGTAGACGAGATACCACAGGATTTAATCTCACACTATTCACAATAACCAACATGCTTGAGCCAGTTACTGGACATAACCATCCCTCATGAGAATTGAGATGGCCTCTTCTCATCCATGTAGAGATGCGATTATGAAATCTTCATCCAACAACAACCAAAGGGTTACTGAATCATGTGCGGCCAAGGAGAGTCCACAGCCCCAGGTCCCTTGTGCTAACTAGTAGGTCACTAATCAAATGGAGGTCAAACGTAATTTATGGGTTGTAACTTGCAACCCGACAGCCAAATCGGAGTGAGTGTCAAGATTCTCACTCACAAGTGATGGTTATGATCTCATAGCAGATAACTATACTTATTGATGATGAATCCAAGTTTCATGGATTGGGCAGAATGTGTCTTTGGGTATAATGGACTGAATTTACAAGTTTCTCAATGCTTGTCAATCATCCTGCATCCAAGACGCTTGCAAGAATCTGGCACATACTGCAGTTTTAAACACATCTCCAAGCCAAATTTATACAAGGAATTCTTTCCCCTACCATCAAGAAGCCATTGAAGTTTTCTTAGAATTGATTATATGGTTGTTGAATACACAGATTGACAACCTCGTGACGGAGGAGGAAAGCTGAAGAGTCATAATTGACAGCATGCAACTAAACTGGCTGGGTTGGCTACTATCCAAATTTTATAGCAGTGGGCTAAAAAAGCCCCAAGCTTATATCACAATGTAGGTCCTTTTCCTCAGTTGCATTTCCAATGCTTAAACCAATGAGTATGTCCTAAACCCTAAACACATAAGGTCATGTCCTTTAGATGACTTTTCCAGCAGTCAGCTCTATTGTACAAATCATTACACCTGGAGCTTTACAATGAAATGCCCTGTTTGCATCATTTCTGGGCAGGCGTGTGCCTGCCTGCTGATGACTTTACTGTCACTATCCACACAATATACTCCAGCACCCTAACAATCATCCATCCTTCCACATGCAGAAGAAACTCAAAAAGAGGCCCATGACTTGCAAGAGAAGTGAAGTGCACAAAAACCAGGTGAATTAGGCCCAAGTTACTTCTGCTCAAAATGGTGGATCTTTGACCACTGAAGCTCAATCCATTTTCCTGAACAGGATGTAAAGAGTACTTTCTTGCACAAAAGTGTTTGTGTGAGGTGAGGGGGTCGCTAACCATGTTGTACTGACTTGCAGGGGGTCCTCTTGGCCTGTTTTGTCTCAATCCTCTTTGTCACTGTCGTCATCATCTGATACAGTTGTATGGACAAAAGGGTCAAAGTCAGGCCAATGTAATGTAAACTGCTCAAGCACCAATCATGATGGTACGATTTGTAATTTATTGCAGCAAACATGAATGACTAGCAGTTGAGTCAAGAGGGACATTGGTACCAGAGCGGACGTCATCTGAGACTCTGCCTCGGGCTTCAACTTGCTTAACAATCATGCGAAAGATGAGAATCCACCAGTAGATATGTAGCACAAACAAGCTGATGAGCAATGTGTTGAATATGTAGTAAAGTACTGGGCCCTGCTTGTAACTCCTGTCCAGTAGTTGGAGCACCTCATAACTTTGCGGATACAGTACACACAGCAACAAAAAAAAAGGTTTGTCAAGCTAATAGAGAAGATCAATCAATTGCCCACCACCATAAACATAAGCAAGTTTTGGACGGTGTAGCAAAATCACAAAGTAGTTCCTGGTGCATCCTGTCAGTCAACACATACTAAGGGTCTCTTTTGCATTAGGCTTTTGTGATCACAGTTACACAGTGTGCGTAATCACAGCATCCTAATCGAAAGTCATTAACTGACATAGGGTCTTGTTTCTTGCTGCAAGAACAGTTGCTTTCCATTGGAGAGCTGCAAGTGTGTTGAAAATATGTGATTAATCATGTTAGGAACTCCAGGACCACATGTTCTCATGAAAAAAAGGACAGATCTCATTTTATGGTGAGTCATAGTTTGACTCACAGCTCTCACACCTCTTGCAATAATTGGTCTTGATCAGTAGAGTTGTGAGATGACTGTAAGCACAGCTAGCTGGAAAAACATAATGGAAAACTGCTGTGATCACAGCAGGGTATATCATGTACAAGCAAGAAGCAGGGCGAACACGTACCTAGTGCTCCAGATGACATGCAATGGAAAGTAGATGAGGCGAAGAACAACCCATGAAATCGCAAAGATCACAAATACAATACTTGGCACAATCTCCCAGCCATAATACTTGGTAAGCTTCCCTATCTCCAGAAACACATCACTGGCATCATGTATTGCTAGCACCACTGAACCCACACGTGCAAACCTGTTCCATCACAACCCAGGCAATTATAACAGAATGGGAAGATGAGCAACCCTTGTCTTCTTCAAATGTGAATTACAATTTGTTTGACCCCACCCACCCTGAAAGAGAAACATACTGAATAGCTGCCAACAACACTTGCAAAAAGGGTATAGTCATGGTGTAGTGGAAAGTGGCAAGAAGAAGGTCACAGAGAGGAAAAAAAAACCTGGCAAGGTAAGAGAAGACAATAAGGAAGAGAGCAGCAATATGGTGTGACATACTGACACCAAAATCTGCACGTCGTGTCTCCCAGAAAACCAGAGCAAAGATACTGTACATGTAGAATCCCCCAGCAAATCCATACAAGACTTTCAGCTTGAGCCTGCTCCAATCCACCAACATGATGCACAGAAATTCAGGACATGAACAACAAATTACAGAATTGACCAGAAGTATTTATCACAAGAGGAAACAAGATCTCAGACCTGAGAGACAGACCAACCATTGCTAAAGAGCGAGTACACCTAATTCTTCCAGGACTGGAACTTCATTGTCAGATTGAAAAATAAGCACATCCAACAAATGTGAGATCACCAACCTTGTCATCAAATTTGGCCAGTGCTGTTCACCAGAGCCAAGCCAGAACATCTTCGAGTCTGTAAACCAGGGCTCATTGTACGTTATTGCAAGTGCGAAAATCTCGGCTGCAGAATAATACACACACTTCCAAGCTGACTCCTTGAACTTTGTAAGCTTCTTTTGTGCCCTGTCAGTGTCAGCTCCCAACGTCATCACACCTGCTTTCTTGATATTACCCGGCCCATTTTGCCCGTGGAAGATGCACCGCCTTCCAAATGGCTGCAGAGAAGAAGAAGAAGAAGAAGAAGAAGGCAGATCCTCCATTTAAATGTGAATTAATTACTTCTACAGCCTACCAAAGAAGCAAGCCATGTGAAGAAGTCTAAGCCATTGAAAAATTCTTCATATGTGTGTCCCTTCTGAAAATCATGAACTAGACCAGACACTGACAGTAAGGAAACTCCCAGACTTGGTCCAAGCTTCCAGATTTGAGCTTCCACAAGCAAACTCCAAATGTCCCAAAAACTCCAGAGTTCTTCAGCAAATTGGGTTGTTGCAGGACAACCAATCTACCCCACTATTACTTCTGTGGATTTGGCTATGTATCTCTGGAATTCTTTGTTGGGAGAAATCAAAGGATTCAAGACCATGGGTATCATCACTAGAGAATTGGAGAAGAAGAAGAAATTTTTTGGTCTGGAGCTGGGGTTCCCAATCCCTGAGCATTTTGGGCGGTTGGGGGCCCAAAAAAAAAAAAAAAAAACAAAAAACATGAAGAAGAAGCTGCTGCTGGGCTTGAGAAAAAACATAACGAACCTCAAAGACAAATTTGTCGAGGAAGAAACGCAGAGTGGGGAAGAGGATGGCAAAAAGGGGTATCAGAACAAGATCCTGAATATCTGGATAACTCTCCTCATCCCAATTAGGCCAAGAAAAAAAATCCCCCCCACCCTTGTTGGCAATCCACCCCGTTGTTGAATTCCTGAGTTGCTCCAACGCCATCACCATCGTCGTCATCATCAAAAACCCAATTCCTTGAATTTCTCCAACAGTTCAGATAATTCCTCACAAGAATGAATTCTTTGTCTCTAATGGGTCTGTCTCTAATCTCTAAGACATAATTCTTGTGCACCCGAGTTGTAATTCTTCAACGGCCAGTCATCTAGCTTCTTCTTCTTCGCCAGTGGTCTTCTCTCTCTCTCTCTCTATCTCCAGCAAACCTCAGAAGTCTCTCATGAAAACCCGAATGCTTCGTTGCTTGGTTTCTTGCTTGTTTGTTGTGTGATGTTTCTCACATGCATGTTGGACAAAGAAGATTCATCTGATGCTTCCAAAACCCCCCCCCCACCCCCCCCCACACACACACACACAACCAAAAAAAAAAAAGAAAAAAAAACTCACCAATCTGAAATTCTCAGCCGTAGCCGAGGATGGGTAGTAATGATAGTAGTGCTACCTAGATTCACGAGCAGCACTCTACTCCTACACAACACAAGGGCTGCTGCTGCTGCTGTATCCAGCAGATTTCTGCTGCAACACCACAAGAGAACGAACGTCAAAGCCCCCTAATTCCCTTCCCAAAGTCTTCGCCCTTCTGACTTCGTCTTCTTCAACAGCAAACCTTTTTTTTTTCTGTTTGTTTAAATATTTTTAAAAATATATTTAAAACAAATATTTGATTTTTTTTTTTTTTTTTTTGGGGATTTTTAATTTTCTCTCTTATCTGCCATGGTTGTTACCAGATCATGGGTGAACTAGCACTCATGTTGGTACCATGGTAAAAATCCCAAAATCCATTTAAATTATTTATAAATATTGGAAAAATCCCAATGCTTAGACCCAATCTCTGAGTTCAAAAGACAAAATGAACCAGTACCTACCAGGTAGAATGGATGAGAGATGGATGATAAGTGGTCAAGAAACAGTTTTCTGTTGGGTTTTCAGTTCTCTAGCTTGACCATGGTGGTTAAGTTTCAGTTGCTTTTTTTTTTTTTTACTACCTACCTGCTAACAACTGGCCTAACTGGGTTGTTAGTAGGTAGGTTGTAAGAAGAGCTCTTATCTCTCTGTGTATAATAAATTAGTGTTGGGTGGGTACCTGGTTTGGAGGGTTGGTTCTGGTTAGTAAAATAAACCTAATCAAAACCAGGTCTAATTTTTGAAATTTGATTATTATTAAATGGGACCAATTTAACCGAATCAAAACCAGGTCTAATTTTTGAAATTTGATTATTTTATTAATTGGAACCAATTTAACCAAATCAAAACCAGGCCTATTTTTTGAAATTTGATTATTATTAATTGTGACCAATTTAACTGAATCAAAACCGGGTCTAATTTTTGAAATTCGATTATTATTAATTGGAACCAATTTAACTGAATCAAAAACCAGGTCTAATTTTTGAAATTTGATTATTATTTATTGGAACCAATTTAACCGAATCAAAACCAGGTTTAATTTTTGAAATTTGATTATTTATTTATTGGAACCAATTTTTACAAAAGCCAAAACCAGATTGGATTCCTGGTTCCATTTATGTGTGGAATTGGAACTGGAATTGATATTTTTGAAAGAAAAAACAAAACAAAAAAAAAGACTAAATCTGACGGCTAACCAAAGCCTAACCATCAGTTAATCATTGGTTCCAGTCTGGGTTATTGAAACCAGACTGAAATTGGGTCTGATTTTCAAAACTGAAACCTATTTATTTAGTTATTTATTTATTTGGGAAGAACCAGACGCCAAACCAAAAGCGTTCTCATTTTTTTAAAAAATTAATTAAAAAAATTAATTAATTTTTTTATTATTAGAGTCTGAGGTTGTTAATAAAAGTCAAGAACTGCCCAACTTTAGTAAACCATCTACTTAACTAGCAATCACCTACCTACCTAAATATAGTACCTGATTCTTACAAAATGGGTTACCAAGGTGAAACCAAATATTAACTCAGGTTCATCCAAATGTGTCTTACACACCACCCCAAAAAATAAAATAAAAAATAAAATAATAATAATAAAGTGAAAATTTTGGCAACATAATTATTATATGATTTGTATAAAACATCATTATTTCGAGTTGAAGTGTTTTTATTATTTATCTTTATTTTATTTTTAGTGGAAATAAAATAAAGACAAATAATAATAATAAAATAAAGCTTTTGCTTTTGGAAAAGCAAATAGTAGTGTACCTTGGCGAATTGGTTGGTTGTAAGCTGTGGGGAAGAGGGGTTTAGTCACGTGGGCTTGGTTTGCTCACCCGGATGGACCTACAGTTCTCTGTCGAGGTTCTATCCAGTTCCAAATGATGCAACCCTAGCGAAAAAAACTCCATTAAACAAAACTCCCAGCAAAAGGGGAAATAAAATACCTACAAGGAACGAACAAACAAACAAAACAAACAAAACAAAACAAAACAAAGAGGACCCAAGAGTTATATACGTTTATTTTTATTTTTTAAAAAAATAATCGGGTGGTAGTTAGGTTATCAATATCAATAAATTTTTGTTTTGTTTCATTTAGGTTATCAATAATTTTGGAGTAAGAATCATCCCTTATGTATAAGGGGTAGATTATCGAATAATCAATTGATAATCATCATCGGTTAATATTATTATTAGTTGATTGTAGCAGTTTTCATAAAGTTTAAAAAAAAATTGTTTTTTGCTTTTTAATCATCAATTTTTATTTTTATTTTAGTTTTTTCAGATTTATAACCTACTTGCCTGCCCTTTTGCATGCATGTAATAGGTACCGTCAATCCACATCTTTTGTGCTTGTAAAGACCTGCTCCAATTCTTTTCGTGTAGTTGGAGAGCACCTTATTTAGCATAACTTTGCATCCATGAAGGGAAGGATGCGCATTTCATCCATAGCTTTGCATCCATGAAGGGAAGGATGTGCATTTCATCCATAGCTTTGCATCCATGAAGGGAAGGATGTTCATTTCATCCATAACTTTGCATCCATGAAGGGAAGGTTGTGCATTTCATCCATAACTTTGCATCCACGAAGGGAAGGATGCACATTTTATCCATGAATGCTGCGGATTCAAAATGCCCATTCTATTTTTGTTTGGCCACCATATGTCACCAGGTATCATGGAAAAAAATTATAAAATAAAAATTCTGAGTAGGTCTTTTTTTTTGCTGAGCAAAGCCTGATGCAATTGGCTTTACTGGAATAACTTGGGCTAGTTAGGTAGCCTTTACCAGGTTTTTTTTTTTTTTTTTTTTTTAAATTTTTTTTATTTTTTAAAAATGGAAATTATAAAAAAAATAATTTTATAATATTTTATAAAAAAAAAAAAAAAAAATTTTTTA
>Ga0116231_10009934_pt1 | contig 15651 bp, 11 predicted proteins | sample S1TSphgellanicum_2_FD_89695 | JGI IMG/M metagenome (GOLD analysis project Ga0116231, IMG submission 89695) | Host-associated microbial communities from peat moss isolated from Minnesota, USA - S1T2_Fd - Sphagnum magellanicum MG | ecosystem: Host-associated > Plants > Peat moss > Unclassified...
CTGCCCTCGATCGCCGTGTACCAGCCCAGGCAATTGCCGAGATATTCCTTTTGCAGCGGCCAGGCCTCGGCCTCGTAGAGCGCCAGCCAGGCGGGCATTTTGCCGGGCAGGCAGGTATAGATGCGTAGATCGACGATCATGGTTGTTCCTCCTTGAAGAAAGCGGTTCTTTTTTTGAAAAAAAAGAACCAAAAAAACTTTTACTAATTTGGGCTACGGGGGTTTCACAGGCAACGCCCCAAAGGAATCAAAAGTTTTTTGCTTCTTTTTTTCAAAAAAGAAGCCCTTGCTCACGCCTGCTTCAAATCAATCAAGCTCTTCCTGATCTTCCGGCTGCGCATGATTTTATCCTCGATATAATCGGTATCTCCCCAGCGCACGGCGCGGGCCATGGCTTGCGCGTCCTCCTGGAAGCGCGCCAGCATTTCCAGCAGCGCGTCCTTGTTGTTCACGAACACGTCGCGCCACATCACCGGGTCGGAGGCGGCGATGCGGGTAAAGTCGCGGAACCCGGCGGCGGCGAATTGCAGCACCTCCTGGCGGGTTTCATCCGCCAGGTCATCGGCGGTGCCGCAGATGGTAAAGGCGATCAGATGCGGCAAATGGCTGACAATGGCGCAGACCCGGTCGTGATGTGCGGCGTCCATCTCCGCGACCTGCGCGCCCAGCCGCTCCCATAGCGCGCGGATTTTGGCGGTGGCGGCCGGGTCGCCGCCGGGCAGCGGGGTGAGCAGGCACCAGCGGCCCTGGAATAAATCCGGCAAGCCGGCATCGGGACCCGAAAATTCGGTGCCGGCCATCGGGTGGCCGGGGACGAACGGCACGCCGGCCGGCACCAGGGGTGCGACATCCCGGATCACCGATTGCTTGGTCGAGCCGGTATCGGTGAGGATGCAGCCCTGCGCCAGATGCGGCGCGATGGCGGCGGCCAGCGCGGCATAGGCGCCGACCGGGGCGCTCAGCATGACGCCATCAGCACCCATGACCGCCAGTGCCGGGTCGGCCTCATACACATCCCCCAAGCCCAGCTCTTGCGCCCGCGCCAGCGCCTGCGGGCTCGCGTCACAAATCACCAGCGTGCCGGCAACGCCGCCCAGCGCCTTGGCGCCACGCGCGACCGAGCTGCCGATCAGCCCGATGCCGATGATCACCAGCCGCTCAAATAATGGTTCAGCCATGGACGAACGCGTTCAACGCCTCGGCCAGCAGCCCGCATTCCTCATCGGTGCCGATGGTGACCCGCAGGCAATGCGGCAGACCGTAAGAGGCAACGCGGCGGACGATGATGCCGCGCGACCGCAAAAACTCATCGGCCGCGGTGGCGCGCCCGGCCGTGGTGAAATCCACCAGCAGGAAATTACCTTCCGACGGGTGCACGCGCAGCCCGGCCTGGGTGAGCCTGGCGGCGAGCCGCGCGCGGGCCTGTGTGTTATGGGCGCGGCCGTGCTCCACCCAGCCAGGCGTGGCGAGTGCGGCCATCGCCGCGGCGGCGGCGGTCAGGCTGACGTTAAAGGGCGGGCGCATGCGGTTCAGCACGTCCACAATCGCCGGCGGGGCGTAGGCCCAGCCCAGCCGCGCGCCGCCCAGCCCCCAGATTTTGGAAAAAGTGCGGGTCATCACGCAATTCTCGCCGGCATCGACCAGGCCGATCCCGCCATCATAGCCCGGCAGCTCGACATATTCGGCATAAGCCGCGTCGATCACCAGCAGCACCTGCTCGGGCAGCCCGGCGCGCAGCCGGGCGAGCTCGGCATCCGGCAGCAGCGAGCCGGTGGGGTTGTTCGGGTTGGCGAGGAACACCAGCCGCGTCTCCGGCGTCACCAGCGCGAGGATTGCGTCCACATCCGCCACCAGCTCCCGCTCCGGCGCCTTATGCACAAGGCAGCCGGCGAGCTTGCCGGCGATCTCATAGATCGAAAACCCGTGCGCGCTCATGATCAGCGCGGTGCCTGGGCCGCCATAGGCCTGGATCAGCAGCGAGAGCAGCTCGTCCGAGCCATTGCCGCAGACGATTTTTGCCGGATCGAGCCCATAGGCGGCGCCGATCGCGGCACGCAGCCTGGCCATCCCGCCATCGGGGTAGCGGTGCAGCTCCGCCGCGATGCCGGACATCGCCTGCATCGCCGCCGGCGGCGGGCCGAATGCACCCTCGTTCGAGGAGAGTTTGATCACCCGCGCCACACCCGGGATGCTGGACTCCCCACCCACATAGGAGGCGACCGAAAACACCTCCGGCCGGGCCACCGGCGCGCTCACGCCGCGTCCTCCAGCGGCACGGCGTAGCCGCCAATCACCACCGGCGGGGCCACCAGCCCGGCAATCGCCGCAAGCCGCGGGTCATCCTCCTCCAGAAACCCGTCAACCTCGACCAGCGCGCGGATCGCGCTATCGCCGGCCACGCGGCGGATCCAGATTTGCCCCGGCGTGAAACCGGCATCCTTCAGCAGCGTGGTCACCCGCGTGCGCGAGGTATCAGCCGCCAGCTCCAGCACCAGCAGGGATTTATCGTCATCGCTCGCATCCGGCCTGATCGCGGCGACGACATACGCCTCGCCCGCCGGCGAACCCTCGGCCCGCCTGGTCCAGAACGGGATTTTGGCAATCACATGCAGCCGCGCCGCCCCGGTCGCGGTGAGTGCCGCCCACCAGCCGCCTTGCGCGTCATCATCCTCGGAGGGGGCCGGCAACACGGCGAGCTGCGCGGTTTCGCGCGCCACATCCGCCATCGTTTGCGCCGGGTTATGGTGCCGGCGCACCGGGGTGAGCGGGCCAAAATGCTCGCGCGCCAGCGCCAGCCGGTCGACCCCGCCCTCACCGTCGCAGACCGCGATGATCTGCCCGCCCTCGATGATCAGCGCCGCCGCAAACAGCTCGCGCCAGACGCGGGTGATCGCCTGGCGCGGCAGCGAGCCGGTATGGCGGCCCAGCAGCCGCCGCAAAATCCGCGCCTCACGCCCCGGGCGAATCTTGGTCCCGCCCTTGCCGATATCCCGCGCCACCCCGTCCACCACCGCGGCCCGGCGCATCAGCAAATCGTGAATCGCGGTGTCGATCTCGTCGATCTGCGCGCGCAGCTGCGGTAGCGCACTGGTTTTTGGGGGGAGGTCGTTCATTTGCCGGCACTGTTACCGAATAGAACGGGGGACGCCAAGCGCGGGGAAGAACGCAAAGGACAGAGGTGGTTTTTTCGAAGCTTTGCCGCGCGCCGCGGGACCCAAAAAACTTTTGCCCTTGTCGGTTGCGGCACCGCCCGTGGCCGGCAACGGACGGCTCACGTATGGCGCGACGCTGATTACACCCATGCCCCAGAGGAAATAAAAGTTTTTTTGCTGCTTTTTTTTCAAAAAAAGAAGTGCTTGCTTACCATTGCGTGGCACCCCCATTGGCCGCATATGCGCAGGCGCGATGGACCAGTCCTTGACCGATAATCTGCACGAGAGTGTCACGTTTCCGGACGGTCTGGCGCTCGATTGCGGGCGGCAATTGCGGCGCCTGACCGTGGCCTACCGGACCTATGGCCACCTTAATGCGGCGCGCAGCAACGCGATCATGATCTGCCACGCGCTGACCGGCGACCAATACGTGGCCGAGACCAACCCGGAAACCGGCAAGCCCGGCTGGTGGGAGCGGCTGGTGGGGCCCGGGCGGCCGGTGGATACCAACAAATTTTTCGTCATCTGCAGCAATGTGCTGGGCGGCTGCATGGGCACCACCGGCCCGCGCAGCCCGCATGATGAAGACCCCGAGGCGCTGTGGGGCACGGATTTCCCGACCATCACGATCAACGACATGGTGCGCGCGCAGAAGCGCCTGGTCGAGCATCTCGGCATCACCAAGCTGTTCGCGGTCATCGGCGGCTCGATGGGCGGCATGCAGGTGCTGGCCTGGGCCACGATGTACCCCGATTGCGTGTTCGCCGCCGTACCGGTGGCCGCCGCCGCGTACCATTCCGCGCAGAACATCGCCTTCCACGAAATCGGCCGCCAGGCGATCGCGGCGGACCCGTCCTTCCATGGCGGGCGCTACTGGGCGGAGGGGGTGAGCCCCGAGCGCGGACTCGCGGTGGCGCGGATGACCGCGCACATCACCTATGTCTCGGAAGCCGCACTCACCCGCAAATTCGGCCGCAAATTGCAGGACGCCGCAACCCTCTCCGAACTTGGCGACCGCTTCGCGGTGGAAAGCTACCTTGAATACCAGGGCTCGTCCTTCGTGCGTCGGTTCGACGCGAATTCCTACCTCACCATCACCCGCGCGATGGATTTGTTCGACCTCGCCGCCCCGCATGAAGGCCGCCTGGCGGACGCCTTCGCCGGCAGCAAAACACGCTTCCTACTGGTCTCCTTCTCCTCCGACTGGCTGTTCCCCACCGCGCAATCACGCGCCATCGCCTGGGCGCTGAACGCGGTCGCGGCCAACGTGTCGTTCATGGAGGTCAAATCCGACAAAGGCCACGACGCATTTTTGCTGGACGAGCCGGATTTCCACCGCTCCTTGAGCGGCTTCATCGCCGGCTGCGCGGAGCATGCGGGGTTATGAAGGAGCAGCAAGCGCTTCTTTTTTTGAAAAAAAAGAAGCAAAAAAACTTTTGTTACTCTGGGCCATGGGCGTGTCACCAGCACGCACCAAAGGAAACAAAAATTTTTTGCGCGCTTTTTTTTAAAAAAGCGCCGCTTGCTTTATGACAACCCCGAAAAAAATGCGCGTCGATTTGGCGCTGATTGCCGGCATGATTCAGCCGCGGTCGCGGGTTTTGGACATTGGGTGTTCGGATGGCATGCTGATCGAGCATTTATTCCGCAACATGCAGTGCGACGCGCGCGGGCTGGAGCTGGAGATGGACGCGGTGACGCAGGCCGTCAGCCATGGCTTGCCGGTGATGCAGGGGGATGCGGATACCGACCTTGCGACCTATCCTGACGGGGCGTTTGACTACGTCGTGCTCTCGCGCACGCTGCAGGCGGTGGAAAAGCCGCGCGAGGTGCTGCGGCAGATGCTGCGGATCGGCACCCATGCGATCGTGAGTTTTCCAAATTTTGGGCATTGGTCGCTGCGCCTGCAATTGCTGCTGACCGGGCGGATGCCGATGACCAAAACCTGGAGCCGGATGTGGTACGAGACGCCGAACATCCACCCTTGCACGATCCAGGATTTCTTCCGGCTCTGCGAGACCGATGGCTATGTGGTGGAAGACTGGCTGGCGGCGGATGAGGACGGCGCGCGCGCGCCCTGGCGGCGGTTCCCGGCGCTGGCGAATGTGTTCGGCGAGCAGGGGCTTTTCTTGTTGAGGAAAGCTTAAGCAAGCGGTCGCTTTTTAAAAAAAGCTCCGCAAAAATTTTTGAATCCTTGGGGTTCGGGTGTTGGCGCGTGATCGGCTTGCGCGGCCAATATCAGTACGCTCAACAGAATCAGCGGCGTCGGCAAAAATAACCGGACCGAGAGCATCGGCATATAAGCGGGCAGCAGATAGGCCCAGGCCAGAGCCGCGTTGCGCCAGGGCGCGCCGCGGCGGAACAAGGTGCAGAGCAACACCGCATAAATCGCGAGGTCATCGTCATAGCCATAGGGCGTGACAAAATAGGTCAGCAGCACGGTGAGCAACGGCGCGCCGGGCGCGCCGGGCGCGCCGCGCGCCCATAGCCGCCAGCAGGCCATACCGGCGGCGAGCGCCGCCAGCCCCTGCCCCGCATACGCACCCGCCAGCGGCACATGCAGGCTGCGCAGCATCCAAAAGACGGAGGTGGCGCCGTCCTGCGGGCCGGGGCCGAAAGGCGCCGTCATCAGCCCGGCCAGCGCGGCGCGGCCGGGCCCGAGATACGCGGCCCAGGCCGCCGGGCCGGCGACGGCGAGGGACAAACAAGCGGCGCCAGCCAGCGTCACCAATCCCGCCGCCATCGCCCGCCAATGCCGGCCGGCCAGCACCGCGACCGGCACCAGCAAAGCGTATTGCGGTTTGACGCAGAGCAACCCCAGCAACGCGCCTGCCAGCACCGGCCGGCGCGGCAGCCACACCAGCCCCGCGAATAAAAGCGCACCGCAAAACAGCCCGAGCTGCCCGAGATACAAATCCCACAACGCCATCGGGCTCAGGCAGCCAAGCGCGATGCACCACCAGGGCAAGCCAGCCTTGCGCAACAGCGCCACGGCGCAGCCGGTCAACACCGTGGCGGCCGCGTAATACCCCGCCGCCAACGGCAAATGCGAAACCAGCACGGCGTAAGGCAGCACAAAAGGCGGGTAGATGAACGGCCAAAACCGGATTTGGTCCGGCAGCCATTTTGCCGCCGCCACCAGATAGGCCGGCAGATCGTACAGCACGGCACTCTGCTGCGCGCGCACCAAATGCCCCGCCACCCAGAACATCGCATGGTCGCAATAGCCGGTGGTGCAGGCCGGGTCGGCAAACGTGACGCCATGCGCCCGGTACAAAGCCAGCCGATGCACCTGCCCCACCAGCCCCGCGCGCAGCAGCCGCAGCGAGAGCAGGCCGGCCAGCGCGGTAAGAAGGGTGGCGACGCGATTCACCCTGAAGTTGTATCGCGCCAGCAACGAAGCCCATAGGTCCTTTTCGGATTTTTTTGCGCGCCCGATTCAGCCGGCGCTGGCTACGCCGCGTCATCATCAGGACGCAAGACCCAAAAAACGCTTTTACCCTGGGGCACGGCCTGTCCCACCCGCTTCGCCCCAGCATGATAAAAGTTTTTTTGCTGCTTTTTTTTCAAAAAAAGCAGTGCTTCCTTCTCACACACTCCCCCGCAATTGCGGCGCCGCGCCAATCAGCGCCGCGGTGTATTTATGCTGCGGGGCCTCGATGATCTGCGCGGTATCCGCCATTTCCACCACGCGGCCGGCGTTCAGCACGGCGATTTTATCCGCCATATAGCTCACCACCGCGAAGTCGTGGCTGATCAGGATGTAGGACAGGCCGGATTCCGCGGCGAGGTCTTTCAGCAGGTTCAGCAGCATCGCCTGGGTTGAGACGTCCAGGCTGGAGGTGGGTTCGTCCAGCACGATCACCTCCGGCTCGGCGGCGAGCGCGCGGGCGATGGCGATGCGCTGCGCCTGGCCGCCGGAGACCGCACCCGGCATCAGATTCGCCATTTCCGGGTTGAGGCCGACGCGGCCGAGCAGGGTCGCCACCTGCGCGCGCGCCGCGGCTTTGCTGATCCGGCCTTTCAGCCGAAGCGGCTCGGCGATGATATCGCCGATTTTGATGCGCGGGTTCATCGATTCGCGCGGGTCCTGGAACACCACCTGGATGCGCCGGCGCTGCGCGCGCCGCGCGGCGCCGCGTAAGGGGGCGAAATCCTCGCCGTCCAGAATCACATGGCCGGAATAATCCACCATCTGCAAAATCGCCCGGCCAAGCGTGGATTTGCCCGAGCCGGATTCGCCCACCACGCCGAGGCACTCGCCACGGCCGAGCGTGAAGGCGACATCCATCAGCGAGGGCGGGAGTTTGGAGCTGGCGCCGAACCAGCTGGTGGCGCCGGCGTAGCGCACCTCCAGGTTCTGCACCTCAAGCTGCAGCGGAAAATTGCGGCGCGGCTTTTTCACCAGTTTTTGCGCGTAAGTGAGCTGGTCCTTCTCCGGCAGCGGGAACAGGCAACAGGCCTGTGTGCCGCCCGGCGCGGTGGCGGGGTAGCCGGCCTCGCAAGCCGGTTTTGCGTAGCCGCAGCGCGGCGCGAAGCGGCAGCCCGGCGGCCGGGTCTCGGGCTCCGGCAGATTGCCGGGGATGCTCTGCAGCCGCGCCTGGCCGAGCCGCGCGACCGAGCCCAGCAGCGCCTCCGAATATGGGTGCCGCGGATGCGCGAAAAAAATTTTCGCCGGCCCCCATTCCACCGAGCGGCCGGCATAGAGCACGTGTACGGAATCCGCGTGCTCCTCCACCACCGAGAGGTCGTGCGTCACGAACAGCACGCCCATGTTCCGCTCGCGCCGCAGCCTGGCGATCAGCGCCATGATCTGCCGGGCGATCAACGGATCAAGCCCGGTGGTCGGCTCATCGGCGATCAGCAATTTGGGCGAGCAGGCGAGCGCGATGGCGATCATCACGCGCTGGCGCATGCCGCCGGAGAATTGGTGGGGGTAGTCATCCAAACGGGTTTCCGGGTTGGGGATCCCGACCTCGGTCAGCAATTCCAGCGCGCGGGTACGGGCGGCGCGCCCGCTGCCGCCCTGGTGCACCATCCAGGCCTCGCCGATTTGCGACGCCACGGTTTTGGACGGGTTGAGTGCCGCCAGCGGGTTCTGGAACACCATGCCCACGCCGAGCCCGCGGATGCGCCGCATCGCCGGCTCATCGAGGCTGGCGAGGTTGCTCTCCCCCAGCATGATATCGCCGGAAATGACCGCCCCTTTCGGCAATAGCCGCATGATGGAGAGTGCCGCGATGGTTTTGCCGGAGCCGGATTCCCCCACCAGCGCCAGCATCTCGCCGGCTTTGATCGAGAGGTTGAGGTCATCCAGAATCGCGATGCTCTTGCCGCCGCGCTTCAGCGAGACGGAGAGGTTTTTAATATCCAGCACATGGCTCATCGGCTGTTCCCCCAGCGTTGCAATAGCCCTTGCCCGGTGAGCGAGGCCGCGATGAGCGATCCGAACACCAGCAGGCCGGGCGGGATGATGAGCCACCACGGGTCGAGCGCGATGATGTCCAGCGCGTCCTGCAACAGGCTGCCCCAGCTCACCTGCGGCGGCTGCACGCCAAGCCCGAGGAAGCTCAACGCCGAGAGCGCGAACACCGAATCCCCCACCATGAACGTGCCGTTCACCACCAGCACCGGCGCCATCGAGCGGATGAGGTGCACCCGCGCGACATAGAACCGGCTGGCGCCGAGCTGCTCGGCCGCCAGCACAAAATCCCGCCCGCGCTGGGCGATCGTCTCGTTACGCACCAGCCGCGCCAGGCCGGGCCAGGAGATGAAGCCGAGCAGCAAAATCAGGCTGGTATTGTTGAGCGTGACCAGGGAGGCAAAGAAAATCAAAATGATCAGGCTGGGCAGCGCCAGCACCGCATCCAGCAGGCGCATCAGCAGCTTATCGACCCAGGCGGGGGCGAGGCCCGAGAGCAGCCCGTACGCCACGCCGAGCACAAAGCCGAGCACGGCAGCGGGCAACGCCACCACCAGCGTGGCGAGGCCGCCCGAGAGCAGCAAGGCCAGCTCATCACGCCCCAGCTCATCGGTGCCGAGCGGGAAGGCCCAGCTCGGCGGCTGCAGCGCATGGTCCGGGTGAATCGCGTACGGGTCCACATGGTACAAAAACGGCGCCACGAACCCCATGAACAGGATCACGAAGGTGATCGCGAGCCCGGCGGTGAGCGTGCCGCGCGGCTGGATCCATCCCAGGAACCGGGCGAGCGCGCCGGCCCCGCCGCGCAGCGGCGCGCTGGTGGTCGCGCTATTCATAGCTCGCCCTCGGGTCCAGCAGGCCGTTCACCAAATCGGCCAGCAAATTGCCGATGATGGTGAGAACGCCGATCAGCAGCACAATAGCGATCAGCACCGGGTAATCCTGCCCCAAGGCCGAGCGCCACATGAACCAGCCAAGGCCGGGATAATTGAAAACCGATTCCACAATGACACCGCCTGTAAAAATATAGGGAAACGAGAGCCCCAGGATGGTGACCAGCGGGCGCAACGCATTGCGCAGCACATGGCCGAACAGAATGGCGGGGAAGCTGACCCCCTTGGCGCGCGCGGTGCGCACGTAATCCTTGCCCAGCTCCTCATGCACCGCCTCGCCAAAATAGCGCGACAGGGCCGAGATGGTGAGCAGCGTGATGGTGGTGACCGGCAGCACCAGATGGATGGCGTAATCCGCCAGGCTGGGGTGCAGCTCGCGCAAATTCACGATGCCGCTGGCCGGGAACCAGGGCCGGTCCACCGAGAACCACAGCACCAGCATGGCGGCGACGAAGAACGCCGGCAGCGCGTAAAAGCCGAGCTGGAACGCGCCGATCAGCCGCGCCGGCCAGCGGTTGAAATACACCCCCTGCACCAGGCCGATGAGGATCGAGAGTACCGTGCTGATGACGATGGAGACCGAATAGAACACCAGCGTATTGCACAGATACTGCACGATGAGCTGCCCGACCGGGCGGTTGAGCAGATACGAATACCCGAGCTGCCCATGCGCCAAATGCCACCACCAGATGGCGTATTGCTTGAAAATATTCTGGTCCAGCCCGAGCTTGGCGTTCAGCTCGGCAACCGAGGTCGCGGTCGCCTTCTGGCCCAAAATCGAATAGGCCGGGCCGCCAGGGGTGAGATGGACCATGAAGAACACCATCGTCACCAATATGAATATGGTGAGCGATGAGGAGGCGAGGCGCGTGCCGATCATGCGGATCATGCGGGGGCTCCTGGTGGTTTAGGGTAGGAAGTGGTTCTTTTTTGAAAAAAAGAACCAAAAAACTTTTTTGTCCCGGGGCATTGCCTGAGGCTCACCCCCGGCCTGTCATTGCGAGCCGGCGATCGCCGGCGCGGCAATCCATCTTTTGAGGCGTTTATGACGTTAAAAACGGCTGCCGTGGCGGGCTTGTCGCGGCCCAAATACGCGGCATAAACAAAAATCTTTCGCGCGTTCAGCGTCCCGATGACGCGGCGGCGAAGCCGAACCCTCTTCGTCGGGCCGCAATGATGGTTCAACAAAGCGCCGTTTGCTTGCTGCGTCATTTCGCGGTGCAGTATAATTTGGTGACATCCAGCCCGCCGGGGTCATAAAACGCCGCCACACCCTGCATCCGGTCGCGCACCAGCAGCGGCGGCCAGGGGGCGGGGGTGAAGATCTCCGGCTGCTGCGCCGAGGCGTAGATTTCATATGTGAACAACGCGTCCAGCCCCGGCTTGTTGATGCTGTCATTGATCAGCCGGTCCATTTCCGGGTTGGAATAATCCGAGCTGTTATCGTACGCGCCCGTCTGGAATGCCGTCTCGCCGGAGGGATAGCCGCCGGCCGACCAGCCGCCGAACACCGCGTCCCATTTATCGGACTGGCTGTCTTCCAGCGCGATCATCTGGTTGAACTCGATCTCCCGGATTTTCATGTCGATGCCGATTTTTGCGAGATCGGCCTGGATGAACTCGCTCATCTCATCACCTTCTGTACTGCCCGTGGGCGACAAGGCCGTAAAGCTGAGTTTCACGCCGTCTTTCTGCATGATGCCGTCCGGCCCGCGCGTGAAACCCGCCTGCGCCAGCAATGCCAATGCCTTCGCCGGGTCGTAGCCCACCGGATAATTCCCGGCCTTGAGCTGCGGCGCCATGAACTGGCCATCCGCCGAGGTGATCGGGCCATAAACCGGATAGCCCTGCCCGTGCAGCACCAGCTTGATCATCGTCGTCTGGTCGATCGCATCCTCGATCGCATCCCGCACCCTTACGTCACGCAAAAAGGCGATTTTGTTGTTGCGGAAATTGAGGCCGATATAATCCCAGGTCGATTGCGGGGCGAGATAAACCAGCTTCAGCCCCGGCAGATTCTGCACATTGTTCCAGAACTCCGTGGGCACCGAAGTGAAATCGATGTCACCGGCCTCCAATTGCTGCAGCGTGGCGCCGTCACTCTCGATCATCGAGAAGATGAACCGGTTGAAATGCACCGGCGGGCCAGGCCAGGCCGGGTTCGGCACAAACGTCGCGGTCAGCCCGGGATGAAACGAAACCAGTTTCAACGGCCCATCCACCACACGATAGAAGGACGGCGTGCTCTGCAACTGAAAAATCTGGTCCAGCGTATAGCGCGACCAATCATGCTCTGGCAGCGGCTGCAACTGGGAAATACCGTTATAAATAAACCATTCAGGATTCACCGGATGGGTGAGCACGATATGCACATGCATCGCATCAGGTGCGGTGATCGACTTGATAAGGAATGGCATGCCGCCGGAGCCATAGCCCGGATAATTCGGCCCCAGCGCCTGGATCAATTTGAAATTATACAAAATATCCGCGCTCGTCACCGGAACGCCATCCGACCATACCCAGGGGCGCACGGTGATGTCGTAGGTCAGCCCGTTATCGGGCGAGGTAATCGCCGTCGCCAGGCTGCGCGACCAGTCGATCTCATCATCGCTGTTCAGCCAGATCAACGCCGGATACATCAGCAACGCCGCCTGGCCGTTGGCCAGCAAATCCGCAAATAACGGCGAGAACGAGGTGATGTCCGAGTTCGGCGGTATAACGATGGTGCCGCAATTCTCCGGGTCAGCGGCGAGGGCCGGGGCGGCAAGGCCCGCAAGGAAAATTGCAGCAACTAAGCGCTTTTTTAGAAACGCGCTGATTGTCTCAAATGTCATTTGGCGGTGCATGTCAAAGCGTCGGGGTAGAGGTTGTAGAAGGCGTCCAACAAGTGCTTGGCACCGTGGATGCGCGGATTGACCAGCATGGAGACCTGGGCGGTGGCGAAAAACAGCACCGGCTGCTGGGCGGACGCATATGTTTCGTAATCGTACAGGCCTTGCAGGCCTTCCGCGCCAGGTTTGTTGGTACTATCGGCAATGAAGCGGTCCATCGCCGGGTCCGAATACCCGCCGGCATTGCCGTAGGAATTCGTGGCGTACAAATCCTCACCCGTGGGATAGCTGGTCAGCGTTTCGCCCAAGCCGGCCGCCTGCCAGGAGGATGGCGAAGGGTTGTTGAGCAGCGCCAGCATCTGGTTGAATTCGATTTCGCGCACGCGCATCACGATGCCGATTTTACCGAGATCCTGCTGGATGAATTCCGTCATCTGCTGGATTGCAGCGTCCCCGCTCAGCATCAAAAACGTGAATTCCAGCCTCTTGCCGTCCTTCTGCATCACGCCATCCGGCCCCATCGTATAGCCGGCGGCCGCCAGCAACGCGCGCGCCTTGGCCGGGTCATAGCTTACCGGGTAAATACCGGCCTTCATCGCGGGCGTCAGAAACGTCGGCGGAAACGGCGGCACGGGTCCATACACCGCCTCACCCAGGCCATGAAAAATCAGCTTGATCATGCCGGGCTGGTTGATCGAATCCGCCATTGCCTGGCGCACCCGCCAATCCCGCAAAAACGCCACATCCGGGTCGCGCAAATTCAGCTCGATCTCATTAAACGTCGAAGCCGGCGGCAGCGTGACCAGATCGAGCCCAGGCAAGTGCTGCACCGCCGCCCATTCCGCATCCGGCACATTCGCCATGTCGAGATCACCCGACTCAATGCCCTGCACACCGGCGCCGTCGCTCTCCAGAAACTTGAAGATCAGACGCGAGACATGCACCTTATCCCCCTCAAAATTCGGGTTCGGCACCATCACAAGGTCCAGCCCGATATCCAGCCGCTGCGGCAGCATCGGCCCGTCCACCACCTGGAAAAACGCCGGCGAGCTCTGCCCCTGCCAGATCTGGTCCTGCGTGTACTTGCCCCAAGCATGCACCGGCAACGGCAGCAGCGCGTTCAAACCATTGTAAGTATACCAGGTCTGGTTCACCGGATGGTTCAGCACCACCTCAAACTGCATGGGGCTCAAAACTTTGAAAGTCTTCACAATCATCGGCATGCCGCCGGCACCGTAGCCAACGTACGACGTGCCAAGCTCGTTGATCAGCTTCCACGTATAGGCCACATCCGCCGTGGTAATCGGCACGCCATCCGACCAATGGCGGTCTTTCAACGTTACAATATATGTCGTACCGTTATCAGGGCTGGTGACCGAGCTCGCGAGCGACCGCGACCAGTCAATCTGCTCGGTATTGCCATTCAGCCAGAACAAATTGAGATACATCAGCTCAGCGGCTTGCTGATTATAGAGCGAATTCACCAGCAACGGATTGAACGAAGTGACATCCGCGCTGGATGACACACCAATCCCCGTCGGCACCACAATCGTCCCGCAGTCGCCCGCGGCGGCATGCGCGGGCGCGGTAAGCAAGCCGAGTAACAGCAAGCAAGCGGCGCTTTTTTGAAAAAAAGCGCGCAAAAAACTTTTATTTACTTTGGGGCGTGGGCGCTCTCGCATCGCGTCATTGCGAGCCGGCGGTAGCCGGCGCGGCAATCCATTTTCCGGCCGCGTGATGGCTTGCACCGCGACGCTCGCAGTGACGAGCCGGAATCGCGCCACCGGCATTGTCCCCGAGTCATAAAAATTTTTTGCGGCGCTTTTTTTTAAAAAAGCGCCTACTTTCTCAAAAATTTCCATCATGGCGCCGTGCAATACAGCGCTTCCGGGGCCCAGTAGCCCAGCGGGTTGATGAAATCACCCACCCCGTGCAGCCCGTCGCGCACCAGCAGGGAGTATTGCGGGTTGGGCAGAAAAATCACCGGCTGCTGCGCGGCGGCGTAATCCTCATACGCGAACAGCCCGTCCAGCCCTGGGTTGTTGGTGCTGGCGTTGATGAGTTTGTTCATCTCCGGGCTGGAATAGCCGTTATTGTTATAAAACGCGCCGGTCTCGAACAGCCCCTCGCCGGAGGGGAAGGGCGAGAGGTCCTCGCCGATCAATATGGCTTGCCAGGCGGTCGGCTGGTTCACCATTTCGCTTAACAGCTCGTTGAACTCGGTCTGGTGTACCTTCATCTCGATGCCGATGGCGGCGAGGTTTTGCTGGATGGTCTCGGCGATTTCAATCCGCAGCGGCTGCCCGGCCGGGATCAGCAGGGTGAAGGCCAGGCGCTGCCCGTGGTTTTGCAAAATCCCATCCGGCCCGGGGGTAAAGCCGGCGGCGGCCAGCAGCGCGCGCGCATGGGCGGGGTCGTAGGCGGTGGGAAAGTCGCCGGCGCGGGCGGCCGGGGAGAGGAAATTCGCCGGGATCGGCGGCACCGGGCTATGGATTTGCTCGCCATGGCCGTGCATCGCGATTTGGATGATCTCCGCCTGGTTGATCGCATCCGCGATCGCCTGGCGCACGCGGATATCGGCGAAAAACTTGGTGTTTTTGCCGGCAAGGTTGGGCACCAGCTCCTCCCAGGCATAGCTCGGCGGCAATGTCACCACCTGGTTGCCGGGCAAAGCGGCCGCGTGGTCGAACAAATCGAACGGTATATTGCTCATATCCAGCTCGTGCGACTGCACGGCCTGCAGCTCCTGCCCCTCGGAATCCTCAAACCGCATGATAAAGCGTTCAAAATGCATTTTTGCCCCGCCGTAAAGCGGGTTGGGGACGAACACGGCATCCATTCCGATCGCCAGTTTTTGCAGTTTCAGCGGCCCGTCCACCACCTGGAAGAAGGCCGGGCTGCTCTGCGCCTGCCAGATCTGGTCGGCGGTGTATTTGCCCCATGCATGCGCGGGCAGCGGCAAAAACTGCTGCAGCCCGTTCAGGATAAACCAATCCGGGTTGACCGCGTGTTTCAGCGTGACGACGACATGCGCGGCATCCGGCGCGGTCATGCTGGCGATCAAATCCGGGATTCCGCCATTGCCGTAGCCGGTATAATTGGTGCCGAAGGCTTTGATGAGCGAAAACGTATAGAGCACATCCGCGCTGGTCACCGGCACACCGTCCGACCACGCCCAGGGCCGCAGCGTGACGAGATAGGTCTTGCCCCCATCCGGCGTGGAGACCGCGCTGGCGATGCTGCGCGACCAGTCGATCTGGTGGTAGCGGTTGATCCAGAGCAATTGCTCGAACAGCAGATAGGACGCCTCCTGATTATAGATCGAGTCGATCAGCAGCGGGTTGAACGAGGTGA
>Ga0116231_10009935_pt1 | contig 15649 bp, 15 predicted proteins | sample S1TSphgellanicum_2_FD_89695 | JGI IMG/M metagenome (GOLD analysis project Ga0116231, IMG submission 89695) | Host-associated microbial communities from peat moss isolated from Minnesota, USA - S1T2_Fd - Sphagnum magellanicum MG | ecosystem: Host-associated > Plants > Peat moss > Unclassified...
CCTGCCAGCGCGCGATTTCCGTTGCCTCTTCCCACTTCTCATCGGCGATCATCTTCTTGAAGAGGCGCGACCCAATGACATTGGTTCGTTCGCCGACAATCAGCGGACGGTTGGAATCGTCCGCTTCCACAACGTCAATGCCGGTGAAAAAAGTGCGGTGCGCGGTCTGCTTGGCCACTCGCGGCTTTTTGCCCTGTACCATTTGCGAGATGGCGCGAATATGATCCGGCCGAGTGCCGCAGCAGCCGCCGACGATATTCAGCCAGCCATGATCGGCAAAGCGCTCCAATTGCGCGGCCAGGCTCTGGGGTGTTTCCAGGTACTTGCCTTCTTCGTCCGGCAAGCCGGCGTTGGGGTAACAAGAAATTCGCGTGGTGGCCAGTTCATGCAGAGACCGGATATGGTCGGTCATGAACTCCGGCCCTGTGGCGCAATTCAGGCCAATGGAAAGCAGATGCGCATGTGTCAGCGATTCATAAAGCGCTTCGGCCGTTTGACCCGCCAGCATGGTGCCTGTCGGTTCCACCGTTCCCGAAACCATCGTGGGAATCTTGTAATCCAGTTCCGCGCCTAGCTTATTAATAGCCAGCAACCCGGCCTTCACATTGCGCGTGTCCTGGCAGGTTTCGAGCAGCAGAATATCCGCGCCGCCGTCAAGAAGGCCGCGCGCCTGGTGGTAGTAATTGTCAACGAGTTCGGGGAAAGTGACGCCGCCTGTGACTGTAATGGCTTTCGTTGTCGGTCCCATGGATCCGGCCACGAACAAGGGCTTGCCCGGCTTCTCCACTTCAGCCGCGGCGGCTCGCGCCAGTCTTGCCGAAGCCGCGTTCAGTTCGTAAGCTTTCGCCTCTAAACCGTATTCGGCCAGAACCAGCGCCGTACTGCCGAAACTGTTGGTTTCGACAATGTCGGCGCCGGCCTCGTAATAGGCGCGGTGGACATCCTGAATGACATCCGGGCGCGTCACGACCAGGTTTTCGTTGCAGCCTTCCAGGTCGGGGCCGCCAAAATCAGCGGCAGTCAGGTTGCGCTGCTGCAGCATGGTGCCCATGGCGCCATCCAGCACCAGGATACGGGTGTTCAGCGCCTCTTCCAGAGCCTGGCGACGGCTTTGCCGCTCATTTCGCATGGGAACCTTAATTGTAACGGGTTTGTCTACCTGGCAACGAAATTGACCAGGCGATCCACCACCACAACCACCTTCACTATCTGTTTGCCTTCCAGAAGCGGCTTTACCTTTTCGTTGGCGCGGGCCAATTGTTCCAGTTCGTCTTTCCCGGTTCCCAGCGCCGCTTTGATGTGGCCGCGCAGTTTGCCGTTCACCTGGACCGGAATTTCAATCAGGTCTTCCTTTGCCAGTTCAGCGTCGAAAGCCGGCCAGGCGTGCCGGAAAATCGGAGCATCGTGCCCCAGTTCCGACCATAAATCCTGGGCGGTAAAAGGAGCAAACGGTGCCAGCATCAGCGTCAGATCTTCTGAAATTCGCCGCGCCGTGCCAGGAGTGAGGCTGCTTTCCAGCGCATAGAACTCGTTCAGCAACTCCATCAGGGATGCAATGGAAGTATTGAAATGCCAGCGGCTGTCGAAGTCGGCCGTGATTTTGGCGATGGTCTGGTGCAGCTTGCGCAAAGCCTGCTTGTCAGCCTCGTTGAGCGGCTCATCGCCCTGTTTGTCGGCATTGCGCGTCACAAAACGATAGAGCCGGCCCAGAAAGCGATTGATGCCGGAAACGCCGTCCTCCTGCCAATCCAGATCGCGATCCGGCGGCGCGGCAAACAGTGAATAGACACGCGCCGAATCCGCTCCATAGCGCTCCACCATTGCATCCGGCGAAACCACGTTGCCCAAATTCTTGGACATCTTCCTGCCGTCTTTGATCACCATGCCCTGGGTGAACAAACGCCGCACCGGTTCGCTGTTTTCGACAACGCCGATGGCGCGCATCATCTTGGTCCAGAAGCGCGAATAAATCAAGTGGAGAATGGCGTGCTCCACACCGCCGATGTACTGGTCGATAGGAAACCATTTCGCAATCAGTTTGGAATCGAAAGGCGCGTTCTGGTTGTGGGCATCCACGTAGCGATAGAAATACCAGGACGAATCCACAAAGGTGTCCATGGTGTCGCTTTCGCGCCGTCCCGCGCCGCCGCATTGAGGGCAGGCGACATTGATAAATGATGGGACTGATTCCAGAGGCGAACGGCCCTTGCCCGTGATCTTGATATCCAGCGGCAGCACGACGGGCAAATCCGCTTCCTTCACCGGCACGATGCCACATTTGTCGCAGTAGACCATGGGAATCGGCGTGCCCCAAAAGCGCTGACGCGAAATGCCCCAATCCTTGATGCGAAACGTCACCGTCTCTTCGCCAAAGCCGTTTTCCTTGGCAAAACTGGCCATGCGTTTGCGTGCAACAGCGCTGGTCAAGCCGGACCACTCGCCGGAATGGACCAGAACGCCGTAATCGCCAAAGGGCAGCGTTGGTGTGCTGCCGTCTTGCGGCTCAATCACGGGAACAATCGGAATTTTGTACGTGCTGCAAAACTCAAAATCGCGTTCATCGTGCGCCGGAACCGCCATAATGGCGCCCGTACCGTAACCCATCAGGACAAAATTGCCAATCCAGATAGGCACCTTAGCGCCGTTGAACGGATGAATGGCGAACTTGCCGGTGTTCAGGCCCAGCTTGTCGGCTTTGCCCGGTTCCTGGCGCGCGGTGAGGTCAATCATCTCTTTCACCTTGACGCGCTCTTCTTCGTCCGTCACCAGTTGATTGACCAGCGGATGCTGCGGCGCCAGAATCAGGCAGGTGGCGCCGTAAATGGTGTCGATCCGGGTAGTGAAAACGCGGATGGTTTCGGCGCTCTCTTCCAGCTTGAAGTCAACTTCCGCGCCTTCCGACCGTCCAATCCAGTTACGCTGCATGGCCAGCACGCGTTCCGGCCAGCCTTCTTGCAACTGGTCCATATCGGCCAGCAGATCGTCGGCGAAAGCGGTGATTTTCAGGAACCATTGCTTCATGGCGCGCTGTTCCACCGGCGTTTCTTCATGCCGCCAGCAGCAGCCGTTCACCACCTGTTCATTGGCCAGAACCGTGGCGCATTCCGGACACCAGTTGAGCAGCGCCTGCTTGCGATAGGCCAGACCGCGCTCATACATTTTCAGAAAAAACCACTGGTTCCAGCGATAGTATTCCGGTTCGCAAGTGGTCACTTCGCGCGACCAGTCAAATGCAAAACCCAGCCGCTGAAACTGGACTTTCATGGCGGCAATGTTGCTGAGCGTCCACTCGCGCGGGTGGCGGTTCTGCCTGATCGCGGCGTTTTCGGCGGGCAATCCAAACGCGTCCCAGCCCATTGGATGCAAAACATCAAACCCGCGCATCCACATGTGCCGCGACAGCGCATCGCCGATGGCGTAATTGCGCACGTGGCCCATGTGGAGCTGGCCGCTGGGATACGGCAGCATCTCCAGCACATAATATTTGGGCTTGTCGGGCGAATCCGCTACGTAGAGCGATGGGTCTTGCGACCACTTTTCATGCCAGCGCGGCTCGATTTCTTTAAAGTCGAATGCTTTCTCGGGGATACCAGCTCCTTCAAGGCTGTGACGTCGCGCTTTTCGTCACCAGGTTGGTCCGCGGGCGTTTCACAAATGAAAGCCTTATCAAGCAACTGGGGGTGATTTAAAAGGCGTCGGAAACCTTCTAACCCAATATAACCAGCGCCGATGTTTGCATGGCGGTCGAGATGGGAACCGAGCGCCATTTTTGTGTCGTTGGCGTGGAAGATGGGAGCGTTTTTGAGACCCAGCACCGCGTCGGCGTGACAGATGAATTCCTCGCTGGCAACGTCAAAACCCGCGACATGGCAATGGCAAGTGTCCAGGCAGAAGCCGACCGAAATATCCAAATAGGGCGTCACCAGGTCGCGAATGGTGGCCAGTTCCTCCAGTTTGCCGCCCAGTTGCGCGCCCGCGCCAGCCGTGTTTTCGAGCAGCAGCGTCAGCCGCGAACTATTCACTTCGCGCGATGCCAGGATGATCGCTTCGGCCACGTTCAGCATTCCTTGCTCCAGCGAAAGACCTTTGTAATTGCCGGGATGCGCCACCAGGTACTCGGCGCCAATCAGCAGCGCCCGTTCTATTTCGCCTTGAAACGCGTCAATCGATTTTTCGCGAACCTCGCCGGGCGCGGCGGCCAGGTTGATCAGGTAGCTGTCATGAATGACCAGCGGATGCAGGTCGTGCTTCTGGCGTTCTGTGTCGAGCAATTTGATTTGCGCCGGATCCGGAAGCTTGGTCCGCCACATGCGCGGGCTGGCGGAAAAGATCTGCAGGGTATTTGCGCCTGCTTCCACGGCTGCTTTGGCCGCGCCGTCCAACCCCCCGGCAATAGAGCAATGCAGCCCAATTCGCACGCTTCAGGATAATCGAGAAAATGCACAGAAAATGCGGACGGAGGTAGTTTAATTCTTACTCCGTAGACCTACCGGAGTAAGAATTAAACTACCTCCGTCCGCATTTTCGAAATCTCTACTTCTTGCACAATCCTGAATAGTGTAAGCATTGCTATAGTAAAGCCAAGCGTGCCGCGATTTTTCAATTTGCTGGAAGCGGAAGGCCTCTTGCCCGATGTTCAGCGGCTTGTGCGTGGCCTGATCGATTACAAAAGCGAATTCGACGAAGCCGCCGAAGCTCTCGTTCTCATTGCCCAGCGCATCACCATCATGGGCGGCATGATTCCTCCTCACGACGCCGTGGCGCTGCTGCGGAACCGGAAAAATGCCGCCGTTCTTGCCAGCAAATTCGCGTTTGAACAGCTCCACCATAAAGGCTGCCATTTGCAGGACCTGCAAAGCGGCCGGGTGGATTTTCCCACGCTCTATCGCGGCCAGGAAGTGTGCCTGTCTTGGAAGCTGGGAGAGACGAAGATTGGCTTTTGGCGTTATCCCGATGACAGTGAAGTCTCTCGCCAGGCCATCGATAGCGAGTTTCTGAAGAATCACCGGGGCGATTGCTAAACTAACCTCCGGATGCTATTAGCCCGGGAATTCATTGGTTATCTCTCTCGACAGCTTGTTCAAAGATTGAATCCGACTGTTTTTGAGACCACCGATCCCGCTGGTGCCGCTGCGGCTATCGCTCAAGTGGTTGACGACGATTTGTCCTATGAAGACAAGCTGAACGATGAAGTTCGCGATCTTCTCGACCAGTACAGCGACTACATGCGCCGTGAAAATGTCTCTTACCAGGAGATGTTCCGTAAAATCAAGAACCAGCTTCTAGCCCAGCGCAAAGTGGTGCGCGCGGCCGGCCGAGACACCGGCGATGCCATGAAACTTTCGCGTGACAAAGTGAGCGATTTGTCCCACAAAATTGTCACCATGATGCGCAAAGGCCGCGAATTTCGGGTGCGCAAAGACCCGAATGAGATTCGCCTGGCCATTGTGCGTGAGATGACCGATATCTTGCTTCTTGAGGAACGCATCGACAAAGCGGCCCGCGCGAAAATCAAGACGCAAAAACGCGAAATTACCGAGGGCGGCGAGGAGTACGATCTGCTGCACAAACGGTACTATGCCGAAGAACTGAAGAAGCTCGGCATTAATCTCGGCGCATAGCCGAAAAAATGGCTCATACTAGATCCATGAAGCCGGACTTCATTATCGGCGGTGTCACGGGCGAAGGTCCGGGCGCGAAACTCTACAGTTGTTCCTACTGCCAAAGCGATGCCTGGCTGGGACCGGCCTCCATCAAGATTTTGGCGGAGAATGTGGAGACCAAGGTGATCTGCCTGACTTGCTACCTGGTGAATCCTAAAATTCCGCAGGCCACTGAAGCCGAGACGACGGTGAGCAGCCGGGAGGAACTGGTGGAAGCGCTGGGCACCGAAAAGGCGGATTTCCTGGTCAAGAACGGGCCGAAGATGATTGCGGCGTTGCGCAAGAAGACGGCCGCGTTCGAGCCTTGGAAAAAGAATTAACCCGGCCTAGCGAAGTTCGCGCAAGTCCTGCGCGTCGTAAACCACGTAGCGTGAATTTTCATAGACCGGTCTGACACCGTTCAGTTCATGCCCGCGTTCCAGCACGTAATAATCAATGGGCAGGCGCAGCATGTTTGGCAAACTCATATCCGCCTGCCAGCGCGCCCACCACTCCTGTCCGGCTGAGTCTGAATAATCGGCAATCTCGCCGCTGCGCCAATCCGCCCACAGCGCGCGTTTCGAAAGGGCGCGAAAAATTCCCGGATTGTTTCCCTTGCCCGCGTCTGGAAACTGAAACAGCGAACTGCCCCAGGTGTCTTGCGCAGCCCACTCCGCCAGTGCGCGTACGCTTTCTGGTTCAGGGCTGCGGTGAACCATGTCTAATTTTCCATGCAGCAAATCCAGGACCTGGGCATTCAGAACAGCCGCGATGACCAGCGCCAGCCAGGGCAAGCTCTCGGCCCATTTGCGCTTTTGCGCCGCGTGCCAGCTGGCGGCGCCGCACAACAGCACCGCGATGGCGACGGTAAAAGCCAGATTGCGGCTGGGTGTCGTTTCGGCGGCAAATTGTGCCCGTCCCAGCAGCAGGATCGCGGAAATCGCCACGCTGACGCTGCCGCTCGCTGCCAGGCCCAGCGTGATCCATCTGGTGATGCGGTCGCTGTGCCTCCAAATTCGCGCCAGCGCCCAGATGCCCGCCACCAGCAGGAATTTGTAGCTGAGAATGCCCCGCCACATCCAGTGTGTCACCCAAACCCAGGGCGTCCGAATCTGGGTCAGGCGCACCATCGCTTCGCTCATGCGCGCGGTGATTTCCTGACCGGTGCCCAGGCCCGACTGCAGTTGCACCAGGTTGCCCAGGATCAGGGAAAAAATGACCAGCGCCAGCCACGCCGGCCGCAGCAAACGCCTTACTGATTTGTCGAACAGCCACGCCACGGCTAGCACCAGCCAGAAAGCCGCCGCGATGACCGGGTCATAAACCAGCGCCAGGCCGGCGGCCAATCCGCCCAGCAGCGGCATGTGGTTCGCCATAAATCCAGCAGCCAGCAGAACCAGCGCCACCGCGAATGTTCCGGGTGTGGCTTCCGGATTGGTGATGAAGGCGTCCGGCGCGGCCAGATAGGTAATTGCGTTCACTGCGGCGGCGATCAGCAGCGCGCCCGGCGGAGCCACTTTTAAAGCGCGCGCCAGCATGAAGACGCCAACAACCGCCGCAATCCGGAAAAAAATCTGCTGCCACAGCAGGGCTCGTTCAAAACCGACATGCGCCACCACATGCAGGGACTGCGTTATTTCGTCGTAAATGGTGTACGCGAACGTCGGATTCGAAGCCACCAGATCGCGCGACAGAAATCCTGGCGTGTCCAGCCGTTCCAGCATGGGCACCAGCAACTGGGTTTCGCCCTGCAGGTAGCTATGCCCTGGGTAAACCTGAAGCTCAAACCAGGCAACCGCCAGCAGACCCATGAAGATAAGCAGGCCATGCCGCATTCAGTCAGTCTACTTGGCGGGCGTTTTGTCCAACTGCTGGCGCGCCCAGGCGCGGTTCGGATTGAGTTTTAAAGCCATTTCAAAAGCCTGGCGCGCCTCGGCGTCATGGTTGGCTTTTCGCAGCGTCACACCCTTCCACAAGTACGCTTCGTCCAGTCTGGGATTCAGGCTGATGGCGGTGTCGAAGTCTTTAAGCGCAATATCCAGTCCGCCGCCCATGGAAGCCGGCAGATAAAAATTGCCCACGCCTCGGCTGACATACGCCAGCGCCAGTTTATTGTCCAGCGCGATGGCTTTATCAATTTCATCCTTGGCGCACGGCCCATATTTGAGCGTGCCCATCAAGGGATTGGCCGGAATGACCTGCCCGCACAATGCGCCGTGCAGGCGGTGGTATTCAGCGTTGTTTCCATTCAATTCCGTGGCCTTCTGTGCCGGTTCCATGCCGGCTTCGGCGTAGGCTTCCGACTTGCGTTTATCGCGCATCTCCATCGCCACCTCCGCCGCATAGGATTGCGCCAGTGCCAGCTCATATTCGGCATCGGCCGATTGCGGGTTAGCCTTCGCCGCGCTCTGGTATTCCGCAATGTAATGATCCAGGGCCGGCAGATCCTGCCTGTCACGCGCCGCTTTCAATTCGTTATTGCCGACCGCCGAGGCTGACACCGCCAGACACGCCAGAAAACACAGACAACCGCTCAGTCTCATACTCTTACTCTGACGAAAATTCCTTCTCAGAGTTTCGCCAGTTTCCGGTCCAGCAGGAGAAAATACGCCGCAATCAGCACCACGATCATCCCATTCGATGCAAGCAAAACCGGCGCCGATGTCTGCTTAATGAAATACCCGGAAATGACACTGCCCAAAGGCATTCCGCCCCGGAAGGCGGCGTTATAGATGCTCATCACCCGGCCGCGCATGGCATCGCTGACATGCGATTGCACCAGCGAGGTATTCAGCGCGAACACAATCATCAGCAGCGCACCGGTGATGAAAACCAGCGAACAACTCAGATAGATATTTTTCGACAATCCAAAGGCGGTAATGAACGCTCCCAGCCCGATCATGACCAGCAGCGAACGTTTCTGGGCGCCTTTGCTGGCCGATGCCGCCACCAGCAGCGCGCCCGTGACCGATCCCGCCCCGGACAGGCACAGGAAAAGCGTGAAGATGTTGGGTCCGCCATGAAAGACTTCGCGCGCCACCACCGGCAGAAACGTAATCAGCGGATAGGAAAGCAGCGTGATCAGGAATGCCAGCGTAATCAGGCTGGCCATGCCTTCTTTCAAGCGCAGAAAACTGATTCCTTCGCGAATGCTGTTGGCGACCGACATGCCGGAAGGCTTCGGAGTGAAATCCGCCTTCAGCATCAGCAGGGACGCAATGACGGCGAAGTAGGAAACGCCATTCAGCGCAAAACACCACATGGCGCCCAGCTTGGTGAGCGCTATCCCTCCCAGCGCCGGACCCACAATGCGCGCCAGGTTGAACTGAATGGAATTCAGAGCGATGGCGTTTTGCAGATCTTCCTTTTCCACCAGCGACGGCACCAGCGCCGAATACGCCGGGCCGCCGAACGCCTGCGCGCAGCCCACTGAAAACGACAGACACCAGATATGCCAGACCTTCACAATGTGCGTGCCGGCCAGAAACGCCAGAATGAAGGCGCAGGTGAGCTGAACCACTTGCGAAACCAGCAGAAGGCTGCGCCGGTTTTTGCGGTCGGCAAAAGCGCCGCCGAACAGCGAGAAAAGAAAAATGGGGATCTGCCCGAAGAAGGCATCCAGCCCCAGATAGACCGCCGAGTTGGATAGCTGATACACCAGCCAGCTCTGCGCCAGCACTTGCATCCACGTTCCAATGCTCGATGTGCAGGCCCCAAACCACATCAGGCGGAACTCTCGGTATTGAAAGGCCTTAAAGGTCCTATTCAGCAATGTTCATTGTAGCGATGTCCGGAACCGCGCGGAAATGCGCGGAAATGCGGACGGAGGTAGTTTAATTCTTAGCCCGTTAGCCTGCCGGAGTAAGAATTAAACTACCTCCGTCCGCATTTCCCGCATTTCCGGCGCTGTTACGATAGAGCGATGATGCTGCGAACTTCATCGGGCATCCTGGCCGAAATCGTTGAGCAAAAAAAACTGGAGGTGGCGGAACTGCGTCCGCGCGCCGCTGAGCTGGAACGCGCCGGCCGCAACCGGCCCCTGCGGACTCGCGATTTTGCCTCGGCATTGCGCTCCAAAACTCCCGCCATCATCGCCGAAATCAAGAAGGCTTCGCCCAGCAAAGGTATTCTGCAGCCGAATTTCCATCCCGCCGCTATCGCCGATGCCTACCAGGCGGGCGGTGCCGCTTGCCTTTCCGTGCTTACCGACCGCCATTTCTTTCAAGGCTCACTCGCCGATCTGGCATCCGCACGGGCGGCCGTCTCGCTCCCGGTGATTCGCAAAGATTTCACCATCGATCCGCTGCAAATTTTCGAAGCCGCCGCGCATGGCGCCGACGCCATTCTTCTGATTGCCGCCATTCTGACCAGGGCCCAGTTGCAAACGTTTCACGAACTGGCGAACGAACTCGGCTTGGCCGCGCTGGTGGAAGTTCACGATGGGGATGAACTGACTAAGGCTGTTGATTCCGGCGCGGAAATCATCGGCGTCAATAACCGCAATCTGGATACTTTTGAAGTTTCACTCGATACTTCAATCAAGCTGAGTGCGCGCATGCCCGCTTCCGTGACGCGCGTGAGTGAAAGCGGAATCTTCACCGGCGCCGACATCCAGCTTCTAACAAGCGCTGGCTTCCACGCCTTCCTGGTAGGCGAATCTCTGATGAAGGCTGCGAATCCCGCGCAAGCTTTAACGGCCCTATGCAGCACTTTATAGTGAAAGTCTGCGGTGTGACGACACGCGAAGATGCGCAAGCCGCTCTCGACGCCGGAGCCAATGCTTTGGGATTCAACTTTTATCCGCGCAGTCCGCGCTTTCTCAGCTTTGAAAGAGCGGCCGACATGATTGCCGCGCTGCGCGGCGATTTTCTGCGCGTCGGGGTTTTTGTCAATCCTCAGGACGAAATCAGCGCGCCGTTTCTGGACGTGGCGCAAATTCATGGCACGGGCCGCGCCGCCATTCCCACCTGGCGCGCCGTTAATCCCGGAAACGTCCCGCCCGCCGACAATAGCGTGGAAGCGTGGCTTCTGGACACCGTTACGCCCGCGTTCGGAGGCTCTGGCCAGACTTTCGACTGGTCTCTGGCCGCCGCTTTCCCTTATCGCGCTATCATCGCCGGAGGCCTGGACGGCCATAATGTAGCCGAAGCCATTCGCATCGCCCAACCGTGGGGCGTCGATTCCTGTTCCCGTTTAGAATCATCTCCCGGCCGAAAGGACCACGCCAAAGTGGCCGCGTTTGTCGAAAACGCGCGCCAGGCTTTGGCAGTAACCATATGACCTCTTCCATCCTGACCGTGCCCGATTCCATATTGAACGCCCCTGACGGCGGCGGCCACTTCGGACCTTACGGCGGACGTTACGTTCCCGAAGTGCTGATGTCGCCGCTGGAGGAACTGGAAAACGCATATCTGGAAGCGCGCGATGATCCGGCATTCCAGGCCGAACTGACAGACCTTCTCAACAACTACGCCGGCCGTCCCACCGCGCTCTATTTCGCCAAACGCCTCAGCGCGTCCCTGGGCGGCGCGGACATCTGGCTCAAGCGCGAAGACCTGCTCCACACCGGCGCGCACAAAATCAACAACTGTCTGGGCCAGATTCTGGTCGCCCGCCGCATGGGCAAGAAACGCATCATCGCCGAAACCGGTGCCGGGCAGCATGGCGTCGCCACCGCCACCGTCTGCGCCTTGTTCGGCATGGAATGCATCATTTACATGGGCGAAGAAGACATGCGCCGCCAGCGTCTGAACGTCTTCCGCATGCGCTTGCTGGGTGCCACCGTGGTCAGCGTCACCAACGGCAGCCGCACGTTGAAAGATGCCATCAGCGAAGCCATGCGCGACTGGGTTACCAACATCGGCAGCACGCATTATCTTCTGGGCTCGGCTTTAGGCGCGCATCCCTATCCCATGATGGTGCGCGATTTCCACCGCGTCATCGGGATTGAGGCGCGCGCGCAATCGCTGAAACAGATTGGCCGCCTGCCCGATGCCATCATTGCCTGCGTGGGCGGCGGCAGCAACGCCATCGGCATTTTCCATCCGTTTCTGGCCGATGCTTCGGTCGAACTAATTGGCGCGGAAGCCGGCGGCCGCGGCTCTATGCTGGGCGAACACGCGGCGCGCTTCAGCGGCGGAACTCCGGGCGTTCTTCAGGGCACGTTTAGCTATCTGCTGCAGGATGCCGATGGCCAGGTGGGTCTCACGCACTCCGTTTCCGCCGGCCTCGACTACGCCAGCGTCGGACCCGAACACGCCAATCTGCATGACCAGAACCGCTGCGAATATGTCTCGGTGAGCGATGCCGATGCTCTGGAAGCCGCTCGAACGCTGGCGCGCATGGAGGGGATTATTCCGGCGCTCGAAAGTTCGCACGCCGTGGCCGAAGCCATTCGCCGTGCGCCGAAGGCGAAAGGAAAGGTCTTTATCGTGAATGTTTCCGGGCGCGGTGATAAAGATATTGATATCTACCGCGAAAACATGCCCGAACTGAACAGTTAATGGCCACCCAAACCGCAACCCGCATCAGCAGCCTATTCGCCGCGCGCAAAGCCGAAGGCCGCAAAGTTTTTATCGCTTATCTTACCGGCGGCGATCCCACGCCGGAACATACGCTGCCGCTGGTGCTGGCGCTGGAACGCGCGGGAGTCGACCTCATCGAACTCGGCGTTCCCTTTTCCGATCCCATTGCCGACGGTCCGGTGATTCAGCGCGCTTCCGACCGGGCCTTGCGTGCCGGCGCCAATCTGCCCAAACTGCTGGACGGCGTGCATGAGATTCGCAGGCACTCCGAAATTCCGCTGCTGCTGTTCAGCTATCTGAATCCGCTGCTGCGCTACGGCTTTGAAAAGCTGGCTAACGATGCGTCCGACGCCGGAATTGACGGTGTGCTGCTGACGGACCTCTCCGTGGAAGAAGCCGCTCCGTCCGTGAAAAAACTGCGCGAACGTGGTCTGGATACGGTCTTTCTGGCCGCACCCACCAGCAGCGAACGCCGCCTACGCCTGGTGGCTGAGCATTCCTCCGGCTTTGTTTATCTGGTTTCGCGCACCGGCGTTACGGGCGAACAAACCTCGCTCTCCAGCGCCGCCGCGCCTCTGATTGAACGCACCCGCAAACTGACTGATTTGCCGCTCGCTCTTGGCTTCGGCGTCAGCACTCCAGGGCAGGTGAAGGAAGTGGCCGAACTGGCCGACGCTGTTGTTGTGGGCAGCGCTATTGTGAAATGCATTGAAGCCAATGGTTCATCACCGGAGCTTGCGGCAAAGCTGGAAACCTTCGTGCGCCAATTGACCGCGCCGCTTAAAACCGGGGGACTATCATGAAGTCCGCAGCCCTTCCGACGGCAGGCATTGGAACCGGGAAAGCGCGGTAAAGCATGACTGAGCCTAAACCCGAAGACCTCATTCATTGCCGCGTGCGAATTGACGCCATCGATATTGAATTGCTTCAACTGCTCAACCGCCGCACCGAAATCGTCGAAGAAATTGGCCGCATCAAGGAATCGCTGGCGGTCGGCATCTATGAACCCAAACGCGAAGAACAGGTTTTCGCGAACGTGCTCAGCCACAATACAGGCCCGCTGCCGCCGGAAGCCGTGAAGCGTATCTTTGAACGCATCATCGACGAAATGCGCACCGTGCAGAAAATGAACAGGAAATCATGCTAGTCGTCATGCAGGAGGGCGCAACCGAGCCCCAGACCGAATCCGTCATCGCCCGCCTGGTGGCCATGGGCTTTACCGTCCACCGTTCCACCGGAGTCCGCCACACGCTTTTAGGCGGCGTCGGTCCGCAGGATGATTTCGACCCTGCTGAACTGGAAGTGATGGACGGCGTCAAGGAATGCCACCGGATTGTCTCGCCCTATAAACTGGCCAGCCGCGGCTTCAAGCCGGAGGGCACGGTCATCAAAATCGGTGACGTCGAGATTGGCGGAAACACGGTTGTTTTTATGGGCGGCCCGTGCAGCGTGGAGAGCGAAGAGCAGATGGAAACCACTGCCGCCTTTGTGGCCGCGGCCGGTGCCCGGATCATTCGCGGAGGCGCCTTTAAACCGCGCAGTTCGCCGTACAGCTTTCAGGGCATGGGCGAAGAAGGTTTGCGGATTATGCGGCGCGCCGCCGACCGGCATAACCTTCTGGTGATCAGCGAAGTGATGGATCGGTCGCAGATTCCGCTGCTGCTGCAATATTCCGACATCCTGCAGGTGGGTGCGCGCAACATGCAGAACTTCAACCTGATTCGTGAACTGGGCAATACGCGCAAACCCATTTTGCTGAAGCGCGGCATCGCCGCCACCATTGAAGAACTTCTGCTTTCGGCCGAATACATCATGTCCGGCGGCAATTATGAAGTGATGCTTTGCGAGCGCGGCATCCGCACGTTTGAAACCGCCACGCGCAACACCATGGACATTTCCGCCATACCCGTGCTGAAAAAGCTGACGCATCTGCCCGTGATTGCCGACCCCTCCCACGGAACCGGAAAGCGCGATTACGTTTTGGCGATGGCGCGCGCTTCCGTTGCCGCCGGTGCCGACGGCTTGCTGGTCGAAGTGCATCCCAACCCGGAACGCGCCGCCAGCGATGGCGCCCAAACCCTGCGTCCGGAACAGTTTTCGGAAATGCTGCGCCAGTGCAAAGCCATTGCCGCCGTTCTGGACCGCAGCGCCTGATTTCAAACCCATGCAGACCATTGCCATTGTGGGCGTCGGGCTAATTGGCGCGTCCTTCGGCCTGGCTATCCGCAAGTCCGGCTTTACCGGACCCATACTGGGCGTCAGTTCGCCGCCCGCCATTCAAGCCGGTCTGGCAAGCGGTGCCATTTCCGCCGCCGCCACCTTGGAACAGGCCGTCGGCAAAGCCGACTTGATTTACCTGGCGCAGCCGGTGGACCGGATCATTGAAACCCTGGGCTGGCTGGGTACCAGAGCGCGCCCTGAAACGCTGATTACAGATGCCGGTAGTACTAAGTCGGCCATCGTCAGCGCGGCTGCCGCGTTGCGGCATGCGCCCTTTCTCGGCGGCCACCCGATGGCGGGCAAAGAGACGCGCGGCGCCCAGTCGGCTGATGCCGATCTGTTTCGAAATCGCACCTATGTTCTCACCCCGCATCTGCATCCGGTTCCCGAAAATTTCCGCCGCCTTCTGGAATCCATCGGTGCCAAAGTGATCGAAATGACAGCCGCCGAGCATGACGCCACCGTCGCCTTGACGTCTCATCTGCCGCAGCTTGTTTCCACGGCTCTGGCCGCTTTGCTCGCCGGTGAAAATCAGCCCGCTGTCAAGAACGTTTTTGGTTCCGGACTTCTCGACATGACGCGCCTGGCGTTAAGTCCCGCTGAACTCTGGAGCAGCATCCTGGCCACCAACAAGGCCAATGTCATACAAGGTCTTGATCGTTATACGCAAGTGCTTGAACAACTCAAACAGGCTCTGATCCAGGACGATTTGGATGCGCTCTTTCGCGGCGCTGCCGAATTCTCCGCCAGTCTCCGTAAGCCACATTACAAAACTAAATAAAAACCGGGAAAACTCTTGCATCTTAGGGTTTCCCCTCTTTCCCAAGCCCTGCATAAACCCTATACTGTGGCAAACGGGAAATTAAACTAAGTGAAATCGCTCGCATCGAATGTGCGAAGTGCATTGCAGTCTGCCCCGGAGGTTGGCCCGCTCGAAAAGTTACGCCGCGCGTCTGTCTTGTTTGATTCAAAGCAAGACAAAAGCGGTTTGTTTCTCATCGAAAGCGGCCTGGTTAAGCTGATCCGCACCAGCTATGACGGCAGAACCGTAATACTCTCGGTCATGGGGCCGCACCAGTTGGTGGGTGTGGAATCTCTGGCGCTAGCCGGTGCCGGTCACAATACCAGTCTCATCTGTCTGACTGACGTTGCCGGTTATCGCATTCCTTTAAGCACGGTGAAACGTCTTCTCGGTTCGCTGCCCGAACTGGCCGCCGCCATCCTCAACTATCTGCTGATCCAGGATCAGGAACGCATCAGCCG